>Ga0209131_1000836_pt1 | contig 21573 bp, 23 predicted proteins | sample GraSoi_2013_40cm_FD_185826 | JGI IMG/M metagenome (GOLD analysis project Ga0209131, IMG submission 185826) | Grasslands soil microbial communities from the Angelo Coastal Reserve, California, USA - Sample 9_17_2013_40cm (SPAdes) (version 2) | ecosystem: Environmental > Terrestrial > Soil >... | reverse complement strand
CCAAAGAAAGCCGCGAAGAAAAAGCCAGCGAAAAAGAAGGGCCGTCGGCGCTAGCAGCGGCGGGTCGGTAATCGTCTTGCGAGGAGGGCTCCAGCGTGAGCTGGAGTCCTTTCTTTTTGCGCACGCTGTGAGTTCCGATTTGGACCGCATGGGTGGGAGGCGGCATTTCCATAAAGGATTTCGCACGCGAACGAAGTGGGAATCGGCTCCTTCGTGAGATTTTGGCATCGCGACGTGCTTGCCTGAAAGAGTAAGTACCTCTAAGATACTGCGCGATGCTGTTCGCCACCGAGCAGATACGCCGGATGCGCGGCGGAGCGCAATCGCACCTGATGCGTTGCTCCGACGGGCACTATTACGTCGTCAAGTTCCAAAACAATCCGCAACACCGGCGGATTTTGGTGAACGAATTGCTGGGAACAAGGCTGGCGGGGCGGCTGGGGCTGCCGACCACGCCGGTGGCCATTGTTCACGTCGGCGAAGAATTGATTCGCCTCACGCCGGAACTCTCCATGGAGATGCCGCGGTCGCGCGTGCCGTGCCAGGCAGGGCTGCAGTTCGGCTCGCGCTACCCGGGCGACCCTCGGCGCTTAACGCTGCACGATTTTCTGCCCGATGAACAGTTGCGCGGCGTGGAAAACCTTCATGATTTCGCGGGCATGCTGGTCTTTGACAAATGGACCTGCAATACGAACGGGCGGCAGACGATCTTTTTTCGCGAAGAAACCCGCCGTCCATTCTCCCCGGGCGAAGGCACTGAGAACCGGGGTGCGCCGTCGGAAGAGCGAGAGTACCGCGCGGCCATGATCGATCAGGGATTCTGCTTCAATGCCGGGGAGTGGAACTATCCCGATGCGCCGCTGCGCGGGCTGTATGCGCGCAACCGCGTGTATGAAGGCGTGATTGGGATGCAGTCTTTTGCCCCCTGGACCGAGCGGGTAGAAAAGAGCGTCACTGAGCGGGTGCTCGCCGAGGTCATCCGGGAAATTCCCCCGGAGTGGTACGAAGACGACTACGATTCGGTGACCCGGTTGATCGAGCAGCTTTATAGACGCCGGACGCGCGTGCCGGAGCTGCTGCTAGACGCCAAGAACACAACGCGACAACCGTTTCCCAATTGGCGCTGACAGATGCCGCTGCAGCGCGATGCGTGAGCCAAGGAGGCAAACCGTGCCAGAAACGATGGAAGGTGCAAGGCCACAGCCGCCCGAACAGGCCCTTGCCTATCACATCCTGCGTTACGTGCCCGACCTGGTGCGCGACGAATGGGTGAACATCGGCGTGCTCGTCTTCAATCCGGAAACCGGCGAGCGGCGCCTACGGCTGATCGAAGACCAGGACGAATATAGCCGCGTACGGCGGTTGCATCCCTGGGCGGACGAAGCGCTGCTCCGCGCGCTGCGTGATGACCTGGAGAACCGCTTGGATTCCGGGATTGGCGTCAAATCCAGCGACGGGGGCGTTGCATCCGAAATTCCCTGGCAAAGGATCCTGAGCAAGTGGGAGGAAACCCTGTCCAACGCGCTGCAAATCGCACCCCAAAAAGGCGTCCTGGCCGATGATTTGGACGTAGAGGTGGAGAGGCTCTATGCGGACCATGTAGCCGTGCCGCGCAGGATGGCCCGCTCCGGGCTGCCCAGCGGCCGCGCGGGAATCCGCTCCTATTGTGCGCAAGTCTTCCGGCAGGCGCGCATCTGGCATCGCATCGAAAAGTCCGTGCGCGTGGCGGAATTCACGTTTCCGGGTGACCCCGCGCGCCTCGACTACAGTTACCACCGCAATGGCACGCGCGGCTTCGTACACACGCTTTCCGTCACGCGCGCCCCGCAGGATGCCAAGTCGCTCTCCTATAACGTCAAGCACATTGCCGAGAAGGCTCGCTATCACACGGAATTCGCCGCCGTCACCGATGTCGCTTTGTCCCGCGATAACGATCGCCACCGGTTCGTCCTGGACACCCTGCGCGAAGTCGGCGTAGAACCCGTGCCCATGGAGGGGCTGGCCGTATGGGTCGCCAAGCTGAGGCCTTCCTTGCTGCAGTAGGAGAATCCGCAACATTGAACACTGAGCACCTTAACCGAAACCGATCGATTTCTTTTGCCCCGTGTCCTCTCTGCTCTCCGTCCAGAGTTCTTAAGACCTAAAGTTGCGGCTCGCTGCAGCCGCTGCTAAAATTCATTATTCATCGCGATACGGTCCTGCATCGGGTCCGCCGCAAAACGCTCTATCAGCCTGGTTCCCATTTGCACTGAGACAGGTACTGGCTCTCCGGAAGGGAGACTGCGCGTGGCAAAGTACGACGTGGCAATTATCGGCAGCGGACCGGGCGGGTATGTCGCCGCGATCCGCGCCGGCGAGCTGGGCCTCAAGACCATCGTCGTCGAGAAAGATCCCTTCCTCGGCGGCACCTGCCTGCACGTCGGCTGCATTCCCACCAAAGTGCTGCTGCACCACGCCGACGTTTACGACCATTTCAAAAACGGCGCGGAGCTGGGGTTCGAGGTCAGCGGGCTCAAAATCAACTGGGGCAACATCCTCGCGCGCAAAGACAAAATCGTAAAGAAGCACGCCAAGGGCATCGAATTCCTTTTCAAGAAGAATAAGGTGGAATGGGTGCAGGGCTGGGGCCGCTATGAAGGGCCGGGCCGCGTCAGCGTCGAGAAAGACGGCAAGAAAACGCAAATCGAAGCCGCCAACATTCTCCTCGTGAGCGGCTCAGAAGCGCGCGCTCTGCCGGGCATCGAGCCCGATCACAAAACCATCCTGACCAACCGCTCCATTCTGGAGCTGCCGGACATTCCGAAGACGCTCATCGTCGTGGGGGCAGGCGCCGTGGGCGTCGAATTTGCCTCCATCTACAATTCCTTTGGAACGCAGGTCACCATCCTCGAAGCCTTGCCGCGCGTGGTTCCCGTGGAAGACGAAGAGATTTCCGCGGAGCTGGACAAAACCTTCCGCAAGAAGAACATCAATATCTTCACGCAAGCCATGGTGAATTCGGTGAAGAAGGATGCTAAGTGGGTCACCGTCGCGTTCAAAGACAAAGACGGCAAGAGCCAAACGTTGCAAGCGGAGAAGCTGCTACTTGCGGTAGGCCGCAAGCCCATGACCGACAATTGCGGCCTGGAAAAGTCGAAAGCCAAAGTCGAGCGCGGCTCCGTGCACGTCGGCCCTTACATGGAGACCGCCGAAAAAGGCCTTTACGCCATCGGCGACATCGTGTTCGGACTGCCATTATTGGCTCACGCGGCCATGATGGAGGGCATCGCCGCCGTAACGCACATCGCCGGAAAGCCCGCGCCTGCCATCGTCAAGGAGCGCATCCCCAACGCCACGTATTGCGAGCCGCAGGTCGGCTCCATCGGCTTGACGGAAAAGCAAGCGCGGGACGCCGGTTACGCCGTGAAAACCGGCAAGTTCCCGTTCGTCGGCAACAGCAAAGCCACCATTCTTGGCAATCATGGCGGCTTCATCAAAGTGGTTTCCGAGGAAAAATACGGCGAAGTGCTGGGCATTCACATCATCGGACCGCTGGCCACGGAAATTTTGTCGGAAGCCGCGGCGGTCCTGCACCTCGAAGGCACCATCGACGATATGATGAATATGATGCACGCGCATCCTACAGTATGGGAAGGAATGGGCGACGCCTTCGCCTCTGTGCGCGGATTGCAAATCAATGTGTAGTGCTTGGTGACTAGTGATTAGTGACTGGAAAAATCCGGACCTCGACGGCAGCACCAGCTGCGACGGTGGGGTTTTCACCAGTCACCAGTCACCAGTCACTAGTCGCTGCCTCACCATCGATCTTGGTCTCATCGGCTACGCCGAAGCCTACGCGCTGCAGAAGCGCATCGTGGCCGCGCGCAAAGCCGGCGCTATCGAAGACGTTCTGTTGCTCTGTGAGCATCCGCACGTAATCACGCAAGGCCGCAACGGCAAGCGCGAGCATCTGCTGGCCGGCGAAAATGTGCTGCTGCAGAAGGGCGTCGATTTTCACGAAACAAGCCGCGGCGGCGACATCACCTATCACGGGCCCGGACAAATTGTCGGCTACCCCATTGTGAATCTTGCGGCCATTCGCCGCGACGTGCTCTGGTATGTACGCATGCTCGAAGAAGTCATGATCCGCGCCACCGCAGACTACGGCGTGACGGCGGGTCGCGAGGCCGGCAAAACGGGGATCTGGGTTGCGCCAGAGAAGAATTCACCGCAGAGGACGCAGAGTCGAGAACGCACTCCGGAAAAGCTTGGGGCTATCGGAGTGCACATCAGCCGCTGGGTCACGTCGCACGGTTTTGCCTACAATGTTTCGACTGATTTGCGGTTTTTCGATCTCATCGTTCCCTGCGGAATCGCGGACCGCAAAGCAACTTCGCTCGAAAAGCTCTTGAGCCGCAGGGTCGATTCCCATGAAGTTGCCGGCTGCTTGACGCAACATTTTGGAGAAGTTTTCGGACGGGAAATGAAGCAGGCCTCGCTGGAGGAGCTGCTGAATACGCTGCAACGGTGCGAGCAGCTCGCGCCGCATACAAGTGGTGCCGCGCACCCGGAATTCGCTGTGTTGCCGGCAGCGGACGTGCCGGAAGTCCATCGTTAGGCAGAAGCAAATGAGCAGCGCCGCTATCGGAGCAAGCATGAAGAAGGACCTGACGCGCCAGCAATATCTTGACCTGTACTACTACATGCGCCTCAACCGCGCTGTCGAAGACACCATGGTCAAGCTCTTCCGGCAAAACAAAATCGTCGGCGGCCTGTACTCCAGCCTCGGTCAAGAAGGCATTTCCGTGGGCAGCGCCTACGCGCTCGAGAAAAAAGACTGGCTCGCGCCCATGATCCGCAACATCGGTGCGCTGCTCGTCAAAGGCGTCCCGCCGCGCGACATTTTCATGCAGCACATGGCCAAGTACGATTCGCCGACTAAGGGCAAGGACGGCACCAGCCATTTCGGCGACCTCGACAACCTGCACATCGTCTCGCCTATTTCCATGCTCGGCGACTTGATTCCCGTGATGGCCGGCGTGGCCATCGCCGGCCGCTATCTCGGCCAGAAAATCGTCGCCATGACGTGGATTGGCGACGGCGGCAGCTCCACTGGAGTTTTCCACGAAGGCCTGAATTTTGCCGCCACCCAAAAAGCGCCCTTCGTGCTAATCCTCGAAAACAATTTGTGGGCGTACTCGACTCCCGTGCGGCGTCAGGTGCCGCTTGAAAATTTAGCGGACCGCGCCAAAGCCTATGGCATCGCCAGCTACATCGTGGATGGCAACGATGTGGTCGCGATGTACAAGGCCGCGAAAGAAGCGGTCGACCGCGCACGTGCCGGAGAAGGGCCTATCCTGATCGAAGCGAAAAGCTTCCGCCGCATGGGCCACGCGCAGCACGATCCTGCCGAATACGTACCCAAAGAGATGCGCTCGTATTGGGAAGCGCGCGATCCTATCCTGCTCTATGAAAAATTCCTGACCTCTGAAAAATTGCTAGACGCCAAGAGCAAGAAGGAAATGGACGACAAAATCGAGGCTCTGCTCCAGAAGGAGCGCGACTTCGCGGAAAATTCTCCTATGCCGCCCGCGGAATTCGCCGCCGAAGGCGTCTATTGCACCGGCGACGATTGCCACAAAGTGCAGCCCAAGTGGGAGCGCGACAAGCGCGAAGTAATGCCGCCGAAGTCCAGCGTCCCCGCGGTGTGGACCGTGGAAGGCTTTGGGGCGGGCAAGGGCTCGAGCGGTGGAATAGCGCCGATTCATTTTGGCGACACGCCGGCGACCGCCGAAAAAAGCGAAAGCGAAGAGAGGCTCGCGCCGAAGTCGCCGTCGAAAACCATCGCGAAAAAGAAATCCGCGAAAGCCGCAACCGTCGCCGCCGGTTCGCGAAAGGTCCGGAGGTAATCGTGCCCGACGTTAACGGATCAAAGACCACCAACGGGTCGAAAGCGAACGCAGGCCCGGTCACTTTTCTGGAAGCCATCAAGCAAGCCATGTTCGAGGAAATGGAGCGCGACCCCGCCGTGGTGGTCATCGGCGAAGACGTAGGCGTTTACGGCGGCGCGTTCAAGACCAGCGAAGGCCTCCTCGAGCGCTTCGGATGGGAACGCGTAATCGACACGCCCATCAGCGAGAGCGCCATCATCGGCGCCGCCTGCGGCATGAGTTACCTCGGCCTGCGCCCCATCTGCGAAATGCAGTTCATTGACTTCATCGCCTGCTGTTTCAACCAGCTCACCAATTTCGTCGCTAAGGGCCACTATCTCTGGAACGCGCCCGCGCCTATCGTTGTGCGCGGCCCTTCGGGCGGCGGCGTGCACGGCGGCCCGTTTCACTCCGCGAACCCGGAAATGTATTTCGTGCACACGCCCGGACTCAAAGTCATCTATCCCTCAACTCCCTACGACGCCAAGGGTTTACTCAAGAGCGCGGTGCGCGATAATAATCCTGTGCTCTTCTTCGAACACAAATTCCTTTACCGCCGCATAAAGGAAGAGCTGCCCGCGGAAGACTACACAGTGCCGATTGGCAAAGCCGCTGTGCGCCGCGAAGGCCGCCACCTCACCATTCTTTCGTACGCCGCGATGATGCATACCTCCCTTGAAGCCGCCGAAGCCCTCGCCAAGGAAGGCATCGAAGCCGAAGTCATCGACTTGCGCACATTGCTACCGCTCGACGAAGAAACGATTCTCAAGTCCGTGAAAAAGACCAATAAGGTCCTGGTCGTCCACGAAGACACCAAGACCGGCGGCATCGCCGGCGAAATCGCGGCCATCCTCTGCGAGAAAGCATTCGGCGATCTCGATGGCCCATTGATGCGCGTCGCATCGCTCGATACGCCCGTGCCGTACGCGCCGCCGCTGGAAGATTATTTTCTTCCCAACGCGCAGAAAGTTTTCGCCGCCGCAAAGGAGCTAGCCCGATACTAGACTTTGGTAGCACAGCCACTCTTGGCTGTGCACAGCGGATCGATCGACATTGTAGGGGCACGGCACGCCGTGGCCCGTCTTAAGCAAGTAGTCACGACAGGAGAACGCAAAATGGCAGTCGACATCGTAATGCCCCAAATGGGCGAAAGCATTTTTGAAGGCACCATTACCAAGTGGCTCAAGAAGCCCGGCGACAAAGTCGAGCGCGATGAACCGCTGTTTGAGATTTCAACCGACAAAGTCGACGCGGAAATTCCCTCGCCCTCAGCAGGCGTGCTGAAAGAGATCAAGGTCGGCGAAGGCAAGACCGTGCCGATTCAGACCGTTGTCGGCGTGATTGACGCCGCGGGTGACGGCGCCGGCGCAGCCAAAGCCGCGGCGCCCGCGCAAGCACCTGCTCCGGCCGCGGCACCGAAAGCCGCGGAACCCGCGAGGGCCCCCGCACCAGCGCCTGCCGCGCGCCCCCAAATCGTTCCGCCGGCACAGCCGCAAAGGCCTCCCGCCGCCGCACCAGCGGCCGCCGCTGCTTACAGACCCGCTGCTGCTGCCGCGCCATCTCGTCCCGCAGGCGAACGCATCCACAGCTCGCCGCTGGTCCGCCGCATGGCCAAGGAGCACGGCATCGACCTCGCCACCATTCCCGGCACCGGCGCAGGCGGCCGCATCAGCAAGCAAGACATCGAAGCCTACCTCGCCGGCGGTGCCCAGCCGTTCACCGAAGCTGCTGAGCCAACAGCCGCGGAATTTGCGCCGCCTTCCCCGGCTCCGCAGCGCGCCGCTGCCCCGCCACCTCCGCCACCCGCGACTTCCGGCGGCCAAGCCCACGTCGCTTTCGAGTCCGCCGTCCCGCGCGAAAAAATGTACTTTGGCAATTACGAAGTGCAGCCCATGAGCCTCATGCGCCAGCGCATCGCCGAGCACATGATCGCCTCCAAGCACGTCTCCCCGCACGTATACTCCGTCGACGAAATCGACATGACCAAGGTCGCGTCCCTGCGCGCCAAATCCAGGGACGAGTTCGAGAAGCGCTATGAGACCAAGCTGACCTTCATGCCGTTCTTCGTGAAAGCCGCCGTTGCCGGCCTGCGCGCCTTCCCCACCATGAACGCGTCGCTCGACGGCACCAACGTCATCCTGCACAAGGAAATCAACATCGGCATCGCGGTAGCCCTCGACTGGGGCTTGATCGTTCCGGTCATCAAGAACGCCGACGAGAAAAATATCCTCGGCATCCAGCGCAACCTCAACGATCTAGCCGAGCGCGCGCGCACCAAGAAACTCAAGCCCGACGAAGTTCAGGAAGGCACTTTCTCCATCACCAATCCCGGCGTCTTCGGCGGCCTCTTCGGCTTGCCCGTCATCAGCCAGCCCAACGTCGGCATCCTCGGCCTCGGCGCAATCGAAAAACGGCCCGTGGTGATTAACGACTCTATCGCCATTCGCTCTATGTGCTACGTGACGCTGAGCTATGACCACCGCGTCGTAGACGGCGCCATCGCCCATCAATTTCTGCACAAGGTCAAGGAAACCCTGGAAAACTGGAGCGAGCCCCTCCTGTAAGTCGTTAGGCTTCCTTGGTGGGCATATAAATCGATTGTCAAATCTCTACCAACTGGTATACTAACTCTCGTAGAGAATTGCGCAAAACGCCTCCCCAGGAGGCGTTTTTGTTTTGCCATCTTAGTTCCCCTCCCGGCTCAAGATCGCAAGCGCAGGGTGGAGCCTGCCCGCCACAGACAGTTCCCTGGCTGCGGCCAGACAGTCCTTGCCGATTTTCATCCTAGCCGATTGCAACGTTGCGATCCAGGATTTTCCCGCGGGACGCCTTCCAGGTGCCGGCTCTCTGTGCAAAAGCAAGAGAAACCATATATTTACTATTAGGATATACTGTGGCTCGTTTCAGTGTGGCGCACAGGAAGCCCTGGCGCAATAAGGAGCGGCCATGCGCATGAAATCACAAGATCGCTGGCATTGCACCAATCCCGCCTGCGGATGCGAAGTGCTGATCGAACGTAGCGGAACCGAGGATGGGAAGAATCCGCGCTGCCCGTGCGGCGCCGCGATGAAGAAGCGGTACGTATCGCCGGTGCTCACCTATCTGGATTTTCTTCGTATTGAAGAAACGCCAAACGTCGCCGCTCGCAAGGAGTGAAATGGCGCGAGGTTTCTTCGGTCTCCCGTTGGGGCTTGGCTCGCAGCGATCGCTGTCGGCTCGCGGTCAACGCCTGAACACGTTCGCAGGAATCGGCTTCGCTCTTGCGTTCTCGCTGCTTGCGCTCGGTGGCTATCTAATCGAACAGCAATTCGCAAATCCCCTTGAGGCTCAGCCTCTAGCGCTGCCGATTGCCGCGCTATTGATCGCCACGGCCATCACGTTGTTGTATTGCCTGCTACATTCTTCCAAAAAATTGCGAAACCACATCACTGCTTGGCCCGCAACTGTTTCTTGGGAAGAGAAAAATGTTGCCCTTGCAACGTCAGTTGTGCGGACGCGGCAGGCCGCGGATATGCCGCTACCCGGCCGCTACGTGGACCGCGCTCGCATTCGCATTGAGCGGTAAACGGGAATCAAGCGCGAGGAATCGCCGGGAAGTAATGCTCTTCGAGAATCTGCCGGTGATGCAGTTCGTGCCCGGCCACAATGAACGCCAGCGCGCGCACCGTCATTTCTTTCTTATCCGCTACGCCGCGCCGCTGCCAGGCTTCCTTCTGCAGCGATTGGAAGAGTGCGATGCTCGCGGCCCGCACCAGTCCGAACTCCTCTGCCAATCCGGCAAGTGTACGTTCCGCGAAGTTCCCGCCCCGCACATAGTCGTTCTGCTCGAATCCGGGAAGGGGCGTTTGGTCTCCACGCGCAATCCGCAAAGCTCGGTAAGTGAAAATACGCTCGGTATCGCTCATGTGTCCGAGCACTTCCTTCACGGTCCACTTGTCCGGGGCGTACCGGAAATTACCATCGCGCTCGCTGCGTGCGGCAAATAGCTGCGCCATCTGCAATCGCTGCGCTTCGAGGATGCTCAGAATATTATTGCCTTTAACTTTCGAGATATAAGTTTCGTAGTAGGGTGCGTACTCGCCCGGTTCGGGCCGGGCGGCCACGGCTCGTTTCGGTTCCATCTGCATAGTATATCCCCGCTGCCTATGGTGAATTCAATGCACTTACCGGCCCCTCCACCCAAAACCGCAGGCGAATTACGCGCTAGGGGCTTACGGCGCACCGATCTGCGCTTGCACAGCGCGGCGAAACTCCTGCGGGTGCGCGATCATTAAGAATGGCTCCGGCGTGCCCCCGGTTCCTCGCACAATTACCGACCCATATCCCATCATTCTGCCCACCGCGCTTTCTTCGACGCCGATGCTCTCCACGCGCGAAAGCATCAAGTCCAGCGTGCGCCTGCTGCCCATGCCCGTCTTGATCAGCACGCGCCGATTCGTCACCGCCATTTCCGTGGCGTTGCGCTTGGCTACTCCATAGCTAAACGTGATGATGGCCGCCGCCACGAGGACGGCCCCGGCAATGGCCATCACTTTCGGGCTGATCGTTGAGCTGCCGACCACGAGCCCGGCCGTATCTCGCTTGTTAATCGCTTCCGCCAAAAGCGCCAGGCCCGGCACTAGCAGCGACGAACCGCCGATCAATGGGCCGAGTAGCACCAACCAATGGTGCCGCGTCCGATAGAGCAGAGTCTCGCCCGGCACAAGATTTCTATCGACGTAGCCCATTTCAGTCTCTCCGAGTGCGCCCCGCCTTAAATTCCGCTTTGTTTCAGGAAGCTGCGCGAATCATACTTGATGGCCGTCCGCCGTCAAAATGTTGGATGCAGCGCGTGTAAGCGCGGAACGCAGCCGGTGACGAGGACGCGGGGAGCTGCTCATTTTGCAAATCGAAAAACTTCGCGTCGCATTTCAGGGCGAAGCCGGCGCCTTCAGCGAAGCCGCCGCTGTACAATTGTACGGCGACACTATCGTCACCGTCCCTCGACCCACATTTGACGCGACGTTTCGCGCCATCACCGACGGTCACGCCGATGCGCTGCTGGTCCCCGTGGAGAATTCGCTCGCCGGTTCCGTGGTGCGCGTCTACGATTTGCTTCTGGAGAGCGAGCTCACCATAACCGCGGAAACAATTCTGCCCATTGAGATGAACCTGATTGGCTGCCCCGGTGCTTCACTGAGCGAGATACGTTGTGTCTCTTCGCACCCCATGGCCCTTGCACAATGCGAGCGCTTCTTCGGCCAGCACCCCAGCATCAAGCGCCTGCCCGCGGAGGATACGGCGGGAAGCGTGCGCGAGATGTTAGTGCGCGGCGATAAAACCCACGCCGCCATCGCAGGCAAATATGCCGCGGATCGTTACCGCGGGGAAATCATCGCCGAACGAATTCAGGACAACGCCGAAAACTTCACGCGCTTTGTATTGCTGCAGCCCGCGAAACACGCGGCAAGCGCTAGTGGCCCGGAAGCGCGCAAAATGTCGATTGCCATGCGCCTCGCGCATCGCCCCGGCTCCCTGCTCTCCTCGCTCGAGCCGTTCGCCCGCAACGGCGTAAACCTGTTGAAAATCGAGAGCCGCCCGATTCACGGGCGCCCGTGGGAGTATCAGTTCTTTATCGATGTGGAAGCCGATGCGGTGAGCCGACTAGAAAAAGCACTGGCCGAATTGCGCGAAGCCGCCCATGAAGTCCGCGTCTTAGGATTGTATCCAGCCGCGAAAAGTAGAACTTGAAACAAGCGAGGCCGGTGCATGCGCCGGCCTCTTCCTATTTCAGTGTTTTCTTTGCTTCACTCCTTCAGTAGGTCAGCAGTAGCTGCAGGCTTCTTCGCCCATCATGCCGGCGGCGCTGCCGTTGCGGCCGGTGACGTCGTCGCTGATGCGGCGCAGGCGGCGTCCGAGGCGCTCCGCAAGCTGGTGCCGCGCGCGCCATAGGCGAGCCTTAAGCGTGTTTTCCGTCACGCCGAGTTTTTTCGCGGCTTCACCGGTCGAATAGCCTTCCATTTCGCGCAGCACAAATGCCGTACGCAAAAGCGGCGAGAGTTCATCCAAATTTTCGCTGATGATCTGGCGCAGCTCCGTTCCCGCAAACACTTGCTCGGGATTCGGCCCTTTGGCGGCGAAGCGCTCGGTTGCTGGCAATTCGTCCTCGCGCGGCGCTTCGTCCAGCGAAACGGCCGGCCGTGCCTTGGCGCTGCGCCTGCGCATCAACGCAGCGTTAATCACGATGCGCGTCAGCCAGGTGGAGAATTGCGAGCGCCCCTCAAACCGCTTCAAGTTGCGGTATGCGGAAAGCAAGCCGTCTTGCAACGCGTCTTCCGCGTCCTCGGCGTTGCCGAGCACGCGTAGCGCGGTCTGGAACAGCGGACGATGGTAGCGGCGAAACAGCGCCTCCACCGCTTGCGAATCGCCACGCTGGCCGGCGCGGATCAGCTTTTCTTCGTTGAATTGCAGTCCCACTGCCACTTGCGTTGCCATCTGCGTTGCCATTGTAGTTCCCCCATTCACTTCAAAATCGCTTAGACGCGCGGCGCGCGTCCTTATCTCAATGCACCGGCACGCTGCCGGATTGTTTGTTCGGCTTCTTCAGCAGCCAAAACACCGGAATGATGGCGAAAAGCACCACACCCAGCATCTTGAAATTGTCGATAAACGCGAGCATGGTCGCTTGCCGCTGCACTGTGCCGTAAATCATTTGCTGCGCCTGCGTGGTTGCGTGCGCCAGGCTGGAGCCCGCGGAAACAAGCTTCGTCTGCGTGCCATTCAACATGTTGTGGTACGCCGCGCTGTACGTGTTTACGTGGTCCGCCAAGCGTACCTGGTGCGCTTGCGTCCGCCGTTCCAACATGGTTGTGACCGTGGCAATACCCACGCTGGCGCCGATATTGCGTGCCAGGTTGATGATGCCGGTGCCCATGTTGCTCTTTTCTCGCGGCACGTATGCAAACGCGGAGACGTTGATGGGAATAAACAAGAACGCCAAGCCGAGGCCCTGGAACATGCGCGCGCGCACCGCATGACCGTAGTCCAGCTGCAGATCCCAGCCGGCCATCACGAAAAGAGAGGAAGCCACGATGACGGAGCCAATCGTAATCAGGATCCGCGTGTCTACTTTCGACACCAAGAAACCCACAACCGGCATCATGCACATGATCACCGCGCCACCCGGCGACAGCGCCAGTCCCGCCAGTTCGGCCGTGTAGCCCATCATTTGCTGCAAGAATTGTGGGATCAAGACCGTGCTGGCATACATCACGAATCCCAGGAAAAACATGGCTATCGTAGAGATCGCGAAGTTGCTATTTCTCAGCATGCGCAAATCGACCACCGGATGTTCTTGCCGCAGCTCCCAGAAAATCCCCGCGATTATGCCGATGAGCATCAGCACAAAAAAGACGCGGATAAAATCGGACGACAGCCAATCGTCGCGCTGGCCCTTGTCCAAAATGATTTGCATGCTTCCGAGGCCCAGGCTGATCAAGGCGATACCGATGTAATCGATGCGGAATCCGCTCTTGATGCTGGCGCGCTTCATATACGGTGGATCACTAATCAGCACGGACGTCAGCAAAAGCGAAATGATTCCGACGGGCACGTTGATATAGAAGATCCAGCGCCATGAAAAATTGTCGGTGATCCAGCCGCCGAGCCAAGGGCCGATAGTTGGCGCCACGACAACCGCGATCCCGTACACAGCAAACGCCATACCGCGCTTTTCCAGCGAAAACGTATCGTTCAAGATGGCCTGCTCGCTGGGCTGCAAACCCCCGCCGCCAACACCTTGCAAAATGCGGAACAGTACGAGCACGCCCAGGCTCGGCGCCAACCCGCACAAGAACGAGCTGACCGTGAACAACGCGACGCAAGACATGTAAAAACGTTTGCGGCCAATAAGCGACGACAGCCAACCCGACAGCGGCAGCACAATCGCGTTAGATACTAGATACGACGTGAGCACCCAAGTGGATTCATCCGCGCCCGCCGACAAATTGCCGGAAATATGCGGCAGCGCCACGTTGGCGATGGACGTATCCAGCACCTCCATAAACGTGGCCAACGTCACGGTAATCGCGATCACCCAGGGATTGATATTCCCTTCCGGTGTTCGCAATTTCGATAAGATCCTGTTCAACATGCCCGCTGTTCTCGAGTCCTCTTCCTAATTCTTAGTACGTTTGGACCTTTCGGTTTATTCCAAGCTAAAGCTCACAATTCATTCAGTCCGTGATGATGGTCGCATCCACATTCATTCCCGGCCGCAGGATCGCTTTGTCCGGGGGGATCGGATCGAGCACGATCTTCACGGGAATGCGCTGCACCACCTTGACGTAGTTGCCGGTGGCGTTTTCCGGCGGCAGCAAACTCAGCACCGCGCCGGTGGCCCCGGCAATCGAATCCAGACGCCCAGGAAACGTTTCTCCGTAAGTGTCCACGTGAACGTAGGCCTTTTGTCCTGCGCGCATTTTCCGAAGCTGCGTTTCCTTGAAGTTGGCAGTCACCCAAACATCTTGCAGAGGCACGACGACGAGCAATCCTTGGCCTTGTTGCACGATCTGGCCGGGCTCGACTTGCTTGTGCGTCGCCACGCCGTCCACCGGCGCGATAATTTCGGTATAGCTCAGGTTCAGATCGGCCGCTGCCAGGACCGCGCGAGCTTGCTGCACTTTGGCGATTTTGCCCTGCGCATCCGACGTGCGCATGCTGATCTGTTTCACATCGGCATGTGCCGCAGAAACACCGGCTTTGGCCTGCTCAACGCGTGCACCGGCCGCTACCAACTGTGCCCTGGCGATATCAACCGCGCGCTGTGCCTGCGCCAGTTTTTCCTGATCAGCTCTGAGCGCGCTGGCTGTTGCGTCGGCATTCGCTTTCGCGGCGTCGTACTGCTGCTTGGAAATTTCGCCTTTGTCGAGCAGCGGTTTGTAGCGCGCCAAATCGGCCTGCGCCAACTCAGCATTTGCTTTACTCTTCTCTATATTGGCCTGCGCCCAGGCGAGATCGGAGGTGCGCGCCTGGTCATAGGTAACTTGAGCGCTCTCGAGGGCAGCTATGGCGCCGGCTAGTTGCGCATCCGCACTGGAGGTGCCGCTGGCCACGTTCTCTCGAGTGCGGGGAACATCGACTCCGGCAGAAGCCGCGTCGCTTTCCGCCAGCGCCAGGGCGGCCTTGGCTTGGTCCACGCTGGCCTGATAATCGCGCGGATCAATCTTCACCAGCACCTGCCCAGCCTTCACGGACTGATTATCGGTAATCAGAACTTCTGCGACGCGGCCGTAGATTTTTGAAGCGATCGGAGTGATGTGCCCATCGACCTGAGCATCGTCCGTCGTCTCGCGATTGTGGTAGTAAACAAGAAGTCCGGCCGCCACCGCCAGCAGCACCAATCCCCCAACCACGAGCAACCCTCGCATTTTGGGGCTCTTTAGTCCCTTCGGCGGTTCCTCCAGGAAAATCTCCTCCTGAGGCTCCGGCTTGACCTTCGCTGCATTTTCCAGTCCCACCTCGATCTCTACACTCATTCGTCTCCTCGTGTTACTTCGAGTACACCCTTTCCATCTGGCCGATGGCCCGAGCCAAGTCGGCACGCGCCTGATTGAAGCGATACAGTGCGGCAATCTGGTTATCGTTGGCGCGAGCCAGCGAGTCCTGGGCTTGGATGACTTCAATGTTATTGGCCACGCCGGCGTTAAAGCGGTCGCGGGCCTGATCCACCTCTTCCTTGGAAAGCTGCACGCCGAGATTGGCGACGCGAACCTGGCTTCGCGCGGAATCGAGATTGATGAGCGCAGTTTTTACGTCGAGGGCGATTGAATTGCGCAAATCGGATTGCTGCTGCTGCAGTCTCTGAATGTCCAGATCCGCTCGCACGGTTTCCGCGCGGATACGGCCGCCAGTGAACAGCGGCATGCTGACCGAGCCTGCGTATGTATAGGTCGGGATCACCGACGAAGGCTCGGTGCCGAGTTGGGCCCAATTTCCGCTGAAATGCAGCGAAGGCAGCCGTGACTCGGATGCCGCTTTCCTCTGGAGTTCCGCGGCGCGCATTTGCTCTCGTAAAGATTTCCACTCTGGGCGCACGGACAGACCCTCTTCAATGCTGGTTTCCACATCGGGCTGCGGCGTGTCAAAGAAACTCAGCGAGTCGGCCAGCTCGATTTGCTGACGAGGATCAAGATTCAAAAGACGGCTCAAGCCGAACAACGACGTTTCGCGCGTCGCCTGCGCTTCCAGCAAACGCTGACTCTCGTTCTGCAACTCGACGTTGGCGCGGAGTGTATCAATTCCCGTCCCGACTCCTTCCTTTTGCAAATCCGCAGCCTGGTTATAGAGGGCTTGGGCCAGGTCAACGCGCGATTGCGAAGCCTGGACGTCCGCCATGGAGCGCAGCGTTCCGATGTATTGCGAGACGACCAGCAGAATTACCTGCTCGCGCGTGGAAAGGCTGTCTTCCCTGCTGGCCCTTGCTGAGCTGCGCGAAGCCTGGTAGCGCCGGAATAGCGTGAGATCGAAGAGAGGTCCATTAACTGAAGGGCCCGCCGAGAAGATCGGGAAGGGCCCGAAGTGCTCAGGTATTCCCGGAAATAAGTGGGTGCCGCCGAACTGAGCCACAATGTTGACACGCTGCCACTGCTCGCTAACTCCGAGGTCCGCTTGCGGCAGCAGCGCCGATAACGCAATCTTTTGGTCTTGTTCGCTCTGCGCCGCCGTGAGAACCGCAATCCGCGCGGTCGTGTTTTGTTTCAGCGCGAGGCTCACTGCTTGATCGAGCGTCAAGCGCATCACGCCGGTGGGCGCCTCGGCAGGAAGACCCGGTTGCCTGATTTGGGACAGCGGCCGACCTTGCGCCGGCGTTAGCGCAGGAACGATCAGCAGGCTGAACAATACGGTGTAAAAGATAATATGTGAACGCTTGGTGTGCTTCTTGTCCTGCTCGCTCTGTCGCTCCGCCTCTCCGGTGATTTCTTTGACCGTTTCCTGGTTCAAGCATCCCTGAGCCACTAAATGTCCCCCTTGGCGGTAAATCTCTTTCAGGAGCGTCTTGCCGGCAGCATCAATAAAGCTGACCCCGCAGAGGTCGACGTTGAATTTTTCTGTTGGGGAAGCAGCGCGCAACTCCCGCCAGCAATGCTCAAGCGTGGACACGGATTCTCCGGCTAAGCGGCCCTCGATGGTGAGGAGGACCTTGAAGCGCTTCTTCTGAGTGGTGACTCTAAACATGATTGTGTGAGAGGATCCGGCTGGGTTTGGTGCACTTCACGCACCACGCTATGCAAATTTTTGTTAACACAACTAACCCACACATGCACAAGGACTTGCTCGCTATTTGGCACAGAATGGCGGCCCGAATGTATGCCCATATAAGGTCATAATGCCACAGAAGTGGCAATATTGTGTGCCCATATAACGCCATAACGTATGCGTGGATCAGGGGCTAGGCGAAAGGGGGCGTAAGGAATCGGCGGGTAACGCTCAAAGAGAGCTGCGTCCAGGCACACACTTACCAGTTTGCGCGCGGAAAGGAATGCTGTGTCCCGGCCGGTGCCAAGGATCAGGAGATGGGCGCTTGCACCAGGTTAGCGGCGGACAGCAATCGCCTGGAGCTCAAAATGGCCGCCGCGCAAGAGCGAGGCTACTCCTATGAACTCGCGGGCGGGCAGGTCCTTGGTAGTGAAGTAAGTCCGATAGACACCATTGAACTTGTCGAAAAGCGAAAGGTCGGTGCAGGCAATTTGCACATAGACCAGGTCGTCCATGGTCATACCTGCTTGCTCGAGAGTGGCCTTGATTTGATCGAGCAGGATCTTGATTTCGTCCGTGATTTCGGCCGGCGGCTTGCCTGATTTATCCAAACCGATGCGTCCCGCCAGGTACAGCGTGTTGCCGGTCAGAATGCCGTCGCTGAACGGCAGCTGCGGATTGGCATCGGGAAGGTGGATGGCGCGGCGGGCGCCCTGCGCGGACGCCGGGGAAAATGCGCCGCGCACGGTGAACAATCCCGCGGCGGCAAGCGCCAGAAATGCAAAACCTGCTCTTCGATTTAGCGCGGACTTGCTGTTGCTTTGCATCATCTCCTCCATGGTTCCAGTGTGATGTGGCCGATGCCGGCGTGATGAGGGCGAGAGTGTATTCCGTGCTCGAGCAGTATGCAAGAGAGCAGGTCAGGCAGGTCCGACGCTTACCGGCGCTGCGGACTTCTCCGCGATGCCTTAGGGCGGCGTCGCGCGGGAAAGATCCGCGACAATCTTTGCGGTTCGCGATTTGCTTACGGCGCAACTACGGTCGTAGATACGGCACTGCGCCAAAGTGAATTTGCACCCGCACGTGCAGCCTTCGGCATTGAATTTGTGCAGAGCGACTTGCTTTTGCTGGGGAGTAAGCCGCGAAAGATCCACACCGGGAAGCTCGCTGGCGCGATCGGCATGAGCGAGGAAGATCTGGCCGGTGTCTTCAAATGTCTCCACACGCGCGTTGATGGGCAAGCCGAGCAAGGCGCGGATTTCAGTTTCATAGAGAGCAGGGTCGCGCAGACCTTCGTGCTTCTGGACGATGCGGCCTTGCGCATCCAGAACGAACGAGGTGGGTAGCGCGGAGATGCCGCCATATTGGATACGTACTTCCGGCGGGGTCATCGCCACGGGGTAGTTGATTTGCGTTTCCGCAACGACTTGCTTGACTGCAGAGGCGTCATCCTCGTCCACGATTAGCCCGATGATCTGCAGCTGATCCTTATATTTTTGCTGCAGCGCAATCAGATCTGGGATTTCTGCTTGGCAGGGACCACACCACGTGGCCCAGAAATTCAGCAAAGTTACCTTGCCTCGCGATCCGGCGAGAGTTAGAGCTTTGCCATCGAGCCCGTTCAGCTTAAAGTCCGGAGCGGCTTCGGGGTTGCGCACGAAGCGAATGACGTTCCCTTGCTGCTGTGAACTTGGGGAAGCTGCACATGCGATTGGCAAAAGGGCGGCGATACCGACGCTCAGGCCAACAATCCATGGCAATCGCGAGCATCGCGTGTAGACAGATGGGATCATCGTGCTTCATTTAGGAGAACACAATGGCGGGCTGCTTGCCAAGTAGCTGCCGCTCGTTCTCTTTCTCGTAAATGGAGAACGGCTAAACCGTTTTCGCTTTGCCGGAATCTTCGCGGGAGCGCTGCGCATAAGCAGGATGCCGTGCTGGCGCCCGGCGCGGCAACTCGCGCTCCAGCTTGCGCAGCCACTTCAGCTCGGTGCGAAACTGCTCAATCACCAGACTGACCATCCACACCGCTTCATGGTGCGGGTGACCGACTTCCGCCAAAATTGAACGCAACGTTTCCTTCTCGCGAGCCAATTCTTGTTCGACGAACTTGCGCCGCCGGCGAAGTTGCTGTTGAAAGACACCAGGGCGGGCGAGCCAGGAAAGCGCGATCCAAGTAGGGAAAACTGGGTGATCGCGCTGATTGGTCCAGTCTTCGCGCTCCAGAGCGTTCGCAGTCGCGGCACGGCCGCGTTGCGTGGTCGCAAAGACGGCGCGCTCTGGTCCAGAAGCAGGCTCGTTGCTCGGCTTTTTAGTAATGAAACCGTCGGCCGCGAGTTTTTCCAGCGAATAGTAGACTTGCGGCCGAGAAATGTTCGCCCAATCGCGGATGCAGCGGCGCTCAAGCTCGAGGTTAGCTTCGTAGCCGTGCATCGGACGCTCCGCCAGGAGGCTGAGCAGCACTAGGTCCGGAATAGTTAGCTTTGCTTGCTTCTCCTGCCCCACGGCTACCTTGCCGCCGCCGCGCCGGGAGCTGCTCTTTTCGATCTCTTGCGATTGCGGCTCCAATACCACCATTGGCATTGGTCGGCGGGAAGCTGCGGGTCCTTGGCCTGCGCGACGGCGGCGCGAAACACATCCAAACAGCAGATGTCCTGGTGCTGCGGAGCGACGCGGTAAAGCGATTCATAGAGGCGCTCCGGATTTCGACGCGCGAGATGCGAAACGCTGCGCACGCCAAGAATTTCAAAGTCGCGCAGCATGGCGGGGCCCACTGAGATCAAATCCGAGAGTTTGCGAGGAACAGAGCGCATAGAAAAGCTCCTGACATGTATCTTATGCCAGCCTAGAGTCATCTAGTCTAGTTTAGACTACTGCGAAAGGCAAGAAGAAAAAGGAGGATCGCATGTCTGAAACAGTCTATCGAGTGGATAAGTTCGTCGTTCCTGGCCCTGCGCGGGAAGAATTTCTTGAAAGAGCGCGACGAACGCACGCACTCCTCAAGGCGCAGCCGGGTTTTCTGCAAGATCTCATCCTGGAGCAATCTTCGGGCCCTGGAGAATTCAACTTTGTCACCATCGTGGAATGGACGAGCCGGGAAGCTGTCGAGAATGCGCGTGCCGCAGTTGTGACGCTCCACCGGGAAATGAACTTCACTCCGCAGGAAGTGTTTGCCCGCCTCGATATAAAGGCGGATATCGCAAACTACAAGCGGCTCGAAGCATGACGCCTCCGCGTGCGCACCCGGATTGATGAGAGCTGCTAAAAGTGCGTACAGCTAGTCTGGCAGTTGCCATCGCCTTAATCGCAGTTCCGGTTTGCAGAAGCTAAGTCACTCGGAGGAAAAGAAAGCCATGAACGCAAACGTAAAACGAATCACGCCAGTCTTGTTCGTCCAGGAAATTGAGCCGGTGTTGCCGTTTTGGGTGGAGAAGCTTGGGTTTACGAAAACGATCGAAGTTCCACATGGGAATAAGGTCGGCTTCGTGGCGCTACAAAAGGGAAACACCGAAGTGATGTACCAGAGTTATGCGAGCGTCGAGGAGGACATGCCGCTGATTGCGGAGACTCGCAAAGGGCCAACGTTTTTGTATATCGAGGTCGGCGATTTGGATGCAGTTCTGAGCGCGCTGAAAGATTCCAAGATCGTTCAACCGGAGCGCACGGCATTTTACGGAATGCGCGAAGTCGGTTTCCAGGAACCAGGCGGACACTACGTCACGTTTGCGCAGCCGGTAGCCGCTGCGCAGCACTGACGAACGTGCTACCGGCTAAAACTATCTGCGACAACCGATGCCGCCGAGCTACGCGCGCGGGCGTCCCGGCAAGCTATTCTTCTATTCTTCGTGGTCAAGCGGCTTGCCGTCCGGCCCAACCTGGACCTCTGATTTCTTACCGCCTCGTGTTACTTGCGCTTCGTAAGCAACGAGCTTGTCTTGCTTAGTGAGGGTTTCCACCTTGACGAGCTTGCCTTCGCCTGCTTTTGCCTGCAGCCCCGCCTTTACTTCGGTGGGGAGCGCATCCATTGCGACTTCTTCTTCCACTTCGACGATCGCGCCATTGGTGTCGATCAGTATGTCTTTGCTGTGTCCGTTCACGATCATTTCCGCTTCGTAATAGGTTTGCCCTTTTTCGGTTTCCTTGGAGAAACCCTTCACGGTGGCGCCGGCGCTTTGCGCTGCGACAGTTTTTTCCACCGCAGGAGGAAGATCGGCGCGCTTAATTTTCTTCTCCTGCGCGACCTCTAAGCCTCCAACAAGAAGGACGGCTGCGAGAAGGATGGTCCTGCTGTTTTGTGTGTCCACTGTGTAGCTCCCTTATGACGTCTTGTCAGTTCTCCTGAATAGACAGCCCACTGTAGCTCAAGGGGGATAAACGAGGGATAAATCAAAGAGGCTGAAGGAAGTACTACCAGCCAGAGTCGCTACAG
>Ga0209131_1000831_pt1 | contig 21676 bp, 26 predicted proteins | sample GraSoi_2013_40cm_FD_185826 | JGI IMG/M metagenome (GOLD analysis project Ga0209131, IMG submission 185826) | Grasslands soil microbial communities from the Angelo Coastal Reserve, California, USA - Sample 9_17_2013_40cm (SPAdes) (version 2) | ecosystem: Environmental > Terrestrial > Soil >... | reverse complement strand
CTGGTGCCGGAGATAGGAATCGAACCTACGACCTACGCATTACGAATGCGCCGCTCTACCAACTGAGCTACTCCGGCAAGCCGCGGAATTCTACCGGATCGGGCGCAGCCGGATCACCAGATCGAGGCCGGCCACTTCCATCCCGGCGGGCGGCTCCGGCAGGCGGCTGAACTGGACTTCCGGCAGCGCGACGTCGGTCAGGGAGCCGGACCGCTCATCGTGAAAATGGTAGTGCGGCTCGACGTTGGAGTCGAACCAGCTGCGCGTGCCATCGACCGACAGGGGGCGCAGCAACCCGCGCTCCGCGAACAGGTTCAGCGTGTTGTACACAGTGGCCTTGGCGACGACCAGCCCACGCTGCTGCAGGGCCTCGGCGATCTGATCGGCCGTCAGGTGCTGGGGGACGGCGAGCAGGAGCTCGGCAATCTGCAGCCGCTGCGCGGTGACGCGGATGCCACTGGCCTGCAGGCGGGCGCTGATATCTCCGGCCGTGGCAGGCGGATTTTCGGCATTCCTATCCATACTGGCGACCGTTTTACCGCAGCGAGCGCGGCAACGCAAAAACCACGTTTTCCGGCCGGCCGTGGGACTCTGCCGGCGGCGCCCCACCCCACTCACGCAGGCGTTCGACCACCTGCTGCACCAGCAGCTCAGGAGCCGAAGCGCCGGCCGTCACGCCGACCGTGTCGCGGCCCTCGAACCAGGCGCGTTGCAGGTCCGCTGCGCCGTCCACGAGATATCCAGGGACTCCGGCCCGGTCGGCAAGTTCACGCAGGCGGTTGGAATTGGAGCTGCTGCGCGAGCCGACCACCACCAGCACCTCGCAGTGCTCGAGCAGCTGCTTCACGGCATCCTGCCGGTTCTGGGTGGCGTAGCAGATGTCTTCCTTGCGCGGCGCCTGCAGCGCAGGAAAGCGTTCGCGCAGCGCTTCCACGATCGCGGCGGTGTCATCCACCGAGAGCGTCGTCTGCGTGACGAAGGCGAGCTGCTGCGGATCGCGCACTTCAAGGCGCTGCGCGTCGGCCACGTTTTCGATCAGCAGGATGCGCCCGCCGTGCGAGCCATCGAAGCGGCCCATCGTGCCCTCGACTTCCGGATGGCCCGCGTGCCCGATCAGCAGCACGTCGCGCCCTTCGCGCGCAAAGCGGGCCACCTCCATGTGCACCTTCGTGACCAGGGGACAGGTGGCGTCGAAGACCCGCAGCCCCCGCCGCTGCGCTTCCTGCTCCACCGCGGTCGACACGCCGTGGGCCGAGAAAATGACGGTCGCCCCGTCGGGCACTTCATGCAATTCCTCGACGAACACGGCGCCCAGGGCGCGCAGGCGTTCGACCACGGTGCGGTTGTGCACCACTTCATGCCGCACATGGATCGGTGCGCCGAACAGTTCAATCGCGCGCTCCACGATCTCTATGGCGCGATCGACGCCGGCGCAAAAGCCTCTGGGGTTGGCGAGCAGGATGCGCATAGGCGAGGGGCCCTAGCTGCCCACAGCGCTGGAGTGGCGCCGTGAGCCCAGGTAAATGTCGAGCAGCAGGCACGCGGCACCGACCGTGATCGCCGAATCGGCGACATTGAAAGCGGGGAAATAGTGCTGCTGCCAGTGCACCTGCAGGAAGTCAACCACGTAGCCGAGCCGCAGGCGATCGAGCACATTCCCGATCGCACCGCCCAGGATCAGCGCCAGGCCCGCCGCCAGCAGATTGGCGTGTCGCTGCAGACTCTTGAGCCAGATGATGAGCGACACGCTCACGATCACGGCCAGGGCGCTGAAGGCCCAGCGTTGCCAGCCAGAGGCGCCTTCGAACAGGCTGAAGGCCGCGCCCCGGTTGTGCGCCCGCACCAGGTTGAACACCGGCAGGTAATAACGGGCCTCGAAAGGCAGAAGGGCCGCTTCGATCAGCCGCTTGCTCCATTGATCGAGGCCGATGATCGCCGCGGTCAGCACCAGCCAGCGCCACTGTCCGGTGCCCGCCTCGCCTGCGGCCGTCGTGTCGGGTGTCATCAGGCGTAGCGGCGCACTTCGCCGGGCCCCGTCACATTGCCAACACAGCGGGTACACAGCTCCGGATGCGCCGGCGACTGACCCACATCCTCGCGGTGATGCCAGCAGCGCACGCACTTCACCGCCGCCGTGCGCCGCACGCTGATCCACACGCCGCCGCCCGGCACCAGCGCCGCTTCGACAGCGCCCGCCGGCGCCGCCGACACGCGCTGCACGCGCGCCTGCGAGGTGATCATCAGGAATCGAAGTTCATCGCCGAGTGCGTTAAGCCGTGGGTACTGCGCCTCGAGGCAGTAGACATCGAGTTCGGCCTCGAGCGGAGCGCCGATCTCCCCGGCGACTCGCAGGCGCTCGAGCTCGCGAGATACGTCCGTGCGCAGCGCGATGAGGGCCGCCCAATCAATCGCCGCGCCCGCCCCGCCGCCGGCCGCCGGGAGTGCATGCCAGGTGCTGAGGAACACCGATTCCATCCGTGCGCCGGGCAACTCGCCCCAGATCTCCTCGGCCGTGAAGGACAGGATAGGCGCCAGCCAGCGCACCATGGCCTCGGCAATGTGCCACATCGCCGTTTGCGCCGAGCGCCGCGGCCGCCCGGCCGCGGGCGTGGTGTAGAGCCGATCCTTGATGATGTCGAGGTAATAGCCCCCGAGATCCACGACGCAGAAGTTGTGCACCTTCTGGTAGATCAGGTGAAACTGGTAATCCTTGTAGGCGGCCTCGATCTCCCCCTGCAGATCGCGCGTGCGCTCGATCGCCCAGGCATCGAGCGCCACGAGTTCAGCGAAAGGCAACGCCTGCGAGGGATCGAAGCCGTGCAGATTGCCCAGCAGGAAGCGCACGGTGTTGCGCATGCGGCGATAGGAGTCGCTCATGCGCCGCAGGATCTCCTGCGACAGACTCATTTCATTCGAAAAATCGGTAGCCGCCACCCACAGGCGCAGGATGTCGGCCCCGAGCGTCTTGATGATGTCCTGCGGCTCGATGCCGTTGCCCAGCGACTTGGACATCTTGCGGCCCTGTTCGTCCACAGTGAATCCGTGGGTGAGCACGCCGCGGTACGGCGCTCTGCCATACAGGGCCTCGGACATCAGGATCGAGCTGTGGAACCAGCCGCGATGCTGGTCCGACCCTTCCAGGTACAGATCGACCGGTGCATGGAAATCCCCGCGCATCGCCGTGACGCACTCAAACGACAGGCCTGAATCGGCCCAGACGTCCATGACATCCGTGGCTTTGTCGTAATGTTCCGCTTCTGCTCCGAGCAGCTCGGCCGGATCGAGCGTGAACCAGGCGTCGATCCCGTCGCGCTCCACAAGCGCCGCAACGGCGTTGATGAGCTCGGCCGTGCGCGGGTGCAGGTCCCCGCTGCCGCGATGCGTGAACAGCGTAATCGGCACGCCCCAGCTACGCTGGCGCGACAGGCACCAGTCCGGACGGTTATCGATCATGCCGGTGATGCGCGGCTGGCCCCATTCAGGCGTCCAGTGCACGTTCTTGATGTCGCGCAGAGTGCCGGCGCGCAGTCCGCGCGCGTCCATGCTGATGAACCACTGCGAAGTGGCGCGGAAGATCAGCGGCGTTTTGTGCCGCCAGCAGTGCGGGTAACTGTGCGGATGCGGCTGCTGGTGCAGCAGGCGGCCGCGCTCCTCGAGCGCCGCGACGATGACGGGATTGGCCGCATCCACCTTCAGCCCCGCCACCAGCTCGGTGCCGGGCGCAAAACGTCCGTCCGGCCCCACCGGATTGACGACCGGCAGCTCATAGGTACGGCCAATCGCGAAATCTTCCTGGCCATGCGCGGGGGCCGTGTGCACGGCACCTGTTCCGACTTCCAGCGTGACGTGATCGCCCAGAATGACGGGCACCTGCTTAGGCAACCACGGGTGCTCGAGCTTCAGTCCCTCGAGCTGCGCGCCGCGGCAGCGGCCGACTTCCCGGCCCTCAAGGCCAAGGCGCCCCAGCGAGGCCAGCGCGAGTTCCGCTGCCAGCACCAGCACTTCCGCTCCGCCGGGCCGCTCGACGCGCATCAGCACGTATTCGTATTCCGCCCGCAAGGCGACGGCCTCGTTCGCGGGCAGCGTCCAGGGCGTGGTGGTCCAGATGACGATGGACACGCCTGCGCCTTCGAGCGCTGCCACCTCGATGCCGCCGCGCCGCGCGAAGTCGGCAGAATCGACGCAGCGGAAAGCCACGTCGATCGCGGTGGCGGTGCGCGTCTCGTACTCGACTTCCGCCTCGGCCAGTGCCGAGCGGCAATCGAGGCACCAGTGCACGGGCCTGAGCCCGCGATACAGATGGCCGTTGGCGATGATCTTGCCGAGCGCGCGAATCTGCTGCGCCTCGTAGCGCGAGTCCATCGTCAGGTAGGGACGCTCCCAGTCGCCCAGGACCCCGAGGCGCTTGAAGTCGGCGCGCTGCGAATCGATCTGGCGGGTGGCAAATTCGCGGCACAGGACGCGAAAGGCGCGCGCGTCGAGTTTATGTCCCGGCCTGCCGTGCTTCTTCTCCACGGCAAGTTCGATGGGCAGTCCATGGCAATCCCAACCCGGTACATACGGCGCATCGAAGCCGGCGAGGCCGTGCGACTTGACGACGATATCCTTGAGAACCTTGTTGACGGCATGCCCGAGATGTATGACGCCGTTGGCGTAGGGCGGGCCATCGTGCAGCACAAATGACGGGCGACCCTTCGCCGCCGCGCGGATCCGCGCGTAGAGGTCCTGCGCGGCCCAGCGCGCGAGCTGTTTCGGCTCGCGTTGCGCCAGATCCGCCTTCATCGGAAAGTCCGTCTGAGGCAGATTGAGTGTGTTCTTGTAGTCGGTCACTTCAAATTGATCCCATCATCGACGCCGCAGCAGATTCTCCGAATGAGCGCAGCGTGCGCTCGATGCGGTCTTCGGCTGATTTGCCTAAGCAGCAATTCGCGTCACGCGCAGAGACTTGCGACGCTTCTCAGCAAGCCACAGATCGAACTGCACCTGCTGATTGAGCCAGCTCTCTGCGGTCGTGTTAAACGCAATTGACAAGCGAATTGCCATTTCAGGGCTGACACCCGCGCGCCCATTCAGGACCGCAGAAAGCGTCTTTCGACTGACGCCCAGTGCTTTCGCCGCATCCGTAACTGACAAAGCAAGCGGCTCCAGACACAGCGACCGCAAGATCTCTCCCGGGTGGGGTGGATTGTGCATCTGAAAAGCCATATCAGTGGTAGTCCTCATAGTCGACTTGCACGGCATCTTTGCCAGAGAAAGCGAAGCTAACGCGCCAATTCCCGCTAACGGAAACCGACCAGCGGTGCTTCAGCTTGCCTTTCAACCGGTGCAGCCGCAGTCCCGGCAGGTCCATATCCCGGGCCGACACCGCCGCCGCAAAACGGCCCAGGACGAGCCGAAGGCGCTCTGCATTCTCTGGCTTGATGTCTGCCTTGGAACCCGAGGAGAAGAACCGTTCTAACCCACGGCGCCGAAAGCTCGCAATCATATGCGAAGTGTAACGTAACGGGTTACGGTGTCAAGCTGGCTGGCTGTATCATTTACCTCGCTGCCGCCAGTATCGCCCGCGCCTCGGCGGCATCGCGATGCATCTGCACCACCATCGCATCGAGGGACTCAAAGCGCTGCTCCTCGCGCAGATGCGCGACAAATTCCACCTCAAGCTCCTGGTCATAAATGTCGCGATCAAAATCGAACAGATGCACCTCGAGGAGCGCAACGACCCCGCCGACCATCGGTCGGGTGCCCAGGCTCCCCACCGAGGGCCAGGATGCGCAACCGGCGCCACTGACGCGCGCTGCGTAGATCCCCGCCAGCGGCGCGCGCCGGCGGTGCAGCGGCAGGTTGGCAGTGGGAAACCCGAGTTTCCGGCCCAGCTGATTGCCATGAGCGACGCGCCCACGCATCGTGTAGGGCCGCCCCAGCATCGCCGCGGCGCGCTGCAGATCATTGGCGGCCAACGCGGTGCGCACCAGGCCGCTGCTGGCACGCTCCGCTCCCACTGGCACCGCCGCAACGACTTCGACTTCGTAGCCGTACTTTGCCGATTCGGAGGCAAACCACTCGGCACTCGCTTCCGCGCCACGGCCGAAGCGGAAGTCGTGACCGACGATCACGGTGCGCGCGCCCAGCGCATGCAGCAGCTCCATGAAATCCCGTCCCGACAGCGAGCGCAGGCGATTGTTGAAGGTCAGGAGCTGCAGCCGGTCCAGCCCGCTGTGCTCCAGCAGGCGCCAGCGCTCACGAAGATTGGTGAGACGCGCCGGTGGATCCTTGGGGGTCAGGAACTCGCGCGGCATTGGCTCGAAGCTCAGCAGGACCGAGGGCACCTGCAACTCGCGCGCACGCGCCAGGGTGCGCGCAATGAGGGCCTGATGTCCGACGTGCAGGCCGTCGTAGGCACCGATGGTGACGACGCAGGGCGATTGCGCCCCACGCGGCACGCCGCGTACCAGGCGCAGGCTCATGCCGGCCGCGTCCGCAGGTCGCGGTAGCGCATGCCGAGCGCGTACAACGCCGCAAAATACAGCGCGCCCGCGGCACTGATGCCGCCGGCGCAGCGCAGCAGCCGCGCCACCGGGTGCAGCGCCATCCATTGCTCCAGGCTCCCTGACCACCACCACAGGAGTGATCCCATCAGCGCGCTGGCCAGCAGCACGCGCGGCCACAGCGTCGCCCAGGCCTTCGAGGGGTGGTAAACCCCCGCGCGGCGCAGGCCGCGAAACAGCAGGTAGGCATTGATTGCGGATCCGGTGCAGGTCGCGGTGGCCAGCAGGATGTGCGGCGCGGGGAAGCCCATGCGGGAAGCGGGCAGCGCGATGCCGATGTTCATGGCCATGTTCACCGCCAGCGCCACCAGGCTGGCACGCACCGGCGTGCGCGTGTCCTGGCGCGCAAAGAATCCGGGGGCCAACACCTTGACCAGGCTGAACATCATCAGACCCCAGGAATAGGCCATCAGCGCCCAGCTCGCCATCTGCACGGAATGCGCGTTGAAATTGCGATAGCCGAATACGGCCGCGGTGATCGGGCCGGCGAAGGTCAGGAGCCCGACGGCCGCGGGCATGACCAGCATCACGGTCAGCCGCAGGGCCCAATCGAGTGTCAGGGAAAACTGCTCGGGCGAACGCTCCGTGTGATGCGTGGACAACCCGGGGAGGATCACGGTGGCGAGCGCCACGCTGAACACGCCGAGCGGAAATTCCATCAGGCGATCGGCGAAGTACAACCAGGACACGCTCCCCGTCACCAGCCACGAGGCGATGGTGGTATCGAGCACCAGGCTCACCTGCGCCATCGAGGAACCGACTATGCCCGGGATCATCAGCCGCCCGATGCGCCGCACGCCCTCGTGCGCGGGCCGCCAGCGCGGCCAGGACAGCAACCCGAGCCGCGCCACCGAGGGCAGTTGCATCATCAGCTGCAGCACGCCGGCCACGAATACACCCACCGCCAGCACGATGCCGGGATTGCGGCTGTGTTCGGCAATGCCGACCGCGAAGAAGATCATCACCAGGTTCATCGCCACCTGTGTGAACGCCGGCAGGGCGAAGCGCCGGTAACTGTTGAGCACGCCCGAAAACAGCGCCGTGAGCGAGATGAACAGCAGATAGGGAAAGGTCCAGCGCAGCATCTGCACCGTGAGCGCAAACTTGCCCGCATCGCGGGTGAAGCCGGTGGCGTACAGCAGGATGATCAGGGGCGCTGCCACGACCCCGACGGCCGTGACGGCCAGCAGCACGCCTCCGAGCGTCCCCGTGACCCCGGCCACGAGTTCCTTCACCTCCGCATGGCTGCGCTGCAGACGGTACTCGGAAATCACCGGCACGAAGGCCTGCGAGAAGGACCCTTCGGCAAACAGCCGCCGCAGGAAATTGGGGATCTTGTAGGCCACCAGGAAGGCGTCCTGCAGGGCGCTGGCGCCAAAGGCCTGGGCCAGGGCCACGTCGCGGAACAGCCCCGTGATGCGGGAGACCAGCGTGGTGGCACCGACGACGCTGGTGCTCTTGAGGATGGTGCGGCTCATGGGGCGGGAGGAACTATACCGGAGGCGCATTGACAACGAGAGGGCCGCTGCGCAGACTACGCGGCCCCTCGGGGGGCCTTATTCCAGTTACAGACGGCGGAGCGAGCGCGTGGCAAACACGAAATCAGCGGAAAAAGCGGCCCGGCAGGCCATGGTGCACCGGGAGCGCAATGTCGCCCTGCGTTCGCGCATGCGCTCGGCCATCCGCAAGGTGGTCGATGCGGTCGCCGCCGGCAAAAAGGACGAGGCCCGCACGCATTACCTGGCGGCGGTACCGCTGATCGACACCCTGGTTAACAAGAAGATCATTCACCGCAATCAGGCCGACCGCCACAAGAGCCGGCTGGCCGCGCGCATCAAGAAGATCGCCTGAAGCTAGCCGCGCCGCCGCGCTGCGGTCTCCAGGTCCTCCACCGCGAGCAGGAGCGATAAGCGCGACTCGCCGTGCGCGATCTCGCGCCAATGGGTGCCCTCCGGCCAGGGTTCGAGCGCGCCGGCCAGCGCCCACAGCATGTTCAATGACGGTTTCGACCCCGCGCGCTTGAGCTCGGCATAGGTGCGCACGGCGCCCTGCCGGCGCAGCTCATCGGCAGTGCGGATGCCGATTACTCCCAGAATCTGCTCCGAGCGTGTGCCCAGGTTGCGCAGGTCCCGGATGCGCAGCTTCAGCTTGCCCGCGGCAATGCGCTGGCGCACCTTGCTATTGCGCATGCGCCACCACCCGCCGCCCGGTGGCCCGGCGTTCATCGAGGAAATTCATGACCGCTTCGGCCAGCTCGCGCGTGCCCCTTCCGGTCGCTGCCGAGATCAGGTGCACCGGACCTTTGTAGCGCAGGCTCCGCACGATGCTGCGGGCACGCGCCTCCGCCTCCCCATCGGGCAGCAGGTCGCTCTTGTTGATCACCAGCCAGCGCGGCTTCTTGCCCAAGTCCTTGCTGAATTTTTTCAGCTCCGCGACGATGGCGCGCGCATCGCGCACCGGATCGGCGTCCGGATCGCTCGGCGCCATATCGATCAGGTGCAGCAGCACGCCGGTGCGCTGCAGGTGTTTCAGGAAGCGATGCCCGAGGCCCGCCCCTTCCGCCGCGCCCTCGATGAGGCCGGGGATGTCGGCCATGACGAAGCTGCGGTGCTGCCCGCAGTAGACCACGCCGAGATTGGGGTGGAGCGTCGTGAACGGATAGTCGGCCACCCGCGGCCGCGCCGCGGAAACCGCACGAATCAGCGTTGATTTCCCGGCATTCGGGAGCCCCAGGAGTCCGACATCCGCGATCACCTTGAGCTCGAGCGCCAGGGCCCGTTTCTCGCCGGGCAGGCCCGGTCCAAACTGACGGGGCGCGCGATTGGTGCTGCTCTTGAAGCGCGTATTGCCCCAGCCGCCCTTGCCGCCCTGGGCGACCTTGAGCTCCTGTCCGGCGACCTTGAGGTCCCCCAGCACTTCGCCGGACTGCTCGTCGCTCACCACGGTGCCCACTGCGACCAGCACGATCAGGTCCTCGCCGCTCCGTCCGGTGCAGCCGTTGGCCGAACCGCCCTCCCCCGAGCCCGCGCGATAGGTGCGGTTGATGCGAAAGTCGGCCAGCGTGTTGATCCCCTCGGCCGCACGCAGCACGACGCTGCCACCGTGGCCGCCGTCGCCGCCGTCCGGTCCACCGAAGGGCACCGATTTCTCGCGCCGGAAACTCGCTGAACCGCGTCCGCCGTTGCCGGCCTGCACCCGCAGGGTTGCTTCATCGACAAATTTCATCCGGCCAGCTTACCTGCAACCCGTCCGCCGTGGCGGACCTAAAACGAAAACCCCGGCCGGAGCCGGGGTTCAGTGCAGGAGCAATCCGGGCCTTGCGATCAGCGCCCGACGCCGGCTGCCTCCGCTGCCGCTTCGGCCTGCACGCTCACGTACATGCGCTGTTCCTCGCCCTTGCGGCGGAAAACCACGCGGCCGTGCTTGAGCGCGAACAGCGTATGATCGGTCCCGACGCCGACGTTCTCGCCTGCCCGCACCTTGGTGCCACGCTGGCGGATGATGATGTTGCCGGCCACCACCTGCTCGCCGCCAAAGACTTTTACGCCCAGGCGCTTGCTGTGGGAATCGCGGCCGTTGCGCGTGCTGCCGCCTGCTTTCTTATGTGCCATGGATCAGTGACTCCAACAATCAGGCCGCGCTGATACCGGTGACGCGCACCTGGGTGTACTGCTGGCGGTGGTTCTTCATGCGCAGATAGTGCTTGCGGCGACGAAATTTCACGATCGCCACCTTGTCGCCCTGGCCGTGGGATTCGACCGTGGCCAGCACCTTGCTGCCCTTGAGCATCGGCTTGCCGACCGTAATCTTCTCGCCATCGGCGATCAGCAGCACGTCGTTGAATTCCACGGTGGCACCCGGCTCGGCACTGAGCTTTTCGATGCGCAGCACGCCGTCCTTCTCCACCCGATACTGTTTGCCGCCCGTGGCGATGACCGCGTACATTTGGCTAAAAGGCTCCGTATGATCGGTACCCGCCGCAGGCGGGCACTAATAGAAAAGGCCGCGCATTCTACTCAAGCGCTGCCTTGCGGGTCAAACCGGGTTTTCCTTGGAGAAACAGAGAGTTGAATACTGTCCGCAAGGCCCTTGAGGCACTCTCGCTGGCGGGGTCAGGCCCCGATACGGGCTCGGCGGCGGCGCTGGAGGCGATCCGGGCCCTGGTCCGGCCGGACCTCGACGCGGTCGATATGGCCATCCGCACCGGTTTGCACAGCATTGTGCCGCTGGTCGGCCAGGTCGCCGAACACATCATCGCCGGCGGCGGCAAGCGCATGCGCCCGCTACTGGTGGTGCTTGCCGGCCGCGCCTGCGGCATCAGTGACAGCGAAGGACCGGGCGTGGCGCGTCCGCATGTGCAGGCCGCGGCCTTCATCGAGTTCATCCATACGGCCACCCTGCTGCACGATGACGTCGTCGATATGTCCGCGCTCCGGCGCGGCCGCGACACCGCAAACGAGGTGTTTGGCAACCAGGCCACCGTGCTGGTTGGCGACTTTGTCTATTCGCGCGCCTTCCAGATGATGGCGGCCGTGGGCTCGCAGCGCGTCATCGAGATCATGGCCGAGGCCACCAATGTGATCGCCGAAGGTGAAGTGCTGCAGCTCATGAATGCCCGCGATCCGGACACCACAGAGCAGCGGTATCTGGAAGTGATACACCGCAAAACCGCCCAGCTGTTCCAGGCCGGTGCCGAGGTCGCGGCGGTCGTCAGTGGTGCGGCACCGGCTGTGCAACAGGCCCTGGCGCGTTATGGCAAGCACCTCGGCACGGCTTACCAACTGATAGACGATGTGTTGGATTACCGGTCCGATCCCGAAACCCGCGGCAAGAACCTCGGAGATGACCTGGCGGAAGGCAAACCGACCCTGCCGCTGATCCACGCGCTGCGGAGGGCGGATCCACACATGGCGGACCTGATCCGCGCCGCCATCGAGCACGGTGGGCGCGAGCAGCTCGGCGCCATTCTCGGTGCAATTGAATCGACCGGAGGCCTTCAGTACACTGCGCGGCTCGCGCAGGCCGAGGCCGATCTGGCGATTGCCGCCCTCGCGGCACTGCCGGAGACGCCGTTCCGCAACGGTCTTGCCGCACTGGCCCGCTTCGCCGTCGAACGCCAGCATTGAGTGAGTCAGGAATCGGGGTGTAGCTCAGCCTGGTAGAGCGCTACGTTCGGGACGTATAGGTCGCAGGTTCAAATCCTGTCACCCCGACCATATTCTGGTTTCTTAAAATTTCTATTCTTGCATTTGGCACATGGACGTCGGGGATTGGCACTCCGCCGTCACAGCGTCACAGAAGACAATTGCTTGTTCGAAGCACGCTAGTTCGCCTTCACAGATGGCCCGTCCACTCGCGACTCGAGCCAGGTTGGTTCGCTGACGGACGCGCACGGCTGCGGCTGTGCTCTGATGAATGGGCCTCTATCGACCTGCGGCACTGGCGCGCGTCGACTCTTGCGCCACAGACAGTCCAGGGTCAGCGCGCCGCTAAGCGTCGCGAGCGTCGCAAAATACGCCGCAGGTCCTCTAACGGACATCAGCCCGCTGGCTAGCACAGGCCCGAGGATTGCCGCGGCGCCATTGAGAAGCAGCAGCGCACTACTTGCAGCAACCATCTGTGCGGGCTCGAGCCGGTCATTGACGTGCGAGATGCCAAGCGAATAGATCGTCAAGGCCAGCCCGCTGAACACCGCCGACAGTGCGAGAAAGAGAGCGCGCGGCATTTCTGGAAACGCGAAGATGCCCCCTGCCGCCGCCGTCGCGAGTGCGCAAACGCCAGCAAGCACCGCGCGGCGATCCCAGCGATCGGCCAACGTGCCTATGGGGTACTGTGTCGCGACGCCAGCGAATATGTTGACGGCCATGAACGTCGCGATCGCCGTCGTGTCCAGGCCCTCGAGCCGGGCGTATACCGGACCCATTGAGAAAATGATGGAGCTAATCACGCCTGCTACGATGACCGCCGCGACGCCGAGGGGCGAAAGTCGGTACAGCTCGCGAAAAGGAACGGCGCGCGGCACGACGACTTCCGGGGTCATTTGTGACGACAGCAGGGTCGGAACCATCGCCAGACAGATCAGGCCCGACACCAGCATGAATGGCGCGGAGGTTCCAGGACTGGACAGAATCAGCAGGAACTGCGCACCACCAAGACCGACATACAAAACGACCATGTAGACGGCGAACAGCCTGGAGCGGTTTGTTCGCGTCGCGAGCCCGTTCAACCAGCTTTCCGCGACGACGTAGATACCCGCAAAGCAAAGTCCTGTCACCAGACGCATGGCGGCCCACGACACGGGGTGCACGAAGGCAGCCTGAACGAGGGTCGCCGCTGCAGCAACCGCCGAGAGGGCAGCGAACACGCGCACGTGCCCCACGTTAAGAATCAGGCGCGGCGCGGCGATGGTGCCCAAAAGATAGCCGACGTAGTAGCACGCCATGACAATGCCAGTGACTACCGTCGGAAATGCCTCAAGCGTCGCACGGATGCCGAGAAGTGTGCTCTGCAGGCCGGCACCCAGCATCAGCACGCCCATGCCGAGCAGCAGCGGCCAGGTGCGGGAGATTGTGGTCAGGGGCACAACGCGTAGATGTCCAACAACCAGAGAAGTCAGGCGGTGCGGCGAATGATATGCGAACCTGCCCAGCACGGCCGGCTTGGCTACCCTGGAGCCGTACTTTGATTTAGCGGTCACGCGAACCGGCTCTGCTCAATCGGTGCTCCGTGTTCCCTGTGCAATTTGTCGCAGCCTGCTGCCGGGGAACTGCCATGCGCACGCCGCTAATGGAGTTAATGCGCTGATTTTGCTGCTTTTACTCGTACCCTGACTGGCACCGCAGGAACAGCACAATTCGCTTCACCTCGACCACTGAAATTGGAGTTTTGCGCCGGTCCAACGCGCGGGGTGTCGCCTCTGGCAACACCGAGTGTCAGCGCCAGCATGCCCCTTCGCCGAAAATGCGAACAGCATGGTCTCGTTACGGGGTTGCTGTTTGATCCTTCGTCGGCCGACGCTTGACGGGCGCGCTGCGCGTCAATTCACTGCGCACGCACCACCGCTCATCTTCACCACGCCCTTCCTTCCGCCGCGAATAGATGCCAAGCGGCACTTAAAGGTCAGATCCGTGCGAAGGACCGCGCTGTCGCTGGGCGCGGACATTTCCCGCTCTCAGCTGATTAGTCGTACGCTCGCGCTCGATGAGCGAGCGATTGGTAATCCCGGACCGGGCGGACGCGGAGAGCGACCTTTCCGTGGCACATCCCTGGTGGCAGTTCTCTGTACGATTCAACGTTGCCGTGTCCCAGAGCATTCCCGTGGTTCGCATGCACGAGCGCGAATCGGAGGGCGTGATGATGCGGTGGGGTCTCGTGCCGCCGTCCGCGAAAGGTGACTTCGCGGGACGCGGGAACGCACATGTTCGCGGCAACGCCCTTCTGACCTCGGAGGGCTGTCGCACCGCTTGGTTCAATGGACAGCGCGGCATCGTGCCGCTCGCGGGTTTTTATGTTTGGCAGCGCACTCAGTCGGGATACCGCCAGCCGTACTACGTGCGGCTGGTCAACCGTCTCGTGTTTGGAGTTGCGGTACTTTGGGAGCGTTCGGTGACCGACGATGACGATGTCGTCGAGAGCTGCGCGCTAGTGACAGTACCGGCCAATACGCTGATGGCGGAAATCGACAACACGACGGGCCAGATGCCCGCGATCCTGCGCCGCGAAGACTACGACACCTGGCTCCGCTCGACGGTAGCCGATGCGAGCGGGCTCCTTGATACCCATCCCCAGATTCGGATGGTCAGTCATCCGGTGGCGCCATACGTTAACCATCTCGAGTTTGACGAGCCACGGCTCATCCGGCCGGCACCATAAGGGCCAGTTCAGTAGAGTGTATGCCGGCGGCAGAAAGCCGGCGGATTATGTCTTGATGAGGACACCGTTCTCCCGGCGGGACGCAGTTCTCGGAAAGCAGCCGCGGTGCGTGATTAGGATCCATCAAGAAAGATGTACGCGAGCGTCGCCCGGATGCAAACGACAGAACACATCCTGCTCGAGTCGGACTTCCGGGAGGTGCCGGGCCTTCAGGACGCGCGGACGGTCCACGCGCGAATCGAGTTCCGCAGCCGAATTCGCAGACGCGTCCTGCGGCTCGAGATCTTCGACTATTACTATCTTGCGGTACGCTCGCGCTCGCGCTCCATCCTGCTCGAGTACGTCCTCGATCTGCGGTTTGTCGATGGGCCACGGCGGTTCAGGCACATCGCGTGGCGATGGATCACCTTCTCGCTGCTGTTAATTACCCTGGCGTCAGCGCTCGCTTCGCGGATCTATTCCTCAGAGATGCCGTGGCGGCAGCACAATTGGCTTGTCCCGATCTGTATCACCGTCATAGTGGTGTGGCAATTCGCGACGCTCCTGAGTGTATACAGGACGACTGAAACAGTGATTCTGTTCAGTACCCACGGGGCGGCGCGACTGCTGGAATGCGCCGGCGGCCTTGGAACCTTCCGGGTCCTTCGGCAGTTCATGGCAAAGCTCGCGGCGCACATTCAGCTGGCGTCGGCGGCGCGCCGGCGCACCAGGACGGAGCACCTCCGCGACGAGATGCGCGAGCATGTCCGCCTCAAGGAAATCGGAGTGCTGCCTGCAGGTGAGTACGAGACAGCCAAGGTGCGCATCCTCGACCAACACTCTCCCACCGTGCAACCAGCTATCGCTCGTGCGTCAACGAGGTTGTAGGTAGACCACCCCGCCCTCGCAATCAGTGGCGCTCGCTTGCACCACTCGGGGTTCCAAGCGCAGCAGTGCTGCGTAGCGACGGCTGACTCCCGAGCTGCCCCACCATTCGTGTTCGGCCACGCCGACTGCATCGCGGCGGCGTGCCTGGATGTCAGCGTCAAACGGCAGCCTGATGTTCGTCGATTCTCGAACTATGGAAAGTTCGGTCGTTAGGCCCTATCGACCCTATGCAGTCCAGTTTTCAATGTTGAGATCCTGGACGCGACCAAATTCGCCGGTGTTGTTTGTCACGAGCGTAAGCTCGAGTGAACGGGCGTGCGCCGCAATGAAGAGATCGTTCGCGCCGATCATTGTTCCACGCGCTTTGAGCGCCGCGCGGATCTGGGCATAGTGAAGGGCTGCTTCGTCAGGAAGCGCCAACACCTCGACGTGCCGCAGATACTCTTCGAGGGCAATATGATCCTGCTGTCGCCGGGAGGAAGTTTCTACCCCGAACAGCAGCTCCGCCTTCGTGATGACGGAGATACAGACGGCATCGATTGGAATCATTTGCAATTTTCTCAGAACAGAGTCATTAGAACGCTTCATGATGTAAGACGATATATCCGTATCGAGCATGTACTCTGTCATCAGGGTTCGCGCTCCTGTACTGGCAAATCCGGAATCCCTTCCATGAACTCATTCGAGGCAATTGGTCCTGAGACGAGATAGGCAAGCCAGTCGGTAGGGCGAGCGGACAGAATCACTTCGTCACCCTTTTTTCGAATAAACACCTCAGAGGTGTTGAACTGAAACTCCTTCGGCAGCCGAACCGCCTGACTGCGATTATTCATGAAAATCTTGGCTGTACGTCGCATGGGCTGGCTCCAAACTTCGTGGCATATACATTAGTATATGCCACGGTGGGACCGTATGCGAACACACGGTGATGACGGATTTGCATGGCATAACGAATTGTTTTTATTATCTTTTTTGATCACTTTTCACTGGCGACCAAGACCACGCGCTCCCGCGCCGTTTGGCCCACCACCGTGGTCTATCACCGTGGCCAGATTCCGCCGCGTGACTAAGGGTCCAGGTTCCGGCACCGAGTCAACCCCCAACTTCAAGGATCCCGCCTCGCATCCTTCCCCGTCCACGTAATCGCGCCCCTGCAGGGATCGACGAGCTGTTCAATGTCTGGGACCAGACCCAGCGTGCGCGCCAGCGCGAAGGCGCCGAGCTGAGCAGATGGAAACCGCTCGTGCATGCGCATCGACGCCGCCAGCAACGTCCGGCCCCTGGTGACCACGTCGTCGACCAGCGCGATCCGCCCGGGCGCCCGGAGCGATGAATCGACCACGAAGGATTCGTAGTGCTCGGCAACCGTCGGCCGGCCAATGGATGGAGCTGTGGCCGATTTGCGCACTGCGCACTGGCGTCGCAGTCCTGTCCAAACGGCCGCGGCAAGACCCTGCTGCAACAGGGCCAGAGCAATTTGCCCGGCTGCCCATGACGTCTCGCAGGACGAGGGCATACTGCACGGAACTGGAATCAGGATGACGCTTGGACCAAACAGGTCCCCGAACTGGCGGTGCTCGAATGCTTGCTCGCGAACTCGCATGGCATAGCGCGCGAGCCAACTTGCATCGCAACCCTTGACCCGCTCGCGCAGCCGCCTCGATCCATGCGCTGCAGGGGTGACACCTCGTGGCGAATAGACGTAGCAGGCACTGAAGTGCAGCAACGGCCTACAGAGCGAGATCATCTTCCCGGCCCTTGGTCAGATCAGGGTGATGCTGCGCACGCTGCCCGCGCGCCAGCTCCCGTGCAGCGCGTAACCGCAGCCATTCCTCCCGCGCGTGAAGACGGATGTCTTCAATGCTGAGCGTCGCGGCCGGGACATGCCCCTCTGCAGTTCGTGGCTCTACGGTTTGTGGTTCTGCGGAATGCAACTTCGCGGCCTGCGCCTGTACGCGCTCGCGGTACCGCTCGCGCACGCGTTCGGCAATCTCGCTGTACACGCCGCGCTTCTCGTCCCGCCATGCGCCCCAGGGCAGATGCGCCTGCGGCTCGCGCGAAATCCCCTGCGCGGCGAGAGTGCGATGATCGACGCGGACCAGCGAGTGCGCCGCCTGCAACGCCTCATTCACGAGCTCAGCGGTACGCGCGCGCAGCGCCCGGTACTCCTCGATGCTGTTCACCAGACCGCGCTCGTGTCGCTGGGTTTAGAGGGCGCAGTTTCGCCTGATCATCGATGCTGGTAGGATTAAGCGATGGCCGTTACACGAGACGACATATTTCAGAAGGCCCTATCGCTGCGGGAATCAGATAGGGCTGAGCTGATTGGTATTCTCATACGTAGCCTCGATTCGGATGTCGAGGAAGGCGTTGAAGAGGCCTGGCGCCTTGAGATTGAGCGTCGCGCCAAAGAGCTCGAATCCGGGGCCGTCCAAAGCATTCCGTGGGAAGTGGTAAAGGAACGCCTGGTTCGCACCACGCGTGGCTAACCTTCCGGTTCGCCTTCATCCATTTGCCGCAGACGAAGTGCAGGCGGCACGTATCTGGTACTTTGAACGCAACCCCGAAGTGTCAGAGGGGTTTCTTTCCGATGTAGACGCCGCCATTCTAGCGATCCGAGTGGCGCCGCAGCGCTGGCCGCGAATACATGGCAAGTATCGGCGGTACATCATGCGCGATTTTCCATTCAGCGTGGTCTATCTCAGCCTTTCTGACTCGATTGAAGTCATTGCAGTGGCGCATCACCGCCGCCGCCCAGGTTACTGGCTCGCAAGATGACACCTTTGCCCTCTAACAACGCTTTCGAGCGGCCCGCGGCACGATTCACTGCGGCGCGCCGACGCGCCATTCGTTGTGCGCCATCCGCGCGCTTGAAGCCCTTGCGGACGACCGCTCAACGCGAGCGTTCGCCTGCCTGGGTGGCTGCGAGCCGCTCTCGTGCTCAACGGGCTGTGCGCGCCGGCGGGTCTATTCCGGCGCAATGATCTGTTAGCTATCCGGCTTCAGGGACGCACTGCAATCTTCGTAAGTGGACATTCAGTCCTTTTCACTCCGCCTACCCACCAGTACCTGGTAGGCAACGCCGTCCCAGGCGTTATGGATGGCGCTGAACAGCAGCAGCAATAGGGCGCCGCCGACGCCGAACAGGGCTTCGTTGAGATGAGAGGTCGCAGCGAGGGCCGTTACCGCGATCGCGGCGTAGGCAATGAACGGCAATACGCCATGAAATGCCCAATCCTCGAACTCCGGTTTGTAGGCCGACTGCCTCAGCATGCGTCGGGCCACGACGACGGTGTACGCAATTCCGCCGATGCCCACGAGACCCCAAAGAACGGCCACGGTACTAATCGTGTGCCATGGAGCGCGCAGTATGGCAGACAGAAAAAAGGCGGTGGCAAAGTGCACGATCGTCGGCGTCGAAAATGCGGCCGTGCCCTCCTTCGCGCCCTGTGGCGGCCGCTCTGCAATCAGCGTCATGACGACGAACTGCAGTCCGATCAGGGCTCCGGCAGCTGAGCCGACTATGACGTAGAAGCTGTCCCACTCGACAAACTCTGGCATTTTGCGCTCCGTTAAACTTGTGGAAGCCGACAGTTATCCCCTCTTCCATTAGAATCGACAGAACAGCTCTCGCCCCTTGCGTCAATCGTATTGCAACTGGCCCACGAGCAGTCCAAAGGGCTTCGCATAGCCGCCTCAGCGCCCAACCATGCGATTCAGGTGCTCCGGGTAGCGATCGCCCTGCACAGTGACAGCGGACGCTGCAGTCTCGATCTCCCGAAGATCGTCCGGGGTCAACTCCAGCGACGCCGCGCCGATGTTCTCCTCGAGGCGCTGGAGCTTCACGGTTCCGGGAATCGGCACGATCCACGGCTTCCTGGCCAGCAGCCACGCGAGTGCCATCTGGGCGGCTGTTGCCTGTTTGCGTGCCGCAATTGCGATGAGCAGGTCAACCAGCGCCTTGTTCGCTTTCCTGGCTTCAGGTGCAAAGCGCGGGAGGAGATTTCGAAAGTCCGCACTGTCGAATGACGTGCTCTCGTCGATCTTTCCCGTCAGGAAGCCCCTGCCGAGCGGACTGTAGGGAACAAAACCGATGCCGAGCTCCTCGAGGACCGGCAGGACTTCGGTTTCCGGCCTTCGCCACCACAGCGAGTATTCGCTCTGGAGAGCGGTGACGGGCTGGACCGCGTGAGCGCGGCGGATCGTCTGCATACCCGCCTCGGACAGCCCGAAGTACCGGACCTTTCCGGCCTTGATGAGCTCCTTCACGGCGCCCGCGACTTCTTCGATCGGCACCTCGGGATCCACGCGGTGCTGGTAGAACAGGTCGATCGCCTCGACTCTCAGGCGCTTTAGCGAGGCTTCCGCGACTTCTTTGATGTGCTCGGGTCGGCTGTCCAGGCCCGCCTGCTTGCCATCGACAATCCGGAAGCCGAATTTTGTGGCGATCGTCACCTGCCCGCGGAACGGTGCCAAGGCTTCGCCAATGAGTTCTTCGTTGGCGAAGGGGCCGTAAACCTCCGCCGTGTCGAACAAGGTCACGCCGCGCGCGACGGCTGTGCGGACGACCTCGATCATCTTCTGCCTGTCGCCCGGAGGCCCGTAGCCGAAGCTCATGCTCATGCAGCCGAGTCCGATCGCCGAGACTTCCAGGCCGCTGTTTCCAAGTTTGCGCTTTTGCATGACTACTCCTTTTACAGGTCCAGCCACCCGACCAACCCCGGGTGCGCAATCCATTGTGCGCCAGTGCCGCCGAATTGCGGGCGGGCCGTTGGTGGGCGTGCTGGAAGGCTCGTGTCCGCCTTTCCGTGGATCCGCTACTTCGCGATGTGCCTGGGGCTGTACGGCCCGTATGGCAGGCCGCGGCCTTCCGGGTAGAACAGCTGCGCGTTGGCCTGCCGGCATACGCCGTGCGAGACGTCCACCTTTGAATTAATGGCCTGGACGAGCGCCGCGGCCAGCAGCTGGGCCAGGAAGCTGCCCGAATTGTTTGAATTACTGTTGTTCTGCGCCGTGGCCGAGCCTGCCCACAGCACCGTTGCCGTGCGCGTGTCGACCAGCTGCGCGGTGACCGTCACGATGGCATTGCTGCTGACCACCTGGAATTTGCTGCCATACTGCTTGAGATCGACGTAAAGCACGGCGTCGGCACCAATGATCTCGGCGATCCTGGCGAGTGGAATCTGATGCATCTCCCCCGCCGTCGGCATGCCGTTCGCCTTCAGATACTGGTCGATGACGGCGACTGGATAAACGTAGTACCCCAGCTCCGCCAGCGGCTGCGTGACGGTCGAGAGGTAACTGTAGGTGCCCTCGACGGCCGTGCTTTCATTGAGCGGCGGCAGCACCAGGATCGAGCGTGGCGGATGCGCGTAGTAGTTGCTGTAATCGTAGGGTTGCATCGTCGCGCAGCCGCCGAGGATCAACAGCAGCGCCGCTGTCAGCAGCCGGTATCGCGCGAGGGTGCTCATGATTTCGACAGATTGGCCAGCAACCGGTCAACGAACACGGCCGACTCCGGAAACTCGGCCTTTTCCGTCTGCAGTTCCTGCCTCGCCTGGTCCGGCTTGCCCAGCTCGGAATAGAGATAACCCAGGTGCGCGTGCCAGCCCGGGGGCATGCGCTGGTTGTTCGCGCGGGCCTGCTGGTAATCCTGCTCGAGCGCCTCCACCTGCCGTTCGGGGGGCATGCTCCCGGGGCTGGCATAGGTCGTGTAGATCAGGTCCTCGTACCGGCCCCAGGCGTAGAGATTGGGCTGCGTGGCGCAGCCCCCCACCAGCAGCGCCGCAGCTAACGCCGCAGCGATCCTCACTGAGAGGCCTTGGCGGGCCTCCAGCTGCCCTGCTCTGCGCCGGCCACGAGATGATCCACCGCTTCGCGAATGGCGAGATCGAGCACCTTGCCATTGAGCGTCGAGTCATAGCCCGAAGCGCCGCCGAAGCCAATCACTTCGCGATCACTCAACGCATACTCGCCGGCTCCCGAAGCGGAATACACCACCTGCGAGGTCAGCACATCGACGACATTGAGCGTGACCTTGGAGTAAGCGGTCTGCTTCTTGCCGCTGCCCAGTATGCCGAACAGCTGCTGATCGCCTGTTTCCTTCCGGCCAAACTCGACCACGTCGCCCGTGATCATGAAATCGGCGCCATGGAGCGTCTGCTGCTTGCCGTTGAGCTTGGCCTCTTCGGCCAGGCCCGCCATGTTGTCGCGATCCATGACGTTGAACCTGCCGGTCTCCTGCAGGTGCCCGATCAGGATGGTCTTGGCCTGGCCACCCAGGCGATCGACGCCATCGGAAAATATGCCGCGCATGTAAGTGGAGCGGTTATCAAAGTTACCGACCGCGAGTGCGGCCCTCGTTCCGGCGTAGGACGCGGCGGATGCGGCCG
>Ga0209131_1000828_pt1 | contig 21703 bp, 21 predicted proteins | sample GraSoi_2013_40cm_FD_185826 | JGI IMG/M metagenome (GOLD analysis project Ga0209131, IMG submission 185826) | Grasslands soil microbial communities from the Angelo Coastal Reserve, California, USA - Sample 9_17_2013_40cm (SPAdes) (version 2) | ecosystem: Environmental > Terrestrial > Soil >... | reverse complement strand
CATAGGAATAATACGGCGTTGCACGGTAAAGTTGCTTGAGCTTGCGGCTGACCATTTCCGTGCGGTCGCGCCCGCGGATGTGCGGCAGCGTTTCAAAACGGAAATCTTCCTCGACCGTGTCCACGATGATGTGAACCGGCAGACCATGCGCGCCGCGAAGAAAATTGCCGAATGCGACCCAGCCTTCTTCGTTGTTCTCGAAACGCGCACACGACGACAGGTGACGCCGGCGCCACACGGCAACCGTGGTATGGTCGTTCGATACGCAGAGCAGGAGTTTGGCCGCCATCTCGCTAGAGTTTCAATTTTCCGATGACATCGTACACCGGCGTCAATACGGAGAACAGGATCAGCGCCAGCATGCCGCCAAGTACGAGAGTCAGCGTTGGTTCAAGAAGTTTCAAAGCCTTGTCGACCGAATCCCGCACGTCGCGGTTGTAGAAATAAGTCACATTCATCAGCGCAGTATCCAGCGCACCGGTGGATTCGCCTACCCTGAGCATCCGGATTACCAATGGAGGAAACATGCCGAGATTCTGGAATGCTTCGGACATGCTTTCGCCGGCATTGATCTGCTGCCCCGCACGCTGCAGGCCGTCGGCGATCACGCGATTCGCGACAATATCTTCGCTGGTCTTCACCGCCTCCAGAATGGTGATGCCGGAGCGGTACATCAGTGCGAAGAAATTGGCGAAGCGGGCGAGAATGATTTTCTGCAGAATCTCCCCTGTAACGGGCAGGTGCAGGATCGCGTAGTCGAACAGGTAGCGGGCTCGCGGCCTGGTGCGGACCATGAAAGTGATGACCACCGCGGTAACGATCGGAAGGATCAGAAGCACGGGCCACCACGTGGCGGTGAAGTTCGAAAGCCAGATCAGTATCCGCGTCTGAATCGGGAGTGCCAGCCCCATGGTTTTCAATAATTGCGTGACCTGCGGGACGAGGTACAAGAGCAGGAAGACCATTACGCCGGTGACGACGACGAACACCAGCGAGGGATAGACCAGTAGTCGCCTGGTCTGGGATACCAGTTCATCCTGCCATTTGAGCGTGGCTCCGAGATTCTCGAATACCTCGGTCAACGTGCCGGAAAGTTCGCCGGCGCGTATCAGGCTGACGAACACGGTATTGAAGACGCGCGGAAATGCATTAAGCGACTGAGACAAGGTCTTGCCGCCTTCGATATCTTCGAGTATCGATGTCAGGATTTCCCGAAAGCGCGGATTATCCATGCCTTCGCGCAAATCGCGCAGCCCTTCTATCAACGGAATGCCGGCGCGCGTGACCTGCTCCAGATCGAAGCAAAAGGTGATCAGGTCCTGACGCTTGATGCTGCCGCCGGAAAGCGACGGCCCCTGGCCGCGCACAGGGCGTGCGATGATCAGGTCGAGCCCCATTTTCTTCAGGCGCAACTCGAGGTCCACCTCGTTCGCGGCGTCGAGCTTGCCGCGAGCCGGGCGTCCGGTCCGATCGATTGCCTTGTACTGATATGCGGCCATTGGCTGCCTGGTGTGCTCTATTCGTTTACGTAGCGAATGCCCTCACGGCATGCGCGACAGAAGCCTGGTTGTGAGCTATCTGGCACGACCTGTCAGGTCGATGGCGCGAGCCACCTCCGCCAGACTTGTCGAGCCTTCCACTACGCGCGCCACGCCTTCCTCGGCCAGCGGACGGAAATTCTTGGCAAAGGCACTCTCGCGCATTTCTCTCGGGCTTGCGCGCCGCGCGACAAGTTCGTCGAGATCGGCATCCATGTGCAGGATTTCCATGACCGTGGTGCGGCCGCGGTAGCCCCGATTGTTGCAGCGATTGCATCCCACCGGCCGGAAAACCTTGAACTCTCCATCACTCTCATGCCCGAGAAGCTGCCGCTCTTCCACGGACGGCGCATAGGCTTCCTTGCAGAAGGTGCAGAGCACCCTGACCAGTCGCTGCGCGATGATTCCGATAATGTTGCCGGCCATGATGTCGGGCGCGATGCCGATGTCCAGCAATCGCGGAAAAGCGCCGAGCGCAGAATTGGTATGAAGGGTCGTGAATACCTGATGGCCGGTCATGGCGGCGCGAAACGCCATTTCCGCCGTTTCGCGATCGCGTACTTCGCCGACCAGGATGATGTCCGGATCTTGACGCATGATCGAGCGGATACCATTGGCAAAATCTATCTTCGCCATCTCCGATACGGAAGTCTGCCGCATCATCGCCACCGGATATTCGACCGGATCTTCCAGCGTCATGATGTTCACGGATTCGACGTTGAGCTTGGCGAGCAGCGAATAAAGGGTCGTTGTTTTGCCGCTCCCGGTCGGGCCGGTCAGTATCAGAATGCCTTCCGGGCGAGCGAGCATGAGATTGAGTTTCGCCATGACCGGCTTGGGCAGTTTCATATGCTCCAGGCTGATGATGGATTTTTCGCGATCAAGCACGCGCAAAACGATGTTCTCGCCCCAGATCGTGGGCTGGGAGGACACGCGGAAATCCACCGGCCGACCGTTCAGGTTGAGCGATAGTCGCCCGTCCTGCGGCGCGCGTGTTTCGGCGATATTCATCTGACTGATGACCTTGATCCGGACGGCGATGCCGGGCCAGTAGTTTTTGTGCAGGCTGCGTATCTGCTCCAGCACGCCGTCGATGCGGTAGCGGATGCGCAGAAAGGCGAATTCCGGCTCGAAGTGAATATCCGAGGCGCCGCGCTTGACGGCATCGACCAGCAGGGCGCCGACCAGCCGGACGATCGGCTGGGTGTACTCGTCCATGCCGCCTTGTTGCAGGCTCTGATAGTCGATTTCGCCGGTTTCGATCTCCCGCAGGATGCCGTCGACGGAAAGTTCGTGTCCGTAGAACTGGTCGATGAATTCGTCGAGCTGCGCCTGGCCGGCGAGCACCGTCTTCATCTGGATGTTGTGCCCAAGGGTGGCGCGCAACTGGTCCAGCGCTACGACATTGAATACTTCGGTGATGGCGACGATCAGAAGATTCTGGTCCGCGTCGTAGGCGATGGGCAGCAGGCGATGGCGACGTGCAAATTCCTGCGGGACCAGTTTGAGTGCTTCGGCATCCACCAGTACCTGGGAAAGATCGATACTTTCCTGACCGATGGTCCGCGCCATGATGTCGCGGATGACCGCTTCGGTGACGAAGCCGAGCCTGACCAGAAGCCGCCCGATCGGCATGTTCTGGGTTTTCTGCTCGGTGAGCGCAATGCGCAACTGATCGTGGGTGATCAGGCCCTGCTGAACCAGCAACTCTCCCAGACGAAGCTTTTTGCGCTGCTCGGACATCTGGGCTAGCTCACTGCTCTACGCGAGTGGAAAGCTGGCCGACGCGCTGGATGACGAGGCTTTGATCGAAGTTGGCGTGGCCTTTTTTGAAGGACAGATCCAGGGCCTTGCGGTAATAAACCAGTGCAGGCCGATTCTGGCCGAGATGTTCCAGGCCGATGGCCAGATTGAACGCATAGTCCGGATTGTCCTGCTGCATTTGGTAAGCCTGATAGTAGGCTTGCTGCGCGGACGGCCACTGCCCCTGTTCGGCGTAGAGGTTGCCAAGGGAAAAATACAGGAATGCGGACGGATCACGCGTGATCAACTGTTTCAGCCGGGATTCGCTTGCCTGCAGATCCGCACCACCGATAATCGAGATCAGGCCCGCCTGCGCATAGGAATTACGCGGATCCAGCTCCAGTACCTGTTGATAGTAGCGGTTGGCATCGTCGGTTCGGCCGTCATTCAATGCAATCGCACCCAATCCGAGCAGTGCATCCACATTGCGTGGATCGGCGCGCAAGACTTGTTCGTACAGCCCTTTGGCGCGCGCGTTGTCGCCGCTCTGCAGAGTTTCGTAGGCCAGCATCAGGGTCGGGCTGATCGGCGTTACGCCTGCCGCGTCATGGCGCACCGAGATATCGCTGGCGGGCTTGGACCGGGACGATGGAATTACGACCGTCTCGATGGAGTCGCTCGCATCTGCAAGCGGTAGTGGTTCTGCGGCCTGGCGGCGTGGTTTCGCTGCCGCGCCACGAACAGGTCTGGCGGCCGCCGCGTCCTTCGTCGCCCGCGCTTTGGTGACCGGTTGATCGAAGATTGACGATGCGCCTGCCGGGGCGGCCTGTTCAGGAGCGGCAGCGGCCGATTCGGTAGTCACGGCAACGGCAGTTGCGCCGGCGGGGGTCGTTCCTCCGGGCAATCCGCTGACCTTTGCGCTCGTGGGCGGCGTTGCGCTTGCAACGGGCGCTTGGGGTGCGGTTGCCACCATGGGTGCCGGTGCGGGCGCCGAACTGCGAAACGGCTTGTTCAACTGGATATAAATATACGCGCCATATCCGGCCGCCAATAGAAGTGCGACGCCGACAATAGTCAGCATGTAATGCTCGCGTGCGTAATCCAGCGGATCGAAGGCCGGTACGCTTCCCGCCTGCACGACAGTGGCAGCTTGTGCGGATGTGGGCGGAGTCGGCGCATCCCGTTGGGTGCGTGGCGCCGGAGGTGTCGGCTCCAGCGCCAGTTCGTCCGACATGGACAATGCGCCGGCCGAAAGATCGACCTCGCCTTCTTCACGGCTCTTCGCGGCTTTTTGCAGGGCTTGGAGCAACAAGCTCATGGTGTTTTGCCGCTCGGATCGATGATCGGCAGGAAACGCCGGAAGAACTTGAGTTCGTCACTGTCCAGCGAGGGGTTGCTGATGATGGTCGGCTTGATAAAGATGATGAGTTCGGTCTTGGATACCGCTTCGTCGCGGAAACTGAACACGTCGCCCGCCGGAAATGGCAGTCTGCCGAGGCCGGGTACGGCATCGCGATTGCGTTTCACGTTGTCCTGCATGAGGCCGCCGAGAATGATGGTCTGGCCGCTGCCCGCCTGCAGCACTGACTCCATTTCCCGAACCTGGATCTGCGGGATCAGGTTTGGTATCGCAGGGGAGATTTGGATTCCCAAAGAGTTGAACTGAGCGTGCAGGGAAGGATTCGGGTCCGTAACAAAACTCTCAATTCGCGAGATTGTCGGTCTCACCGTCAGATTCACCGTTCCCGCATCGGTGATCTGCGGCAATACGCTCATTACCAGCCCGACCGGGACCGTGTTCGGCGTCGTGGTAAAAGTCGTGACTGCCGCGACGTTAGCGCTGGTCTGCGTCTGTGCCTGCACGTTGAAGAAGACAACATTGTCCACCACCTTCAGCAGTGCGGTCTGGTTGTTGAGCGCCATCAACTTCGGACTCGATAGCACCCTGGTATTGCCAAATTGCTCAAGCAGACGAACCGTTGCACTCACACTTCCGACGCTAGAGTTCGGGTTCGTGTAGCCGATCGTCAAGCCGTTGGGAGCCCCCGTCGGCGGCAAGCCTGTCAATTGCTGCTGGAAAGTGAGACCGTTGCCGACCGAGGTGGCCAGCCGGCTCCAATCCACGCCCGCCTGGTAATTATTAAAGAGCGTCACTTCAACGATGGTCGCTTCGATCAGAACTTGCCGTTGCGACGAGGAACCGACGCTGTCGAGATACTGCTGTATCAACACCTGTTGCTTCTCCGTCCCCAGTACCGATACGGTACCCGTCACCGGATTTACAACGATCTCATTCTTGCTGTCCGCGGGCGTAGTCGAGCCGGGGCCAAATGCAGTGGTGAACAACGAGGCCGCATTCCCGCCCGCGCGCGATACCGCTTCGGCCTGCGCAATCCGTTCCTCCTTGGCCGCGCGTTCGGATTCGGCACGTGCAGCCCGCTGGTCGGCGGATTGCGTAACCGCCTTGCTGGCGGACAAGATTGCTTCGATGTTCTGACGCAACACTTCCCAGAAGTTATTCGAAGCCTTGCTGTCGACCTTGGTATTCGACGCATTGCCCGAACTTTGCTGACTGGGCTGCTGACCGGTCCCGCCCGCCACGCTGGCGGAAATCTCCCCGCTTACGCCGACGCTCGACACCGTGTCGCGGCTCACGTTCACGTAGTTGACCTTGTAGGTCCGGAAGTAAGGGGAGTCCGGGAGCACCACGATCGTTTTGCCTTCGATCCGATAACGGATGCTCACCTGTTGTGAGACACGTTCGAGTATGGCGGGAAGCGTTTCGTCAATCGCGTTTAGCGACACCAGACCCCGTATCGACGGGTGTACGTCGATGTTTTGCCGGGTATCCCGCGACAGGGCGAACAGCAACTCCTTTATTGGCACCTCGTTGACCACGACGCTGTATGTCGGGACTTTGACTTGGGGCTTGGGGAGGGGGACGAAATTGCTGGTGGTAACCGGCGCCAGGATTTTGTCGTCAGCCGCCTTCTCCGGGAACTGATCGGCGTTGATATGGCCTTTGGAAGGGGGAACGGTCGGCTTGTAGGTTGCACAACCGCCGACGGCCAGGACAAGCAAGGAAATGGCTGCTGCCAGGACATTGGCCGACAGCATGTGACGCCTTTCGGCGGCATGCACCGAGGCATGCGACGCCGCGCCGGTACGTGAAGCGGCTTTCCCCCCCTGAATGACCATTCTAGACCCGTTAAAAGTTTTTCGTACTTTCTCGTCTAATCCCGAGGCATTTAATATGCTGATTTCTATGACCTTTGACGGGCGATTTCAGAGCGGATGCCCTGGATAGTCCGGTAATAAGGCCGGTTAAATTTCAGTTCGTCCGGCAGACTCTGCAGTGTCCGCGTAACCTCATTCCGGGTTGCGAAAGTCCCATATAAAACGGTCAAGGAAGGGTGCCGATTCGCCATGGTACGGTACACATAAACCTTTTCTATTTCAAGATATTTACCGATCGTTTTGAAATACTCTCTTAGGAGTTCCGGATCGTCCGAACCGAGTAATTGAATGCTGTAGAAAGTGCCGCTCTGCTGGCCAAGCCACTGGTCCGTTGCGAGCAAGCGCTGTTCCAGCACGTCGGATGGAGGATTCGCAGCGACGACAGCTTCCGTGGGCGAGCTTGCGATTGCCGGGACAGAAGGGGCATTCGCCGTCACCACTGCCTCCGGACCATTGTTCGCCGGATACTGAGCTGTTGGGGTCGCTGCCGGCATGACCTGCACCTTGGGGGTGCTGAACGCCTGATAGGCGGCAAAGGCTGCAATGCCGAGCACTCCCCCGATCGCGAGTCCTCCGATGGCATAGGTGACAGGCGCGTAACCGCGGGGAGGAGGCTCGACGTTGCTGAATTCACTATCCCGCACTGCCGCCTTGACATGATCCAGGCTGACGTTGTGCGTGCCTTCGGCAAAGGCGGCGAGCAACGCTTTGTCGGCCACAAGGTTGAGCCGCCGTGTCAGGCCGTCGCAGGCTTGAGTCATGTAAGCGATTACTCTCCTGCTGAACAAGTCTGGCCCGTGATACCCGGCGGCTTGCAAACGAAAAGTCAGATAAGCCCTGACGTCTTCGTGATCGAGTGGCAGGAGGCTGAAACTGTGCGTAATGCGTTCGCGAAGCTGACGAATGTTCTGCTGGCGCAGGTTGTCATCCAGTTCCGGCTGGCCGAACAGCACGATCTGCAACAGTTTGTGGTGCTTTGTTTCCAGATTGGATAGCAGCCGGATTTCCTCCAGCGTGGAAATCGGCATTCCCTGGGATTCTTCCACGAAGACCACGACCTGCCGCTGCTGGCTGTGGCGTTCCACCAGATAATCGTTCAGTGCATGCATGACTTCCAGGCGGCTTGCGTCCCTTGGTACGCGTAGCTGCATCTCGAACGCAATGGCGTGCAGAATTTCTTCCGGCGAGACGCTCGGATTTGCCAGATAGACCGTTTCGACGTTCGGCGGCAACCGGGTTTGCAACACGCGGCACAGCATCGTTTTGCCGCTGCCCACTTCCCCGGTGACTTTGATGATGCCTTCTCCGTGAGTGATCGCGTAGATCAAGGCTTCCAGAATCGCGCCGCGGTTGCCGCCCTCGAAGAACACATCGGTATCGGGCGTGATCTTGAAGGGGGCGTGGGTAAGACCGAAGAATGCGTAATACATCAGGTTCCCTCCTCCATGCCGGAAGCGTAATTCTGCATGCGGCTGTACAGGGTCGTGCGATGGATGCCCAGCAATTTCGCCGCCTGGCTAAGGTTGCCCCGCGTAATATCCAGGGCTGCTTCGACATAGCTTTTCTCCAGATCGCGAAGCGCTTCGTCCAGGAGAAAGCCTTTCCTGGTCTGCAGATGCTTGCGGGCTGCTTCCACCGTTGCCTTGAAGTCTTTGACCTGACCGGCCTCGGAGGGCGTCGACATAGGTTCTTCCCAGTCGAATTCACCCAGCAATTGCTCACTGTTGATCGTCTCGCTCGGATATTTCGTGCTAAGCCTGATCACGATGTTTCGCAACTCGCGCACGTTCCCCGGAAAGCCGTACTGCATCCACAATTCCAGGGACTTGTGGTCGAGTTTGAACGGCTGCACGTTGCTCTGCCGCGCATACAGCGTGGAGTAGTGATCGAGGAGCCTCATCTTGTCTTCGCCCAACTCTCGCAATGACGGTACCGATACCGAGAATACCGAAAGCCGATGATAGAGGTCTGCGCGAAAACGCCCGGACCGGACTTCCTGGCGCAGATCGCGATTGGTGGCGGCGACGACCCGTGCGTTGGAGACCCGGCTTTGCGTTTCGCCGACGCGCTGATATTCGCCATTTTCCAGCACGCGCAGCAGTTTCGCCTGCAATTCGAGGGGCAGCTCGCCGATTTCGTCGAGAAACAGTGTTCCCTCGTGGGCATCCTCGAAATAACCCGAACGCGAGGAGGAGGCGCCGGTAAACGCGCCCTTCACGTAACCAAACAGCGTTGGCTCGACCAGCGAGGGCGAAATGGCGGCGCAATTGAGTGCGAGGTAGGGTTTTCCGGCGCGCGGGCCCTGTCTGTGCAGCGATTGGGCGACAAGTTCCTTGCCGCTGCCGGATTCGCCTTCGATGAGAACCGGGAACGGGGCCGTCGCATACTGCGCGATCTGCTGATGCAGCTTCGATATTGCAAAGCCGCCGCCGATGATGCCGGTATCCGCTTTGGCCGATGACTGTTCCACTTCGGCCATGCGCCTTGCCTTGGCGAGCATCGCTTTGAGTGCATCCGGCTCGCACGGCTTGGAAATGAACTCGACCGCGCCCAACGTACGGGCATAACGGGCATTTGCTTCGTCGTTCTGTCCTGACAGGACGAGAATTTTGATCGAGGGGGAATGCGCCAGCAGATCGGTGATCAAATGGAAGCCTTCATCCGGACGATGCGGCGTTGGCGGAAGGCCCAGATCCACGAGAGCGAGCTCAGGCGCGGTATCGAGCTGCCGCAGCAGACTTTTCACTTGCGCTCTCGATCCGGCTGCGCGGACGCTATAGTCCTTGCCGAGCACGAAACTCAGCGTATCGATGATAAGCGGGTCGTCGTCGACGATCAGCAGTTCCGGTTTCGATGCGCTTTGTGTATCCATTTGTCCGATTGCCGGCAAGGATCCGGCGGCGTCATGTTATTGTGCCAGAAGAGCCTGATTGTTCATAGGTTTAGGTGGGTCGTCCGATGCAAATGCCGTACGCTATCCGGTTTCGGCTTAAGGTAACTCGACGCTTGCTGGCGAGTCCGACCGAAAATTGTGTATACGGCGACGACGGCCGCTCTCCGTTACAATGCAGCCCTGTTTTATCCAGCCGATTTCTCAAGTGCCATCCGATAACCTCGTCGAATTCTCGCGCGTCGATTTTTCATACGACCGACGTCCCATCCTGCAGGGGGTGGACCTGGCGTTTGCGCGCGGAAAAGTCATCGCCATCATGGGCGGGAGCGGTACCGGCAAGACAACGGTGCTGCGTTTGATCGGCGGCCAGCTAAAGCCGGATCGCGGTGAAGTGCGGGTGGACTCCCATCCGATTCACGCCATGTCGCATGCCCAGCTCTATGCCATGCGTCGCAAGATGGGCATGCTGTTTCAGTTCGGCGCGCTGTTTACCGACCTGAGCGTGTTCGACAACGTCGCGTTTCCGCTGCGCGAACACACTGACCTTCCGGAATCGATGATCCGCGACCTGGTCCTGATGAAACTTCATGCAGTCGGATTGCGCGGCGCCCATGCGCTCAAGCCCGCCGAATTGTCCGGCGGCATGGCGAGGCGCGTGGCGCTCGCGCGCGCGATTGCGCTCGATCCGATGCTGATCATGTACGACGAACCTTTCACCGGGCTGGACCCGATTTCGGTCGGCATAATCGGCAACTTGATCCGCCGGCTCAATGACGCGCTCGGCGCGACGTCGATCGTCGTCACCCACGACGTCCAGGAGTCCATGAAGATCGTGGACTACGTCTACTTCCTGTCCGGAGGCAAGGTCGTGGCGAAAGGCACACCTCGAGAGGTCGTCGAATCCACCGAATCTTTCGTACACCAGTTCGTGCACGGCGAGGCGGACGGGCCGGTGCCATTCCACTACAGTGCGCCGGCCTACGGCGAGGATCTGGGAGTTGGCCGCTGACATGTTAGGAGCCCTTTCAGGCGGATTGAGACTTGTCGGACGTCGCACCATCAACGCCGTATGGCGCATGGGTTCGGCGACCCGCTTCATGGGGCTCGTGATGCTGCGCTCGGGCCTGGCGTTCCGGCGGTTTCAACTGACCATCGATGAGCTTCATTTCGCGGGCGTGCTTTCCCTCATCATCATCATCGTGTCGGGTCTGTTCGTCGGGCTGGTGCTCGGGCTTCAGGGATACGAAACTCTGAAACGCTACGGTTCCGCCGAGGCAGTCGGCACTTTGGTCGCGCTGGCGCTGGTGCGGGAATTGGGGCCGGTCGTCGCCGCGCTGCTGTTTGCCAGCCGCGCAGGATCGGCGATGACCGCGGAACTCGGCATCATGAAATCGACGGAACAACTGTCGGCCATGGAAATGATGGCGGTCGACCCGTTTGCGCGGGTGATCAGTCCGATGTTCTGGGGCGGTTTTCTGTCGATGCCGCTGCTTGCCGCAATCTTCAGCGTGATGGGAATATTCGGCGGTTACCTGATCACGGTTGTCATCATCGGCGTCGACGCCGGCGCGTTCTGGTCGCAAATGCAATCGAACGTCGATCTGCGCAACGACATCGTAAACGGGGTCATCAAGAGCATCGTATTCGGTGCTGCCGTTACAGCGATTGCCCTGTTCGAGGGTTATGATGCGCCGCCTACCGCGGAAGGCGTATCGCATGCGGTCACGCGCACGGTCGTTACCTCCGCCCTGGCGGTTCTGGCACTGGATTTCGTGCTGACGGCGTTCATGTTTACGGGAGTCTGAATCATGCAGCGAACCACACTGGACCTATGGGTTGGCATTTTTGTGACTGCAGGCGTGGCGGCATTGTTCATGCTGGCGCTGAAGGTCGGGAACGCGAGCAGCGTGAGCGTGTCCGACGGTTACCGGGTTATCGCGGAATTCGACAACATTGGCGGCCTGAAGGTGCGCGCTCCGGTAAAGAGCGCGGGTGTCGTGGTCGGCCGGGTCGAGGGTATTTCGCTCGATACGCGGACATTTCGCGCCAATGTTGCACTGCGCATCGACAAGCACTATCCGTTTCCCAAGGACTCGTCGGCCTCGATACTGACCGCGGGGCTGCTCGGCGAGCAATACGTCGGCATGGATGGCGGCGGGGACGAGCAGAATCTGAAAGACGGCGACCGCCTGAAGGTCACGCAGTCTGCGATCGTTCTGGAAAAAGTGATCGGCCAGTTCCTTTACGGCAAAGCTGCGGAGACCGGCGCGGCAAAATAACGATAAATCCGCGTTCAAACAGGACAATGCTCATGCAAAGAGGAAGCAAAGAAACTATCGCGCGATGTTTTATCGCCATATTGATGGCGTACTTCTTCGCCGGCTCCGCGCTAGCCGAGGACGTTCCGCCGGACGTGCTGGTGCGCAAGACGACCGAAGAAGTGCTCACTGTCGTGCGCAACGACAAGGATATTCGCGCGGGCAATGTGGCGAGAATCGTGCAGTTGATCGAGGAAAAGGTCGCGCCACATTTTGATTTCGAACGCATGACCCGTCTCGCGGTGGGGCGCGCCTGGCGCGAGGCGTCGCCTGCGCAGCGCGAAGCCCTGGTCAAGGAGTTTCGTACGCTGCTGGTGCGCTCCTACTCGGCTGCGTTTACGGCATACACCGGAATTGCGGTCGACTACCGGCCTTACAAGTTGACCCCCGGGGAGACCGAAACGACCGTGCAGACGCTGATCAAGCTGCCCGGCGGCGCTCCCCCCATGGGGGTGGATTACGACATGGGTAGTACGCCGGACGGATGGAAGGTCTATGACGTGCGCGTGGCCGGCGCCAGCCTGATCATCAACTATCGCAATCTGTTCGCCCAGGAAATCCAGAACAGCGGAATCGACGGACTGATCAAGAGTCTGGTCGAGAAGAACAGCGGCAAGATCCCTCCGGCGCCCAAGAAATGATCGTCAGGCAGGGAAATCGCTATCTGATCGATGGCCCGGTCACGCTCGACAACGTCGGGACCCTGATTGCCGAGGGCGCGGCTTTCGAGGGCGACAGCGTGATCATCGATCTCGCGGGTGTGACTAGTGGCGATTCTTCCGCATTGAGCCTGCTGCTGGAGTGGATGCGTCGCTTTGGCAGCAGCGGCCGGCGTATCGCATTCGCCAACGTAAGTCACAATCTGCGCAGCCTGGCGGAGCTTTACGGCATTGTCGACCTGATTCCGGTCGCCGCCGATTAGCGTTTTCCGACAACCCGACGCAACCCCTTTCCCAGTGCAGCCTGCCATCGAGATACGCGGGGTCTCCAAGGCCTATGGGAGCGTGCGGGCGCTCGCCGACATCGATCTCGATATCCCCGAAGGGGAATTTTTCGCGCTGCTCGGTCCCAATGGCGCGGGCAAGACGACGCTCATCAGTATTCTTGCCGGCCTGGCTCGTGCGGATACCGGCAGCCTCAGGGTGATGGGCCACGATGTAACTACCGACTACCGCAATGCGCGGCGATCCCTCGGCGTAGTACCGCAGGAACTCGTGTTCGATCCTTTTTTCACCGTGCGCGAAACCCTCCAGTTCCAGTCCGGCTATTTCGGACTCGGCCGCAACGATGACTGGGTCGACGAAGTCATGGCCAGGCTCGATTTGACGAATCGCGCTGATTTCAACATGCGTGCGCTGTCGGGCGGCATGAAGCGGCGCGTTCTGGTGGCGCAAGCACTGGTACACAAGCCGCCGGTCATCATCCTCGACGAGCCGACTGCCGGTGTCGACGTCGAACTGCGCCAGGGCTTGTGGCAGTTTATCCGCCAGTTGAACGGCGATGGACATACTATCGTGCTGACCACGCATTATCTGGACGAAGCGGAAGCGCTTTGCAGTCGTGTGGGCATGCTCAAGCAGGGCAAGCTGGTCGCGCTGGATTCCACGCACAATCTGCTCAAAGGTTATTCCGGTGCCCACCTGCGCCTGAGATTGGCGCAGGGCGTCCTGCCGGCGGCGCTCGCACCGCTGTTGGCGACGCCGCCGACCAACGGGGAATACCTGCTTACACTGCGGGACTATGCGGAAGTCGAAACCGTGCTCTCGGAGATCCGGAAAAACAACCTAATGGTGGTATTCATGGAGCTTGAACAGCCTGATCTCGAGGAAGTATTCGTCGAGATCATGCGCAGGGATTGAGCCATGTACAAGTCTGCGCCGATGGCCGGCTTCCCCACGCTGTTTCGCAAGGAGATCACGCGCTTCTGGAAAGTCAGCTTCCAGACGGTCCTGGCGCCGGTGCTCACCGCGCTGCTCTATCTGCTGATTTTTTCGCATGTGCTGGAAGAACATGTGCAGGTCTACCCGGGGGTGCGCTATACGGCCTTCCTCGTGCCGGGGCTGGCCATGATGTCGTTGTTGCAGAACTCCTTTGCCAACAGTTCCTCGAGCCTGATCCAGTCGAAAATCACCGGCAACATCATCTTCGTGTTGTTGCCGCCCTTGTCGCATTTCGAATTCTTTGCAGCCTATGTGCTTGCCTCCGTCGTGCGCGGCGTGATGGTCGGGTTCGGGGTGTTTGCGATCACGGCGATCTTCGTGCCGGTGCCGGTGCAAAGCCCGCTCTGGGTGTTGTCGTTTGCGTTGCTCGCCTCGGCATTGCTGGGTACGCTCGGGATCATCGCCGGCATCTGGGCGGAGAAATTCGATCAGCTCGCCGCCTTCCAGAACTTCATCATCGTTCCGCTGACGTTTCTGTCGGGCGTGTTCTATTCGATGCATTCCCTGTCGTCGTTCTGGCAGGACGTGTCGCATTTCAATCCCTTTTTCTACATGATCGATGGTTTCCGCTACGGCTTCTTCGGCATATCGGATGTTTCACCCACGCTCAGCTTCGCGATTGTGGGCGGTTGCCTTTTGGCTTTATCATTCGTCACCTTGTCGCTACTCAAACGCGGCTACAAGCTGCGTCATTGAAGAGTCGTCTTATGGTCACCCCTGAACAGGTCAAGTCCTACATCCAGCAAAACCTCGCTTGCGATCATGTCGACGTGGCGGGCGACGGCCATCATTTCGAGGCTGTGATCGTCAGCCCCGAATTCCGGGGCAAGTCGCGGGTGCAGCAGCATCAGGTCGTCTATCGGGCGCTGGGGGACCGCATGCGCGAGGAAATTCACGCGCTATCGATGAAAACCTTCACGCCGGAAGATTGGGCCGTCCGCTAGCCCGTACGCCAAGTGGATAAGCTAATCATCCAGGGCGGCGTGCCGCTGACCGGGGAAGTGCGCATTTCTGGCGCCAAGAATGCGGCCCTGCCGATTCTTTGCGCTGCGCTCCTGACGCCCGGAACGCTCAGGCTGCAAAATGTCCCGCATCTGCGCGACGTGACCACCACGCTGAACCTGCTCGCGCAGATGGGCGTGGAAATCTCGCTCGACGAGAAACTGGGCGTCGGCCTGACTGCCGCAAAACTGCATAACCTGTCGGCGCCCTATGAATTGGTCAAAACCATGCGGGCGTCGATTCTGGTGCTCGGACCCATGATTACGCGTTTCGGCGAGGCGCGCGTGTCGCTGCCGGGCGGCTGCGCGATCGGCCAGCGGCCTGTCGATCTGCATATCAAGGGCCTGCAGGCAATGGGGGCGCATATCGACATAGAACAGGGTTATATCCTGGCCCGTGCCGGCCGGCTCAAGGGCACGCACATCGTCCTGGACCTGGTGACGGTAACGGGGACCGAGAATCTGATGATGGCGGCGGTGCTGGCAGATGGCGTCACCGTGCTCGAAAATGCGGCACGCGAACCGGAGGTCATCGACCTCGCGGAATGCCTGAATGCAATGGGCGCCCGCATCAGGGGTGCGGGCAGCGACGTGATAACGATCGAGGGTGTCGAGGAGTTGCACGAGGCGACGCATCGGATCATGCCGGACCGGATCGAAATCGGCACCTTTCTTTGTGCCGCGGCGGCGACCGGGGGTGAAATCAAGCTCAAGGGCACGCGTGCGAATATCCTGGACTCGGTTATCGGCAAGTTGCAGGAAGCCGGCGCGCATGTCGAGCAAGGCGACGATTGGATAAGGCTGTCGACCAATGGAAGCCTCAAGGCCGTGAGCCTGCGCACCGCGCCTTATCCGGCCTTTCCCACCGACATGCAGGCACAATTCATGGCGCTCAACAGCGTAGCGGAAGGTACTGCGGTGGTTACGGAGACGATCTTCGAAAATCGTTTCATGCACGTGCAGGAGTTGCGCCGTCTGGGGGCCAACATCGAGGTGGAAGGCAATACGGCAATCGTGTACGGGGTGAATGCCTTGCAGGGTGCCACTGTCATGGCCACCGATCTGCGCGCTTCGGCGAGCCTGGTCCTCGCCGGACTGGTCGCCAGAGGCGAGACGATGATCGACCGTGTCTACCATCTGGACCGGGGTTATGAATGCATCGAAGAAAAGTTGAGTCAACTGGGTGCGCGCATCAGGCGCGCCCATTGATGGCAGCGGGATATTGTCGGACATGAGCATCAGAATCGCCCTGTCGAAGGGACGTATTTTCGAAGAGACCGCGCCGCTGCTGAAAGCGGCGGGCATCGTCGCGTCCGAGGATCCGGAGATTTCGCGCAAGCTGATCATCCGGACCAATCGCGGCGACGTGAGCGTCATCATCGTGCGGGCTTCGGATGTGCCCACTTACGTGCAATACGGCGCCGCCGACCTGGGAATCGCCGGCAAGGATGTGCTACTCGAGCATGGTGGCACAGGGCTCTACCAGCCTCTCGATCTGGACATCGCGAAATGTCGCATGATGGTGGCGGTGCCCGAGGGCTTCGACTACGAGGCGGCCGTGCGGCGGGGTGCACGGCTGCGCGTCGCGACCAAATATCTCAAGACGGCGCGTGAACACTTCGCATCCAAAGGCGTGCACGTCGACCTGATCAAGCTCTACGGCTCCATGGAGCTTGCGCCCCTGGTTGGATTGGCCGATGCCATCGTCGACCTGGTTTCCAGTGGCAATACGTTGCGGGCAAACCAGTTGAAGGCGGTAGAGGAGATCATGCCGATCAGCGCCCGCTTGATCGTCAACCAGGCCGCCCTCAAGCTCAAACGCGCGGAGATTCAGCCGGTGATCGACGCTTTTCGTGCCGCCGCATCGAAGGAACGGGCATGAGCGGGATAGCGCGTCTGTCTACCCGTGACGCGGGATTCGAGGCGAAACTCGTCAAGCTCCTGGCGTTCGAAAGCGCGCAGGACGAGCGCATCGAGAGCGCCGTCGAGGCCATTCTGCGGGACGTGCGCTTACGCGGCGACGAAGCTGTTCTTGAATACACGAACAAATTCGATCGGCTGGATGCGAGTTCGGTCGCTTCGCTGGAAATTCCCCGGAAAGATCTCGACCGGGCGCTTGCGGGATTGCCGGCGGCGCGACGCGGCGCGCTCGAACAAGCCGCCGCGCGCATCCGCAGCTTTCACGAGCGGCAGCCGCTGGTTTCCTGGCAATACACGGAAGCGGATGGCACTACGCTTGGACAGAAAATCACGCCCCTGGATCGGGTCGGAATTTATGTCCCCGGTGGGAAAGCAGCCTATCCGTCCACGGTATTGATGAACACGCTCCCCGCAAAAGTTGCGGGCGTGTCCGAGATCATCATGGTGGTGCCCACCCCGCACGGGGAGCGTAGCGATCTGGTGATGGCGGCGGCCAGCATAGCGGGGGTCGACCGGGTATTTACCATCGGCGGGGCTCAGGCGGTGGCGGCGCTGGCCTACGGAACCCGGACCATTGCGCAGGTGGACAAGATCGTCGGCCCCGGCAATGCCTACGTCGCGGCCGCGAAACGTCGTGTATTTGGTGTGGTCGGCATCGACATGGTGGCCGGCCCCTCCGAGATCCTTGTGATCTGCGACGGCGGAACCGATCCGGACTGGATTGCGATGGACCTTTTTTCGCAAGCCGAGCATGACGAGATGGCACAGGCGATCCTGCTTTGTCCGGATGCGGGGTTCATCGAAAAGGTCGCCGCCAGCATCGCGCGCCAGCTCAAGGATATGCCGCGCGCCAGCGTAATCAAGGCGTCGCTGGACGGACGCGGTGCATTGATCGAAACCCGCGACCTGGAGGAAGCCTGCGCGATCGCCAACCGTATCGCGCCGGAACATCTGGAACTGTCCGTCGAGGATCCGCAGCGCTGGGCGGAAAAAATCCGGCATGCAGGGGCCGTGTTCCTCGGCCGTTATACGTCCGAGGCGCTGGGCGACTACTGCGCGGGACCGAACCATGTGTTGCCGACTTCGCGTACGGCGCGGTTTTCCTCGCCGCTCGGCGTCTACGATTTTCAGAAACGCACCAGCTTGATCGAAGTCTCGCCCGAAGGCGCGCGCAAACTTGGACTGATCGCGGCCGAACTGGCCGCGGGCGAGGGGCTGCCCGCCCACGCAATATCCGCCCAGTATCGGATCCATCGATGAGCCGTTTCTGGAGCGCCGTGGTCCACGGCCTGACCCCCTATGTCCCGGGAGAGCAGCCCAGGCTACCCAACCTGATCAAGCTCAATACCAACGAAAATCCCTACGGCCCCAGTCCGCGGGTACTGGAGGCGTTGCGTGCCGAAATCGGAGATTCGCTGCGGCTCTATCCCGATCCAATCAGCGAACGGCTGAGGCAGGCCATTGCCCTGCGCCATGGAGTCACGGCGGCAAACGTATTCGTTGGCAATGGTTCGGATGAGGTCCTGGCGCACATCTTCCAAGCGTTGCTCAAGCACGATGCGCCGGTGCTCTTTCCGGACATCACCTACAGTTTTTATCCGGTATATTGCCGGTTGTATGGCATCAGGTACCGCGAAGTTGCGCTGACCGGCTCGTTCGAGATCGAGATCGACGATTACCTGCAGGCCAATGGCGGGATTATCTTTCCCAATCCCAACGCCCCGACAGCGCGTCTGCTGGCGCAGACGGAAATCGAAAGGCTGTTGCAAGGTAGCGCCGGTTCCGTGGTGGTCGTCGATGAGGCCTACGTGAATTTCGGCGGCGTGTCCGCGGTGCCGCTGGTGTCACGCTATCCCAACCTGCTGGTGACGCATACCCTGTCCAAGTCGCGTTCGCTTGCCGGGCTTCGCGTCGGTTACGCGATAGGCCATCCGGATCTTATCGAGGCCTTGAACCGGGTGAAGGACAGTTTCAATTCCTATCCGCTGAATCGCTTCGCCCAGGCGGGTGCCGTGGCGGCAATGGAGGATCAGGCCTATTTCGAAGATACCTGGCGCAGGGTCGTCGAAAGCCGCCAACGCCTGGTTGCCGGTCTCCAGAAACTGGATTTCGACGTCGTCCCCTCGACTGCGAACTTCGTGTTTGTCCGTCACCCCCGGCACACCGGCGCGGAACTGGCGGCACAATTGCGCGGGCGCGGCATCGTCGTGAGAAATTTTCAGAATCCGGCCAGGATTGCGTCCTACTTGCGCATTACGGTCGGCACGGATGCGCAATGCGAGGCGCTGATCGGGGCGCTGAGCGAAATTCTCAATGGGTCGGTGGCCGCGTCGCCGTCGTCCGCATTGTCGTAATTGAGTTAGGATAAGGCCAATTCCAGACCGTTCGCCCATGCGCCAAGCCCAAGTCACCCGCAATACCCTCGAAACGCAGATCGAGGTTCGTCTCAATCTCGACGGCAGCGGCAAATCCAAGCTCGCAACCGGGGTGGGATTCTTCGACCACATGCTCGACCAGGTTGCGCGCCACGGCATGCTCGACCTCGATGTCGAGGCCAAGGGCGATCTCCATATCGACGCCCACCACACCGTTGAGGATGTCGGCATTACGGTCGGCCAGGCCTTTACCAAGGCCATTGGCGACAAGAAAGGCGTGTGCCGCTATGGTCACGCCTATGTTCCGCTGGACGAGGCGCTGTCGCGGGTGGTGATTGACCTTTCCGGGCGGCCGGGGCTCGAATACTCGGTCGATTATGCTCGCGGGCTGATCGGCGAATTCGACGTCGATCTGGTGCACGAGTTTTTCCAGGGATTTGTAAATCACGCATCGGTAACGCTGCATATCGACAACCTGAAGGGCCGCAATGCCCATCACCAGGCCGAGACCATCTTCAAGGCATTTGGCCGCGCACTGCGCATGGCTGTCGAACTCGATGCGCGCGCAAGCGGAATTTTGCCTTCCACCAAGGGCAGCCTCTGAACTGATCGGCATGCGGGTAGCGGTTTCGAAGCAGCAAACACTTGGCCAATGATTGATATCGCGGTGGTCGATTACGGGATGGGCAACCTGCGCTCGGTAGCCAAGGCGCTGGAGCACGTTGCGCCGACGAAAGTCATCAGTGTGACCAGCGACCCGGCGGCCATCCGGGCCGCCGGCAGAATCGTATTTCCCGGGCAGGGTGCGATGCCGGATTGCATGCGCGAAATGGATGCGCGCGGCCTGCGGGCGCCTTTGCTCGAAGCGGCACGCAACAAGCCGTTTCTGGGGCTATGCATCGGCTTGCAGATGCTGTTCGAACACAGCGAGGAAGGGGATACTCCTGGACTGGGCGTACTTCCCGGCAAGGTCATCCGTTTCCCTGCCACCCTTGCCTTGAGCGGTCAGGGCGAAAAGCTCAAAGTGCCGCACATGGGCTGGAACCAGGTTTACCAGGCAATGTCCCATCCACTATGGGACGGCATCGCCGATGGCAGCCGGTTCTATTTTGTGCACAGCTACTATGTGGATACGCCCGATCAGGGGCTGGTGGCGGGAACCAGCCGGTATCCGTCGAGCTTTACCTGCGCCGTTGCAAGGAATAATATTTTTGCCGTGCAGTTTCATCCGGAAAAAAGCCAGTCCGCCGGCTTGCGCCTGTTATCGAATTTCGTTTCCTGGAACGGGACGAAACGCGTGTCCGTACAGACGGGCACCGTCCCTGCGGCTAACGTCTGACACGATTTCATAATCCGAGCACTCATCTCCGGCTGACTGCATCTTCATCCGATCGGTTGGCGATCGATCCCACATCATGTTGATCATCCCGGCAATTGACCTCAAAGACGGACATTGTGTCCGTTTGAAACAAGGCTCGATGGCGGACGCCACGGTTTTCTCCGAAGACCCCGGCGCAATGGCCAGGCATTGGGTCAGCAAAGGCGCGCGCCGCCTGCATCTTGTCGACCTGAATGGTGCATTCGTCGGAAAGCCGAAAAACGAGGAAGCCATAAAGGCAGTCGTCAAGGCGATTGGAGGGGATATCCCGGTGCAACTGGGCGGCGGTATCCGCGATCTCGATACGGTCGAGCGTTACCTCGATGATGGCATTGCCTACATCATTCTGGGTACCGCCGCGGTGAAAACGCCCGGATTTCTGCATGACGCCTGCTATGCTTTTCCCGGCCACATCATGGTCGGACTGGATGCGAAGGACGGCAAGGTTGCGGTGGACGGATGGTCGAAAGTGACGGGACACGATGTGCTGGATCTGGCCAAGAAATTCCAGGACCTTGGCGTCGAAGCGATCATCTACACCGACATTAGCCGTGACGGCATGATGAGCGGAGTCAACGTCAAGGCGACCGTGGATCTGGCGCGCGAATTATCGGTTCCGGTGATCGCCAGCGGCGGCATAACCGACCTGAAGGACGTAAAGGCGTTATGCGAGGCGGAAGGCGACGGTATCGTGGGTGCCATTACCGGCCGCGCAATTTACGAAGGAACGCTGGACTTTGCGGAGGCGCAAAAGCTTGCAGACAAGATGGCGGGCGAGAATGCCAAATTGACCGAAGGAAAGGCTTAGCGGACAAACGGCGCCGCCCCGGCCAGACCGGCCCCGCTTGTATTACCGCCAGACCGCAGTATCCGAATTTCCACTAACCTATCCCGTCTCCTGTCACGCTGTCGCCATGGGCCTGTCCAAGCGCATCATTCCCTGTCTCGACGTCACCGACGGACGTGTCGTCAAGGGCGTCAATTTCGTCGAGTTGCGCGATGCCGGAGATCCGGTCGAAATTGCCCGCCGATACGATGAGCAGGGCGCGGACGAACTCACTTTTCTGGATATCACCGCAAGCTCCGACAATCGCGGATTGCTGCTCGGGATCGTCGAGCAGGTGGCGTCGCAGGTTTTTATTCCGCTTACCGTGGGTGGAGGCGTGCGTGAGGTCAGCGACGTGCGCCGCCTGCTCAATGCCGGCGCCGACAAAGTCAGCATCAATACTTCGGCGGTTCAGAATCCTCAATTGGTGGAAGACGCCGCTGGACGGTACGGATCGCAATGCATCGTGGTCGCCGTGGACGCCAAGCGCATCCCCGGTCCGACGCCGCGCTGGGAAGTGTTTACCCACGGCGG
>Ga0209131_1000827_pt1 | contig 21728 bp, 20 predicted proteins | sample GraSoi_2013_40cm_FD_185826 | JGI IMG/M metagenome (GOLD analysis project Ga0209131, IMG submission 185826) | Grasslands soil microbial communities from the Angelo Coastal Reserve, California, USA - Sample 9_17_2013_40cm (SPAdes) (version 2) | ecosystem: Environmental > Terrestrial > Soil >... | reverse complement strand
GAAGGTGCCGCCGCCGAGCCGGCCCGCCCGCCCGGCGCCGGGCGACGCGGGGCCGGGCTTCGCGTCCCTGCGCGGGCGGCTCGCGTGGCCGGCGGACGGCCGGGTCGTCGCGGAGTACGGTCCGCAGGTCAACCCGCGGTTCGGAACGAAGACGTTCCGCAACGGGATCGACATCGAGGCGGGCGAGGGCTCGAACATCGCGGCGGTGTTCCCCGGCCAGGTCGTCTACACCGGCTGGTTCCGGGGCTATGGGAACCTGATCATCGTGGATCACGGCGGCGAGTACTACACGGTCTACGCGCACGCCGCCGACATCCGGGTCACCGAGGGCGACGAGGTGAAGCAGGGGCAGATCATCGGAACGGTCGGCGATACCGGCTCGCTGCAGGGGCCGCGCCTGTATTTCGAAGTGCGGCACGAAGGGAAGCCGCAAGATCCCACTCAGTGGCTCAGGCCACGTGGCTAGGCGAGGCGCAGCCGAAGGCGAGCCGAGCGAATACAAGAGCGAATACAAGAAAGAGAAGAAGTACCCACGGAGGAGTACACGATGCGGCCCATCCGGCACATGAAGAAGGTGGTCATGATCTCCGCGCTCCTACTCATCCTCACCCTGTCCCTCGGGGGCGGGGTGGCGAGCAAGGGCAACGACACCGCGGCCACCTACGAGAACCTGCGCCTCTTCACCGAGGTGCTCTCGATCGTGCAGAGCCAGTACGTGGACGAGGTCGCGCCCAAGGACATCATCTACAACGCGATCAAGGGCACGCTGCGCGGTCTCGATCCGCACTCCTCGTTCCTCGACCCCGAGATGTACCGGGAGATGCAGGTCGAGACGAGCGGGAGCTTCGGGGGCCTCGGCATCGAGATCACCCTGCGGGACGACGTGCTCACCGTGGTCGCCCCCATCGAGGGCACCCCCGCCTACCGCGCGGGCATCCAGCCCGGTGACCGCATCCTGAAGATCGAAGGGCTCTCCACCAAGGACATGCAGCTCTCGGACGCGGTCAAGCGGATGCGGGGCAAGCCGGGCAGCAAGATCACGATCTCGATCGTGCGCGAGGGCTGGACGGAGCCGAAGGACTTCTTCATCACCCGCGAGCAGATCCGGGTCCAGTCGGTGCGGGCCAACCAGCTCGAGCCCGGCATCGAGTACATCAAGCTGCGCCAGTTCCAGGAGCAGACCGCCAACGACCTGGAGACCTCCCTCGAGAAGTACGTGAAGGACGGCAAGATCCAGGGCCTGGTGCTGGACCTGCGCAACAATCCGGGCGGCCTCCTCACCTCCGCGGTGGAGGTGACCGAGAAGTTCCTGGAGTCGGGCAAGCTCGTGGTCTACACCGAGGGCCGCGTGCGCAACCAGAATATGCGCTTCTCCTCGAACGCCAAGCGCGTGTTCACCGACTTTCCGGTCGTGGTGCTGGTCAACCAGGGCAGCGCCTCCGCCTCCGAGATCGTGGCGGGCGCGCTCCAGGACTGGGGCCGCGCGGTGGTGATCGGCACCCAGAGCTTCGGCAAGGGCTCGGTGCAGACCATCATCCCGCTCTCGGACGGCTCGGGGCTGCGGCTGACCACCGCCAAGTACTTCACCCCGAAGGGCCGCTCGATCCACGGCAAGGGCATCACCCCCGACATCATCGTGGAGGCGCCGAAGGTGGCCGCGGCCGCGCCCGGCGCCGAGCAGCCCGTGCCGACCCCGCCGGTGACCGAGACGCCGCAGGAGCAGCTCAAGCGCGATCCGCAGCTGCAGCGCGCGCTCGACCTGCTGAAGGCCATGAAGATCCTCGACAAGGGCCGACCGGGCCCGACCGGGCCCCAGGCCCAGACCCGCTAGGCGGCCGGAGGGAACCGATGCCGGCGAGAGTGTGGCAGGCTCTCGCCGGCATCATCACGTTGCTGCTGATCGCGGTGGTGGGCCTCGATCAGTGGCAGGCGCGGGGCGGGGAAACGAGTCTCTTCGGCTCCGATCTCTTCGGCCGCGCGCCCCGGAGGCCCCCCGCGCCGGCTCCCGTCGCGCTCGCGCGCGCGCTCCCGGAGGCCACGCCCTTGCCGCCGGGCGCGCCCCGGGTGGCCGTCATCGTGGACGACCTGGGGAGCCGCCGCGACGTGTTCGACGTCCTGCGCGAGATCCGCCGGCCCCTCACGGTGGCGGTGCTGCCCGCGCTGCCCCTGTCGGCCGCGATCGCGCGCGACGCCTCGCGGGCGGGCATGGAGGTGCTGCTGGGCTTGCCGATGGAGCCGTACCGGTTCCCCGAGATCGATCCGGGGCCGGGCGCGCTGCTGATGTCGATGCCTCCCGGGGAGATCCAGCAGCTCGTGGGCAGTCATCTAGAATCGGTGGCCCCGGCGGTCGGGGTGGTGAACCGGATGGGCTCGCGGCTCACCGAGGACCGCCCCCGCATGCGGGCGGTGCTGGAGGTGCTCGCGGCCCGTCGCCTCTTCCTGGTGGACGCCTACACGTCGAGCCAGTCGGTGGCCTTCGACGAGGCGCGCGACGCGGGCGTACGCGCGGCCCGTCGCCAGATCCTGGTGGACCACGCGGGCGGGGAGGCGGGCGATCGGGCCCGCTGGGACGAGGTGGCGGGATGGGCCGAGCGGCGGGGCGAGGTGGTCGTGGTCGCCCACGGTCATCCATTGACGGTGAGGCTCTTGAAGGAATACGTGCCGCGGTGGGAGGCGCGTGGGCTCCGGCTGGTGCCGGTCTCCCAACTCGCGCGATAATCGAGGCGCCATGATCGTCCTCGCCATCGAGACCTCCTGTGACGAGACGGCCGCCGCCGTGGTGGACGGCGGCCGCAAGATCCTCTCGAGCATCGTGGCCTCCCAGGACGACGTGCACGCGCCCTACGGCGGCGTGGTGCCGGAGCTGGCGTCGCGCCGGCACCTCGAGGTGCTGATGCCGGTGGTGCGCCGGGCGCTCGAGACCGCCGCGATCCGGCTCGAGGACGTGGACGGCCTCGCGGTGACCTACGGCCCCGGGCTGGTGGGCTCGCTGCTGATCGGCTGCTCGGCGGCCAAGGCCATCGCCTACGCGCGCCGGCGGCCCCTGGTCGGGGTGAACCACCTCGAGGGGCACATCTATGCGGCCTTCCTCGAGGGCGACCCCCCCACGTTTCCGTTCCTGGCCCTGGTGGTCTCGGGCGGGCACACCGCGCTCTACCTGGCGCGGGAGGCGCGCCGCTACGAGCGGATCGGGCAGACCCGCGACGACGCGGCGGGCGAGGCCTTCGACAAGGTCGCCAAGCTGCTCGGCCTGGGCTTTCCGGGCGGGCCCGCCATCGAGCGGGTCGCGCGCAGCGGCGATCCGCGCGCGATCGTGTTCCCGACCGCCAACATGAGCGACGGCGCGTCCGACTTCTCGTTCAGCGGCCTCAAGACCGCGGTCTCGCTCCACGTGCGCCGTGCGGGCGCGCTCGCTCCCGCCCAGGTCGCCGACGTGGCCGCGTCCTTCCAGGCCACCGCGGTCAAGATGCTGGTGCGCAAGACCGTGAAGGCCGCGATCCGCGCCGGCGTGCGGCGGCTCGTGCTCACCGGCGGGGTGGCCGCCAATACCGCGCTGCGGGAAGCGCTCGAGGGCGAGTGCCGCGAGCGCGGGTGGGCGCTCCACGTGCCCTCGCGTCGGCTCTGCACCGACAACGCGGCCATGATCGCGGCCGCCGGCCACGACCGCCTGGAGGCGGGCGAGCGCGCGCCGCTGTCGCTGAACGCGGTGCCCGATCTGGTGCTGGCGTGAGCCCGCGCCTGGACTACGAGGCGCTCATCGCCGGGCTGCCCGACGCGGTGGTCGGCGTGGACGACGGGCTGCGCGTGATGCTCTGGAACCCGGCCGCGGAGTCGCTGCTCGGGCGATCGGCCCGACGGACCATCGGACGCGCGCTCAAGGAAGTGTTCCCGCCGGATACCTCGCTGGTGCGGCACCTCACCGACACGCTGGCCACCGGGGAGAGCCGGTCGGAGTCGGAGGCGGTGATCGAGGGCGGCGACGGCCGCCCCGTGCACGTGAGCGTGGTCACCGCCCCGCTGGCGGTGCGGAGCGGAGGCGTGGAGGCCGCGGTGGCGGTGCTCCGTGACATGAGCCGGCTCCACCAGCTCGAGTCGGAGGTGCGGCGCGGCGAGACGCTGGCCGCGGCCGGCCAGATCGCGATCGGGCTGGCCCACGAGATCCGCAACCCGCTCGGGGCCATCCGGGGGGCGGTGCAGCTCATGGCCCGGGAGATGGGTGAGGACACGCGCCTCGCCGAGTACACCGACGTGCTGCTCAAGGAGGTGGACCGGGTCAACCGGATCATCGAGATGCTGCTCGATATCAGCCGACCGGTCACCCCGCGCCTGGTCCCCCTGAACCTGCACCAGCTCCTCGAGCGCGTGGCGCTCCTGTCCGAGGAGATGGCGGCGCGGCGCGGGGTGCAGATCGTACGGCGCTACGACCCGAGCCTGCCGCCGATCCTGGCCGACGAGGACCGCATCCTGCAGGTCTTCCACAATCTGGTCCGCAACGCGGTGGAGGCGATGAGCGCGGGCGGACGCCTGACCCTGGTCACGCGGCTCAGCATGAACCCGCTCTTCGCCAAGGTGGATCTGGGGCAGGGCCAGCGCAGCATGGCCGAGATCCAGGTGGTGGACGAGGGACACGGCATCCCGGCAGTCACGCTCGCCCGGCTCTTCACCCCGTTCTTCACCACCAAGGACAAGGGGCTCGGCCTCGGCCTGGCCCTCTGCCACCGGATCATCGACGAGCATCACGGGGCGATCCAGATCGCCAGCGAGCCCGGCCGCGGCACCGCGGTTTCCTGTTTTCTCCCGATCGCGCGATGAGCGCTTGCGCGAAGAGGCCAAACCGCTGCGCGAGCATCTTCCACCCCAGAGGACTATGAATGGCCGTATCCTGATCGCCGATGACGAGGACAGCCTGCGCTGGGTCCTCGAGAAGGGGTTCCGCGGCGCGGGCTACCAGGTCACCGCGGTCAAGGACGGCACCGCGGCCCTCCGGGAGGCCGAGGCCGGACCGTTCGACCTGATCCTCCTCGACATCCGGATGCCCGGCATCGACGGCCTCTCGCTGCTCAAGCAGGTGCGCGCGGGCCGGCCGGACGCGCAGGTCGTGATCATGACCGCCCACGGCACGATGGAGACGGCGGTCGCCGCCATGCAGGACGGGGCCTACGACTACCTGGCCAAGCCCTTCGATCTCGACGAGGCGCTCCTGCTCGCGGAGCGGGCCCTCACCGCGCGCCGCCTCACCCAGGAGGTGACCGCGCTCCGCTCCGGCCTCAAGGAGGTCTGGGAGTTCGGCGCGCTGGTCGGCCGCCACCCGACCATGCAGGAGGTCTACAAGGCGATCGGGCGCGTGGCGGCCAGCGACGTGAGCGTGCTGCTGCGCGGCGAGTCCGGCACCGGCAAGGAAGTGGTGGCGCGCGCGCTGCACCACTACAGCCGCCGCGCGGGGCGGCCGTTCATGGGCATCTCGGCCGCGGCCATTCCGGTCAACCTGCTCGAGTCCGAGCTGTTCGGCCACGAGAAGGGCTCATTCACCGACGCCAAGGAGCGCCGGCTCGGCAAGCTCGAGCTGGCCCACGGCGGCTCGGTGTTCTTCGACGAGATCGGCGACATGCCGGCCGAGCTGCAGGTGAAGCTGCTGCGCGCCCTGCAGGAGCGCAGCTTCGAGCGCGTCGGGGGGCACGAGCTGATCCGCATGGACGTGCGCGTTCTCGCGGCCACCCACCGCGACCTCGAGGCCATGATGAAGGCCGGGCAGTTCCGCGAGGACCTGTTCTACCGCTTGAATGTCGTCACGCTCTCGCTGCCCGCGCTCCGCAATCGCCGGGGCGACATCCCCCTGCTCGCCGAGCACTTCCTGGCCAAGTACGCCGAGTCCCTCGGGGACCGCGTGGTGGCCGGGGACGCCATGGATCGACTCGTCGGCCACGACTGGCCGGGCAACGTGCGCGAGCTGGAGAACGTCATCCAGCGCGCGATGGTCATGGCCTCCGCGAGAGTGATCATGCCCGAGCACCTGCCGATCGGGCCGGTGTCGGCGGCGGCCGCGGTGGGCACCGACGCCTCGCTCGAGGACATCATCGAGCGCAAGATGCACGAGTGCGTGCGCGGCCTGCGCGGGCACCCCTCGGCCAACCTGCACGGGCTGATGGTCGGGCTGGTGGAGAAGCCGCTGCTCCGGGCGGTGATGCGGGAGACCAAGGGCAACCAGGTGCGCGCGGCCCAGCTCCTCGGCATCAACCGGAACACGCTCCGCAAGAAGCTCAAGGAACACGGCATCGACCCCGACGCGGTCTGACGCGATGCCGACCCGATGCGGCTGGGCCAACGGCGGTCCGCTGGAGATCGCGTACCACGACCGCGAGTGGGGGGTGCCGTCCCGCGACGATCGGCACCTCTTCGAGATGATCGTGCTCGAGGGCGCCCAGGCCGGCCTGTCCTGGTCGACGATTCTGAGGAAGCGGGAGAACTACCGGAAGGCCTTCGCGGGCTTCGATCCGGTCAAGGTCGCCCGGTTCGACGCGCGCCGGCGCGCCGCCCTCATGCGGGACGCGGGCATCGTGCGCAATCGCCAGAAGATCGAGTCGACGGTCGGCAATGCCCGCCAGGTGCTGGCGGTGCAGGAGGAGTTCGGCAGCCTCACCGAGTACCTGTGGCAGTTCGTGGGCGGCAAGCCGATCGTCAACGGGTGGAAGGCGGGCGCGCAGGTGCCGGCCGAGACCGCGGAATCGCGCGCGATGAGCAAGGCCCTCGTCAAGCGCGGGTTCCGCTTCGTGGGGCCCACGATCTGCTACGCGTTCATGCAGGCCACCGGCATGGTGAACGACCACGTCACGACGTGTTTTCGCTATCCCAGGCGAAGGAGCCAACGGTCATGAGGATCGGGATCATCGGGGCAGGGGCGATCGGCTGCGTGGTCGGCGGGCTCCTCACCAAGGCGGGGCACGACGTCACGCTCGTGGACCAGTGGCCCGAGCACATCGAGACCATGAAGAGCCGCGGGCTCAAGCTCAGCGGGACCTGCGGGGACCACACGATCCCGGTCAAGGCGCTCCACATCCACGAGCTGCAGGGGGTGGCGACTCCGTTCGAGGCGATCTTCGTGTCGGTGAAGTCCTACGACACCGAGTGGGCGGCCCAGATGGCGCTGGCCTATCTCAAGCAGCCCGACGGCGTGGTGGTGGACTTCCAGAACGGGGTCAACGACGAGCGGGTGGCCTCGGTGGTGGGCAAGTCACGCTGCCTCGGCTGCGTGATCACGATCGGGGCCGGCATGTACGAGCCCGGCCACGCCATGCGCACCGACTCCGGCAGCGTGGGCTTCAAGATCGGCGAGCACGACGGCAAGGACACCCCGCGGGCCCAGGCCCTGGCCAAGGTGATGAGCGACGTGGCCGGCACCAAGGTGACGACCAACCTGTGGGGCGAGCGGTGGTCCAAGCTGGCCGTCAACTGCATGGCCAACCCGCTGGCCGGACTGAGCGGCCTGGGCTCGGCCGAGGTCCGCACCGCGCCGATCCCGCGCCGCATCGCGATCCACGTGGCCGCGGAGGTGATCCAGGTCGGGCGCGCGGCCGGCTACGAGGTCGAGCCCATCTACGGCATCGACGCCCGGCGCTTCGTGGACGCGGCGCAGGGCAAGGGCTGGGCCGCGGTCGAGGCCGACATGGCCGCGAGCGTGAAGTTCCTGACCGGCGGGCGACCGTCGATGCTCCAGGACGTCATGAAGGGCCGGCGCACCGAGATCGACTACCTGAACGGCTACGTGAGCCAGCAGGGCAAGCGGCTCGGCGTCCCCACCCCGGTCAACGACGCGGTGGTGGCGGCGGTGCGCCAACACGGGGTCGGCACGCTCAAGCCCGATCCGAAGAACCTCGAGCCGCTGGTCGCCGCCCTGCCCAGGTAGGCGCCGCGCGCGGGTCGCGGAACGCCTCGATCCGATTGCCTGCGGCTCAGGGGCCGAAGGTGAACACGAAGGCGCGCAGGCCGGGGTCGGTCGCGATCAGGGTCAGAACGTGGGGGCCACGGGGCGCGCGGGCGACCAGGCGAAGCATTCCCGACCGATCGAAGCGCGCCACGCCGTCCGGCCCGACGTCGGCGCCGCGCGCCTCGCCGACCGGTTTCCCGTCGAGCAGGACCGTGAGCGCCGCCTTGCCCGACGGCCCCGGCTCCACGACCAGGTTCACCTCACCGGCGGTAAAGGGAAGCACGACCCGGCCGGTGCCCTTCTGGAGCTCGAGGTACTGGCGTCCGCTCTTCCAGTCACCCTCCAGGGTGACGGTGCCCGGCTCGCGCCGCTCGACACCGACGTAGGTCTCGGGGGTGATCCCGGCGTAGGAGGGCTCGGCGGTCCTCGCGAACGCCATCGCCTCCGGGCTGACCGCCGGCAGCCTGGTTCCCGGCCTGGCCGCGACCAGCTGGCGCCGGATCTCCGCCTCGATCTCGTCGTAGCGGCCCTCTCCCACCCAGCGCTTCACCAGTCTCCCCTGCGCGTCGAAGAGGTACTTCGCGGGCCAGGCGTCGTTGGCGAAGGCCCGCCAGGTCACGAACCCATTGTCGAGCGCGATCGGATAGGTGAGCCCATGGTCGCGAATCCCTCGGTCGATGTTCTCGGCGCGCTTGCCGAACTCGAACTCGGGCGCGTGCACCCCGACCACGGCCAGGCCGAGCTCGGCGTAGTCGCGGTGCCACGCCCGGACGAAGGGCGAGGTGCGGATCCAGTTGATGCAGGTGTACTCCCAGAAGTCGACCAGGACGACCTTGCCGCGTAGCGCCTCCGCGGTGAGCGGCGGCGAGTTCACCCAGCGCTCCACCGTGAAGGCGGGCATCTCGCCGGCGGCGCCGGCCGGACCGGGACCGGCGGTGACCCCGAGAAACAGGACGGGGAGGAGGGCTCCCATGAACAAGACGAACGTCACGGGCGCTCGCGCGGCCTACGACGCGAGGGCGGGCTTGCGGGCAAACCAGGGGCGCGCCGCCTCGAGCTGGGCGCCCAGACGGAACAGCGTGGCCTCGTCGCCGTAGCGGGCCACGAGCTGGACCGCGACCGGCAGCCCGCTCGCCGCGTGGCCGATCGGCAGCATCAGAGCGGGCTGGCCGGTGAGGTTGAACCACACCGTGAACGGGGAGAACGTGAAGACCCGCCGCCAGTACTCCTCGACGTCGTCCATCATCATGTCGATCCAGCCGAGCTTGACCGGGAGCTGGCCCAGGCCCGGCGTCAACAGCACGTCGTAGCGCGAGTGGAAGGCGGCCATCTGCCGCCCCAGCCGGTGCGCGGTCTGGGTCGCGCGCACGTAGTCGGCCGAGCTGGTGCCCTCGCCGAGCTTGGCGGTGTTCCAGGTGACGGTCTCCACCTCGCCCTCCCGGGCGGGCCGGCCCGCGGTCGGGTGCGTCGAGAGATTCACCACCGTGTTGACCGCGGCCAGCGTGATGAATGTCGGGATCACCGCGGCCCGCTCGATGTCGGGATTGGCCTCCTCCACGTGATGGCCGAGCTCGGCGCAGAGCTGCACGGTGTCGCGCAGGGTCGCGAGGCTCTCGGGCGCGACGTCCGCGCCGTTGGGGGTGACCGTCGTGTAGGCGATGCGCAGGGGCCGCGGCGCGGCCGTCACCTCGTCCAGGTAGGGACGGGCGGGGGGCGGCGCGGAGTACGGATCGCCCGGCCCGGGGCCGCAGGTGGCGTCGAGCAGCGCGGCGCTGTCCCGCACCGTGAGGGAGACCGCGTGCTCGGTCGAGCTGCCGCCGAGACCTTCTCCGGTCACCGGCGCGAAGGTGTTGCGCCCGCGCGTGGGCTTGAGGCCGACCAGCCCGCAGCTCGCGGCGGGGGCCCGGATGGAGCCGAAGCCGTCGCTGGCGTGGGCGATGGGCAGCATGCGCGCGCCCACCGCGGCGGCCGCTCCCCCGCTCGAGCCGGAGGAGATCCGCGTGGGGTCCCACGGATTGCGGGTGGGACCGTAGAGGCGGGGCTCACAGGTGAGCGAGAGGCCGACCTCGCAGCTGTTGGTCCGTCCGAAGATCACGAGCCCGGCCCGCTTGAGGCGCGCTACGTTTTCGCTGTCGAAGGTGGAGGGCGGCGTGTCGGCGAAGAAGCGGCTGCCCCGCGTCATCCGCTCCCCGGTGAGCGGCGCGCCGAGGTCCTTCAGCAGGAACGGCACGCCGCGGAACGGCCCGTCCGGCAGCCCGTCGGCGATGGCCCGCCGCCCGTGGTCGTAGAGTGCCATGATGACCGCGTTCACCTTGGGATTGCGCGCCTCGACGCGCTGGATGGCCGCGTCGAGCAGCTCGGTGGGGGTCACCTTGCCGCGGCGGACCAGATCCGCCAGGCCGAGGGCGTCGTACTGCTCGTAGTCCGCGAATCCGGCCATGGCTACTGCTTCACGTAGAGCTGGCTGCCCGCCTTCTTGAACTCGGCCGCCTTGTCGCGGAGCCCCTGGACCACCGCGGCGGTCTCGCTCGTGATCCCGTGCTTCGCCGCGTAGTCGCGCACGTCCTGGGTGATCTTCATCGAGCAGAAGTGCGGGCCGCACATCGAGCAGAAGTGCGCGACCTTGGCCCCGTCGGCGGGCAGGGTCTCGTCGTGGAAGGAGCGGGCGGTCTCGGGATCGAGCGAGAGGTTGAACTGGTCCTCCCACCGGAACTCGAAGCGGGCCCGGGAGAGCGCGTCGTCCCAGTCGCGGGCCTTGGGGTGGCCCTTGGCGAGGTCGGCGGCGTGGGCCGCGATCTTGTAGGCGATGACACCGTCCTTGACGTCCTGCCGGTCGGGCAGGCCCAGGTGCTCCTTGGGCGTCACGTAGCAGAGCATCGCGGTGCCGTACCAGCCGATCATGGCCGCGCCGATCGCGGAGGTGATGTGATCGTAGCCCGGCGCGATGTCGGTGGTGAGCGGACCCAGGGTGTAGAACGGCGCCTCGTGGCAGACCGCGAGCTGCCGGTCCATGTTCTCCTTGATCAGGTGCATGGGCACGTGGCCGGGCCCCTCGATCATGACCTGGCAGTCCTGCTCCCACGCGACGGTGGTGAGCTCGCCGAGCGTGTCGAGCTCGCCGAACTGGGCGTCGTCGTTGGCGTCGGCCTGGCACCCGGGCCGGAGCCCGTCGCCGAGCGAGAACGCCACGTCGTAGGCGGCCATGATCTCGCAGATCTCGCGGAAGTGGGTGTAGAGGAAGCTCTCCTGGTGGTGGGCCAGGCACCACTTGGCCATGATCGAGCCGCCGCGCGAGACGATGCCGGTGACGCGCTGGGCGGTGAGCGGGATGTAGCGCAGCAGCACGCCCGCGTGGATCGTGAAGTAGTCCACGCCCTGCTCGGCCTGCTCGATGAGGGTGTCGCGGTAGATCTCCCAGGTCAGCTCCTCGGCCTTGCCATTCACCTTCTCGAGCGCCTGGTAGATGGGCACGGTGCCCACCGGCACCGGCGAGTTGCGCAGGATCCACTCGCGCGTCTCGTGGATGTTCTTGCCGGTGGAGAGATCCATGATGGTGTCGCCGCCCCAGCGGGTGGCCCACGTCATCTTCTCGACCTCCTCCTCGATCGAGGAGGAGACCGCGGAGTTGCCGATGTTGGCGTTGATCTTCACCAGGAAGCGGCGGCCGATGATCATCGGCTCCGACTCCGGATGGTTGATGTTGGAGGGGATGATGGCGCGGCCGCGGGCCACCTCGTCGCGGACGATCTCGGCGCTCATGCCCTCGCGCAGGGCCACGAACTCCATCTCGGGGGTGATCTCGCCGCGCCGCGCGTAGTGCATCTGGGTCACGCGCTGACCGGGCTTGGCTCGCAGGCCCCAGCGGCCGCCCGCGCCGGGCTCGACGTCGTTGCGGGAGAGGATCCAGTGACGCCGCAGCGGCGGCAGCCCCTGCTTGAGGTCCGCGGTGAAGCCCGGGTCGGTGTAGGGGCCGCTCGTATCGTAGAGGCGAATGCTTTCGCCGGTCGAGAGCGCGACCTCGCGGAATGGGACACGGACCGAGGGGTCGGATGCGGAGAGATAGATCTTCGTAGAGGACGTCGACATGTCAGGCCTCCCTTCGCTGGCATTACCCAGGTCAGGTTTGTAGCGGTCGGCAGCGTTGCGGCTGCCCTCTCAGCCCGGTTCTCCGAGCTCCCGCGTGGGAATGGCTGGCTGAATGCTACGTCCAAAGACCGGGGCGGTCAAGGCGCCGCGCGCTCGGCCCGGGGCGTGATGCGGATCAGCACGCTCGTCTTCGCGGCCAGGCCTCGGCGGATATAGCGCCCCATGAACAGCGGCACCAGCAGCCAGTACTTCCACCGGTAGGTGGACAGCAGCGCCGCCTCGAGATCGGGCCGGTCGTCCACCCACTCGGCCCGCCCCTCGAAGGCGGGGCCGTCCTTGGTGCCGACGTGGACGGTCACGCGCCCGTTGTTCCGGATCCGCCGCGCCTTGACGCTGTCGCGCTTAGTCGTGAAGTAGACCGCGTCCTCGTGGGGCCAGAGCCAGGTGGGCACGGTGCCGGGCTTGCCGGCCTGGCTGTATGTCGTGACGTAGATGTACCTGGCGCGCGCGAGCTCGGGGCTTCTTGCGTCCATTCGGCCCAGAGCCTACCATGCGGGCAACGACTCCATCTCCGGAGGACACCACATGCCCCCGCACCGCCACGCCTATCGCCCCACCGTCATGGGAACCCGCGGCGCCGTCGCCTCGGCCCATCCGCTCGCCTCCATGGCCGGGATCCGCGTCTTGCTGGAGGGCGGCAACGCGGTGGACGCCGCGGTGGCGGTCGGCTCGACGCTGAACGTGGTCGAGCCGTTCATGTCGAGCGCGGGCGGCATCGGGCTCATGTTCATCTCGCGGGCGCGCACGCGGGAGCGCCACGTGCTGGACTTCATCGGGCCCGCCCCGCTCGCGGCCGACGCGGCGAGCTGCACCGAGGACGAGCTGGCGGGCGGCCCCAAGGCCTGCGCGACGCCGGGCAACCTGGGCGGCTGGATGGCCGCGCTCGAGCGTTTCGGCAGCATGCCCCGGGCGCGCGTGCTGGCGCCCGCGATCGAGCTGGCCGAGAACGGGGTGCCGCTGACCTTCGCCGGCGTGAACTTCTTCGAGGCGGCGCGGGCCACCCTCGGCCGCTCCGCGGAGGCGGGCCGGCTCTACCTCGGCAACGGCGGGCCGCGGCCGGGCAAGATCGTCACGTACAAGGAGCTGGCCGCGACCTTCCGCCAGGTCGCGGAGGGTGGCGCGGAGGTTTTCTACCGCGGGCCGATCGCCAAGATGATCGCCCGCGCGGTCACGGAGGCCGGCGGCTGGCTCTCCGAGCAGGACCTGGCCGCGTTCAAGCCCGAGTGGCGGCCGCCGCTGGCCATCACCTACCGGGGGCGCGAGGTCTGCTCGGTGCCGCCGCCCTTCTCCGCGTTCCAGACGCTGGAGACGCTCAATATCCTGGAGGGCTACGACGTGGCGGGCTGGGGACACAACTCGCCCGACTACCTGCACCACCTGATCGAGGCGATCAAGATCGGCTCGGCGGACCGGCTCGCCTACGCCTATTCCGGGAACGTGCCGATCAAGGGCCTGGTGTCGAAGGCCTACGCGGCCGCGCAGCGCGCCCGCATCGACCCGGCCCGGGCCGCGGTGAGCGAGGGCGAGCGGCACAATCCGGAGCGGCTCGGGGGCCAGATCAGCGAGGGACATCCGGCGCGCTTCGAGAACGAGCAGACGACGCACTTCGCCTGCGCCGACGCCGAGGGCAACGTGGTCTCGGTGACCCAGACCCTGGGCGGGCCGTTCGGGTCGGGTTTCGCGGTGCCCGGCACCGGGCTCGTGCTGAACAATATCCTCAAGTGGAGCGACCGCGATCCGGCGTCTCCCAACGTGGTCAAGCCGGGGCGCAAGTCGGGCACGATGATGTCGCCCACCCAGGTCTTCCAGGACGGGGCCTTCGCGCTGAGCATCGGCACGCCCGGCTCCTACGGCATCCTCCAGACGCAGCCGCAGATGCTGCTCAACTTCCTGGAGTTCGGGCTCAACCTGCAGGAGGCCATCGAGGCGCCGCGCATCCGCGTCTATCGCGACCGGCTCGTGGACGCCGAGTCGCGGATCTCCGAGGCGACCCGCGCCGAGCTCGGCCGGCGGGGGCACCAGATCAATACCATCGACGACTGGTCGTGGGTGGTGGGCGGCGGGCAGGGCATCGCGCGCGACCCGGAGTCGGGTGCCCTCATGGCCGGCGCCGACCCCCGCCGCGACGGCTACGCCCTGGCCATCTAGACCGGGGTCAGGTCTTGAAATACGACATCGCACTGCGGCAAATGTCGCATTTCAAGACCTGACCCCATTCGGGAGAGAACGGTGGATCTTCAGGACAAGGTGGCGGTGGTGACGGGGGCGGGATCGGGAATCGGGCGCGGGATCGCGCAGGCGCTGGGGGCCCGCGGCGCGCGGGTGGCGGCGGTGGACATCGACGGCGCCAGCGCCAAGGAGACGGCGAGCCTGCTCATGGGCGCGGGCGGCAAGGCGCTCGGCGTGCAGGCGGACACCAGCGCGGCCGCGGACGTGGATCGCGCGGTATCCACCGCGGTGAGCCAGCTCGGCGCGCTCGACATCATGGTGAACAACGCGGGTATCCTCGACGGGTATTTCAGCGTGGACGAGACCGACGAGGCGGTGTGGGCCCGGGTGATCGGCATCAACCTGACCGGCGTCTTCCTCGGCTGCAAGCGCGCCCTCACCGAGATGCTCCCGCGCGGACGCGGGCGCATCATCAACATGGCCTCGGTGGCCGGGCTCAACGGTACCGGCGGCGGCGCGGCCTACGTCGCGTCCAAGCACGGCGTGGTCGGCCTCACGCGCCAGATGGCGGTGACCTACTCGGCCCGCGGCATCACGATCAACGCGGTCTGCCCCGGGCCGATCCTGACCGGGCTCCGCGCCCACTCCCAGCAGATCCTGGGGCCCGGCGTGCCCGACATGAGCGGTCGCGGCGTCGCGGTGGACGACGCGGCGGTGCGCGCCATCGCCCCGGCTGGGCGTCGCGGGACGGTGGAGGAGATCGCCTCCGCGGTCTGCTACCTGGCCTCCGACGAGGCGGGCTACATCACGGGCCACGCGATGGTGGTCGACGGAGGCTGGAGAGCCAAGTGATCACGAAATTCTCGGTCCTCTACGTGGGGCAGATCGAGCTCGACAAGGTCGGCATGGACGGCACGCCCTCGGATCAGCGCGTGTATCCGAACGAGCGCCTGATCGAGGCGTTCCAGACCTCCAAGGAGGTCGCCCAGCTCATGGACGAGCTCGGCTACTACTGCCTGTGGACCGCCGAGCACCACTTCCAGAAGGAAGGCTACGAGGTGCTGCCGAACCTCGTGCAGCTCTCCCTGTGGCTCGCCACCCAGACGCGTCGTCTCAAGCTCGGCTGCGCCTTCAACATCCTCCCGATGTGGCACCCGGTGCGCCTGGCCGAGGACTACGCCATGGCCGACATCGTCACCGACGGGCGCGTGATCATGGGCGTGGGCCGCGGCTACCACACCCGCGAGGTCGAGTCCCTCGGGGCGCCGCTGCTCGACGCGGCGGCCAACCGGGAGCTGTTCGAGGAGCAGATGGAGGTGCTGCTGAAGTGCTTCAACGAGGAGTCCTGGAGCCATCGCGGCAAGCACTACGTGATCCCGCCCGACGTGGACTACCGGGGTTACCGGCTGCGCGAGGTCACCTGCGTGCCGCGCCCGATCCACCGGCCCGTCGAGATCTGGATGCCGATCGCGAGCGGCAAGACCATCGACTACATGGCCCGCATGGGGCTCAAGGCGATGGTCACGCTCAACGGCGAGAAGGTGCTCGACCAGGTCGCGCGCGCCTACCGGGACGCCTGCGTGCGCCACGGGCGGCCCAAGGCGCTCGGCGAGGATCTCTGCTGGGGCGTGGGCCTCTACCTGGCCGACTCCCGCGAGGAGGCGATCCGCCGCCTCGAGCCCGCCCACGACGAGCGCTACAAGTGGTTCGCGCCCTTCGGCTTCGTGCGCTACGCCGACGAGGAGGGCCGGGCGTGGGGAACGCCGGGCGCGCCCTCCCGCATCCCGAGCCTGCGCGACGGCGTCGAGCAGAAGGCGTGGCTGGTGGGCCGTCCGTCCGAGGTGATCGACACGATCCGCGAGATGGAAGCCCGCTACCCGGGCCTCGATCAGTGCATGATCCACTGGGCCGAAGGGCTCCCGCCCGCCGAGTTCAAGGAGCAGCTCCGCTGGTTCGCGCGCGACGTGATGCCGGCCTTCGCGGGGCGCCGCTGAGGGGGAGGGGGACCCCCCAGGGGTATACCCCCACGGGGTAGTCTTTCCCTCGTGGAGACCCCCCAGGGATTGTATTTTTCGCTTTTCTCTCCCTCGGAGTCCGGCCATAATACCCTCGGCCGTTTCGGGGGGCGCCGGGCAGGACCCCCACTAAACCTAACGAGGGAGGAATGACGAATGGCCAAGAAGAAGCTGGCGTTTGGAGGCTACTCCATCAACTTCAAGGGCTGCGACGATACCCTGGAGAAGGTCATGGGCTCCACGCCCATCGGTCCCTCGGAGATGACCAAGAAGATCTGGGCCTACGTGAAGCGGAAGCGGCTGGCCAAGAAGTAAGTCCCGGTTCGCAGCGAGCGGATCGTCCTGACCCCGCCCGGCGCCCCAGGACGCTCCGCCGCGTGATGTCCAGCGAGATGACCCGGGTCTAGATCCCCAGCTTGTCGGCGATCGAGTCGAGCCGGTCCACCTCGTAGTCGGGCGTCGCGTCCAGCTCCTCGGCGGGCGCCACGTCCCACCCATTCGATGACACGAAGAGGATCTCGCCCGGCTCCACCCCTAGGGCCAGCGGCGCCAGCTCGTAGACGCGCGGCGACGGCTTGTAGACCCCGACCGTATCCACCGAGAGCACGTGGGCGAAGACGCCGTCGAGGCGGCTCGAGCGCACCGCGCCCGCCAGCATGCGCGGCGAGCCGTTCGAGAGGATGGCCAGCGGGGTGCCGGCCAGCGCCCGGAGGGCCCCCGGCACCTCCGGGAAGGGCAGCAGCGTGAGGTAGGCGTCCATCAGCGTCTCCACCTGTGCCTCGGTGGCGGTGATCCCGAGCCGGCGGATCGCATAGCGCAGGGCCTGGCCGGTCACCACCCAGAAGTCCTCGTAGTGGCCCATCAGCGAGCGTAGCCACGTGTACTCGAGCTGCTTCTGGCGCCAGAGGAGCGAGAGGGCCTGCGGGTCGGGGGTGATCACCCGCGCGGCGTCCATGACGGAGTGGACGTCGAAGAGCGTGCCGTAGGCGTCGAAGACGAGGGCGCGCGGCCGCGCCATCTCAGCCCGCGCCGGGCAGCCCCGCGCGAGGACGGCGCTCGCCCGGGCGCCGCGGGGGCACGGGAGCCTTGCGCTTCACCGCCGGAGCCGCCGCCGGGGGCGCGACCTCGAGGCCGGTCTCGTAGAAGCCGTAGCGGAGCACGGTCTTCGCGTCGCGGAACGAGAGGCTGCGGGTCTGCGAGCCCAGCACGATGAGCACGAAGTGCTGCTCCGACTTCCAGGCGGAGATGGCCAGGTTGTAGCCCGCCTCCCGCGTGAACCCGGTCTTGAGCGCCTGGACGCCGCCCGGATCCTGGAAGAGCGGGATGCGGCGGCTGTAGACGCGCCCCCGGTAGACGAAGGTGGCGCCGCCCAGGAGCGGGCGCGATGAGGGATAGTCGTCGAGCAGGCGCTGGGTCAGCCGAGCCAGGTCCTCGGCGGTGCTGCGCTGCGCGGGGTCGGGCAGGCCGTGGGCGTTGGCGAAGTGCGTGCGGGTGAGCCCCAGCTCCTCGGCCTTGGCGTTCATGGCCGCGACGAAGGCCTCCTCGGTGCCGCCCAGGTGCTCGGCCACCGCGGTGGCCGCGTCGTTCGCGGAGGCGATGGCCACGCCCTCGAGCAGCGTGCGCAGCGGCGCCGACTCGCCGCTCTTGAGCCCCATCCGATAGCGCGGGGTGACCGACGCGCGGTGGCTCACCAGCACCGGATCCTCCCACTGGGCGCGCCCGGCGTCTAGCGCCTCGCAGGCGAGGTAGAGGGTCATGAGCTTGACGAGGCTCGCGGGGGCGTGGTCCTCGGCGGGCTTCTTCGCGTAGAGCACGCGGCCCTGAGTGTCGAGGAGCAGGACGGACTCCGCGCTCAGCGCGAGCGGCCGGCTATTCGGGCTGGTGGTCTGAGCGGGAGCCGGTGCTGCGACGAGCCAACAGGCCGCGCTGATGGCGAGGACGGAGATGGCGCGCACTGACCCTATCTTACCGGCAGGGCCAATTTGGCGAGTAGAGAAAAACCCTAACGGACCGCGCGCTTGAGCTCCTTCGAGGGCTTGAAGCGTGGCGTCCGGCCGCCCGCCACGTGCATCGGCTGGCCGGTGCGCGGGTTCTTGCCCTTGCGCGGCTTGCGCCGGGTCACCGAGAAGGTGCCGAAGCCCACGAGGGTCACCGGCTGGCCGCGCTTGAGCGAGGTGCGCACCGATTCGAGGAAGGCGCGCAGCGCGCGATCGGCGCCCGCTTTGGTCCAGCCGCTGGACGCGGCCATCGCGGTCACGAGGTCAACCCGGCTCATCTGCGGGGGCGGATGCTAGCAAACCGGACGTTGGAGCGTCAAGGACGAGAATGGTATGGTGGACGCCCCGGTGAAAAAAGCCCTGCTCTTCACGATGGAAGGCAACAGCGACGGCGAAGCCGCCCTGGCATTTCTCCAGACCCGCGGCGTGGCGGTGGACGTGCGCGACGTGGGGAAGGATCCCGAGGCGAGCCTCGATCTCTTCGCCCGCGCCGGGCGCCTCGGCGTGCCCACCGTCGTCATCGGCGACCGCGTCTTCGACGGCTTCGGCGTGCACCGCGAGGAGATCGAGGGCCTCCTGCGGGAGTAGGCCGGGCGCTCCCGACGCCGCGCGGCCTCGCCGCCTCGAATTGACGGGCGCGGGCCGCGTGGGGTATAACCCCAAGTTGGGCTTACGGTTCTAGTCGGGCTTCGGTCCTCCGTGCCGTCCTGACCCGCTCATCGAAACTGGCTCAACGAACTGGCTCAACGAGGAGATTCGGACTATGGAAGCGATTCGGCACTTCTCCCGGCGCGCGGTGATCCCGCTCGTCTGGGTGTTGCTCGTCGTGAGCGTGCTCGCGCTGGGACTGCCCTCGGCCGCGCCAGCTCAGACTCCCGCCCCCCCGGCCGCGGTCGCCGCGCCGGCGCACAGCGGGGGAGAAGCCTCGCTGAAGCTGCCCGACCTCTCCCAGGCGACCTTCGTGGGCATGACCGGACGCACCATGCTGCAGTGGGGTCTCCTCGTCTGCCTCCTGGGCTTGGCCTTCGGCCTCGTCATCTACTCCCAGCTGAAGAACATGGCCGTGCACCAGTCCATGCGGGAGATCTCCGAGCTGATCTACGAGACCTGCAAGACGTACCTGATCACCCAGGGCAAGTTCCTCATGATCCTGGAGCTGTTCATCGCGGTGATCATCGTCTTCTACTTCGGCATCCTCCAGCACTTCGAGGCGGTCAAGGTCCTGATCATCCTGCTCTTCAGCGTGGTCGGCATCCTCGGCAGTTACGGGGTGGCGTGGTTCGGGATCCGCATCAACACCTTCGCCAACTCCCGCACCGCTTTTGCGAGCCTCAAGGGGCTGCCCTATCCGGTCTACGCGATTCCGATCAAGGCGGGCATGAGCATCGGCATGCTGCTGGTGTCGGTCGAGCTGTTCATCATGCTGTGCATCCTCCTCTACATTCCCCGCGACTACGCGGGGGCGTGCTTCATCGGGTTCGCGATCGGGGAGTCGCTCGGGGCGGCCGCCCTCCGCATCGCGGGCGGCATCTTCACCAAGATCGCGGACATCGGCTCCGACCTGATGAAGATCGTGTTCAACATCAAGGAGGACGACGCGCGCAACCCCGGGGTCATCGCGGACTGCACCGGTGACAACGCGGGCGACTCGGTCGGCCCCACCGCGGACGGCTTCGAGACCTACGGGGTCACCGGGGTGGCCCTGATCACCTTCATCCTGCTCGCGGTCCCCAAGGAGCTGGTGCAGGTCCAGCTCCTGGTGTGGATCTTCGTCATGCGCATCATCATGATCGGGGCGAGCGGCGGCTCCTACCTCATCAACGAGGCCTTCGCCAAGGCCCGCTACGGCTCGGCGGCCAAGATGAGCTTCGAGGCGCCCTTGACGAGCCTGGTGTGGCTCACCTCCATCGTGTCGGTGGTGCTGACCTACGCGGCGTCCTGGATCATGATCCCGGATCTCGGCGACGGCACCCTCTGGTGGAAGCTCTCGACCGTCATCACCTGCGGCACGCTGGCCGGGGCCATCATCCCGGAGTTCGTGAAGGTGTTCACCTCTACCAGCTCGGCCCACGTACGCGAGATCGTCACCTCGGCCCGCGAGGGCGGGGCGTCGCTCGGCATCCTCTCCGGCCTCGTCGCGGGCAACTTCAGCGCGTACTGGCTGGGCCTGACCATGGTGCTGCTGATGAGCATCGCCTACGGGGTGAGCACCCTCGGCCTCGGCGCCCTGATGGCCGCGCCGGCGGTGTTCGCCTTCGGTCTGGTGGCCTTCGGCTTCCTGGGCATGGGCCCGGTGACCATCGCGGTGGATTCCTACGGCCCGGTGACCGACAACGCCCAGTCCGTGTTCGAGCTGTCGGTGATCGAGACGATGCCCGGCATCAAGCAGCAGCTCAGGAAGGACTACGGCTTCGACGTCAACTTCGAGGCGGCCAAGCACCTGCTCGAGGAGAACGACGGGGCGGGCAACACCTTCAAGGCGACCGCGAAGCCGGTGCTGATCGGCACCGCGGTGGTGGGCGCGACCACCATGATCTTCTCGATCATCGTGCTGCTCACCAACGGGCTCACCCAGAACCTGGACAAGCTCTCGCTGCTCCACGCCCCGTTCCTGCTCGGGCTCATCAGCGGGGGCGCCATCATCTACTGGTTCACCGGCGCCTCCACCCAGGCGGTGACCACCGGGGCCTACCGGGCGGTGGAGTTCATCAAGGCCAATATCCGGCTCGAGGGCGTCACCAAGGCCTCGGTCACCGACAGCAAGCGGGTGGTCGAGATCTGCACCCAGTACGCCCAGAAGGGCATGTTCAACATCTTCCTCGCGGTGTTCTTCGTCACCCTCGCCTTCGCGTTCGTGGAGCCCTACTTCTTCGTGGGCTACCTCATCTCGATCGCGCTGTTCGGTCTCTACCAGGCCATCTTCATGGCCAACGCGGGAGGAGCCTGGGACAACGCCAAGAAGGTCGTCGAGGTGGATCTCAAGGAGAAGGGGACGCCGCTGCACGCGGCCACCGTGGTCGGCGACACCGTCGGCGACCCGTTCAAGGACACCTCCTCGGTGGCGATGAACCCGATCATCAAGTTCACCACCCTGTTCGGGCTGCTCGCGGTCGAGCTGGCCGTCTCGCTGAGCGCGGAGCGCGGCTCCGGCTTCACCTCGGTGCTGGCCGCCATCTTCTTCGTCATCTCGATGGTCTTCGTGCTGCGCTCGTTCTACGGCATGCGGATCAAGTCGGACAGCGCGGTCGCCCCGGCGGCGGCCAAGCACTAGGCGACCCCGGGCAAGGAGGAAGGCCATGGACCGGTCGAGCGTATTCGGATCCCTGCTGGCGCTCCTGATCGGCCTGGCCATCGGCGCGGCCGCCCTGAGCTGGTGGGAGGGCGGCCGCCAGAGCGCGGAGATCGAGACCGTGAAGGTGCGCCTGGCCGACGAGCGGGGCCAGGTGCAGGCCAGGATCAAGCAGCTGACCGACGAGCTCA
>Ga0209131_1000826_pt1 | contig 21740 bp, 17 predicted proteins | sample GraSoi_2013_40cm_FD_185826 | JGI IMG/M metagenome (GOLD analysis project Ga0209131, IMG submission 185826) | Grasslands soil microbial communities from the Angelo Coastal Reserve, California, USA - Sample 9_17_2013_40cm (SPAdes) (version 2) | ecosystem: Environmental > Terrestrial > Soil >... | reverse complement strand
GCCAATCTCTTCAACTGGCTCAAGACCCTGTATCCCATTTGGGCGCGCATCCAACCCGACGATATTTTTATTTCGACTCAGACCGCACTGGCCGAACTGGCCCTTTCGGGATGCACCACCGCATCGGATCATCTCTACCTGTATCCCAACACTTCAAAGCTGGACGATGAAATTGCCGCGGCCTCCGAGATCGGACTCCGCATCCAGGCTTCGCGCGGCTCGATGAGCTTGGGCGAATCGCAAGGCGGACTCCCGCCCGATTCAGTCTGTGACGATGAAGACTCTATTCTCAAAGATTCACAACGTCTCATCGAAAAATATCACGACGCAAAACCAGGCGCAATGGTACAGATCGTGCTCGCGCCTTGTTCGCCGTTCTCAGTCAGCAGCGACTTGATGAAACAGTCTGCAAAGCTTGCGCGTCAATATGGCGTGCATTTACATACTCACCTCGCAGAGACCGAAGACGAGGAACAATTCTGTTTGCAGAAATTCGGTCATCGCCCTGTCGCCTATATGCAGGAAGTAGATTGGGTGGGGGACGACGTATGGTTCGCGCACGCGGTATGGGTCAATGACGAAGAGATCCAGGTCTTTGCAAAACATAAATGCGGTGTGGCGCATTGTCCCACCTCGAATATGAGGCTCGCCTCCGGCATTGCACCGGTCAAGGAATATCGCGCCGCAGGCGTCAACGTAGGCCTCGGCGTCGACGGCTCTGCCTCCAACGATGGTTCGCATCTATTAGCCGAGGTCCGCAACGCGATGCTAGTGTCACGAGTCAAAGAAGGCATCACCGGGTATTCATTATCGAACGACCCGAATCGCAAACTCATAACTGCCCGCGAAGCCCTACACTTGGGAACACGCGGCGGCGCAGCAGTGATTGGTCGTACCGATATCGGCAGCCTCGAACCCGGCAAATGTGCCGACTTCTTCGCCATTAATTTAAATCAACTCGGTTACGCAGGTATGCATGACCCGGTATCCGCAGTTGTCTTTGGTCAGCCTGTAAAAGTTGATTACACCGTCGTCGGCGGAAAATTTATTGTGAAAGAAGGTCAATTAGTCACTGTAGATGAGGGTAAGCTGGTCGAGAAACACAATCAAGCGGCGAAGAGGCTGTTAGCATGATGTCGTTGCGAGCCGCCGAAGGCGGCGCGGCAATCTCCTCTTCATTTGGGGATTGCTTGGTCGGGGCAAGCCCCCTCCTCGCAAAGACATATCTGAGCTTATCATGAATTTCCTCATTTCAATTTTCTTCGGCTGGCCGGCCATTCTGGTCACAGTGATTTTCGCAGGGATCGGTTTGTTCCGCAGGGATTATCGTTTTCTGGTTGCGGCCGCGATCCTCGCGGTTCCATTTTCATGGCTGCTGGGCGGCTTTCCGATCATTCGATCACCGGTGTTTCTATTGCCGTTGTTGCCCTTTGCCTCTGCGTATGCCATGTATCGCGACAGGGAAATGCTCGCCTGGCTGATTGCCGTTCCTTACTTTCTATCCATATGGTTGGTGCTGGTCGCCGCTTCAGGGTAATAAATGCAAACGACACTGGTTATTTTTTCAGGATTACCCGGCACAGGCAAGTCCACGCTCGCAGATAAATTGGCGCGTGAACTCCGCTGGCCCTTGTTACGCATCGACGATGTGATCGGTGCTGTGCCTGAAAAACCCGGCATCGAATTCTGGGATTCGAAAGTGGATATTCTGCTCGACCTCGTCAACACGCAATTGGAATTGGGAATCAATGTGATCGCTGATTCTGTTTTTATGAACATGGATCGTCAGCATACGCAGGAAATCGCCCGCAGGAATCGCACCCGTTTTCTTCCGGTGTATGTGTTTGTTTCAGATGATAAAATTTGGGAAGCGCGCGTTACAAAGCGTTACAACGAAATGCAAGACAGGGATGTTGCCACCTGGGAACGGATCCAGCATCAACGCGAGCGCTTTCGCGAGTGGGAGCCGGGCACGGCATTATTCATTGATTCCATTGCTCCATTCGAGCAGAATTTCGTCAGCGTAAGGAATTTTGTTGCAAATGAAGATATCTCATTGAAGCCTCTCAATGAGGTTTCGCTGGTGCACGGGAAGTATCATTGATCAACTGTTTATTGTTTATTCTGGAGTAATCGTATGTCGTCCTCCACAAAACTTTCACTGGCGTTGGTAGATGTGGCCATGGGGCGCAGGCCTGCCGATCTTTTGATTCGCGGCGGCAGGTGGATCAGCGTGCAATCCGGCGAGATCATTCCCGATACCGATGTTGCCATTGTAGACGGCCATGTCGCGTTTGTTGGACGCGATGCAAAGCATACGCTCGGCAAAAAGACAAAAGTGATCGAAGCCAAAGGGCGTTATCTGGTTCCCGGTTTACTCGACGCGCACATGCATGTTGAATCTGGTATGGTGACAGTGACCGAGTTCGTGCGTGCGGTCGCTGTTCGTGGCACGACCGGCATGTTCATCGACCCGCATGAGATCGCCAATGTCTTCGGCCTTAAGGGCGTGAAGTTAATGGTGGATGAAGCGCAGAAGCAGCCCATCCATGTGTGGGTGGAAATGCCTTCGTGTGTTCCCTCTGCACCCGGGCTGGAAACACCGGGCGCGTCCATTGGCCCGAAAGAAGTGACTGAAGCGATGAAATGGAAAGGGATCATCGGCCTTGGTGAGATGATGAATTTCCCTGGCGTATTCATGGGTGATAGGAAAATGCTGGACGAAATGTCCGCGACGCATGCTGCGGGGAAGACGATCGGCGGGCATTATGCCTCACCAGACCTCGGTCTTCCGTTTCATGGATATGTAGCCGGCGGCGCGGAGGACGATCACGAGGGCACGCGGCTCGAGGATGCGGTTGCACGAGTACGTCAGGGCATGAAGGCCCTCTTGCGTTACGGCTCTGCCTGGTTCGATGTTGCTCCGCAGTTGAAAGCGATCACCGAAAAGAAACTCGACTCGCGTCACTTCATACTCTGCACAGATGATTCCCATGCGGGTACGCTCACCCAGGATGGTCACATGGATCGCGTCCTGCGGCATGCGATCTCAGAAGGATTGAATCCTATGACCGCCATTCAAATGATGACGATCAATACGGCTGAACATTTTGGTCTGCCAAAGGAAATGGGCATGATCGCGCCGGGTCGCTGGGCCGATATATTGATCGTCGACGACCTGATGAACTTTAAAGCGGGCGTGGTGATCGCAAAGGGACAAGTCATTGCGGAGCGCGGCGAGTGGCAGGTGAAATTGTCTGCAGCGAAATATCCCAAGTGGGCAACGAAGTCTATTCATTTGAAGCGCGCGCTCAAGGCCGAGGACTTTGCCCTTCGGACGAGAGCAGGGGACGGGTCCCGCGTGAAGGCTCATGTCATCGGTGTGATCGAGAATCACGCGCCGACGCGTCATCTGCAAGAACAGGTCAATGTACGTGATGGAGAAGTGCGATTAGAAAAGAATCGTGACATCGCCAAGATCGCGCTCGTCGAACGTCATCGCGGAACCGGTGGAGTGACCATGGGTTTAGTGAGCGGATTTAATTTCAAGGAAAAATGTGCCATCGGTTCCACCGTCGCGCACGACAGCCATCACATGATCGTGGTCGGAACGGATGAAGAATGCATGGCGATCGCTGCGAATGAATTGGCAAAAATGAGCGGCGGACAAATTGTTGTAAAAAATGGAAAAGCCATTGGACAGGTGGAGCTTCAGATCGCGGGGCTGATGTCCAATGAGCGCGCCGATGTGGTCGCGAAGAAAGCCGAGACTGTGCTGGATGGTTTCAAAGCCTGTGGTTGTTATTTGAATAACCCGAACATGCAATTAAGTTTGCTTGCTTTGGTGGTAATCCCCGAGTTGCGCATCTCAGACAAAGGTCTTGTGGATGTGACGCAATTCGATTTTGTTTCTGTGTTGGATGAGTGAGGACATATGGCCAACTTCCCTTTTCAAAGATTGCAGAACGATCTCGCCGCTCTGATCACGCGTACGCCTGCGGGTCAGCGCCTGCCCTCTGAACCTGAACTTGCAAAGCAACTGGGTGTTTCGCGCGCCACCTTGCGCGAAGCCATGCGTACTTTTGAAACGCAGGGATTGATCCGTCGTCGTCAGGGGTCGGGCACGTTCGTGGTTGGCAAGGCGCCGATCCTTGATAACGGCCTTGAAATATTGGAAAGCCTTGAGACCATGGCGAAACGCTTGGGACTTGAGATCTCCGTCAGTGATTTGGATCTGGGGCAGATCTCTGCTGATGATGAATTCCCGAAAGCCTTGAACGTCCCTGTTGGAACGCGGTTGACACATGTGCGCCGCGTCATTCGTGCGGATACCCGGCCGGTTGCCTATCTTGTGGATGTCCTTCCTGAAGATATCCTGCATTCGAAAGACCTGCCCGCGGACTTCCATGGCTCGGTGCTGGACTTTTTGATTGCGCGCGGCGATGCTCTGACCTCCTCGCGTGCCAATGTCAGCGCGATCGGCGCCACGGCAGATGTTGCCAAAGCGCTTGAGATCCAACGCGGCGATGTGCTGCTGCATTTCTATTCGCAGCTGTTCGACGATACCGGCAAGATCGTGGATTACTCGTTGAGCTACTTCATTCCGGGATATTTCCATTTTCATATTGTGAGAAGGGTGGGGAGAAGTTAGTTACAGAGATGTTCGCACGTTGGAACGTTCCAACGGTTAACGCGTAAATTTCTAGATCGTTAAGGAGAAAGTATGACTGATAAATTAAAAGAGATACAACAACGGGTCAATAGTTCCCGCGAAGACCTGATTCAATTCATGCTGGAGATCTGCGCGATTCCCTCCATGGATTCAAAGATCGGCGAGGTGGGTGAACGGGTCGCTGCCGAGATGCGCAAGCTCAGCTTCGATGAAGTCCGTTTTGACAAGATGGGTAACATCATGGGGCGCATTGGGAACGGCAAACGTGTGCTTGTTTATGATTCGCATATCGATACAGTTGGCGTTGGTGACCCTGGCGAATGGAAGTGGGATCCCTTCAAAGGCAAGATCGAAGATGGTGTCTTATTTGCTCGCGGCGCCTGCGATGAAAAAGGTTCCACCCCCGGCATGATCTATGGTCTCGCGATGGCGCGTGACCTGGGTCTGCTCGATGGCTGGACCGCCTATTACTTTGGCAATATGGAAGAGTGGTGCGATGGCATCGCACCGAATACTTTTGTAGAAGTTGACCCGAAGATCAAACCGGATTTCGTGGTAATTGGCGAGCCAACGAAGATGTTGGTATATCGCGGCCATAAAGGCCGCCTTGAAATGAAGATCACTTCCAAGGGAAAATCCGCACATGCAGCCTCGAATCATCTGGGAGATAACGCGATCTATAAGCTGCTGCCAATCATCGCCGGGATTCGCGATCTAGAGCCGATGCTTGGCGACCATCCGTTTTTGGGTCACGGCAAGATCACAGTCTCAGACATGCATGTCAAGACGCCATCGATCAATGCCGTACCCGATGAAGCCGTCATTTTCATCGATCGACGAATGACCTTCGGTGAGACAAAGGAACAAGTTAGAAAACAAGTGGAAGATTTAATCCCCGCCGAGTTCAAAGGGAGAGTCAAACTCGAAGAGCTTTTTTATGATGAACCCTCGTATACCGGTTTTGTTTTCCCTGTCGATAAATACTTCCCTGCGTGGGCGTTGGAAGAGCATCATCCTCTTGTAAAGGCAGGGCAGGATGCCCGCAAGCAGATCGGTCTACCCGATGCATCGAGCGGCAAATGGAACTTCTCCACGAATGGCATTTACTGGGCCGGGAAAGCCGGGATCCCATCGATTGGGTTTGGTCCTGGTGACGAAGAGACCGCGCATACTGTACGCGATAGCGTTTCCCTGGAAGATATGGTCAAAGCTACAGAGTTCTACGCCATCCTGCCGAGCCTGATCCCGTGAAGATTCTGGAGATCAGAAGACACTCTCTTCGAAATCAACCAAATGAGCATCTCAACCAGGAAGGTGTCGCGCTCGCGCGTGCAGCTGGGCAGAATATCGGCCCGTTTGATCTCGTGATCACCTCCAAATTTACACGCGCACTTGAGACCGCTGTGGCAATGGGTTTTACCGTGAATGAACAAATTACGTTAATGAGTTCTTATGGCAGAGATGATGTCGATCAGGAAGCGCCCGGGCCGCAGCCTTTTCGTGTGTATGCCGAAGCGATGCAGGCAAATGGCGCAGCCGCGAAATACGCACGTAAACTTGCAAAATATTATGAAGGCATGATGGATCGCATAACGAATGGCCGCGCGGAATTGGCAGTTCATCATGGAGGGGTAGAGGAGATCGGGGTCGTTGCCTGTCTCCCTGAAACGGACTTTGAATCCTGGGGCGGCCCAATCGATTATTGTGAAGGAGTAAGATTGCATTGGGAAGACGACAAATTTGTCAGAAGCGAAGTGCTTCGAAATTCGAAGTAACCATTAAATTATTTAAGGAGATTCTGGTAATGAAGATTGTTCGTTTTGTAACATTTCTGGTGGTTTTGTTCAGCTTGATCGGATGTAGTGCAGTTCCGTCCAGGGCTTCAATGCCACGGGTCGCACTGATGCTTGCACGCGGCGGTTTAGGCGACAAGGCATTTAACGACAGCGCAAATGAAGGATTGCAGAAAGCTGCGCAGGATTTGGGCATACAGGTGAAGACGTTTGATTATCAGCCGGATACGCAGGAAGATAATATCCGCAAGGTGGCAAGCGAGGGGTATAACCTGATCATTGCGTTGGGTTCTGAAAATTCGCAGGCTGTCACCACAGTCGCCGCTGAATTTCCCAGTACGAGTTTCGCGGTCATTGATACCGCTGCAGAAGGTGCGAATATCACATCTGTTACATTCAGTGAGCTGGAAGGTGATTTCCTCGCCGGCGCGCTTGCAGCCTTGCTGAGTCAGAATCAAAAAGTCGGTTATCTTGGCGGCGCAGATGTGCTTGTGATTCGCCGTATTCAATTTGGTTTTGAGCAGGGTGTACGATATGTTAATCCGGCCGCGCAGGTCGTTGCCCAGAATATCGGCGGCACAGACGATTTCAGCGGCTTTGCGAAGCCTGATGAAGCCAATAAGATTGCTGCGCAGATGTATGCTAGTGGTGTGGATATTATTTATGCCGCGGCGGGCGGCTCTACGCTCGGCGCGATCGATGCGGCCAAATCGGCGAATCAGCTTATCATCACCACCGGCAGCGATCAGCGATATCTGGCTCCGAAAGTTGTGGTCACGAGTCGTACGAAGAATATGAACGAAGCTGTTTATATGTTGATTGACAAGCTAGTTAAAGACGACTTGCAAAGCGGAAACATCCAACTTGATTACAAGTCCGGTGGCATCGGTCTTGCGCCTCTCTCAACGGACCTTGTACCTGCCTCTGTTTCGAGTCAGTTTGAACAAATCCGCTCAGACCTTGAGTCGGGCAAAATCACTGTACTGCCCTTTACGGGGCAGTAGTCAAAGGAGACTAAATATGCAAACAAATTTTCGCGGCCGCGATTTCATCGGCGACCTGGACTTCACGAAAGAGGAAGTTGAGACCGTGCTGGATGTAGCCTGGGATTTGAAGCGTAAGCGCGCCCTCGGTGAACCTCATGCATTATTGCGCGATAAAACTTTGGCGATGCTATTCTTCTTCACGTCCACACGCACACGCGGATCGTTCGAAGCAGGCATGGCACAGTTGGGCGGTCACGGCGCCTTTATCGACAGTGAAACTACACAGATATCGCACGGCGATACTGCCAAGGAGATCGGCGAAATTTTCGGCCGTTATTTCGATGGCATTGCCATTCGTCAATGCGACTGGCAGTTTGGCAATAAATACATAAACGAAGTCGCGCAGGCCAGCCGCGCACCAGTCCTTAACATGCAGTGCGATGTCTATCATCCATTCCAATGCCTTGCAGACCTGATGACCATCCAGGAAAAGAAGGGCCGCGATCTCAAGAAGAAGAAAGTGGTTGTGTCCTGGGCATATGCAGCTTCATATAGCAAGCCCATCTCAGTGCCGCAATCTCTGATCCTACAAATGACCCGCTTTGGTTGCGATGTGGTGCTGGCTCATCCAGCGGAGTTCAAGTTAATGCCCGAGGTCATGCAGCAGGCAAAGGATAATGCAAAGAAATATGGCGTTGGCTTTGATGTCACCGATAACATGGATGAAGCCTTTAAGGACGCCGACGTCGTTTACCCCAAGTCGTGGGGACCTCTGCTTACGACGACCGGCAAGGAAGAGGGCAAGGCTTTGATCGACAAATATAAATCATGGATCACGGACGAACGCCGCATGAAGTTGACTAAAGAGGATTCGATCTACATGCATTGTCTGCCGGCAGATCGAGGGCTCGAAGTGACCGATGGAGTGATCGATGGTCCGCATTCAGTTGTCTATGATGAAGCCGAGAATCGCTTGCACGCGCAGAAAGCCGTCATGGCACTGACCATGTCGTAGGAGTAAAGCATGGCAAAAAAATTAGCAGTAGTCGCGATCGGCGGAAATTCCCTTATCAAGGACGACAAACGCATTACAGTGGAGGATCAGGAGGCTGCGCTGCGCGAAACGTCCACGCATCTTGTGGATATGATCGAGGCAGGCTGGGATCTTGCGATCGGTCATGGAAACGGGCCGCAGGTGGGTTTCATCCTGCGCCGTTCTGAAATCGCCGCAAAGGTGGAGGGGATGCATGAAGTCCCGCTCGATGTGTGTGGCGCAGATTCACAGGGCGCGATCGGATACGAATTGCAGCAGGCGTTGCGAAATGAATTTTTCAAACGCAAAATAAATAAGAAAGCCTGTACTGTTGTCACTCAAGTTCGTGTGGATCAGAACGATTCCGCATTCCAAAAACCCACCAAACCCATCGGTTCATTCATGGACGAGGCCGAAGCGAAACGGCGTGAAAAGGAAATGGGCTGGTCTGTGGTGGAAGATGCAAGCCGCGGCTGGCGCAGAGTGGTTGCCTCGCCGCTTCCGAAAGAGATCGTAGAGTTTGATTCGGTCAAGCTTTTGCTCGATGCCGGGCAGGTTGTCATTACTGTGGGTGGCGGTGGGATACCAGTTGTGGATCGCGGCGATGGAGAGTTGATCGGAACTGCTGCTGTGATCGACAAGGATTTTGCCTCCTCCCTTCTCGCGCAGAGCATCAAGGCAGATTTGTTTCTGATTGCAACGGCTGTCGAAAAAGTTGCCATTAACTTTGGCAAACCGGATCAAAAATGGCTCGACAAAATGTCTCTGGCAGAAGCCAAAGCCTATCTTGAAGAAGGCAAACATTTTGCGAAGGGCTCGATGGCTCCGAAGATACAAGCCGCGGTCTGGTATCTTGAAAATGGAGGCAGGGAAGCCTTGATTACGAATCCTGAAAATATTGGCCGCGCGCTCAAAGGTGAAACGGGTACCCGGATCGTCTCGTAATATAAACCGCGAACAAGGTCACCCAAACTTTCTATTGACGATGTATCCTTAAGGAGAAAACATATGTTGCAGAGTCAAACCTCAATGGTCTCTGTACCTCGCGCCGATGGTAGAGGCACCATGGAATCATTCTCCATGGTACCTGACGGCACGGGGCCTTTTCCCGGGCTGGTTATCATTCACGAAATATCCGGATTGAACGATCATATCCGCGATCTTGCACGTCAATTTTCTGAAGAGGGTTACGCCGTACTGGCAGTGGACTTGTTCTCGAATCGCAGCCGTGTGATCTGTATGCTGCAGATCTTCTATGGGATATTGGTTCGCCCGCTGAACAATTCCATGTTAAATGATTTAAATTCTGCAATCACATTTCTGCGCGGACAACAAAAAGTGGATGCAAATAGGATCGGTGCCGTCGGGTTTTGTATGGGCGGTTCATATGCCTTACAACTGGCAGTCACTGGAAAAGGAATGAAAGCTGCGTCGGTTTTCTACGGCGCCAATCCCAAGCCGCTTGAATCGGTCGCCCGAGCCTGCCCAATCGTGGGTAGTTATCCGGATAAGGACTTTACTACTTCAGCCGCGCGCGATCTGGAGATGGCTCTAACCAATTACAAGATCCCTCACGATATCAAGATTTACGAGAATACCCAGCATTCATTTTTCAGCCAGCGTCGTACTGAGTTTGAGACACAGGCATCCAAAGATGCGTGGAAGAGGATGTTATCCTTCTTCAGCAAGCATTTGAATTGATCGACAAGTGTTTCCTTTTATGAAAAAATTGCGTCCTGCTGTTGTGCTTCTGATTGCAGCCATCCTTGGGTATGGTTTGCTTATCCCACAACTGGGTTTCTACTGGGATGACCTGCCAATGTCCTGGATTCGCTATCAACTTGGCACAGAAGCGATGACCCAATATTTCTCGAGCAATCGCCCGGTATGGGGATGGCTATTTCAGATCACGACACACATTCTTCCACAGGTTCCAATTTATTGGCAGGTCTTTGCATTGTTCTGGCGCTGGCTCGGCGCGGTGACATTATGGGCTATCGTGCGTCAACTTTGGCCGCAACGTGAAAAGTTTACGCTCACGTTGAGTCTGCTGTTCTTGTTATATCCTGGCTTCAATCAGCAGTGGGTGAGTTACCTCTATAGCCATTTCTTTATCGTCCTGTTCTTTTTCCTGCTCTCATATTATTTGATGCTGCGCGGAAAGACGATCTCCGCATTGATATTTTCCGCGCTCAATTTATGGATGATGGAATATTTCTTCGTCCTGGAGTTGATCCGCCCATTCGTGATCTGGACCTCGCTTCGGGACGAATCCCTCGCTCCACGAGAGCGCTTCGCACGCACCCTCAAACTGTGGACTCCCTATCTAGCAGTTTTCGTGCTTGCTATATTATCGCGCATCTTTATCTTCAACAATCAGGTCTATAGTTTCAGCATCAAGGAAGAATTTGCCAAAGCCCCCATAGGAACAATCGTTATACTTTTTCAAAACGTATTTTCAAGCTTGTGGACGGTCACGATTGCAGCGTGGGCTTTGATCTTCCGATTCCCAAGTCTCATCCTCGATGGGCCGCGGATAGCTATCATTTATGTCGTTGTTGTATTAACTGTCGCGGCCTTGATTCTATTTGGATGGAGCAAGCAGGCTGATGCGGAAGAAAGAAGCGGAAAAGAAGTTTGGTGGATCATTGCCTTGGGTCTGGCCATGATCCTTTTGGCTGGTCCTCCTTTTTGGCTGACGAATGTTCCTGTTTCACTTGGTTTCCCGGCAGATCGAGCGACATTATCTTTTATGTTGGGTGTAAGTTTTGTCTTTGCCGGCTTGCTTGAATTCATCCCGCTAAAAATAAGATACGCACTTGCAGTCGCTTTTATTGCATTGGCCGCGGGTCGTCAATTTTTATGGGCCAATGAATTTCGCCGCGATTGGGCAAATCACAAAGAGTTGTTCTGGCAGATGACCTGGCGCGCCCCCGGCCTGGAAAAGAATACAATTGTGCTCATCAATGAAGAACTGGCTTTTTACGCGGATAATTCGCTCGGTGCAGCACTGAATTGGATCTATGCTCCAGACAATCATACAAATCAAGTGGATTATGTCTTGTTCTATCCCACGAATCGATTAGGCGCTTCATTGCCTGCATTGGAATCCGGCGTACCTGTGCACTATGATTATCTTGCCGGCAAATTTGACGGGAATACTTCTCAGACAGTAGTCTTTTATTATGCGCCACCGCGCTGTTTGCGTTTGCTCGACCCGCAGATCGATTCAATCAATCATTTGATTCCGGACGAATCTTTGTTGCGCGATGCGGCAGTAATTTCCTCCAGTGCGCCGATTTTAGATGAGCAGACTTCGCGCATGTCAGAGATCTATGGCCCTGAGCCCTCTAATAGCTGGTGTTTTTATTTTGAAAAGGCCGATCTTGCACGCCAGATGAAAGACTGGAATCAAGTGGCTGCTTTGGGCGAATCCGCTTTTGCTTTGGATGATCATCCCAATGATCCAGTGGAACGCTTCGTTTTTATTGAAGGCTATGCTCATAACTCAGAATGGAAAAAGGCGGTAGAATTGTCCATCGCAAGTTACAAAGTTTCAAAAAATTACGTGGGGCCGCTTCTTTGTAAGCTGTGGGATCGCATCGGACATGAGACTGAAAGTACTCCTGAGCAGAATGCCGCGCTTAATGAAGTACGGGTTAAGTTTGAGTGTTTGCCTTAAGGATATTATTGCAATATTCTTGACGCGATGGGCTCTTTTCGGAAAAATTGTTGTGCAGTTTGAAAGGAGGCCACAGGGTTAGAACCCAACATGCAGGTCTTACCATACAACCCAAATTTCTAAAGGAGAAGAAGAATGAAAAAGAATATTGCTCGTTTAGCTACGCTTGCCATGGTGCTGATGTTCGTTCTGTCCGCCTGTGGTGGTGCCCCGGCAGCAACGCAAGCTTCTGCAACCCAGGCACCTGCAACGACCGGCTTCCAAATTCCTGACATTCAAAGTGGCAAATTCAATGTGGCGGTTGTATTAATCGGTTTCCACGCTGATGGTGGCTGGTCACAGGCACATCTTGAAGGCGCACAATGGATGTCCACGCAGGACCCAAATATCGCCGTTCAATATGTCGAATTGGTGAATCCGGGTCCCGACGCCGAATCCGTGATGCGTTCACTCGCCCGCAAAGGTTTTGATTTCATTATCGGTACCACCTTCGAATATGGTCCGACCATGGAAACGCTGGCAGGGGAATTCCCCAATATCAAGTGGCTGCATGTTTCCGGTTTTCGAAGCAACGGTACGAACTACGGCAATTTATTTGGCTCCATGGAAGACATGAAATATCTAGCCGGCATGGTCGCAGGCGCACGCGCTAAAGCAGATGGTAATACCAAACTAGGATACGTTGCCCCGTGGCCTCTACCTGAAGTAATCCGCCTCGGAAATGCTTTCATGCTCGGTGTAAAACAGACTTGTGCAGAATGCACAATGGAAGTACGCTGGATCAACACTTGGTATGATCCCGATAAAGAAAAGCAGGCCGCACAATCCCTGCTCGATGCAGGTGTGGACATTGTGTTGATCGGCTCCGACACACCCGGTCCGCTCACTGCAGCTGCCAACGCCGGCAAATGGGCATTCACCTACGATTATGTCAATTCCTGCACGCCGGCGCCCGATAAATGCTTGGGCACTCCATACTGGAACTGGGGCCCGGTTTATCTCGACATCGTAAAACAGATCCAGGCTGGCACTTGGAAACCGGGAAATGATTACCTTGATGCTCAAAGCGGCATTGTTGGCTTGTATGGTTTCATGGAAGGTCAGAAACCTCAGCCGGGTGTTCCTGCGGATGTTGTCCCGCTCGTCCAGGGTAAATTGGCTGACATGCTGGCCGGCAAATTCACCCGCAAAGACATATTCAAGGGCCCGATCACAGATAACACTGGCAAGGTCGTTGTCCCAGCTGGTGTATCGCTAACGGATGAAGATCTGCAAGGCATTGACGCTGGCACGATCAAAGCGTTCAATCTCACAGATCGTACAGCTTGTACTATTTGTATGAACTGGCTTGTGGATGGCATTCAGGGAACGATCCCTCCCATGCCGTAACAGAACGCCGTATTGAAAGGTCATTTTGGCGCAGGAAGGAACCTTCCTGCGCCAAACATTATCAGTAGTAAATCATCAGAGAATCTCAATGACTGAATCTCCATTTGCTTTTGAAATGCATGGCATCGTCAAACGTTTTCCCGGCGTACTGGCAAACGATCATGTGGATTTTGCGTCCCGTGTTGGGGAAGTACATGCATTGCTTGGCGAGAACGGCGCCGGCAAAAGCACTTTAATGAACATACTTGCGGGATTGTATCGGCCCGAAGCCGGTGAGATCCATGTTGGCGGAAAGCGCGTGTCTTTTCACTCACCTCAGGATGCAATTGCGAGGGGTATTGGAATGATCCATCAACATTTCATGCTCGTACCATCGCATTCAGTCGCCGAAAATGTGGTCCTTGGACTCAAACAACCCCGTTTTTTTCTTAACCTTGCCAGTGTGGAGGAACAAGTGGATGCACTTGGCAAGCAATATAACATGAGCGTGAATCCGCGCGCCAGGATCTGGGAGCTCTCGGTCGGAGAACAACAACGCGTCGAAGTGCTCAAGATGCTATTTCGAGGCGCCAAAGTGTTGATCATGGATGAGCCGACTGCGGTCTTGACTCCGCAGGAGGTTGAGACTCTGTTCGGCACATTACGCGATATGACCGCCCATGGACATACGATCGTCTTTATTTCTCACAAACTGGATGAGGTGGTCGCGATCGCTGACCATGTGACGGTGATGCGACGCGGCGAGGTCACAGCAGCTGCTGTTCCATCTAAAGGGATAACCAAACCTCAACTCGCAAAACTGATGGTGGGGCGCGACGTTATGTTTCTTGTGCAAAAAAAGAAGTCTCAACCGGGGGATGTTGTACTGGCAACCGATCATTTATGTGCAGATAATGACCGCGGTTTGCCGGCTTTGCAAAACATTTCCATTCAGCTCCACGCCGGCGAGATTCTAGGCGTTGCCGGTGTGGCAGGCAACGGTCAACGCGAACTGGCGGAAGTGCTGACTGGTTTACGAAACCCAACTTCCGGGACAATATTTTTGGGAGATCAACAATTGGATCGCAGCACCAATTGGATGGAGATCAGCCAGAAACTGGCTCATATTCCTGAAGACCGCGCCGCATTTGGAAGTGTACCCGGCCTCGGCGTTTCCGAAAATTTGATTCTTAAATCGTTTAACCGCCCCCCGATTTCGACCGGCTGGTCGATCAATACCGCGTCAGTGCGCGAGAATGGCACGCGCCTGGTGAAACAATATAATATTTCAACGCCAACGATCGACACACCGGCACGCATGTTATCCGGAGGGAATCTTCAGAAAGTGATCCTTGCGCGTGAGACCTCCGGGCGTCCCAATCTGATGATCGCTGTGCATCCCACGCGCGGGCTGGATATCGGCGCGATAGAGGGAATTCACAATCTGCTCATCGAACTTCGCGATCAAGGCACCGCCATCTTGTTGATCTCTGAAGAGTTGGATGAGATATTCTCGCTTGCAGACCGGATTGCCGTCATGTATGAAGGCATGATCGTCGGAGAATTACCACCAGAGCGTGCGAACCTCAATACAGTGGGTTTGATGATGGCCGGCACAAAGGTGGAATCATGAAATGGAACGGTATCGATTATCGGCTGAGAATTGAAGCGAGGCTTGATAATCCAGGCTGGGTCGGAGTCGTGTCCTCCATCTTCGGCATCCTGTTTGCCTTGATCGTTGGTGGCTTTGTATTGAAGGCGGCTGGCGCCTCAAATCCGATTGCGACCTATCGTGAAATTTTCAAGGAAGGATTTGGCACGTTCGCAGACTGGCAGGCGGGGCTTCATGCAGTAGTGACAAATACAAGCTGCCCAAAAGGGATGTTATGTTTTGGCCCGCTTTCCGATACTCTGGTCAAGGCTTCGCCAGTCTTGTTGACCGCGCTTGCCTGCATCATCGCATTCCGTATGAAGTTATGGAATATCGGTGCGGACGGGCAAATGTTTTTAGGTGCATGGGCGGCGACTGGCGTTGCGGTTTTTATTCTGCCCGATACCACTAATCGGGTCGTTATGTTGACCGTGATGGCGCTGGCCGGAATTTCTGCCGGACTTATTTATGGGATTATCCCGGGCTTTCTTAAAGCACGACTCAATATCAATGAGATCATCACGACCTTGATGTTGAATTATGTGGCATATAAATGGATCGAATACTTTGTTGTTGTAGGACCCTGGAGCATCGGCGATTTTGAATCAACGGGCCATTTCCCTGCCGCGGCCACCTGGCCGCGGCTGACTGAATATGCCAAACAATATCCGATCACGGCAGGCTTGACTATTCACCCCGGTATTTTTCTCGGCATTGTCGCCGCGATCTTATTGGCGTGGATCCTATTCCGCAGCCGCTGGGGATATGAGATCCGCGTGATCGGTGATAATCCGAGGGCCGCACGATATGCGGGCATCAATCTGAAGCGGAATATTATTTTGGTGATGGGATTGTCAGGTGCGCTGGCTGGGTTGGCCGGTATGAACGAGGTCGCGGCTCTGCGCGAACTCAACGGGCGTTTTCAACGAGGGTATGGCTTTACCGGTGTAATCGTTGCCTGGCTGGCGCGATTAAACCCTTTGGCCGCGATCCTTGTCTCCGTTCTGTTCGGAGGTCTGTTGGTCGGCACAAAGTTGATCCAACCGCAGGGCATTGCCTCCATGTTACAGGGGGTGATACTTTTTATTGTCATTGGCACTGAATTGCTTTTTCATTATCGTATAGAACTGGATAAAGTGGAATTGGCCTCGGTCGTTGTTGAGAATAAATCACTCAATGATAACGAACTGGAAGAGGAGATTTCGCGTGACCAGTAGTGACCTCACTGTACTCGCAATCACGATTGTCTTTGGGGCTTTGGTTAGCGGTACTCCGTTACTCTTCGCGACCATTGGAGAAATTTTCTCCGAGCGTTCGGGCGTGATGAATTTGGGCATCGAAGGCATGATGTTGGTTGGCGCGATGAGCGGATTTTCAGTTTGGTCAACCGCCGTAACAAAATGGCATTGGACAAACGGCACTGCATTATTAGTTGGCCTGCTGATTGGCATGGCGCTTGGTTGTGGGCTGTCTTTGCTGCACGCCATCATCACGATTACATTGCGGGCCGACCAGGTGGTAAGTGGATTGGCTGTGACATTTCTTGGTACAGGATTGTCGAGCATTCTTGGCGAACATTTTGTCGGAGTTGCTACTCCTCCACCCACAAAATTTACCGTGGCTATTTTAGGGGGTGTTGGAGCTGAACAAGTAGCTTTCGTTGTATTCGGCGCGATCTTTGCCCCTCTCGCCTGGTATTACATGAATCGCACTCGGCCCGGACTGAATCTTCGCTCCGTGGGCGAATATCCCGCAGCTGCCGATTCACTCGGCATCAACGTTTATCAAACGCGTTATCTGTACGTATTGTTTGGTGGTGCAATGAGCGGCTTGGCAGGCGCCTCGATGAGCTTAATCACTGATCCGGGTTGGGTGGATGGTAAAACTTCCGGCCTGGGATGGATCGCTGTTGCCCTAGTCATCTTCGCTTCCTGGGATCCGATGCGAGGCTTGTGGGTATCATACTTTTTCGGCTTATTGCGTCGTCTGCCTCTTGACCTGCAAAACCCCGCCTTGCCTTTGATCTCCACTGCGAACAATCCACAGCTCGGTCGCTTTATGGATATGCTTCCTTATCTGGCTACCATTTTCATTTTGATTCTTGGCTCGCGCGAAGCCATGCGCAAACGCCTCGGCGCGCCCGCTGCATTGGGGGTTCCATATATCCGCGGCGAGCGAGGCAAGTAGGGCGAAATACTGGCTCGCCTTACCCACTTTAACAGTACAATATAAATCCATAGGTTCGGTGGTCGCTGAGTCATATCAGCGGCGTTGGGTCGCGACATGGTATCTGCAGGATAAGCAGCCCATCGAAAAGTACCGCCGTTCAGGAAAGAAGGACACCACCAATGAACCTCTGGCAGAATTACATTCGACCGAAAACTTTATCCGAAGCAATGGAGGCGTTCGCCAACGCGCCGCGTCCACTTGCGCCCATCGCGGGCGGTACGGATCTGTTGCTTGATCTTGAACAAGGCCGTCATTCCCCAATCCAAACTTTAATAGATGTAACTGAAATACGCGAATTGCTCGCGCTCGATATTCGCGATGAATTTCTCTTTGTAGGTGCCGGTGTCCCGGTCAACCGCATCGTATCGGACCCTTTAGCTGTTGCGCACGCCCAAGCGCTGACCGAGGCCTGTGAGTTGATCGGGGGTCCGCAAGTTCGCAACGTCGCGACTCTGGGAGGCAATGTCGCGCATGCCCTCCCCGCTGCCGATGGAACGATCGCGTTGCTCGTTTTGGATGCTCAAGCGCGGATCGAGGGAATTGCAGGCCAACGTCACGTCCCGTTTGCTGACCTATTCCTTGGCCCAGGAAAATCGTCCTTGAAACGTGGCGAGGAATTATTGGTTGGTTTTTATCTGCCTGTGAATGAAAAGGGACAAGCTTCTTGCTTCAAACGTATCATGCGCCCACAAGGTGTAGCCTTGCCGATCATCAACGTCGCAGTATGGCTTGAGCGCGAGAAAGATATCATCAGAGAGATTCGCATCGCTGTTGGTCCGGGCGGACCGACTCCGTGGCGCGCGAGTGAGGCCGAAACGATATTGGCAGGCAAACCAATGAATCACGAGATTGTTAATGCTGCTCTGGAAGCTTTGCTCGCTCAGGTGGGCTTTCGTTCCAGCCCGCGCCGCGCCAATGCGGATTATCGAAGACATTTAGTAGAAGGCTTGTTCAAGGATACAATCGGCGCCGCGTGGGAACGGACGAGTTAGAAAGGTGAGCCAATGAGTGAATTAAACCTTAGCGTAAATAGTCATCTTTTTCAATTTCCTTCAATTGCAGGCGAGACTCTTGCGGACCTCCTGCGCTATCGTCTGCGCTTAACCGGTACAAAGATCGGATGCGAAGAGTCCGAATGTGGGTCCTGTACAGTTTTGGTCGATAGTGAGCCGATTCTCTCGTGTATGTATCCCGCTCAACGCGCGGATGGAAAAACAATCCTAACAATCGAAGGGCTTGCGGACCGCATCCCCAACCCCTCTCCTGAAAGGAGAGCGCAGTCATTGCATCCTTTACAGCAAGCTTTCGTAGAGCATGGCGCCGTGCAGTGTGGATTCTGCATCCCCGGACAGATCATGACCGCCTATGCATTACTTCAACGAAATTCGAATCCAACAAGCGATGAAATTCGCTTTGCTCTTAAAGATACGTTATGTCGTTGTGCTGGCTATCCAACGATTGAGAATTCGATTCTTGCCGCGGCAGAATCCCTGCGTATAGGTGAGCCTGTAAAACCACCGCGCATTCCTGATTCAATTCATACACATGATGTAGTTGGACACACCCATATGCGGCCGGATGGAATTGAGAAAGTAACTGGCGAGGCGATTTACACTGATGACCTTGAGTTTGATGGCATGTTATTTGCCAAAGTGCGGCGCGCAATGCTTCCACATGGGATTTTGACAAAGCTTGATATTTCCAAAGCCAGGGCATTGAAAGGTGTTGTCTCGGTCTTAACTGCGGAAGATATTCCCGGCGAGCACAATCATGGGCTGGTTATCTTTGACTGGCCAACGATCGTCGGTATTGGGGAACGCGTCAGATATGTGGGCGACGCGCTTGCCATCGTTGCCGCGGAGACTCAGGAGATCGCCGAGCGGGCTTCGGCGTTGATCGCAGCGGAGTTCGACCTCCAGCCTGTGATCACGAATCCTGTTCAGGCACGGCAGGATGGAGTCCCACAGATCCACGCAAATGGAAACCTGCTCAAACATATCAAGGTCCGCAAAGGTGATATGGACGCGGGTTTTGCAGAAGCGGATGTTATTCTTGAACATACTTTTCACACGCCTACGACAGAACATGCTTTTATCGAACCCGAATGTAGTATCGCCGTGCCGCTGCCCGACGGCCGTGTGGAAATTTATGTCGGCTCGCAGATCCCTTATCAGGATAGGACACAAGTGGCGCGTGTTATGGGCTGGCCGGAGGAACGCATCCGCGTCGTCGGTCAACTGATGGGCGGCGGGTTTGGTGGCAAGGAAGATGTGATTGGGCAGATCCATGTGACCATGCTTGCTCATGTCACCGGGCGGCCGGTGAAGTTATTGTTCGACCGTCATGAAAGTTTGCTCGTGCATCCGAAGAGGCATGCGACTCAAATTCGCGTGAAGATCGGCGCGAAAAGAGATGGACGCTTGATCGCTGTTGAATCTGAGTTATACGGTGACACCGGTGCATACGCGTCACTCGGTGAAAAAGTAATGACGCGCGCGACTACACATTCTGCCGGGCCTTATGATGTGCCGCATGTCCGCGCGGACTGTTATGCGATGTACACGAATAATCCGCCCGCCGGCGCGTTTCGCGGCTTCGGCGTGACACAGTCAGCTTTTGCGGTCGAGTCGATGATGGATATGCTCGCAGAAAAATTGAACATTGAACCGGTTGAATTGCGGCGCATGAATGCTTTGCATGTGGGAAGTATTACCAACACGGGACAACACCTGCGGGAATCGGTTGGCTTGATGGAATGTATTGATAAGGTCGATACAGAAATGCGGAAGTTGAATCCGCATCCTTTCGAGCCAGTCATTGTTTCCTCTCCTAGTGGGAGAGGGCAGGCTGAGGGACATTCGGTGCGTGCCTGGGGCTTTGCCGTGGCTTATAAGAACACCGGCCTGGGTGGTGGAGCGCCAGATAAATCCGGCGCCGAAGTGGAACTCTATGAAGACGGCATGTTGGAAGTGAGAAGTTCTTCCGCTGAAATGGGACAGGGACTTGTATCGGTCATGCAAATGACTGTGGCCGAGGAAATGTCCGTCGAAGCGAAACAGGTGCGCGTGCTGGTAATGGATACTGACCTGACTCCCAATGGCGGCCCAACGACTGCCTCGCGTCAAACATATGTTACGGGTAATGCCTCACGTTATGCCGCCAAGACTCTGCGTAACGCCATGACCGCGACACTTGCTGAGAAGTATGACGTGAAACCGGAACAGATTCGCTTTGAAAACGGCATCGTTCACGCCAATGGACACTCCCTCTCCTTTGCAGAAGTTGCAAAGGAAATGAAATCCATGGGACAACAACCACGTGCCTTGTATGAATACGAAGCACCGAGGACCCAGCCCCTTGGCACTGGCGGCGATATGCACTTCGCTTTTTCCTTTGGTGTGCAAGCCGCTGAAGTCGAAGTAAATACATTAACTGGAGAGGTGCGTGTTGTGCGAGTCATTGCGGCGAATGATATTGGCATGGCTGTCAATCCACTCGGCTTGCAGGGCCAGGTGGAAGGCGGCGTGATGATGGGCATCGGGAATTGCCTCACCGAAGAATTCATCATGGAGAATGGCAATGTGGTCACCGATCGCCTGGCGCGCTATAGAATGCCTGGCATTATGATGACGCCGGAGATCACATCCATCGTGGTCGAGCATCCCACTGCGGATGGACCGTATGGTGCAAAAGGCGTTGGCGAGATATGCACGATCCCCACCACGCCTGCGATCACGAACGCAATCTATAATGCGGTAGGCGTACGAATTGATAGTTTGCCTGTGGATCAAGAAAAAATATCAAGAGCCTTGTGGGAAAAGAAGAAGTAAAAAAAAGAAAGCATCTATTTGACCTCCGGATTGCATATCAACTCGGAGGTCTGTATTTATATCGGGTAAAATCATAGCCTGATGAAAAGCTTCTCGGGCTACAAATGTTCGCTATGTGGAACAGAATATTTGCAGGGACAGGTCACGTATACCTGCCCAAAAGACGGCGGCAACCTGAATGTCGTTCTTGATATCGACGCGCTGAAGAAGAAATTTCAGCCTGAAGATATCACTTCCCGGGCCGAGCCATCTCTATGGAAATATCTGCCTCTTTTGCCAGTGGACGAACCCGAGGGTGACTCCACTCCTTTGCACGCTGCCGGCTGGACGCCGGTTTTTGCCCTGCCTCGATTGGCAGAAAAACTTAATCTCAAACATCTCTGGCTTAAAGATGAGTCGCGAAATCCCACGGCTTCTTTTAAGGATCGTGCCAGCGCGGTCGTTGTTACACATGCACGCGAAATGAAAGCTGATGTGGTGGTTACAGCTTCTACTG
>Ga0209131_1000825_pt1 | contig 21758 bp, 19 predicted proteins | sample GraSoi_2013_40cm_FD_185826 | JGI IMG/M metagenome (GOLD analysis project Ga0209131, IMG submission 185826) | Grasslands soil microbial communities from the Angelo Coastal Reserve, California, USA - Sample 9_17_2013_40cm (SPAdes) (version 2) | ecosystem: Environmental > Terrestrial > Soil >... | reverse complement strand
CGGGCAATTTTCCATTTCCGTAAATGGGAAAGGTGTGACCTGAATCGCGGAGTTGTTTGAGCGTCTGACCCAAGCCCAATGTCCCATATTCGCGGGTGCGGGATGTGTGGTCAAGGTCGATCATTTCGGTCATGAAAGTTTGACTGGTGCCCATTTCTTGCAGGATGCGTCCATCGGGGTCGATGATCGTGGAGCGTCCGCCACCCCATTCGCCGATGCCATTGATGCTAAAGAAATAACATTGATTAAATAATGAGTTCGCGCGTGCCATCACCAATTCGAGCGGACGATCAGACGTGGGCGTGAGTGTAGGTTGAATGATGACTTCCGCGCCCATCCATGCGAGTTGACGTGAAACCTCGGGGAACCACATATCGTAGCAGATGCACAAACCGAACCTGCCAATGTTTGGAATATCAAATACGCAGAACGAATCGCCAGCAGCTGTGCCTGCTTCGTATGGCAGCCACGGGAACATCTTGCGATACTTTGCGACAATCTCGCCATCTGGTGAAATCACCACCGAAGTATTGTATAACTTGTCATCTTCAGTTTCCCACATCGAACCCGGCACGAGCCACTTACGCGTTTTGCGAGCCAGCTCACACAGCCGATTAGTTTGCGGACCCGGTACAGGTCCACTATTTTTCTTCCACCAATCTTTATTTTCAGGTGTCACGAACTGCACCAACCCCGGTACGACCAACTCATGGAACACAATCATGCTGACCCATGGAAATTGTTTTTGAATGTTCGTCGTGAGGTCAGCCATTTTCTCGAACGTCGCATCTGCATCCCAACGCACGACTGACATCTGTACTCCCGCGATACCGAATAAACGACTCATGAACGACTCCTCAATCAACAAAATGACAAGCGACTTGTCGCCCGCCTCTTACTGGACGTAAAGCTGGCTCTGTTTCCTGACACTTTTTCTGTGCGATCGGGCAACGTGTGTGGAAGCGGCATCCGCTTGGCGGATTTACCGGACTTGGCACATTGCCTTCTAGTACTTTCAACTCGCGCTTCTTGTCCACAATTGGTAATGGGATGGATGCAAATAATGCCTGTGTATACGGATGCAGTGGTTCATCAAACACATCCTGCGCTGAACCCATCTCAACAAGCTTACCTAAATACATCACGCCGATGCGGTCACTGATATGTTGCACTACGTTCAAATCATGTGAGATGAATAGATATGTCAAACCCAATGACTTCTTCAAGTCTTCTAATAAATTGATAATCTGAGCCTGCACCGAAACATCCAACGCTGACGTAGGCTCATCCAACACAATCAATTTGGGATTCAATGCCAATGCCCTCGCCACCGCCACGCGCTGACATTGGCCTCCAGACATTTCGTGGGGAAAGCGATCAAGGTGTTGTTTGCCAAGCCCGACCTGTTCCAGCAACTCGATCACGCGCGGACGAATTTCATTGGCTGGTAATGCTCGATGTGCATTCAAAGGCTCAGCGATGATCTGCTCCACCTTCAAGCGCGGACTCAACGATGAAAGTGGATTTTGAAAAACGATTTGCATCTGTCTGCGTACAGGTTGCATTTGCTTCTTGGATAAGGTTGTTAAATCCTGTCCATCGAAGTTGACTTTGCCTGAGGTGGGTTCGATGAGTCGCAGCACCATCCGCCCGAGGGTGGTTTTCCCGCAGCCAGATTCGCCGACCAGCCCAAAGGTCTCGCCAGAGGCGATGGTTAAATCCACGCCATCCACTGCGTACACGAATCGAACATCTCCTGAAAGCCATCCGCCCGGCAATCGGAAATGTTTTTTGAGGGAATGAATGGAAACGAGTTCAGTCATTTTTCACGAGGAAGCAGGCGGCTTGATGCCCGGCACTGACATCAAATAGAGTGGGTGTTTCAACTTTGCAGCGCTCAAACACATGCTCACAACGCGCTGCAAATGGACAGCCCGTCACTGCGCCCGGGTTCGATGGAACCGTGCCTGGTATCGTCGCCATCTTTTTGCCGCGCGAACCGGGGCGGGGGATGGCATTCATCAGGCCGCGCGTATAAGGATGTTGTGGATTGTTGAAGATATCTTCGGTGGAACCGATCTCTGCAACACGACCTGCATAAAGAACTGCGAGGCGGTCACAAGTCTGCGCTACCACGCCGAGATTATGTGTAATCAAGATGATAGACAGCCCCAATTGCTTTTGTAATTCCCGCAGCAGTTTCAAGATTTGTGCCTGAATGGTTACGTCGAGAGCTGTGGTAGGCTCGTCCGCGATCAAAAGATCAGGCAGACAGGTCAACGCCATGGCGATCATCACACGCTGTTGTTGCCCTCCCGAGAGTTGATGTGGATACGAACTCATAATGCGTTTGACATCTGGCAAGCCCACGGAAGTGAGACTTTCTTCAGCACGTTGGCGAATTGCGTTTTTGTCCAGTTTGAGGTGTTGATATATTACCCGTTCGATCTGTTCACCGATCGTAAAGACGGGGTTGAGCGAAGAAGATGGGTCTTGAAATATCATCGCGATCTTGCCGCCGCGCACCTGTTCCATAGCAGAGGTGGATAAGTCAAGTAGATTTGTTCCGTTGAAATTAATGGCTCCGTTTGTGACTTTCGCGGAACGAGGCAAGAGCCGCAGAATAGAGAGACCGGTCACGGTTTTACCGCAACCCGTTTCTCCAACAACACCGAACACTTCACCGTGTTGCACATTAAAGGTAATTCCATTCAAAGCCTTGAGCATGCCGCGCGCGGTTTTGAACTCAAGCTTCAGATCTTTGACTTCAAGCAATGTACTCATTTGTATTGCCTCGGGTCAAAGATATCGCGTAGGGTATCGCCAACTAAATTGAACGCCAACACAACTACAAAGATCGCGATGCCGGGGAAGGTGGCGATCCACCATTGATCTAGAATAAAACCACGACCTTCACTGACCATTAAGCCCCAATCTGGTGAAGGTGGTTGAGTACCAAGTCCGAGAAACGCGAGTCCGCCCATGGCGAGAATGACTGTGCCCATATCCACGGTGGCCTGCACGAGGATGGGTGACAGGGTGTTCGGCAAAATATGACGGAAGATAATTATCGCATCACTCACACCCGACGCTTGCGCGGCTTCGACAAAATATCTCTCCCTCAAGCCGACTGCTACGCCGCGTGCAATGCGCGTGTACCAAGGCCACCACGAGACGATGAGCGCAATCGCAGCTTTATCGAGTCCACGCCCTAGTGCAGATGCGATTGCCATTGCCAATAAAAGCGAAGGAAAGGCGAGGAATAAATCCGTGATGCGCATGATGACTTCATCCAGCCAGCCGCCTTTGTAACCAGCCAACGCTCCCAGCGGTGCACCGATCAGCACCGCAAACAATACAACTCCAATGGGGATGATCAAAGCCGGGCGCGCACCGACAATGATGCGGCTGAGAATATCGCGTCCCAATTTGTCTGTGCCTAGCCAATGCTCTGCAGATGGGGATAGCAATGTATTGCTGGCATGCGTTTTGCCTGCACCTTCTTCTGGAAAGGGAGCCATTTGATAGGCAAAGACAGCCATTAGAATGAACAACATGATTACTGCGGTGCTCAACAAGGAAAGTGGTTCACGCAGAATCATAGAGAACACATGACGCAGGGTGCGCGTATTTTCAGATTCAACCGGAGTGATGATGGGAATGGCAGCCATAATTATTTCAAACTAATTCGTGGATCAACCCAGGCTTGCAATAGGTCAACGATTAGGTTGATCAGCACATAGCCCATCGAGCCAAAGAGGGTCATACCCATGATGGCCGGATAATCAACGTTTAATAACGAGCGTACTGTGAAAAGCCCTAGCCCGGGCCAGTTGAAGATGATCTCGACAAAGAATGTGCCGGTGAGCGCAAAGGCAACTGTCAAGCCGATGACTGTTAGTGTAGGACTAATGGCGTTCTTCAGCGCATATAGGTAGATGATGATTGTTTGGTTGATGCCATACGCTTGTGCCGTGCGGATATAATCCTGCTCCAGCGTTTCAAGCATAGCGGCACGAGTCATGCGAGCGATCAACCCCAGGGGATATGCCGCAAGGGTTAAGGAGGGCAGGAGCAGGTGTAGAAAAGCATCTTTAAACGTGACCCAGTTTGAGGTCACGAATGAATCGAACAGGATGAAGTTGGTGATCTCGGTCAATGGATTCGTGAAACGCAGGTTGCTATCCACACGTCCAGCTAACGGAAGAAGGTGAAGATTGCGAAAGAAAATGATTTGAAGAATAAGTCCAAGAAAAAATGCCGGCATCGAAACACCAGCGATCGAAAGGATGCGCACTGCTACATCCAAGGGTTCGCCTTGCGCGCGCGCGCTCAATACGCCAAGTGGAACACCGAGCAAGATAGCGATAAACATTCCAGAGAATAATAATTCCAACGTGGCTGGGATGCGCCCCGTGAGTTCCTCGGTGATCGGTCGCTTGGTGGAAATGGATGTGCCGAGGTCGCCGTGTAATAACTCTTGCATGTAGACCAAATATTGAACGGGCAACGGTTTATCCAAACCAAGTTGCTTGGTGACTCGATTAATATCTTCCTGCCGTGCTTTGGGACCGATGTATAAAGCAGCTGGGTTCGCGGGCACAACGCGCGCAATGAAGAACGTAATGACCGATACACCGATCAATACCAGAATTGAAGTTGCTATTCGACGAAGAAAGAATTCCAGCTTTTGCATGATGGATGGAAATTCACCCTGGAAACCACATCAGTGGTTTCCAGGGTGAATTCTTTGAACATGTTATATCTTATTTAGGAGCGCGCAGGTCGTAGAACCAGAAGCGGACATCGGGGTAATTCAAATTGTATTTGAATCCGGTGATCTTGTTCGGAGTCACGATGGCAACTTTGGTATCGAAGAGGAACGCCGCAGGCGCTTGATCCACCATCAGATTTTGGGCTTCGGTGTATTTGGCAAGCGAGGCAGCCAGGTCGGTGCCGCTGAGTCCATTGGCGGTATCCCAAAGATCGTTGTAGTCTTTATCGTACCAATAGGATAGATTGAAGTTTGTGACGTTGAGATGCGGAGCATCCTTGGCACCATAGAACATGCTATACATATTGTCGCCGCCGGCATCAGAATAGGTGGGCCAGTAAAGCAGGAGGAAGATATCCTGTGCTTTGGCAGGGTCAGCTTTGGCAAGTGCCCATTGTTCGGTGAATTGCATTGGCTGGATGGTCACATCCACACCAATTTGTGCAAAGGAATCCTTGATCAACGGGGCGAAGGCTTCTTCTGTGGAATTTTCAGAAGCATACGTCATGTTGAGTTTAAAGCCGCCACCCGGGTGACCAGCGTCCTTCAGAAGTTGCTTGGCTTTTTCTATATCATAGGTATATTGCTTGACATCGGCTGAGTATGGGAAAACTCCGTTGGGTGCCGTGCCGTGACTTTGGGTGCCGCGTCCGCTCGCGCCGATTTTGATAATGTCGTCGTAGGGAAACGCATAAGATAAAGCCTGACGAACTTTCACATCACTCAAAGGCTTTTTCGTTGTGTTGAAGAAAGCGGTGTAATTAAACAAAGCCGGTTCAGTAGAAACCGTAAAATCAGGATTCGTTGCGAAGGTCGCATATGAATCACCAGGAATGGTGGTGACGATATCTGCGTCGCCACTCTCAAGCATTTGCTGGCGAGTCGTAGCTTCAGGTACGATCTGGACTGACACCTTGTTATACTGTCCATCCTGCCAGCCGCCCCAATAATCCGGGTTTTTGGTTAAGATGATTTCCTGATCCGCTTTATAGGATTCGAGCATGTAAGGACCGGTGCCTGCGTCCACGCCGGTTGACCAGTAATCCTTGTTGGCGGCAGCGGCATCCAAAGCCTTCGGGCTGACGATATACGCAGCATATTCCGACCCTAGGATCAATTCCAAAGGCTGGGCATAGGATAAGGTGAACTTGACGGTCATATCATCAACAGCTTCCACGCTGGCAAGAGGCAACCAGATGAACGAAGCGCCAGCATGATCTTTTTCTGCCTCAATGGATTTCACCACTGCCGCAGCATTCATGGCTTCGCCATCATGGAACTTCACATTGGGGCGTAGGTGGAAAGTCCACGTGAGACCATCCGCGCTTTTGTCCCAGCTGGTAGCAAGCAACGGCGTATATTGCTCAGCACTGCCAGGTGCATTGACGCGCAACAACTGCTCATACATGTTTGCCATATAAGCGGCTTCGGTGGAGAATGAAGCGATCGGGTCCCAAGTAGTGATGTTTGCTGAGCTGGCATACTTCAAGACCAGGGGTGCTGGCGTAGGCACAATGGTTGGTGCTTCAGTTGCCGTGGGTACAGGCGGTTGTGTTACCGGGGCTTGAGTCGCGGGAGCAGGCGTGGCAGCCGCTCCGCAAGCACTCAACAGCACCGCTAGAACAACCAATACGGAAAGTAACGCAGACGATCTTTTCATAGTTTCTCCTCTTTTGGGTATAAGGGTATTGGTAAGATACTATCATGGCTTATTTGCAAAAAGTTTGCAAAAGGCTGGTGTAGGCGACTATAATTTTATCCACATGAAGCCTTCCATTCTCCTGCGTACAAAATTTCTGATCCCGCGTCCTCGACCTGACTTTCTGCCCCGCCCTCGCCTTGTGGATTGGCTCGAATCAAATTCGGATAAACGACTGACTCTGCTCTCCGCCTCGGCTGGATACGGCAAAACGACTCTGCTCGCTGACTATATCAACGCTTCCAGCCGACCCTTTGCCTGGTACCAGCTTGATGTGCAGGATTCTGACCCGACAGTTTTCCTCACTTACCTCATCGAATCCCTGCGGAGCATGAAGCGCTCACCTGAAACCCTGACGCAAGCTATCGGTCAAACTGCGCAATCCTTATTAGATAGCGCTGAAGCCAGCATTTCCCCGCAACGCGTTTTGACCGTCCTTATCAATGAACTCGCCGAACAGATCGATATTCCCTGGTTGATCATTCTTGAAGATTATCATTATGTTGCGAGTCCAGTTGTCCACCAACTCATGGATTTTCTGCTGGAGAATGCGCCAGGTGGTTTGCATGTCATCATTTCGACTCGAGTTGACCCTCCACTTGCTTTGGCACGTCTGCGCGCGCGCGGACAACTAGCCGAATTGCGCTCATCGTCCCTGCGTTTTCGTGATGAGGAAGTCACGCGCTGGATGCAATCCAATTCACCCGACCTCACCATTGAAAACCTAAACCTGCTCAGCGAAAAAACTGAAGGCTGGGTTGCGGCATTGCAGATCGTCCGTTCATCGCTGAGTGGGCGCGATGCGCAGGATATGAGTCTGATGCTTTCGGGGCTGAATGGCACTCAGCAATTCGTTTTTGATTATCTGGCAGATGAAGTCTTTAAACGTCTGCCAGAAGATATGCAGGAATTTTTATTGCGCACATCCATTCTTCAGCAGATGGATGCATCGGCATGTAATGCAGTAGCGAGTGTTCAGAATGCCCAATCCATTCTTGAAGAGTTGGAAAAGCAAAATGTGTTTCTTTCTAGTTTAGATTCGCAACGGCATTGGTATCGCTATCACCTGCTTTTTCGAGAATTCCTCCTAAGCCGCCTCCAACGTGTCGAAACGGAATCAATCGTTGGCTTGGAGAGAAGCGCCGGCGCACATTACGAAGCGCAAGGAGAGTTGGAAGTCGCGTTATCACATTATTTGAACGCGCACGATTATGAATCTGCTGCGCGCGTTGTGTCCATCTTTGCACGAGATTATATCGAGCGCGGACGTGTGGAAGTTTTGCATCGTTATCTGAGCGCGCTGCCATCAGATGTGATGAAAGCCAATCCGGAATTATTGTTACAACATGGCAATGCTCATTGGCGGCTGGGGCAAACTGGTTCAGCAATCGCAGCGTATGAAGATGCGCGTGTATCGTTTGCGATACAAAATAATTCCAGCGGGATATGCCGTGCTTTGACTCGATTGGCAGAGGTCAACCGCGCGCAAGGGAATTATCGTCAGGCTGAAGCTTTATCGACCGAGGCTTTGTCGTTTGCAGATGTGGATCATGCCGCGCGCGCTGAGGCTTTGATGGCGCTTGCGAAAAGCGTTGGCTTTTTGACGGGAATGGATAAGGGTCGCGAGCTGGCTGAAGAAGCTGTGGAAGAAGCACGGCTTGCTGGCGATGAGGTCAGTGCATTGGCGCGCGCGAATTTTTTGCAATCACTCGGGCAAATTTGTTGGTGGCATGGCGACCCGCAAGCCACAGTGCGTTATTGTCAGGAAGCGTTGCAGATCGCCCCTGATGAATTTTCGCCGATCAGTGCGCAGGCATATATCAGCATGGTGACGCCATATTTATATTGGCGTGAGTTGGAAAAGGCTCTGCAATATGCCGAACGCGGGCTGCAGATCGCACAGACGCTGCATTTGAAGGAATTATTGCCGAGCGCGTACACGGCTTTAGGGAATGTGCTGACGCGCATGGGTGAAACCGCTCGTGCTGAAACTTGTTTGCGGCAGGGCATGGAGATCGGTCAACAATTGGGATTGGCTTCGTATGAGCAATTAATGGCAACCGGTTTTCTCGCGTATAACCTATGCGGGCAGGGACGTGTGGATGAAGCCCGTCAATTGGCAGAAGGCGCATTGTGGTCATACACCGGTAATCCTGATACCTATGAGGCGTATGTTTGCTACAGTGTCTTGGCGGACGTGGCTTTGGAGAATCAGCAACTCAATAAAGCTGAATCTTTATATGCTGAATTGGTGGAAGTGGGGGAGCGCCGGCAATTTCGCATTCCGCTGGCGATGGTTTATTTTGGGTTGGCATATATTCATTTTGAAACCAAGCGCTCTGAAAGCGGATTGGCGTATGCACGTAATGCCCTGCGTTTGATCGAAGCCGCGCGCGTGTTTCAACTTTTTCTAGATCAGGGTGCACGTTCACAAGTGGTAAGCGAAGCTTTGATTCGCGCAGGCGAGAAGAGTCCGTTTTTAGAGCGTGTGCTGGAAAACCTACCAGAAAAACAAGCGCCTCAAATTTCGGTTCAGGATAATTTTTCGATTCGCGTGCAATGCTTTGGTGCCTTACATGTATTTTTGAATGGTGAAGAAGTTTCGCAGGAACGTTGGGTCTCTGCCAAGGCGCGCGATTTGTTAGCGTATTTCGTAACGACCCGTGGCGAGAAAGTCCCCGCCGAAAAAATCTTCGATGCCATCTGGGGTGAAAAGGAACGGACGAGCCGCACGGCTTTTCATACCGCCTTATCTCGTTTGCGCAACGCCTTGAAGCACAAAGAAGAAAACCCGCGTTTGATCTTAGTCGAGGTTGGAGAATACTGGCTGGATTCAGCGCGCTTCAATATTGATGTGGATGAGTTTGATTTTGCTTTAGCCAAAGCGCGCGCAAGTTCCAATTCAACAATGCGGGCTGAGTGGTATGAACGCGCCGTCGCTTTATATCGCGGTGAGTATTTACAGAATATGTACTATGAATGGGTATTTGCAGAACGCCGCAGATTGACACAATCTTATCTTGGCGCCTTACAGGAATTAACTACGTATCATCTTGTAAATCAATTACCAAAGCTGGCTGTAGCTTGCATCGAGAAAGCAATTCCACTAGACCGGCTCAACGAAGATCTATATTGTTATGCCATGCGAGCTTATGCGGCCCTGAACGACCGTACGAATCTCTCGCGAGTTTATACTGACCTTAAACGTCTCCTGCACACTGAACTTAATGCAATCCCATTAATCGAGACGGATAAGCTGTATCGCGAATTAATTGGGTAATGTTTACCACTTACAACCTTGCGCGGTGCTGATATTTGCAGAAGCCCCCACACGTTTATACATCGTCACATTCGTAAATGGTTCGCCTAAAATCCCATCATGGATTGCCCACGATCTCGAGCGGATACTATCCGCGGCTTTGGATGATCGGAATGGATTCGAATCGTCCAATTGTTGACGTAACCCGCCTCCTTCCACAAATCCAGCTTGGATCTCGTTCATCAGCCTGCGTCCTATCTGATAACCGAATCCATAGCGCTCGAAGATGACAGCGTTGTGATAATACAATGGTTCAATGAAATATATTTCGTGGCCTAGGCTGGAGATAAACTCTTCAAATGTGCCCATTGCGTGTCTCATGACTCTCAAGCCACGCCGCACTTGACCAGGTGAGAAGCCTTCATTCATGGCTGAGATTTCTGCTTCGATATTTCTTTGGCGTGTGCCAAATTGGGTTGAGGTTCCATCGGGCATTTTATCCACATCGAAACGTGGAGAGGCGGGGTCGTTCAAAATATAAAGTAAGACGTGGATTTGTCCATTGATATTATCAGCCAGATGAGCGTAGAGGATCGGGTCTGAGAATCCTAATTGATGATAAAGCAACATTTCCACATCACTTGCGCCCTCAATGAAGCGGAATTGCAAAAGGTCTTTATCGTGAGATAAATCATGGAGATTGAATTTCTCGATCAGCTCATGCGGAATATAACGGGAATAGATTTCCCTTTTCTCGTTTTCTGGTAGCTTGTTGATTCCGCCTATGGTGGAGGGGAGCATCGTGTTCTCTTTTTATCTTGCTCGTGTTTCACGGTCCGCGCTTCTGGCTTCATCTCGCTTGGCGATGGTCGCACGTTTGTCGTAAGCCTTCTTGCCTTTAGCGAGAGCGATTTCGATCTTGGCGCGACCATCCTTCAAGTACACACGGGTCGGCACAACCGTCATACCTTTGATGCGGATGTTATTCCAGAGTTCTCGAATCTGTTTTTTGTGCAGGAGTAGTTTGCGTTTGCGCTTCGGGTCATGGTTGAAGCGGTTAGCTTGTACATAGGGCGCGATATTTGCCTCGATGAGCCAGGCTTCTTCACCGTTTACGATATCCACATACGATTCCTGAATGCTCATTTGCCCCGCACGAATGGATTTAATCTCACTGCCTTGCAGAACGAGACCTGCCTCGAATTTTTCGAGCAGGAAATATTCAAAACTTGCCTTGCGGTTGTTTGCAACAACTTTAATGTCTTCAGTCATAATTTTATATTACCACAATCATAAATGAGTCAAAGAACAATCGCTCATTGAACTAGCCCCATTTCAAAATGATGGCTCCAGCAGTGAAACGGACGAGTCCAAATAGAATCAATGCGCTAAAGAGCCCAATGTGATCGGCAATTGCAGGGCCTGCAAGCGAGCCAGTCAGCATTGCCATGTTGAGTACGATGTTGTACCAGGCGAGGTGGGTTGGACGGTCATCGGGCGGGATATGTTCAAGCATATAATTTGCATACGCACCCGTGGCTAAGGCTGTGAAAAGTCCGCCGATCAGCGAGACTGAATAATATTGCCAGACCTGAGTTGAGAAAGCAAGTATTGTGGGGTACATTGTCATCCCCAGCATGCCCAAGCCTGTGACACGTTTGTTCCCAAGGCGATGCACAAGCCTGCGCAAGCGCGTAGAACCGATGAGCACAGTCAAATAAAAGAGGGCGGTACCAATTCCGATTTGATTATCATTGAGGTGTAATTCGCGGACATTGAAAATTGGAAAGATGGCTATGGGTAGGTTTTGGGCGAGGTGAAAGCAAAAGAGACTCAGCAGGATCGTTAAAAATGGTGTTCGTAATATGTCCAGTCGTAGGACAGCAAAAATATTTCGAGAGGAATCTGTTTGGGTCGTTGAAGCAAGTTCAGGCTTCGTAGGAGGCGAAGCTCCCTTTTCCGTGGCATGTCTTATATGGTAAAGATGAAAACTACTTAGGGCCGCGCCGATAAATCCGATCCCAAAAACAATTTGGTAACCGATTGGGAATGTGATCAGATTGAGGATGTATCCGCTCAACAGAGACGTAAACATATAGGTGACTGCAAACATCACATTACGGATGCCCGCAACGTGTGCACGGTAATCGCTGGGTACAGCTTCGGCAAATAGTGCGGTGAACCCAACGCCGAGCGGTGTGAGGGGGATTGCCATAAAAAATGTGATCGTGATAATGAACGAGATCTGTCCGCTGTTGCCAAATAACCAGGGCAGTAAAACAAAGCTGAGAAAGCCAATTCGATAAAACACAGAGGTCCAGAACATTGCATGACCGATGTTGCGTTTTTGAAGCCAAATACCAGCAGGGATGGCGAGAAATAAATTGACTACTGCTGACATTGCGCCGATTAAACCGATTTGCAACCCGGTGGCGCCAATACGTGTGGCGTATACATTGAGAAAATTGATTGTTGATCCACTTAATACACCGAACCAACCCATATCGAGATAGAGATGTATAAAGTTGCGCTGATATTTAACAGGGATCGCGTTTTGTTGAAAAAGTCTGTTAAGCATAACGAGAGGATTATATACGATACTTCGATGCGGGACTCAAAACCAAACCATGATGATAAGTTTACGATTTTGGGTTTATGCTTTACGATTAGTGTGATGACAGATAAACCTTATTTTATAGAAAGGATGTGTGTATGAATTACCGAATGTTAGGTCGCTCTGGAGTGCTGGTTTCACCGTTGTGTTTGGGGACGATGAATTTTGGCGGGTCAACGAATGAAGCAGATTCTTTTGCCATCATGCAAAAGGCGGTTGAAGGTGGGATTAATTTTTTTGATACTGCAAATGTATATAACCAGGGTGAGAGCGAACGGATTACAGGAAAATTTTTGAAGGAAAAGAATTTGCGTGAGCAGGTTGTGCTGGCAACCAAGGTACACGGCCGCGTGGGAGATCAGCCCAACGAGGGCGGCGCAAGCCGTTACCATATTATCAAAGCCTGCGAAGATTCGCTTCAGCGTTTGCAGACCGACCACATAGATTTGTATCAGCTTCATCGTCCACCGTTGAATCATCCGCAAGATGAAACTTTGCGTGCGTTCGATGACCTGATCCGCGCCGGGAAAGTCCGTTATGTTGGTTGTTCCACGCATCCTGCGTGGCTGGTGATGGAAGCATTATCCATTAGCGAGCGTTATGGACTCAATCATTACATTAGCGAACAGCCGCCATACAATCTGCTGGATCGCCGCATTGAAAATGAACTTGTCCCGTTGTGCCAAAAATATGGATTGGCAATTTTGCCCTGGTCGCCATTGGCAATGGGTATATTGGCAGGACGTTATATCCAAACTGAAAGTTATCCTGAAGGTTCACGCGCCCAGCGCTGGGATACGAGTGCCGTGAAAGCGCGCATTACCCAAGGCGGTATTGATGTTGGCAAGGCAGTCAGTAATATGGCGCAGGAACGCGGTTTGACCGCCTCGCAATTATCTCTACTATGGACCAAGGATCAGCCTGGCATCACTGCGCCTATCGTTGGACCACGCACTCTGGCGCATTTGGAAGATGCGCTTGTTATTCTGGATAAAACACTCAACGATGCTGATCGCCCCTTGTTCGATGAACTGGTGCATCCCGGCAATGCCATATCCGATTTTCATAATTCAAACGATTGGATGAAGGCTCGTATCATTGCTTAACTATGAATACTCTTCGTAAACACTTCCTGCTTGATCCATCGGTCACATTTTTAAACCATGGCTCGTTTGGAGCGACGCCGAAGCCGGTCTTTCGTGAATATCAACGCTGGCAACGCGAATTGGAAAGACAGCCGGTCGAATTTTTAGGTCGGCGGTTTACTCAGTTGCTTGCTGAATCGCGAGCTGAGTTGGGAAAATATCTTGGAACCCATGCTGATAATCTTATCTACACTCAGAATGTAACGATCTCGCTCAATATCGTTGCCCGTTCGCTGGAGTTGGGCGCTGGTGATGAGGTGCTTACTACCGATCACGAGTATGGCGCGATTGACCGCACCTGGCGATTTCTTTCAAGCGAACGCGGTTTTAAATATATCAATCAGCCTATCACGACACCGTTGACTACTACAGAAAAATTTATCGAAGAGTTTTGGCAAAGTGTTACACCGCGCACACGAGTGATTTGTTTAAGTCACATTACTTCACCAACAGCCATTATTTTTCCAGTCAAGGAGATTATTCAACTGGCGCGTGAAAAGGGCATACTCACTGTCATTGATGGCGCCCATGTTGCAGGTCAAATTCCGTTGCATCTGGATTCGCTAGGTGCTGATTTTTATGGCGGTAATCTTCACAAATGGTTATGTGCGCCGAAGGGTGCGGGTTTCTTGTACGCACGCCCTGAGGTTCAGAATCTGCTCAAGCCATTGATCATTTCGTGGGGGTACGAATCTGAAACACCGAGTCCAACTTTATTGATTATAATGAATGGTGGGGTACACGTGATCCGGCAGCGTTCTTGGCAGTTCCCGCCGCAATCGAATTTCAAAGAGAAAACGACTGGGACTCTGTACGTGAATCTTGCCATCAACTGTTGTACGAAGCCCAACAGCGGATCTGTGAATTAACGGGCCTTGCCCCGCTTCACTCTTCAGCCGATAATTGGTTTGCCCAAATGGCAACTGCGCCTCTGCCAGCAGATACAGTCAACCTCACTCTTAAGAATCAACTTTATGATGAATATCGAATTGAGGTTCCTTTGGTAGAGTGGAATAGGAACAAATTGGTTAGAATATCCGTTCAAGGCTATAACACGAAGCGTGATATTGATAATCTATGTCACGCTTTGTATGTTTTGTTAAAAAAGTAACCAATTCAAATAGTTTTGTAAAGGAAAATATGTTCACAAAAAAATATAAAGTGATACTCGTCTTATTTGCTGGCATTGTGATGAGTTCCTGCGCGGGTCAAGCTACCGAAGTGCCCACTTTGGGCTTTGACTCCGTCCAGACCGCGGCTGTCGGAACTTTTGCTGCATCTGTATATCAGACTCAAACTGCCGAAGCGCTGCTTGCCACGGTAACTGCCAGCCCTACCACCAGCTCTCCAACCATTACGGTGACTGTTGCGTCGCCACCAACCTGGACTCCAGCACCTTTATTGCTATTGCCTACTATTTACAGATCGCCAACCGCGACTGGCACACAATATACGCCTACGACAGATCCGTCACTCCTGGCAGCTGGTTGTAATAACTTGCAACTTATCTATGATGTGAATATCCCTGCCGGTTCGGTTTTTAGAGCTGGTGAATCTTTCACCAAAACATGGAAGGTCGCAAACATTGGCACATGTGATTGGGTCTATAATTACCGCCTAGCCTTTGGTAGTGGTGATCAAATGGGTGGCTCGCCATCCAACATAGGTAAATTGATTGTGCCCGGTAAGTGGACTCAGCTATCAATAAACTTAACTGTCCCAAAGACTGCAGGCACATATACGGGCTATTGGCACTTGGCATCTCAAACAGGAACACCTTTTGGAGCAACACTAACAGTTTCCATTGTTGTGGGTACACCAACGAATACACCTCAACCAACTTCCACGGCTGTTCCACCAACTTCGACACCAATTCCAACAAACACACCAGCGACACCTTATCCGTAACGGATTTGTATCTAAAACTAAAAGTGAGCACGATACCCTGATGAGCGTCTAGCTTTCGTCAGGGTATTTATTTTCTTTTTATGGTATCCTAAAAGCCCGCTATGAAACATCTACTTCGCATCCGTATATTCCTTAAGCCATATTTGTGGCAAATATCGGCAACATTAGCTTCCTTGATCGTTCTTACTGGACTGAGTCTCATTGTCCCGCGTGTGATAGAGAACGTGATCGATAAAGGACTTGTGCAAGGTCAATCAAATTCTTTGCTTCAATCTGCTCTCATACTTCTTGGACTGGGGCTGGGCTCCGCAGTATTGAATCTAATCAGCCGTTTTGGCTCGCAGTGGGTCGCGTCGCATGTGGGCTACGACCTGCGTAATCGCATGTATGACCATATTCAGCACCTGCCATTTACTTATCATGACCATGTCCAAAGCGGACAGTTGATTTCGCGCTGTATCGAAGATGTGCGCTCGATAGAGCAGTTTGCAGGCGACTCCGTGGGTGACCTGGTGCAGTTCGTTTTGCTCACAGTGGGGGCGCTTTACATTATGATCACTGCAAATCCTTTATTAGCAGGGATCGCGCTTTTACCAATGATCCCGCTCATTCTGATGACCACCGTATTTGGGACAAAGATCGGGAAGTTGTTCTTCGCTGTGGATGCGGCAGTGGGGGATGTATCCAATCGGTTACAGGAAAATGTGGTGGGCGTGCAGGTGGTCCGTGCATTTGCGCGCGAAGAATATGAGACCAAGCGTTTTACGAATGCGAACCAGGTCGTTTTTAAAGCATGGATCTATGTTATCGATGAATGGTCCAAGATCATGCCGACGACAGGTTGGTTGACAACGATCAGTGTTATCCTGATCCTTTGGTTTGGCGGTCGGATGGTGATGGACGGTAGGTTGACCGTTGGCGAGATCGTCGCTTTCAACGCTTATATTTTGATGCTGGCTGAACCTGCCCAGGCATTGACAGGACTTGTCAATGCGGGCGGTGAAGCGGTGGCTGGTGCGCAACGTGTTTTTGAAGTGTTGGATACGAAGCCTGTGATTCAATCTCCACGTGAGGCTGTGAAGATGGATATATTGCGCGGTGAAGTTGAGTTCCGCGATGTGGGGTTGAAATATAAAGATGAGAAAACAGCATCGTTAAACGGAATCGATTTGCGGGTCGAACCGAATCGTATCGTCGCTTTAATCGGGCAGACAGGTTCGGGGAAAACGTCGTTCGTGAATCTCATCCCGCGTTTTTATGATGTCACTGAAGGTTGTGTGTCAGTGGATGGCGTGGATGTGCGTGAAGTGGATCTGGTTTCGTTGCGCAGGCAGATCGGGATTGTGTTGCAGAGTTCGTTGTTGTTTTCTGATTCGATTGCGGCGAATATTGCTTATGGGCGACCCGATGCGATGATGGAGGATGTGATTGCGGCGGCGAAAGCGGCGCAGGCGCATGAGTTTATTGTGGGTTTTACACAAGGCTATGAGACGGTCGTTGGCGAGCGCGGTGTGACACTTTCGGGCGGACAACGTCAACGTGTGGCGATTGCGCGCGCATTGTTGATGAACCCGCGTATTTTGATCCTTGATGATTCGACTTCATCGGTAGATACACAAACCGAGAAATTGATTCAAGCTGCACTGGACGCATTGATGGAAGGTCGCACAACATTTGTGATCGCACATCGTTTATCTACTGTGCGCCGGGCGGATATGATCCTGGTGATGGATAAGGGTCAGATCGTGGAGCGCGGCACGCACGATGAGTTGCTCGGACGCGGTGGCTTGTATAAAGAGATCCATGATTTGCAATTGATCGATCACACGGAGTTTGCGGAAGAGATGGAAGAGCTAGAACAGGAAGACACCAGACCTGATGAAGGGGCACACGTGATTGCTTAACTCCTCGCTGAGCGGAGAAACAGTGTTTGTCTGTTTCGTAGTCGAAGCGAGTGTAAACAGTTTACGTTAGTTTGATTGAAATTTGTCCTTCGACTGTGCTTCGCTCCGCTCAGGACCGAGGTATAGGTGATATTTTATGCCTTATGTTGTTTATATTCTCGAATGTTCTGATGGTTCCTACTACACAGGAAGCGCCGCAGATTTGAGTCAGAGGATATGGCAACATGAGACAGGTGCTTCACCGTCCTCCTATACATATTCACGAAGACCTGTGAAACTTGTGTGGGCTTCAGAAGAAACTGCACGATATTCTGAAGCTTTGAAATGGGAACGACAAATCAAAGGTTGGAGCAGAGCAAAGAAGCAAGCATTAATTCGTGGTGATTTTGATGCAATTCATGAAATTGTAAAGGCCGAAAGAAAGCAAAGAGAAGCAAATAAAAAAACTCCGCGCTGAGTGGAACGGGCCTGAAAGGCGAGTGGAGTCGAAGCGTGAATAACCAAAATATTTTATATTGAATTGAAACCCGTCCTTCGACTGCGTTCGTCACAACAAGCGCTCCTCATTCCGCTCAGGACGAAAAGGATTTATGACAACTAAAATTATTCCTCCTCCATTTATTACCCAATCCGAAGAAGCCTACGATAAGGGCTATGACCCCAAAGTGGCGCGCGGACTGATGCAATTTGCGAAGCCATATACGGGGCAGATGATCTTTGCGCTCTTTCTAATGATCATTGTGACAATTGCGGCTGTGTCTGGACCATACTTTGTGAAGCTGGCAATTGATGATGGCATCGGCAAAAAAGATGTCAATGCGTTAAAGAATATCGTGTTGACCTATCTCGTTGTATCTTGTGTTCAACTGGTTACCAACTTCTATCGTGTGCGCATCATGTCGCGGGTGGGGCAGCATGTTTTGTACGATGTGCGCATGGCGATGTTCAATCATCTTCAGAAACTCTCGCTGAGTTTTTATAACCGCTATAGTGTTGGGCGTGTCATCACGCGTGTGGTCAATGATGTGGGTACGCTGCGTGAGTTCATCACCTGGGCAGTGCTGGCGATTGTCCGCAATTCGCTGGCGATACTGGGTACGCTGATCGCGATGCTCACGTTGGATGTGCGGCTCTCTTTGCTAACCTTCACAGTTCTACCGCTCATGGTTTGGGCAACGGTTGTGTTTCGTAATTTCGCGCGGCAGAATTATCGCAAGGTGCGTGCCGCCGTTTCATGGACGAACTCGGTGCTGGCAGAGAACGTCAATGGTGTGCGCGTGGTGCAGGCGTTTTCACGTCAGGAACATAATCACCAAAATTTCAAGGGTTATGTCAATCGCTATTATTTGGAAATGAGTCTCGATGCGGCAAGAGTAGCAGCGCTATTCACGCCAGTCGTGGATGTGCTTGGCGCGATTGCAACGGCTGTTGTCGTGTATGTAGGCGGCAGATTTGTTTTAGGTCGGGCGATCACGCCCGGTGTGTTGATCGCGTTCGTTTTGTATATCAATCGTTTCTTTGACCCGATCCGTGATCTGAGTCGGCGCTTCGATACGCTGCAATCTACGATGGCGGGTGGCGAACGAATTTTGGAATTGCTCAATACGCCGGTCGAGGTTCAGGATGCGCCCGATGCTCAGGTGATGAAACCAATTTCCGGCGACGTCCGATTCGAAAATGTCCAGTTCCATTATTCAGATGACCCGACGCTCGTCCTCGATGGCATCGATCTGCATGCGGATGCAGGGCAGACGGTGGCGTTGGTGGGGGAGACGGGCGCGGGCAAGACGACGATCATCAAGTTGTTGACGCGCTTCCATGACCCCACTTCGGGCTGCATCCGCGTGGACGGCGTTGACTTGCGGACAGTGACTCAGGGATCGCTGCGCGCACAGATGGGTATGGTGTTGCAGGACCCGTTCCTGTTCAATGGCACGGTGAAGGAAAATATTTTGTTCGGCCGTTTGGATGCGAGTGATGCCGATGTGATTTCTGCGGCGCAGGCGGTGGGCGCGCATGACTTTATCATGAGTTTGAAGAATGGCTACGAAACTGCGGTGGAAGAAGGCGGTGCGTCAGCTGATCTCGTTCGCGCGCGCGCTGCTTGCCAACCCGCGCATTTTGATTCTCGATGAAGCGACCTCGTCAGTGGATACGCAGACCGAACAGATCATTCAACGCGCACTTGCGACTCTCTTGAACGGACGCACATCCTTTGTGATCGCGCATCGCCTTTCGACGATCACAAGTGCGAATAAAATCGTGGTCATTCATGACGGGAAGATCATCGAGCAGGGGTCGCATACTGAGCTACTGGCGAATCAGGGCATGTATTTCGAGTTGTATCGGACGGGGTTTCAGGAATAGTGCTTTTTATGGAATTGACATATAATGAATTAGTGTGAAGAAGGCATAACTGTTATTTTGTTTTCGGGTGAATAAATGGAAAAACGCTCTGAATCAAATCGTAATGACTATATAGCCTTATTTCTTCTTATATTACTCGCAGTAGGTGTTTTTGTTTGGGAATTGTTATCTCCTCCTTCTGAGACAACACAAAGAGAAGAGATATTATTCAAGGCATTTGAATTGTTGTTTTCAGCATCAATTGGCTGGGTTTTGCAAAGAATACAATCACGGGATGATTTTAGAAAAAACATTAAGCAGTTTGCAATAAGCGCCTATCGCCGAATACTCGATATAGAAAGGGCTGTCCAAAGACTTTCCAATGTCTTAGTTAACGATATAGCAAATGGACCATCCGAAGAAATAAATCGAGTGCAAGGTTTGCTTGGATTGGTTGAGGGAATTAGTGACACAGTTAATTCGTCTGCAGCAGATTGGGCTGATATTCTTGATGAAGAAATAAAGAAAAAAGATAAAATTCAAGGGCTTGAAGAAGAACGTAATCTCCTGGAAAACACCCTTCGAATTGAAAACCTGAGAGCAGAGAAGGCAGATGCTAAGTTTAGTGTGCAATTTAAACAACTTACCGATGAAATCAATAAACTTAAGTCTGAATTGCCGCAAATGCTACGGTCTGATTTGGTCTCTAGCGATGAGAATTATCCTAGGGAGGGGCGATTCTCTCAGATTGTTTATAACTATTTTTATCACAGCGTACAGGCCCAATCATCTATCGTATTATTGATTCATGCCTTTTTCGAAATAACTGACCAAAACTGGGGGAGAATTAGTGGTGGTAAATCTTTTTTCTTTTACGAAGAGGGTGTGTGGGAAAAATTATTTATTCTTTGATGAACGAGAATGAGTCTCTTGGCTATGTCGTCAACCCTCTCGATAATGTTTATATAAATGATTTTACTTTTACACTAGGATATTATCTCAAACTCGCTGGCAGTTTGGTTGAGCAGGTAGGTAGTCGTCAAGGCATATTAGTAAAAGGAATTGAAATATTGGACAAGAAACCAGCTGTAGATTCTAATGTTTTTTATATAAGGGTTCCTGTAGAGGTCGATAAATTGGCTAAGGGTTAGTGTTGACGTTCTGTCAATTTAAGTAGGTTTCCAGTTAACAATCCCCAAACCATCTTCCGCGTCCACGCCGTTCAACGCATGTTTGAGCGTAATATTTCCGCGAAGAAAGTGCATCAAGCATTGGAAATGGGAGAAACCATCGAAGATTATTCCTCAGAAATGCCCGAACCGAGTCGCTTGATCTTGGGGTTTCAAGGGAAACGTCCGTTTCATGTGGTGACTTCGGAAAACTCCGAAACAAACGAAACAACAATTATTACGGTTTATATCCCCGACCCAAATAAATGGAATAAAGATTCCAAAAGCCGCAGATCATGATCTGCTTGATTTGTAGACAATCTGAAATCGTTGACGGCTTCACATCTGTGACCTTTGAGCGCGGCGAGATGAGGCTAGTAATGAATCATGTCCCCGCGCGGGTTTGTCCAGGTTGCGGGGAAGCGTATGTGGATGAAGATGTCGCTGTGCAGTTGTTGCGGGATGCGGAGGCGATGTCCGCGGTGGGGGAGATGGACAGTGTCATGGAATATGTATCCAGCCAAATTCTTGACTCTCGCAACTTCAAATGATAAACTCACACTATCTTATTCTTGAAAGGAGGCACGTACAAATGAAAGCCATGTTGACATATTCCTTTGTATTCAGCGCGCCTCCTGAAGGTGATATAACGGCTTAGCCGTTATTACGGTTTTTAATTTCCACCGCAGGTGCTTCCCGCCCTGCGGTTTTTGTTTTAAGTATGAATTTAAGGAAAAAGTTTATGAATTCCCAAAATAGGAAATTCCTGTCTTTTTATAAACCCTATATGAGATTGTTCTTAGGCGACATGGTGTGTGCCTTGGTTGTTTCTGGGACTGCGTTGGCTCTGCCGCTGTGTGCGAACTACATCACGAAATATATTTTGGAAAACAATGTGCCGAATCCGCTGGGTCGGATCTATGGCATGGGTGCTTTGATG
>Ga0209131_1000824_pt1 | contig 21763 bp, 19 predicted proteins | sample GraSoi_2013_40cm_FD_185826 | JGI IMG/M metagenome (GOLD analysis project Ga0209131, IMG submission 185826) | Grasslands soil microbial communities from the Angelo Coastal Reserve, California, USA - Sample 9_17_2013_40cm (SPAdes) (version 2) | ecosystem: Environmental > Terrestrial > Soil >... | reverse complement strand
ACAATGAAACCGCCGGCGAACGCGTCGAGGCTGAACAAGGCCGCGAGCTTGTACACGACATGGCGCGAAGGCCCCAACGGTGCGACCGGGCGGGAAGGTTCTACCGGCGACCGGGGCAGTCGCCGGTAGACGGCGGCAGCCATGAGGCCGAGCGCCGCGTAGAGGTAGAACATAAGCTTGAACGCGGCGAGATGGCTAAAGCCCCGCGCCACCATAATATCCGTCATTCCGGCCGCCAGCGCTCCGGCCGCCATCGACAACGCACCGATCAGGCTGTAGCGCGCAAAGGCGCGGGTCCGCTCCTCGTCGGCGATGCTGCGCGCCAGCAATGCATGCTCAAGCGGTACCAGCACGCCGATATCGCCCGTTGAAGGATTGATGGTGCCGATGAATGCCACCCCGGCAATCAAGGCGACATGCTCGAAGCGCGGGAACGCGACACCGGTGAGCACCATGAGGGCGGCGCCCAGCAGCACCATGTTGCGAAGATCGTGCCGCGGCGCGATCAAGCCGATGAGCAGGGTGAACACGGCAGTCCCGAGGAGGGAAGCCGCCGCCACAAGCCCGATCTCGATCGGGCCGAGGCCGATCGCCGACAGATAAGCCGGCAGGACGATGACCGCGAAGCCATCGCCGAACCCGCGCAGACATCGCGCGGTGTAGAGCAAATGGACGTTAGAGCGATTTGGCGGCATTCCAATAAACTTGACTCTCCTGTTGTCATTGCCCGGCTTGACCGGGCAATCCAGTATCCTCGGCCGGTGGTTACTGGATCGCCCGGTCAAGCCGGGCGATGACATCCTCTTTGATGAAGTGAGGTCTGGACAAATCCGAGGCGATCTTCGTGTACCCGTTCCGAAGATGAATCAGCCGTCGTGTTGGGTCTCCGAAGCGGCAAGGAAAGTCAGCTCTTCGCGCTCGCGGTCTTGTCGAGCGCGGCCCGCAGTGCCCGGGCAAGTTTGATCGCGTCATCGTTGGCCCAGAAATGCATGAAAATGATTCTGGGTTCCTCGGTCAGCATGTGGCTGTGGATCGCCGTCACCTCGATGCCGTTGGCGCGCAAGGTACGCATCACGTCGCCAACCTCCGCGCCGATCAGCGCGTAGTCGCCGGTGATGGCCGCCTTGCCGCCGCCGGTCGGCTGGAAATTGATGGCCGTTGCGCCGCCCATGATGGGCGCCCCCACCGGCATCCCGTGCTCGGTGATCGGATCGCGGCGGGGCACGTTGACCGCATAGACTCCGCCATTGTTGGCGCCCTTGGCGCCGAGGATCTGATCGATTTGCGCCGTGTCGAGATCGATGGCCGGAGGCTGAGCGGGGGGTGCGGCAGGCGTGAGAGGCGTCCTGCTCACCGCGAGCGCATCGCGGATGGTCTCAGCCATTTTCACCGGATCGCCATGTCCGCCCACGTGCATGTAAAACGTCAGGGGCTCGGCGCGCAGCAGATGATTGTGGACGGCCGTAACCTCCAGGCCGCCTTCCAGCAGCTTGGCCATCACCGGATTGACCTCGCTCTGGAGCAACACGAGGTCACCCATGACCATCGCCGTGTTCGCCATCGGCTGGAACGCGATCCAGCCGCCGAGCGCCAGCGTGGGCCTGATTGTTACGCCGTCGAGCGTGACCGTGAGATCAGTGCGCGGAAAGCCGTAACGATGAACCGCGCCGCCGACCGCCCCGGCTCTGCCGAAAATCCCGTCAACCTTCGCCCAATCGATGCTTTGCGCATCCGCGGCCGCAACCGCCGAAAGCACGGCGCCGCAGGCCGCAAGACTCCGAAACGTAGCTATCATGACAGTCCTCCGTGGATGGGCTCGCTTGCCCGGTTGCTTGATTTCGCTTTCGAAGCCCCTCCCTACCTCCCCGCATGCGCTGGAATGTCAGGACAGCGACTTGGCGAATACCCGGTAGGTCTTGCGTGAAGTAAGATCGACGCCCCCGATCGAGTTCCAGCCGCCCCACCTTCCCGGCATGCGGGGAGACCAAAACGCCAAGCGCGCATATCGGAATGCCAATTCAGCGTCCCAATTGAGCGTGCGCGATTTTCGCGGGAAATGGATTTGATCGGCGACATGGCGCGTCCTTGCACATCTTCTTGTGCAGACCATTGGTCTGGAGTGCAGATTATTTGGACGCGATGCTTCGGCTGTCGCCTCGTGGGGAGATCGCACCCCCATGGCGCGACATTAACGAAAGAACACCTTGTGCTGTCAAGGCACAATGCACGCGCTGCAGGGCGCAAAACGACGCGCTGAGAGCGCATCTAGAAACAATCACCTCCATGTCATGTCCCGCGAAATCGGATGTTTCCGATTTCGCTCGCTTAATAGCTGCCGAAGTCGGCCAAGGCCGACTTCGGGTGAAAGCCGGGCATCCAGTAACTACCGTGCCAGGGCTATGCCCCAGTCGAAGCCACGTGGTTACTGGATCGCCCGCTTTCGCGGGCGATGACACTCATCTGAAGCTTTACTCGTCGACCAGCCCTTAGGCCGGGCTTCGCCTTCAGTTCTTCAACTCGTCTTCCAGGCTCGGGCATTCGCGCATGTCCGCGCGCGCCTCGTATTGCTGAAAGTTGGTCTTGTCGTAGACCGCGGGCTTCAACACTACCTCTTTCGGAACCGGCTGCTTGCGTAAGTTTCGCGCCGCGACCTCGACCGCAAGGCAACCGATGACGAAACCGTTGAATTCGCCGCTGGCGAGCATCTTATCGGCCTTGATGAGGTCGATCGCTTCCTTGCTGCCGTTGATCCCGACCACCATGGCCTTGCGGTTGCGCTTTTCCAGGGTCTCGACGATGGCGGCCGCCATGGAATCGTTTGCGCCCAGCACCCCGTCGATCTGGGGAAACTGCCTGATCCAACCTTCCATCAGGTCCTGGGCCGGCTTGCGCTGGTAGCCGCCCGACTTCGACGCCAGGAGCTTCACCGCCGGAAACTCCTTGATCGCATCGTTGAAGCCCTTGACCCGCTCGATGCTGCTGGTCGCGGTGGGAATGCCTTCGAGGATGACCACGTTGCCCTTGCCGTCCAGCGCCTTGAGCAGGCGGCGCGCCGTTGCGAGGCCGAGCTGATAATCGTCCGGCAGCACCGAGGAGACGAACTTGCCGCCCTCGGCGCGATCGGTGATCTCGACCACCGGAATGTTGGCGGCATTCATTTTCTCTATGGCGGGCACCATTTTCTGGTTTTCGACCGGATCGAACACGATGAGATCCGGCTTCTTCGCGATCGCGTCGTCAACCAGCTTGGTCTGCTCGGCGGCGTTGTCCGCCGTGGTCGGCACATAGTGCGAGACGTCGATCGACAGTTTCTTGGCCGCAAAGTCGCTGCCGGTCCGGATCGCCTTGGAGAACGGGTTGGTCGTATTCTTGGTAAAGACCGCAATCGATTCGGCGCTTGCGCCATGCGGCAGAGCAACTGCCGTCATCGCCAATGCGATCAGGACCGGAATTGGACGTTTCATGGTTTCGCTCCCTTGGGGTAACGGAATTCTGGTAGCATATCATTCGGAGGCGTGCATGGGGATGGGGGACGCAATTCGTCGCAAGATGCGCTAGGATAGCCCGGACCGGAGCAGGCAAGTCCGGACCAGGGAGAACGTCATGGTGGCGCGCGTCTTGGCCGCATCGGTTGCGGCGGCAGGTGTTTCCGCCGTCTGGCTCGCGTTGCTCCCATCCGCCCACGCCGAGGATTTGCTGAAGGTGGCGGTGGCGCAACGCGGTCAATGGGACACCGCCATCACGGAACTTGGCGAGCGCTCCGGCATTTTCAAGAAACGCGGCATCGCGGTCACGATCCTCTACACCCAGGGCGGCCCCGAGGCACACCAGGCGGTGATCTCCGGCAGCATGGACATCGCCTGCGGCGGCGGCATCGAATCCGCAATCGGCGGCTTTTCCAAAGGCGCGCCGGTGCGCATCATCGGCAGCGCCATGATCGGCTCGCCGGACACCTACTGGTTCGTGGTGGCGAATTCCCCGATCAAGTCGCTTGCAGATGCGGCCGGCAAGACCATCAGCTATTCCCAGAACGGCTCGTCGAGCCACACCGCGCTGCTTGCGCTTCTCGACCAGCACAAGGTCGACGCGCATCCGGTTTCCACCGGCGGACATCCGGCCACCCTGACGATGGCGATGACGGGCCAGATCGACATCGGCCGCGGCGCCGCTCCGTTCGGCCTCGATCTCGTCGAGGAGGGCAAGATCCGCGTGATCGCCCGGGGCAGCGAAATCAAGGCCCGGGCCGATCAGACGGTGCGCATCTGCATGGCCAATGCGCAGGTGCTGGGCAAGCGCGGCGACGCCGTTGCGCGCTTCATGCAGGGCTATCGCGACGCCATCGACTGGATGTATGCGGACCCGGCCGCATTGCAGATGTACGAGGCATTTTCGAACGTGCGCCACGAGTTGATGGCGAAGGTCCGCGACCAGTACTTTCCCAAAGCAACGTTGTGGCCGGACGAAGTTCGCGGGCTCGACCTCGTGCTGTCGGATGCGCTCAAGAACAGGTTCACCGCACGGCCGCTCACGCCGGCGGAGGTCAAGGAGATGATCCAGATTCCGGCGCCGCTGTAGGGTGCCGGGACCGCGGGCGTCCCGCCCGCTTTTTTGTTGATCGGGCCGTCCGTCCGTTTCTCCCTGGGACTGCGGGCGAGACGCCCGCGGTCCCAGGGAGAAACCCATGCGCAGCTTCCGCTTAGCTCTCGCGCTTGCGGCCTTTATCTGCGCCACCGTCGGCGCGCCGGCCTTCGGCCAGGAAAAGGTCCGCGTCTCGGTTCCGCAGCGTGGCCTGTGGGATACCGGCGTCGCCGAACTCGGCCAACGCGCCGGCATCTTCAAGAGATACGGCTTGGAGCTCGAGATCCTGTTCACCTCGGGCGGCGCCGAATCCCAGCAGGCGGTGATCGGCGGCAGCATGGACATCGCAACCGGCGTCGGCGTATCGGGTGCCATCGGCGCTTACTCGAAGGGCGCGCCGCTTCGCCTGATCGGCAGCGAGATGATCGGCTCGCCCGATCTGTTCTGGTACGTGCCGGCCAATTCGCCGATCAAGTCGATTGCAGACATGAACGGCAAAACCGTCGGCTACACGGTCACCGGATCGTCGAGCCATGCCGGCCTCTTGGAACTCACCCGCCAGAACAATCTCGACGTCAAACCCGTGTCCACCGGCAACATGCCGGCAACCTTCACCCAGACCATGACGGGCCAGATCGATGTCGGATTTGCATCGGCGCCGTTCGGCATCGACGCGCTCGAAGACGGCAGGATCAGGCTGATAGCGCGCGGCCTCGACGTGACGGCGCTTAAGGGGCGCACCACGCGCGTGAACGTCACCAATCTCGACATGCTGGCGAAGCGCAAGGGAACGCTCGAACGGTTCATGCAGGCTTATCGCGACACCGTCGATTGGATGTATTCGGACGATCCTGCGGTGCTCAAGCATTACGCCGCGTATTCGGGCTTTCCGGAGAAGGTCGTAAAACGGGTGCGCGATTTCATCCCCAAGGACACGATGGCGCCGGATCGCATCGTCGGCATGGACCAGATCATCGCGGACGCGACCAGGCAGAAATTCATCCTTGGGCCGCTCACGAAGGAGCAGGTCGAGGAGTTCGTGAAAATTCAGCCGCCGCCGAAGCCGTGACGTTCGGACTATTGCTTAAATGTGTGGTCCGCCGAGCCGAAGCCAGTTGGTCCGGCATTCGACCTCGCTATGACTATGCTGCCATGCCATCTTCAAGGTCCTGACGACAAGAATCGCGTCACCACCTCCCCCAGAGGTGATTTGCGCCGGAGTCAAGGGACATGCACGTAATACAAAATGAGGGAAGTGCTCCATCCAGCAATCACCAAACGGACAACATTATCGAGAGGAAACGATCCATGATGACAACTGATGCGTTTGCCGATTGGATCGCTGGTCTTGAGCATCGCTCTGGCACTATCCTCAAGGTGATACAACACGTCGACTTGGAGCCGCTATACTTCGTTAATAAGATCGCGCAATTAGGACTTGACGTTGTTGAAAGTAACGATGGAGCGGTCTCCATTGTACAAGAACAGGGCGATCCACTCGACTTTTCGCGTCAATCATGGCAGTTTCCAATTCACACCGACGGCCTTTATCATGCCCGCATACCTGATTTAGTTCTGTTGTACTGTCGGGATGCCGGAAATGGCGCAACTCCAACTGTAATTTCGGATAGCCGGGCTGTCTTCAAACGACCAGGAAGGCAACTCCGAATGGATTTGCTTCAGAGTCTGGAATTAGTATATGTTGGCAAGGACGGTAAAGAGTTTCCATCACCCCTCGTCCAATGTCATCCGCACGCGGGGTTCCCAATACTGCACTTGGGACATCGGGCATTTATCCGTGCCGCCTCAACTGCAGATCGGCAAAAACTACGGCTCTCCCCTCGAAGAGGTGCGCGAATAGTAGAAGCACTGCGCGAACAGATGTGCGCCGCAATGTATATACGACATTACTGGAAAGCTGGCGCCGCTCTCTTGATAGATAATCACACATTTGTTCATGGTAGAGGAGCCGAGTCGATTGACCGTCAACGCAAGCTCTTGCGTATTTGGCTTTCGGTACCCAAAGCGAAGCAACTTTAATCAGATCACGAATGAACCTCGAACTGATGTTCACGGCGCATGCCAAATTCCGCGATTGCCTCCTTAATCAGGCTGCCCCTGAGATCTAGGCGCCGATATTCTATCACCTCCTTTGGGGTTAATTTCCTGCCGCTTACGACTGCGGAACCAGCTACACGACCGTGAGCATATGAGCCACCAAACTCTTGAGGGGCATCATCGACGGCTTCAAAGGTAAATTCGCCGTTACCTTCAACGTCTCCGGAGGATTCTGATGTTTGCCTTGTAGTGTAGACGTATTTCAGGTCGGGCCAAGAAAAACGGTAGGGAAAGCAACTAAATTCTTTTTCCTTCACACCTCTATCGTCATAGCGCGACCCCGAAATTGCAAAATATTCTTTGCTGCTGTTTGGTTGGATAAGTATGACCGAAAGTCGACCACCATTTTGTTCATGGTTCCACTCAAACCAATATCCTTCTATGTAGCGACTCCCGAGAAGCCAACGTCTAAACCAAGACTTGCCCAAGAGGGGAGGCAATACAAGAAAGACAGCAATTGCCCAGACGACAAGTGGGATGGATATATATACGAAAACTATGAGATACTCGTTTATCTCTTCTCTTACACTGGGAAGCCTATCTTGAAAATATCTCACGGCGCCGTACGTGAGCATCAAACTAGACACGATCAAAAACGTTCGGAGCGACCGAATTCTAGAATATGGGTCATCATCATTCATTTCCGCCTCCCTCGCCGAGATGTTCCATAGTCAATATTCGGGAATGTTGATGCTTGCCCGCAAGTCAAGCTTCATCGCGACACGAAAAAAGCGACTATCCGACGGTGGCAGGTTAACTGCCGAGAAGATCGGTTCGTAAAACGCTTCTATTGGAATGTTCCGTCTGGGAAAGGTCCCTCCAACAGGCTGCGAGCAGTCGACCTTGAATGTCAGCACCGAGCCGTGCCGGCCCCTTTGGCGCTGCCTTCCGGTTCTGACCCGGAATGTCAGCCTGAAAAAAAGCTCCGGGAGATTATCGAGGGCTGGAACCGCGACATTGCGCTTTACGGCGGCATCCCGTGCGCGCGAGATGATCTTGAAAATATTCTCCAGGCTATCTTCCGGACTCTGCTCGAAAGCGGACGGGACCAATTGCGACAGGGACAGAAAGCCCACCTGCCCCGCATGGAGATACATCGGCCCGAGGATCGTCGGGTTAAGACGGGCGACCTGAAGCAGTTCCTCTTTGAGAGTATCTAGCGGCCCCAGATTGGGATGAATGCCATCGGCCAAACCGAAGCATGGGCGGCGTTGGCTGAGGACCTGAAGACTGTGGCGCAACAGGAGATAGGCAGCCTTACATCGGGCTGCATTCGAATCGCCACCCCATTCCGTCAGCGCGTCAGTGAGCTGATCATCGTTATAGCGCACGCGCGCCAAGGTCTGCCAGCTTCTGTTCTGGAAGTAGGAAAATAGTCTCGCAGCCGGGCCCGTTCTCTCTCGGTCCGCAAGTTGACGTCGCAACTCGGCAAACCACGCGGCGGAAAAATACAAAACTTGGGTCTCCCACTCTTTGGACTTCTGATCGACCTCACTGATCATCTCGATCAGATCAATCTCTTTGAGCTTGCGGACGGACTCCTTGTGGTGGGTCGATAAATGTCTGTACCTGGCCCGCAGCCGGTTCCACTTTACCTCTTGGGTTGGGAACTCCAGAAACTTCAAATTTCTCGACCCGGAGGAAATCGTCCAATTGGTGGTCGGACGCCCCTCCACCTCGAGCTGCTCGTCGATGAGTTCCCACAGGCCGATGAGCTGGTTCTTGAACAACAAGGACTGCGGAAACTCGATCACCTCTTCGTTTCGTATGACTTCATCGATGACTTCGAGCAAATTGTCGAGGATCAGTCCGACCGGCGATCGACCTGCCACAAGGAGGTCGGGCCCTAGCGGTCGGCCGTCGGGGGCGAGCGCTTTTCCGTCCTTGGAAACGAAATGTGCGTACGGATACCTGGCCAGAAAAAAGCATAAGTCGCGCTGACACGCTTTGGTGGCCTGATCCCATACGGCGCTCAAGAGCGCTTCCAATTCGGCATCAACCGCCTTGATAAGCTCCGAAGCCTCCTTGAAATCGAGTCGACGCATGACGCCAAGCTTACACGTGGGTCGGCGCCGCTCTCGCGCTTGCCTGCGAAGCGCCAGCCGCAAACGCCGACGGGTTCAATGTTTGGGTTGTGTCACCATCATGACGATCTGAAATCGCTGCAGTGGGACCTGACATAATATTGTAACTATAGCGTCTTTGGTCGGATTATATCCATGGTTGAATCGCACGCGGCCCTAAAAGCAAGCGCCTGCGGCCGCGAAACGGTACGTTGGTGCCGTTGGGGAGCGATTTGTGCGCCCCGGCCACGACCCGCTATAAGTGCCGGTTGCTTCAACCTGACCGGAATCTGCTCTAGGAAAGCGCTTCGTATCCGCGATGTGAAATCGTCAAGCTTCTGCCCCTCTTAAACTTACCTCTACGATCATGCCCCAGACCCAGCTCGCCGCCGTGAAGGCGTTGTTCTTCGATGTATTCGGCACCCTCGTCGATTGGCGCACCGGCGTTGGGCGCGAGGCCAAGGCGGTGCTGGAACCGCTCGGACACCAGACCGATTGGCTGCGTTTCGCGGATGCCTGGCGCGACGAATACCAGCCCGGCATGGAGGACGTGCGGGCGGGGCGCATTCCGTTTTCCAAGCTCGATGTTCTGCATCGGCGAAATCTTGAGCGCATTTTGCCGCGCTTCGGGTTCACTGACCTTTCCGAGGAGATCGCCGCCCGCCTCAACGGCGCCTGGCATCGGCTCGACGCCTGGGCGGACGTCGCGGGAGGGCTCAACCGGCTCAAGCGCAAATTTCTGCTGGCGCCGGTTTCCAACGGCAACATTTCGCTGATGGTCGATCTTGCCCGCCGCAACAGCTTTCCGTGGGATGCGATCCTCGGCGCCGAGATTGCCGGCGACTATAAGCCCAAGCCGCGGGTCTATCTTGCGGCGGCCGAGGCTTTCGATCTCCCCCCGGATGCCTGCATGATGGTGGCGGCGCACACCAGCGATCTCGCGCACGCCGCCGTCTGCGGCCTGCGGACCGCCCATGTGGCGCGACCGGACGAAAAAGGCCCTGGCAAGGGCGAGGCTTGGCCGTCGGCGCCGGTCGATATCGCTGTCGGCAGCCTTATGGAGCTCGCGGATCGGCTCGGGACGTGAGAGCGCTACCTGCTAAGCCCTGTGGAAGCGCCGTAGCCCGGATGGAGCCACCGGGTCCGGCCTTCGGCCGGCCCGATGATAAACTCAGCGTAATCCGGGATAGGCTGACCCCCGGATTACGCTGCGCTCCATCCGGGCTACTCGCTAAGCCCTGCGGGAGAAGCTCGCCAGTAGCACTGCCACGATGCCGGTGAGGAAGATGCCGTCGAAGGTTCCGGCTCCTCCGATGGAGGCGACGGGCGCGCCGAGCCCCCGCACGACGCCGAGATTGAGCAGGTCGGCGCCGATAAGGGTGCCGAGGCTGCCGCCCGCATAGGCGAGCACGGCAGCATGCTGGCGTGCGATCAGGACGGCCGCAATTGCGGTCACCACCGGCGGCACGAAAATCGGCACCGCGATCCCGACCCCCTGCACCGGCTCCGCCAGAGCGTAGACGATAACCGCCACAATGGCGGTCGTTATGACCCCTCGGATCCACATATCGTTCTTGGCGAGCAGATAGAGCGACAGCAGCGTCGGGATCACAGCACCGCCCACATTCAGGGCAATGACGGTCCCGGGCTCTCCAACGACTGGCACCAGGTATTGCACCCCGTAGTAGGAGACTTCATGCCAGGACAGCACTTCGCGCTCCTGAAATTCATACACCGGAATGTTGACATAGCTGCCTATGAGCGAGGCGAAAAGCAGCAGCAGGGCCGTTCCCGAACTGACCCCGAGGCGCGTATAGGCATAACGCAGCACATTGATTTGGATGAGGAGGACGACGACAAGGAATACGCCCACCAGGATGGCAAAGAACGGCCCAGCGAGAGGCAAATATTGCATCTGGCCCATGGTGATCCTTAAGCTACAGGGTGGGTGGGAAAAATCGCCTGCACGTCCGAACAACGAGGACATGCCAAGCCGGTTCCGCCTTTGCCCAACGCCCCTATCTTACCCTCCCCCGTAGGCCGGGAGGGGTCTTTCGATTGACCCTCCCCGCATGCGGGGGAGGGTAGGGTGGGGGCGCCCTTGATTGCGTGGGCGAAGGCGGAAACCAGCGTCGGCAATCGAAGCTTGAAGGCCGCCTCTGCCCAGCTATGGAGGACTACCGCAGTCCGGCATTGATCTTGTCGAGCACCGCGGAACCCGGGCACAACTCCCTCTCCGAGAGCGCGTTGAGCGGCGTCTCGGTGGTGTTGAGATGCTTGTGCAGATCTTCTGCCTCACGGTCGAGGTAGAGGACGCCCGTCACGACCTGACCCTTGGCGGCGTGCTGCTGGAGGAAATTCATCGCCGCCACACGGTCGTGCACATCGTAGTCGGCATTGATCTTGCGCAGCACCAGTGTGCTGCCATCATGCTGTTCGACCGTCTGCACCGCGCCGGGGGCGTAGTCGACGACGATGGGATCCCGGCCAGTCATAAAATCAAGCCTGTTGACGGCCTCATTGTGATCGCGCACGTAATCGTAGCTCTTGGTCGATCCGGCGTGATTGTTGAACGCGACGCAGGGGCTGATCACATCGATAAAGGCCGCGCCCTGGTGCTCGATGGCGGCTTTGATGATCGGCACGAGCTGATTCTTGTCGCCGGAAAACGAGCGCGCCACCAAGGACGCGCCGAGCTGGAGCGCCATCGCCACCATGTCGATCGCGCTGTCGGTATTGACGACGCCCTTCTTCGATTTGGAGCCGCGGTCGGCGGTCGCCGAGAACTGGCCCTTGGTGAGGCCGTAGACGCCGTTGTTCTCCACGATATAGACCATGTTGACGCCGCGCCGGATGGCGTGAACGAATTGGCCGACTCCGATCGACGCTGAATCGCCGTCACCCGAAACGCCGAGATAGATGAGATCGCGATTGGCGAGGTTCGCGCCGGTGAGCACTGACGGCATGCGCCCGTGCACCGAATTGAAGCCGTGGGAATTGCCAAGGAAGTAATCGGGCGTCTTCGACGAGCAGCCGATCCCGGAAATCTTTGCCACCCGATGCGGCGCGATGGACAATTCGAAGCAGGCCTCGATGATCGCGGCCGTGATCGAATCATGCCCGCAGCCCGCGCATAGCGTCGAGATCTTGCCCTCGTAATCCCGGTGCGTGTAGCCGAGCAGGTTCTTCGCCAGCCCGGGATGGTGGAATTTCGGTTTTGCCAGATACGTCATGGTCGCATTCTGTTTGCAAGAAGTTGATGTTATGACGATTTTTGTTCTACCGTCGGCCCTTTAGCGGCTGCCGGGCGTCCTTTTCGGCAAACGCATAGCACATTGCAGCGCGACGCTCCAATATAGCGCCGAAGTCCCCACACACAACGTTAGGCGTGTGAAACATTCTGACCTCATCCTGACGAGCGCGCTTCTGAGCGCTTGTCGAAGGATGCGCGCGTCTCGAAGGATGGCGGCCTGCCAGGCTGTGCCCGTGGCCATCCTTCGAGACGGCCGCCCATCGAAATCGGCTGTTGCCGATTCGACGCTTCATGTTGCCGAAGTCGGGCAAGCCCGACTTCGGTGGGCGGCCTCCTCAGGATGAGGTCAGAATTCCTTCTCACACCTTCACCCTTCCAGGTAGCGTCGAGACGCACTGCACAGCGGTCTTCCGGAAAATCAACGCTGGCGTTTGCGGACGGTTTCAGGATGAAGTGCAGGCAATCGACGCGCCCCCGGATTTGGATGGCGTCGCTCGGGCTTCCAGAAACCAAAGCGCAAGACTCTCGCACTGCGTCGGCCTTATTTTGACGACGTCCGCGGCTGGCGCTCCGCGATGATCGCCCGAATGGCGGCCTGTTTCCCCTCGCGCAATATCGTCAGCTCGGCAGGCTCGCCGATCCGCAGAAGCGCGATCCTGGTGCGCAGAAACCCTGCGTTTGTCACCTCCCGTTCGCCGAGCTTGGTGACGACGTCGCCCGACTTCAATCCGGCGCGCTCTCCCCCCGATCCGCGATCGACTTTCGTGATCACGGCGCCTGATTGCGGGCCAGTCAGCTTCATATCGCGGAGCACGGCAGGCGTCGGATCTTCGATCGTGATGCCAAGCGTGCCACGGCGGATATCGCCGTATTTGAGAAGCTGATCCGCAATTATTCGCGCCATGTTCACCGGAATGGCAAATCCCACCCCGGGATTGGTGTTGGTGGAGCCGATAAAAGCGGTGTTGATGCCGACGAGATCGCCTTTGACGTCGACGAGCGCTCCGCCGGAATTTCCCGGATACACCGCCGCATCGGTTTGGATGAAGTTCTCGTGCTGCTCGATCCCGATATTGGTCCGGTGCAGTCCGCCGACGATGCCCGAAGTGACCGACTGCGCCAGGTTCGCCGGATAGCCGATGGCGTGAACGATATCGCCGACCTCAAGCCGGCTGGAATCTCCAAACGGAATGGACGGCAGGTTGTCCGAGCGCACCTTAACGAGGGCCAGATCGAAGTCAGGGTCGGAGCCGACACGCTTTGCAGTCAGAATGCGGCCATCGGTGAGCGTAACCGTTATCTCGTCGGCATGGTCGATGACGTGATGATTGGTGATGATCAATCCCTGGCTGGCGTCATAGACGACGCCGGATCCAACCTCATGGATTTCTCGCCGTCTCGCATTGGTTCCTGCCGGCGCGCGGCCCCTGATTTCGATTTTGGCGACGGCGGGTGTGATCTTCTTGAGAATCGGGGCGAGCGTCGGCGTTGTCCCATCGTCGGCTGCCATGCTTTGGCCCATGACCGCAACGGCCAGCGCGATCGCCCCAAATATCTGCTTCATGCTCGCCAACACGAATTCCCGCTGCCTCATGATGCATCGACCTGATGGCGTAAGCCAGCGACTGACCGACGTAAAGCAGCTCTCCAGCATAGCAGAGTTGCCGCGCTGGAGCTTCGCAAAAAAAGCGGCGCCTGACTATTCGCCGGACGCCGCGGGTGCTTCCTTCGCGTTCGGCTAGTTCATCGCGAGGGCCTGGGCAATGTCCGCCTGCTTCGCGGTTGCCCCGTGGCCTCCGGCGATGAGCGCGCCGGTGACGTTATGCTTCCTCAAAGCCTCGCCCACCGCCAGGGTCTGCGGGTTGCGGGCGATCTGGCCGCGCGGCGAGATCAGGTCCGTCACCCACAGGATATTGTCCTTGGCCACGTGGATGAGGAGATAGCCGTCCACGTGCGGATTCGGGATGTTGTAGAGGTTGATCTCGGCCATATCGTCCTTGATCGAGAAGGTGTCCTTTACCTCCTGGACGGTTGCCGGCTTCATGGCCTTCTGCTGGGCATCTGGCTCCAGCGTGTGCGGGGCCTTGATGACCTGCTCGAAATAGGCCTTGTCGGGGGCGGGCACAATCACGGTCGCGCCCTCGGCCGCGAAGGCCCGCATGCCGCCGGTGTGATCCATGTGGTGATGGGTGAGCACGAGATACTTGATCGGCTTGCCCGGGTATTTGGCTTTGGCGGCGTCGATGACCCACTTCGACTGCCCCTCGTCGGTCGGCGCGTCGAACACGGCGAGACCGTCCTTCATGTTGACGATGAGGTTGTTGGCGCCGCCGCCCTGAACCATCTGAACATTGGGCGAAAGCTCGACGAGCTTGAAGCTGCCGCCGGGCGGGAAGTAGATCGCATCGCTGTCGGTGAAGCGGCCGAGGAAGATGCGCCGCATCACCCACTGGTAGGGAACGTTGCCGGTCGCCGGCGGCTTCGCCGCCGCCTTGACGGCATCGGGGATCGCGAACGTCGCCGGTGCGATCGTCGTATTGGCGGTGATCTCACTGAAAGACAGGCGCTGCACCTCCATGGCGTTGAGCCGATACGACTCCGAGTGCGCGATCTTGACGCCGCCTACGGTCTTCCAGTCACCCAGTACCATGTCGTAATTCGAATCGCCCCAGATGTTGTCCTCGTCGCGGGTGCGCACCGCTGCCGGCAGCTTGGTGGCGCGGTCGAACATGATGATGAATTTGTTCGCCCCCCGGGTGAAAACCACCGCCGGCAGCGTCTGGTCGCCGAGCTTCTGGTCTTCGATCGCCGACAAGCTTTGCGGGGAATCGAGGGCTTGCAGCAGCAGCGTCGGCGCACCGCGGAAAAGTTCGCGCTGCAGCGATGCCAGCCGGATGCTGGACATCGGCTTGGCCTCGCCCTTGTCGTCGATGACGGCGCCGTAGGTTGGCGCCACGATCTCGCTGTATTTCAGCTTCTCCACGGCGGGATATTTCATGTCGCGGTCCCAGTCGAGCCGGACCGTGCGGGCCGCGATGTCCGCAGACCCGGCGAATTTCGAATCCCCGAGAAAGCGCGACTCGCCGTTGACGCTATTGGATTGGCCGGGTTCCCAATGCTTGGCATCGCCTTTTCCGGCTAACGTCTTGATGGCGCGCAGCGCTTCGGCGCCGCCCTGCGCTTCGACACTCTGCTTGACGAGGTCGAGCGGCCCCGACTGCGCGGATGCCGGCTGCCCTTGGCTGACGGCCATCAGCAGCGCGGCGGAAATAACGAAGGTATACTTCATTCCGATCCTCCCTTCTTGTGAACCGGGGATGCACGTTGCCGGCTCAGTGCAGCCAGCGAACACTCCTGTAAGACGAGATTAACACGACAAAATGACTGGCGGTACCGCTTGGAACGCGTGCGTCATTTCATGCGCGCCTTCACCGGGTCCTTGACGTTCTCAAACTTTTCGATCTCGACGTTGCGCAACTGACCGTTCACTTTTTCGACGCGGCGAATATAGACCGTCTGGATCACGTCGCGCGTCTGCGGATCGATCGACATTGGTCCGCGCGGGCTCTCCCATTGCATGCCCTTCGCGGCTGCAATCAGGCCCTCGCCGTCAGCCTTGCCGCCGTTCCTTTTGAGCGCCTCGTAGATGAGATGCATGCCGTCGTAGCCGCCGATGGAGAACAGGTCAGGATTGCGCTTGAACTCGGCGTTGTAAGCTTTGACAAAATCGGCGTTGGTCGGGGATTGGTGATTATAGTCGTAGTGGAACGCCGTGATGATGCCTACCCCGGCGTCGCCCATTCCCGCCAGCGCGGATTCCTCGGTGATCTCGCCTTGTCCCATGAGCTTGATTTTCTTCGGATCGATACCGCGCTCGACCAAAGCCTTCGCCAATGCGGGCGGCTGTGAGCCGCCGGGAATGAACACGAAGATTGCCTCCGGGTCCTGGTCCTTGGCGCGCTGAACAAAGGGAGAAAAATCGACAGTGGTCACCGGCATGCGGACGGCGCCGACGATTTCGCCCCCCGCCGCCTTGAACGCTCCCTGGAACGACCCTTCGGCGTCGTGGCCCGGGGCGTAGTCGGAGACCATGGTGTAAACCTTGCGGATTCCGTTCTTGAACGCCCATGTTCCGAGCTGCTCGCAGTTCTGCGGCAAGGTCACCGACACCCGCGCCATATAAGGCGACCTGGTCGTGATGATCGAAGTCGCCGCATTCATCACCACCATGAATTTCTTGGCCTCCGCGGACAAATCGGCAACTGCAAGCGCCTCCGGGGTGATGACGAACCCGGCAAGAACATCGACGTTGTCACGGACAATGAGTTCTTGCGCGAGGCGCTTGGCGGCATCCGGCGCTCCGCCGGTATCGCGGCGGATGATCTCGATCCTCCGGCCGGCCACGGTGTCGCCATGCTGCTTCACGTAAAGCTTGACGCCATTGTCCATTTGCACCGCTGCATCGGTGAATTGCCCCGAATAGGTCATGATCAGGCCGACCTTGACGGCTTGCTGAGCGTGAGCCGGCACAAGGGCGCCAAGAGAAAAAACAAGCCAGCAAAAACCCGCGCGTGCTCGTTGCATGAGTGACCTCCCCGGGGCCAAATATACGGACGCTCGTCCGCACTGAGGCCCGACTAACGCATTGTCGCAATTTGGCCAGTCGGCGCGGTATTTGTACTCTCGTTCCGATGCGGACTCCACCGGCCGCGATGTCTCAGCGCATCGCCAGCCCGTGCGTGTTCGCCTCTTGACCCTGGGTGGGGGGCGGCATTAAATGACTTACGTTCCAGGGAGATCCCCGACAAGGGGCTGAGAAACCGCTGGCCGATCGGCAGCGCGGAAATCCTTTGAACCTGACCCGGTTCGTACCGGCGTAGGGATTGGAGATCGCGCCCACCATCAGCGGCCAAAATCTCCACCCGAAGTGAGTGGAGGTTTTTTGATGCAGGCTGGATCGCCTCTCACCCGATCGATCGACAATGGGGTGGCTGCACCCCCTCCGTTCCCTACCCCGCAGGCCGGGGAGGGAACGGAGGGGGCACCGGCCGCTGTCGACGTGGCGGTCGTCGGCGCCGGCGTCATCGGCTTATCGATTGCATGGCGGCTCGCATTGCGCGGCCTTTCGGTGGCGGTGTTCGAGCGCGCCACCGCAGGCGCCGGGGCGAGCCTTGCGGCCACCGGCATGCTGGCAGCCGCCGCCGAGCACGAACCGGGGTGCCACGATCTCCTCGCGCTCGCCCTCGAAAGCCAGCGGCAATGGCCGCAGTTCCGTGCGGCACTGGAGGCGCAATCCGGCCGCGACATCGATTTTCGTGAGGGCGGCACCCTGGTGGTGGCGCTCGGTCGCGACGAGGTGGAGCGGCTGCGTTTCCGCCATGACCTCCACAAACGCTGCGGGCTGTCGACCCGCTGGCTCAGCGGGCCGGAGGTTCGTGCCATGGAGCCGGGGCTGCGGCCTTCGGTTGCGGCGGGGCTCTATTGCGCCGACGATCATCAGGTCGATCCGCGGCTGGTGATGACGGCATTGCGCGCCGCGTATGTGGCAGCCGGCGGCCTTCTGTTCGAGCATTGCGCCGTCACCGGCGTGGACCTTGAAGGCGGCCGGGTCGCCGGATTGGCCACAGGAAAGGGAAGCTGCCGGGCGCCGACGGTCGTGCTCACGGCGGGCGCATGGACCGGCGACCTCCTGCCGCCGAACCTCACGGTGCCGGTGCGTCCGCTCAAGGGGCAGGCACTTGCGGTTCGCACGACGCCCGATACCGGAACGCTCGCTCACATCGTGTGGACGGAGCAGATCCACATGGCCCCCAAGAGCGACGGCCGGCTGATCGTCGGCGCGACCGTCGAGGAGCGCGGCTTCGACGACGCCATTACGGCGGGTGGCCTGTTTGCACTGCTCGAAGGCGCGCGCCGCGCCTTTCCGGCGATCGAGGAGATGGCAATCGAGGCGGTGTGGACCGGCTTCCGGCCAAGCTCCATCGACGATGCGCCGATCCTCGGGGCGACGTCGATCCCGGGCTTGGCGCTCGCCACCGGCCATCATCGCAACGGCTATCTGCTGGCGCCCGCAACGGCGCTTGCCATGGAGGCGTTGATCGCGGACGGCGCGCTGCCGGCCGTGGCGCAGCCGTTCGGGCTCGATCGCTTTGACGGCGGAGCGGCCCGCCGGCAAGCGGAGTACGAAACTGGAATGTCGACATGAAGCTGACCGTCAACGGAGAGCCGCGCGATTGCGCTGCGACCAACCTCGACGAACTATGGCGCAACGAGACTGCCGACCTTGAGATTGCCGGGCCGCGCGGCTTCGCGATCTCACTCAACGGCGCGGTGGTGCGGCGCGCCGCCTGGCCCACCACCGCGGTGCGCGACGGCGACATGATCGAGATCATCCGCCCCATGTCGGGGGGGTGATGTGTCCCTCCCCGTCTTCGGGGAGGGTGGCCGAGCGAAGCGAGGTCGGGTGGGGACCACAGGCACGGCTGTGCCGTGGAAAGAGCCCCACCCCAGCCCTCCCCGAAGACGGGGAGGGAGAAGAAGTTCGAGGAGCAATGCCATGACCCCTGATCCCTTCACGCTCGCTGGCGAGACCTTCGGTTCCCGCCTGCTGCTCGGCACCGCGGGCTATCCGACCCAGCGCATCCTCATCGATGCCGCAACGGCGAGCGGCTGCGAGATCGTCACCGTTTCCATCCGCCGCATCTCGCTTCAGGGGCACGGCTTCGACACCGTCAATGTGCTGTCGAAATACCGGTTCCTTCCCAACACGGCCGGCTGCGAGACCGCGCGCGACGCCATTAGGACGGCAGAGCTCGCCCGCGAAGCGCTCGACACCAACTGGGTGAAGCTCGAGGTGATCGGTGATCGCGAGACGCTCTATCCCGATGTGACGGAGCTGATCGAGGCCACGCGCCGCCTCACCGACGACGGCTTTAAGGTGCTGCCTTATTGCACCGACGATCCGGTCGTCTGTCAGCGGCTGGCCGACGTTGGAGCCGTTGCGGTGATGCCGATGGGTTCGTTGATCGGTTCCGGCATGGGCATCGCCAATCCCGCCAACCTCGAACTGATCTGCCGCCGCGCGGCGGTTCCCGTCATCGTCGACGCCGGCATCGGCACCGCGTCCGATGCGGTCATTGCCATGGAACTCGGCGCCGCCGCGGTCCTCCTCAACACTGCCGTTGCCAAGGCCGACGATCCGGTCCGCATGGCGGCCGCCATGCGCCACGCGGTCGAAGCCGGGCGCCATGCGTATCTCGCCGGGCGCATTCCGCGCCGCGGCCGTGCCGAACCTTCAAGCCCGCAGCTCGGGCTGGTCGGTTCATGAAGCAACTGCCGTCGCCGCTTCTCGTCATCACCGACCGCCATCAGGCCCGACATTCCATCGCGGCGATTGCGGCAGAGGTCGGACAAGGCGGCGGACGCTGGCTGCTGCTGCGCGATAAGGACCTTGAGCCGCGAGAGCGCCGCGATCTCGCTGCCCGCCTGGCGGAGATCGCCCGGCGTCACGGCATGCATCTCTCGGTGAGCCGCGATGTCGCTCTGGCGGCGGAATACGGCGCCTCGGTGCATCTTCAATCGGCCACCGTTGTGGGCGCTGCGCGGCAGCGCCTTGGGACGGGCGCGCTTGTCGGCGTATCGGCGCATAGCTTCGACGATGTCGCCGCCGCGGCCGCGGCGGGCGCCGATTACATCACCCTGAGCCCAATTTTCCTCACCTCCAGCAAGCCCGGCTACGGCCCGGCGCTGGGCGTTGCGGCGATCGGGCGCGCGGCGGACATCGGGATTTCCGTCATCGCGCTCGGTGGCGTGACAACCGATCTCGTCCGGCCTTGCCTTGACGCCGGCGCCGCCGGGGTCGCCGTCATGGGCGAGATCATGCGATCGGACGATCCAGGCCAGACCACCGGCGAACTGTTGGCCGCCTGCAAAGCCGCAAAAGCAGCACCTGCTGGCGGGTAGGGTGGGCTCCGCCTACAGGGCCGCTTGGTTTAGGGAACCTCTCGCGCCGTGCCCACCAGCGGCGCCATGGTGGGCACGCTTCGCTTTACCACCCTACCGCAACGGCGCCCGCGTTACGGCGCCGGCGACGCGACCGGCTTGCCCTTCTCGATGATGTAGTTTGCGAGCACCTTGAACACCTGGCCCGGAACCGTACAGGCGTCATGCACCGCGTTGGGCGGAATCTGGAAGGATTCCCCCGCCTTGAGGGTCTGGTCCGGCTTGCCCTCGATCTTGAGGACCATCGCGCCCTCCATCACATAGCTGCTCTCGACACCCGGATGGGTGTGGCGACCCGCGCAGTTGCCCGGTGCGATTTCCGCAATGGCGCTCACGACATTGAAGCCGGGCGGAAAATCGACGGTCTGGAGCGGCGTGCGCTTGATGGCGGATTGCTGCGCCACCGCCGAAACGATGACGACCGGCGCAACGGCGGCCGCAATGATGAGCGATTTCTTAAGCACGGGTGGTCCTCCCTCGACATGGTCAAGCATCGGCGGCGTGGACGCACGCCGGGCCGGGATGATAGTCCGTTGCCAATACGAAGCGCAACGTGCTCAGTGATGCGGGACGAACAGCGCAATCGGAACCAAATTCTCTGCAAATCGTGATTTTACGTCACGCGGCATCTCGTCATGACACGAAAGACTCTGAAACACTCAGTCAAATTCGGGACCGTCTGGTCCGCCACAGCGTTGATTGTGGCCGGCGCGCTAGCCCAGGACGTGCCCGGCATCGAAATCTGCACGCGCGAAAGCCGGCTGGACCGGCGCACGAGCTGCCTTCAGAGCAATGTCGAATTCCTCCAGCAGGTCGTGACCAGGAACGCGCTCGATGCTCAGCAAAAGCTCTCCGCCGCCAATCGCGAGATAGCGGCGCTGAAGGAGCAATCGACGGCGGCAACCCGCGAAGTCGCTGCGCTCAAGGATGCGCTCGCGGCCATGGAAGCGAAGATCGGGGAGCTCCAGAAGAGGGCTGCGCAGCCCACGCCGGACGCCAAGCGACAAGGGAAATGATACCCCAATTCCGTCTACACAGCGGCGAAAAATGCTCTATTGTGTCGCCCGGCCGTCACAGAACACGCCCAGAACAATCCGCATTCCGGGATTAGCTTCGCATCAGGGCGTGCAACACCCCGGGGCGGCGAGTGGAGGATATCATCATGACGAATTTCAAGTACAGCGTCGTCGGCGCCACCGGCCTGGCGCTGCTGCTTTCGATCGCTTGCGCGTCGGCGCAGCAACCGGCACCCACACGGGTACGCGGCGAGATCGAGAAGGTCGACGGCAATACGCTGACCGTCAAGAGCCGCGAAGGCGCAACCGTCAAGGTCGTGCTCAAGGACAACGCGTTGGTGACAGGCGTCGACAAGGCGATGCTCTCCGACATCAAGCAGAACTCGTTCGTCGGCATCACCGCAATGCCGCAGGCCGACGGCACCCAGAAGGCCATCGAGGTCCACATTTTCCCGGAAGCGCGGCGCGGCGCCGGTGAAGGCCATCGGCCATGGGACCTCGTCCCCAACAGCACCATGACCAACGCCAACGTGGAGCAGCTCGTGACTTCGGTGGACGGCCCGATGCTGACGATGAAGTACAAGGACGGCGAGAAGAAGATCTCGGTGCCGAACAACGCGACAATCGTGCAATTCGTCAACGGCGACAAGGCCGACCTCAAGCCCGGCGCAAAGATCTTCATCGCCGCCGGCACCAAATTGCCGAACGGCGACGTCGAAACCGCAGGCATCAAT
>Ga0209131_1000823_pt1 | contig 21788 bp, 17 predicted proteins | sample GraSoi_2013_40cm_FD_185826 | JGI IMG/M metagenome (GOLD analysis project Ga0209131, IMG submission 185826) | Grasslands soil microbial communities from the Angelo Coastal Reserve, California, USA - Sample 9_17_2013_40cm (SPAdes) (version 2) | ecosystem: Environmental > Terrestrial > Soil >... | reverse complement strand
CGGCGCTCGTCGCCGCGACGATTGCCACTGAAGACAAAGATTTTTATACCCACCCAGGCTTTGACGTGGGGTCGATCCTACGTGCGTTATGGGAAAACTATCGCACGAATGGACAGGGTGGCGGCGCATCTACCATTACACAACAATTGGCACGCGCCTTATTGCTCACTCCCGAAGAACGCGCGCAAAGAACCTATTCACGCAAAGCGCGCGAGATCATCCTCTCAGCAGAAATCACACGCCGCTATTCCAAGGATGAGATCCTTGAACTGTATCTCAATGAGATTTATTACGGCAATCTTGCCTATGGCATCGAAGCTGCATCCGAAACCTATTTCGGCAAATCCGCCAATCAATTAACGCTTTCAGAAGCATCCTTCCTCGCGGGTTTGCCGCAATCGCCTGCGGTGTACGATGTGTATACCAACCGCGATGTCACGCTAGCCCGCCAGCAACAGGTGCTCGTGCTGATGTACGGACTGAGCCAAACGAACGGCTGTATCAAAGTCAAAGTCAGCAACAGTGAAGTTCCCATTTGTGTTGATCAGGCGGCGGCTGTAGGTGCCGCGGACGAGATGAAAGGTCATACCTTTATCTCACCGAACATCAATTCTCGTTATCCGCACTGGGTTAACTTCGTCCGCGCCCAATTGGAAAAACAATACGACGCGCAAACGATCTATCGTTCCGGCTTCATCGTTTACACCACGCTGGACCCAGCGCTTCAGGACGAAGCTCAAAGATTAGTCACTGAACAAGTAGCTTTGCTTGCTGATAAGAATGCGCACAACGGCGCGCTGGTTTCCATCAAACCATCCACGGGTGAAATATTGGCAATGGTTGGCTCGCCCGATTTCAACAATGACGCGATCTCGGGTCAGATCAACATGGCTGATAGCCCCACGCGTCAGCCAGGTTCATCGATCAAACCAATCACCTATGTAGCCGCCTTCGAAAAAGGTTGGACGCCTTCTACACTTATTTGGGATGTGCCCACAGAATTTCCCGATGGCGCCAACCCGCCTTATATACCGAATAACTACGATAATAAATTTCACGGTCCAGTAACCGTCCGAACGGCGTTATCCAACTCATTCAATATTCCAGCAGTCAAAACCCTGCAATTTGTCGGCATTTACGATGACCCGAACACGCCGGAAAAAGATGGCATGATAGCCATGGCAGAACGATTGGGCATCACCAGTTTAACGCGTCCTGATTACGGCTTGTCCCTAACGCTCGGCGGCGGCGATGTCAGCCTGTTGGAAATGACCTCCGCCTATTCGGTGTTCGCGAACGGCGGCAAAAAAGTTCCGCCTGTTTCCATTTTGAAGATCGTTGATTTCCAAGGGAATGTGATCTATGAATATCAACCGCCCCAGGGCGAACAGGCACTCAAGTCTGAACACGCTTATCTGATTTCATCCATCCTTTCAGATAACGATGCCCGTTCCTGGATGTTCGGAACCAATTCGTTGTTAAATCTCCCATTCCAGGTTGCGGCAAAGACCGGCACCACCAACGACTTCCGGGATAACTGGACGATGGGTTATACACCCGATCTGGTCACTGGCGTATGGGTTGGCAATGCCGATTACACTCCCATGGTCAACACCACTGGTCTTACAGGCGCAGCACCGATCTGGTCCGCGTTCATGCAATATGCCGTACCCATTGTCAGCAATAAAAATCCAACACCGTTCACGATTCCATCTGGTATCATGGATAAAATTATTTGCGCAATTTCAGGCACCGAACCTTCGCAGTGGTGCAAAGGCGGTCAACGCAATGAACACTTTGTCAGTGACCAGCCTCCGCTACCGCGTTCTCAGGATCTATTGGTCAAAACCCAGATCGATACCTGGACTGGTTTGATCGCCGGCGATGCGTGCAAGGATTTTGCCAAAGACGAATTTGTGATGAATGTCAAAGATGAATGGGGCCAGAAGTGGCTGCGTTCCGGCGCTGGCAAAGACTGGCTTGATGCCCACGATATGCCAGGCAACCCCTTTTTCGCACCTGACCGTGAATGCAGTTCCGACGATCCGCGTCCACTTCTTGAATTCAGCATCCTCAAAGACAATGACACTATCACCAATTCACCGCTAAACATCAAGGGCATCATCAATGTCACCAAAGGCAATTTCACTGGCTGGCGCCTCGAATATGGCGTTGGCAATGACCCCTCTGACTGGACCGTGCTTACACAGGGCACAAACAAATTCGAAAATGCAGATACACTCTACACTTGGAATTTGGATGGCGTTAATGTCAATAACCTCACACTGCGGATTTACCTCATGAACGGAGATAACTTCTTCGCCGAGAAACGCGTCTTTCTCAGCCTCAACCTGCCTACGCCAACCCCATTCCCCACTCTCACCCTGACGCCTTTCCCGCCAACCAATGCACCGCCACCCACGTCAACCTCAGCGCCATCCACAGATACATCCGTGCCTCCCACAGCTACTGAAACTCTAACGCCCTTCCCGTCCGAAACGCCAACGCAGCAGATATCACCCACTGTTGCCACGCCATAACTTGATCGGACCTGATGGACAATATGCAACCACATACAAAAAAACTGTTACTCTGGTTTACAACTTTTGCGTTGATCATGGCTTGTGTACCAGGGATGGCTACGCCTTATCCAGTGTCCACGTTCGACGCCAAAGCCATCAACACCTATATTGCCCAAACTGCCAGTGTTGCCGCCATACACACAGCCTCTGTGCCAACCCTGACAGCCACAGCCACGCCGCGCAATACCTTCACCCCCATACCCACCAACACCCCCATAAATACATTTGTCCCGCCCAGCCCCATTCCAGTTGGCAAGGTACAATACTATCGCGTCAAACACGATACCCAACTTGAAAAATACAACTACAAATCACGGACTGCTGATCCGAGTTGGCCTGAAAGTATATGGGGTTCTCAAACCACCGAGGTCGTTCGCATGACCGTTGGACAAAACATCGCATCCGGAACCACACGAACTATTGTGGATGGCACCTGGTCCCAATATATTGATATGCTGAACGATTACAACAAGAAAAAAATAAATTATGTGAAAGCAGATAATACGGCGCTATTCAATGGCTCAGGCTTTCCGCAATTGGAAAGTCTCACTATGGGAGGCAATGTCATCACCCTTAATGAAATCCAGGGCGGTTGGGGTCGGGTTCATACGATCGACTACAGCAATCCCGGACCGCTTAAAGAAGTCAATTACATAACAAGACCTGACCTGGTGCATAAGTTCGTTGTTATCGGCTGGAGTCGTATTACCAAATCCTCTTATTTCGCGAACACACCGCAAGGCGATTTATATTGGCCCCTAGTTGCCACCAAACAGGTATGGATACCTATAGAATATTTGGAACCATTCCCCATCCTACCCATGGATGTAACCTCAAACAAGACACAACTAGTCAGGGAACAACCCTCCCTGGAAAGCCCCATAACCCGCTTCGAATTTACCAAGGGAAAAACTGAAACGGTCATTGACTATTATCCTTCCGGCTCGGATGTGTGGGGCCGGCTAACGAATGGATTTTGGATTCTATTGATGAGACAAGGGGGATTCCCAACTTCCTGGAGCATGGCGACACAACCGCCACCATAACCTGTCAACAGCACACAGCAGAAAGCGATTAGTCCTACATGAACATCCAAGATATAAAGCTCATCTATGAATACAACTATTGGTCAAACAAGCGGATCCTTGTTGCAAGTGCGAAGGTCTCTCACGAACAATTCTCTGCACCTGCCTCGTTTCCCTATGGAGGTTTACGTGGAACATTGCTCCATATTCTCGATGCAGAATGGGGTTGGCGTATGTTTCTACAAAACAATGACTGGTCTGTACCCGATTTGAATGAAGCAGAGTTCCCAACACTTGTAGAGTTCGAATCCTGCTGGCGCGAAGAGGAAACAGCCATGCGAATATATCTTGCCAGTTTGCAAGATGATGACCTAATTGCCCATCGTTATTACAACACGTCGGAAGGCGAATCACGCGACCGCATTTTGTGGCATTGCTTGTTACATGTGGTCAATCATGGCACCCAACATCGCAGTGAAGCCGCCGCGCTGCTAACAGACTATGGCTCATCACCCGGTGATCTGGATTTCACAGTCTTCTTGAACGAGTACAAATCATGAATGGGCAAACCCGCAGCAACATCAAATCAGGCATGACCGTACTCATCGTGCTGAAACAGGACCAACGCACTGGCAAGTTGACCAGGGGCATCGTCAAAGATATCCTCACCAAATCCTCAAATCATCCGCATGGTATCAAAGTCCGCTTGCAGGATGGGCAAGTGGGACGCGTCAAAGAAATTATCAATGATAAGGAGCTATTATGATTCGACAACTTGCACACCTCAATTTTGTAACGAACGATCTCTCGAGAATTATTGATTTTTATGTCAACAAACTTGGTATGAAAATCAAATTCACATTGGATAACCAACAGGGTCAACCTTTTGGTTATTATTTCGAATGCGGCAATTCCACTTTTCTAGAGTTCTTTGATCAAGCCATGGCAGTGGAGGTTTGGGGCGGTCAGGTGACAGAACTAGCCATCGGCACACGCTATAAACACTTTTGTCTTGAAGTCACCGGGTTGGATGAGTTCTGCAAAGAGTTGAAGAGTAAAGGCGTGGCTGTCACAGATATTTCAATAGGCATGGATAATTCCCGGCAGGCTTGGATCGCTGACCCCGATGGAAATCAAATCGAGTTGATGGAGTATGGTCCTGCGAGCCTGCAGCTTACAGGGAAGTTAACACAGTAAGAAAATCAAGCCATGCCTTTTCAATAAGGGCATGAACAACCTAATTCTTAACTACGATCAGATCGCATCTGAATACAATCAGCGTTATCCAAACTCCCAACAATGGGAACGCGGACAAGCCCTGCTAAACCTGGCAAGACAATTGCATGCGCAAAACATTCTTGAAGTTGGCAGCGGCACAGGTTATTGGCTCAACTTGTTGAATCAAGTTTCAGCGAACGTCTTCGGGCTTGATTATTCACTCGGCATGCTCAAGCAGGCACAGAAACAATCTGCACCGCTTAAATTGGCAAGCGGTTCAGCTATCCAAATCCCTCATAAGGACAACTCTTTCAATCTCGTTTATGCTGTGGATGCCATCCATCATTTTGGCGATCACAAGGCATTTATTGCTGAAGCATTCCGGGTGCTTAAGCCGGGAGGCGCATTGGCCGTGATTGGGCACGATCCACATGAAGGCACCACCAAGTGGTACATCTACGATTATTTCGATGGCGTATATGACACAGACTTGCGGCGCTATCCGTCTGGCAGATCGGTGCTGAAATGGATGGAGAGCACCGGCTTTCAAAATGTCTCATCCCAAAATGTGGAGCATATTTTAAATGTACACATGGACGCAAGTGTGCTCCATGATCCCTTCTTGAAACAAAACGCCAGTTCACAACTCGCCTTGCTTAATGAGGAAGTTTATCAGGCTGGCATTGAAAAAATAAAGCAGGCAATTGCAGAAGCAAAGTCACGTAATGCACAGATCACTTTTAGTTCAGATATCTACGTCAAAATGTTTCTGGGATACAAACCCGCTGCGTAGATTTTTCAGCGTTGGATTTGTTTTGAGAACAGCTGGCAGGTTCGGGCGCGGAAAGAAGCGCTAGTCCAATTCATATCAATGCAACAAAAAAGCTCCTTACAATTTTTGTGAGGAGCTTTTTTATATAAATTATTTATCGGATGGAGGTGATGCTGAAGCAGGTGTCCGGCGTGATTGTTCATCTTTCACAGTGCGGATGCCATTGGCAACCTGATTGGAGATCCGTTCCAGCTCAGCCTGAAGCTGGGTGAGGCTGTCCAACACGTAGTCGTCTGCATCGATACGGACATTTTCAGCATCGGTGCGTGCCTGGACAAGGATCTGGTCGGCGCGGCGTTGACCTTCCTGAACAACCATTTCTTTTGAGGCAAGCTGGTCGGCTTTCTGGCGGGCAAGATCAAGAGTTCGGTTGGCTTCTTCCTGCGCCTGAGCAAGCACTCGGTCGCGTTGACCGAGCAATTGCTGTGCCTTCTTCACTTCCTCAGGGATGGCGATACGCATCTGGTCGATGATATCCAACATGCGATCTTCATCCACCATCACATTGCGGGTAAGAGGAATGCTTTTGCTCTCGTTGAAAAGTTCTTCGAGCCGGTCGATCAGTTGCAGAATATCCATAAATGCCTCCGTGAAACGGATGATTCCTATTCTATCGCATTTTTAATCGCGCAACGCATTCGGCGGGGAATGTCCGTCGCCCGTGCTGACTTTGATTTTGAGCGCCTTTTCCACATGGGGCGGGACCATGCTCGAAACATCGCCCAATAATGAAGCAATTTCCTTGACCGTGCTGGATGAAAGAAAGGTATGTTGTTCGGCTGTGATAAATGCGACCGTTTCGATATCATTGGCAAGCCGTTGATTTGCCAAGCCCATACGGAATTCAAACTCAAAATCAGAGAAGACTCGTAAGCCGCGTACGATCACGCGCGCATCGATCTTGCGGGCAAAGTCCACAGTTAGACTGCTATATCCTGTGACCTTAACTTTTGGGTTATCCTTGAACGCTTCGCTGACCAGTTCCATGCGTTCTTCGGGTGAGAACATCAATGACTTTAAGGGTTTGTCGTAAACAGCCAATACAAGTTCATCGAAGATGCGTGAGGCGCGCGAGGCAATATCGATATGACCATAATGAATCGGGTCGAATGTTCCGGGAAATAAGGCTCTGACCATATTAGTTTTTTAGTCTCCTAGTCGTTAGTCTGATAGTCAAACACTGAAGAGGCGGGTTGGTCACGTCTTTGACTAGGGACAACGCGACCAGCAAACTATTGGACTAACTTACATCCCCTTTGCCTTCACCCCAGAATCTTCCGAAGGCTTCAGCGAGGAGAGAATTTTCAGACTTGGATAGATCGGCATCCTGCTCAAATAACTTTTGCGCCTGAGTACGAGCTTTTTCGATCAACTTGACATCCGTGATGCTCGCCATGCGCAGACCACTGGCGTAACCAGATTGGCGCGTACCTAAAAATTCACCGGGACCGCGGATCTGCAAATCTTTTTCTGCCAGCACAAAGCCATCATTCGATTCGGTCATAGCTTGCAAACGTTCATTCTCAGAATTATCTTCATGGGTTAGAATCAGAAGACAGTAGGATTGATCGGAGCCACGCCCGACGCGTCCACGCAATTGATGGAGCTGTGCCAAACCAAATCGGTCGGCGCCTTCAATCACCATCACGGTGGCGTTGGGAACATCCACTCCCACTTCAACAACAGTCGTCGAAACGAGAATGTCAAATTTCTTATCGCGGAACTTGAGCATCACATCGTCTTTTTCAGCAGGACGCATGCGCCCATGTAGTAAACCAAGTTTCAAATCGGGAAAGACTTCCTTTGAGAGCGTTTCGTAATCGTCCACGGCGGCACGCGCTTCGATCTTTTCACTTTCATCGATCAATGGGTAAATGATAAACGCTTGTTTTTTATCTTTAATTTGTCCGCGTAATAATGTAAACGCGCGCTCGCGTTCCTGCGGACGCAGGACATAGGTGTTGATGGGTTGTCGCCCAACGGGCATTTCGTTCATGATGGAGATATCGAGGTCGCCGTATAAAGTCAGTGCCAATGAACGTGGGATCGGAGTCGCAGTCATCACAAGCAAATGTGGATTTGTGCCTTTGCTTCGGAGTTCCGCACGTTGTTCCACGCCGAAGCGATGTTGTTCATCGATCACGGCAAACTGTAATTCGGCAAATTGAACTGGTCCTTCAATGACAGCATGTGTACCGATTACGATCTTGATTGTGTTGCTCGCAAGCCCGTTGCGAATTTCCTCTTTTTCGGCTTCGGGTGTATCGCCAATCAATAAACGAATCTCTTCAGGCTTGAGAACATCTTTGAGAAGATCCGTAAAGCTGCGATAATGTTGTTCCGCCAAAATGGACGTGGGTGCCATGATCGCGGCTTGTGCGCCGTTGCTCGTGATAACACCGGCAGCTATCGCAGCAACCACAGTCTTACCAGAACCTACATCGCCTTGCAAGAGTCGATTCATGGGTTTGCCGGAGTCGAGGTCGACGCGAATGTCTGCGATGGCGGTTTGTTGGGCAGAGGTCAGGGTGAAGGGCAAGCCGGTTAAGCGCGAAGCAAGCCACTCGTCCGAGATGGAGAAGCGGCGCGCGTCCACAGATTTCCAATCCCGTTTTTGGCGCAGCACGCCCATTTGCAGATAAAAGATTTCGTCGAAGGCGAGACGTTCACGCGCGGCTTTGAGTTTCTCCTGCGAATCAGGAAAGTGGATTTGCAATAAGGCTTCGCCAAGTGGCACGACGCGCGCAGAATTACGCACGCTTTCAGGCAGAGCATCGGCAACATTCGGCGCCCAATATTCAATGACCTGTTTCATCAAATTGCGCAGCCATTTTTGATTGATCTTTTCAGTGAGCGAATAGATCGGCACGATGCGATTGGTATGCAGGTTCTCTACATCAACCGATTCCCAATCAGGGCTATTCATCACGAGCCGTCCAAGATATTGATCGATCTTCCCCGAAACGGAAATCGCATCGCCCTGCTTGAAACGATTCGCCAGCCAGGGTTGGTTAAAGAAAGACAAACGCAAACCGCCCGTGCCGTCACTGATGATGGTCTCAATGATAGAAGCCTTGCCACCGCGGATTGGGCGCGTGTGCACGCTTTGGATTGTGCCAATCACCGTAACCTGTTCACTATAGAACAGATCTTTGATCGGCTTGAGTTGTGAGTAATCGTCATAACGGCGAGGGAAGTAATACAACATATCGCCGAGCGTATACATACCCAACTTGGCAAGCGTCTCAGCATGGCGCGGACCCACGCCCTGCAACACGGTCAGCTTGGCGTCGAGCGCGGCGGGCGTGGCAGAGGTCTTGGCACCTACAACCGATTCAGAACGCGGTTGCACAGGTGGACGCGGCTTCTGTTCACGTTGTTCAGGGCGAGGTCCTGAGCTTGCCGAAGGATCTGGTTTGGGTAAATCAGCTTGAGGTTGAGATGGGGTCGGTTTCTGTTGCTCTTCGCGCGGGGCTTGAACATCGCGTGGCTTGGACTGTCCTTCTGGTGGATTTTGGCGCGGCTTCTGCTGGGTGTCTGGATATGTGTCCCCGATCCTTTTCCATAATCCTTTTAGCGCGTCAGTCCGCGATTGGGGGCTGAGTCCATCATACGAGCGGAGTCGCTGCACAACAGCTTGAATCACTTCTTCTTTGATGCCGTCGGCGCGAGCTTCCCCTTCCCAAAAATCGAGCATTTTTGCCAATCCGCCAATAATAGCGGTATTTGCATAGCCGTTCTCGTGTTCGAGACGGAAAAATTTGCGTAGTTTTTCTAATGAAGGCTGCATGGAAGTATTTTATCATGGGGGAGGATGAGATATAGGAGCCACAGATCTTGATAGACCTTAGATATGTTTTAGTCAGGCGAAAGTAGCGTTTTCAATAAGACAGGAGATAGAAAGTCGAAAATGGTAATAATAAAACTACGTTTATCCTGCTGGAATTGTCGCTCGTAAGCGAGAAAAACTTCTCTAAGTATCTTTTTGGAAATAAAATTTCTAAAAACAAGAATCCATAGAACTTTGCTCAGCAATCCCCCAATTACCACGCCGAATAAAGAAAAAATACCAGCCAGCACAAACGCCAACTTCCCTACAAACGGGTACATCGCTTTTCCTGCATCAGACCCTAAAGAGAAACCACTTATCAAACCCATTAGCAAGAACAAAGCAAACCAAATATTAGCAGTTCGTATCTGATGTCCATTCCAACTACTGGGCTGGCCATTTACAGTCAAGTCAACCATCCGCAAGTTTCGTTGTAAATTAAACTCGAGACTTAAACGACTAGCTTCATCTATCAAACGATAATCCTGAATAAGTAAATCGCATTTCCATGCTGTAACAGAAAACAAAGGTTGCATCAATTTTGTTCGAATTAGCTCAAAGTAATGTTCTAAAGCCAGTAAAACATTCTTTTCTGTAAATGATTCAACACTAAATATAGGTTGAAACTCTATATCTGATAAAACATCTTCAATATTCGTATCTGTTTTATCTGCTACGTCTTGTGGCGTTTCTCCAACATACAAAACCTGACCGTCAAAGCTATCGAAAGCCAATAAATTAACTGCTTCTTCATTCCATCTTGCTTGCAAACATGTGATTCGAATTTGCTCGGGAACTATAGTGATTTTGATTTGTATTTCCATATCCTACTCTTTAATAATCATAGAATTCGCAAAAGGTCCTTTGCAAAGTGATTTTATCATCTCAAAAATAAAAACTCAGAAGCATGAATATTATATTTTTTTATTCGTATCACCTCAATTTCCGTTCTGATACAATCACTACAATATTCTGATTTTTTCACGAGGCAATCATGGCAAAAGCAACTTTCAAATGGGATGATCCCTTCCTGCTCAACGACCAACTCACCGGCGAAGAACGGATGATCCGCGACACGGCACGCAAATACTGTCAGGATAAGTTAATGCCGCGCATCCTGGAAGCGAACCGGCATGAGATCTTCCACCGCGAGATCATGGATGAAATGGGCGCCATGGGCTTTCTGGGCTCAACTCTCCCTGAGGAATATGGCGGCGCGGGGTTGAATCATGTCGCGTATGGCTTGATCGCCCGCGAAGTAGAGCATGTGGATAGCGGTTATCGCAGCGCCATGAGCGTACAGAGTTCGTTGGTGATGTATCCTATTTATGCCTATGGCACCGAAGAACAGCGCAAGAAATATCTTCCCAAACTTGCCAGCGCGGAACTTATCGGTTGCTTCGGTCTGACCGAACCCAATCACGGCAGTGACCCTGCCAGCATGGAGACCCGCGCCAAAAAAGTGGATGGCGGCTACATTCTGCAGGGCAACAAAATGTGGATCACTAACTCGCCGATCGCAGATGTCTTTGTCGTGTGGGCAAAATTGGATGGCGAGATCCGCGGCTTCATTCTTGAAAAAGGGATGAAAGGTTTAAGTGCCCCGAAGATCGAAGGGAAGTTCAGCCTGCGCGCCAGTGCCACCGGCGAAATTGTGATGAACGAAGTCTTTGTGCCCGATGAAAACTTCATGCCTAATGCGAAAGGGTTGGGAGGTCCGTTCGGGTGTTTGAACAAGGCGCGCTATGGAATTGCATGGGGCGCATTGGGCGCAGCAGAATTCTGCTGGCACGCGGCACGTCAATACACGCTGGACCGTCCGCAGTTCGGACGTCCGCTCGCGGCGAATCAGATCATGCAATTGAAACTGGCGAACATGATGACCGAGATCACGCTTGGATTGCAAGGCGCGCTCCGAGTCGGACGCCTGATCGATGAAGACAAAGCCACACCTGAGATGGTCTCGCTCATCAAACGCAATTCCTGCGGCAAAGCATTGGAGATCGCCCGCATGTCACGTGACATGCACGGCGGCAATGGCATCTCGGATGAATTCCATGTGATCCGTCATATGATGAATCTGGAAGCAGTCAACACGTATGAAGGTACCCATGACATTCACGCGTTGATCTTGGGACGGGCCCAAACAGGAATACAAGCATTTTCGTAACTGACAGTGTTCCATCAAGAATCAAAAACTTGGAAGTCTTCACGACTTTCAAGTTTTTACTTTCTCACCGCTGCGAACCCCAAGCCATTCGGACCCACATGTGTGCCAATGACCGTAGTCACATTGACCATGAGAATATCGCGAGGCACAGATTGACTTGCGTGTTGCATCACAACATTCAGGAATTCTTTGGCACGCGGTTCTGCACCCGTGTGAAGAATTGCCAGCCTTTCAAGTTCGCCGCCTTCGAGGAGAAATTTCAACATCCGCTCATTACCTTGTTTGGTGGTACGGACTGCGCCAATCGTTTTGACTTCTCCATTTGTCAATTCAATCATCGGCTTAATGCTCAATAAACTTCCCAACGCAGCGACTGCACCAGGAACACGTCCACTGCGTCTGAGGTTTTCCATCGTATCCAATGCAGCGAAAACATGTAAGCGCTTGCGCGTGGATTCGATGGTATCCAGCGCGGCTTGAAGTCCATCTTCTGCGGCTTCGGCGGCAGCGAGTACTTGAAAGCCAAGTCCAAGTGAGATGGAAAGGCTGTCGACGATGGTGATCTTATCCGTGAAATCATACGCAGCTTGGCGCGCGGAATTGATGATGGTGGTCAATGGTCCTGCCGCGTGGATGGAGAGGACATGGTCACAGCCGCGGGCAAAGAGGGAATCATAACGGGTTGAAAATTCGCCGATCGAAGGCGCAGCCGTTGTCGGTTGAGTCTGAAACGAGGGGAATCGTTTGTAAAAATCTTCGCGTGAGATGCCGATCCCATCTGCGTATTCTTTTCCATCAATGACAAGTATGGAAGGGACCACTTCAAGTTCATGTTGATCGATCAAATATTTGGGCAGATCAGAGGTTGAGTCAGTGACGATGCCGAGTTTCATTGTTTCTCCCGGTCAAGCCAGAGTTCGCGATATTTGCGGTTCCAATCAATGAGGAAACGATAAGCAATGACAACGCCACCTGCAATGGCGATCCAGAATTCCATACCGCGCAGATTGAGCAGCCAGAATATGGGCGCCATGAGAATGCCTGTGAAAACACTGGCACGCGCGCCATGATGAATTGTTATAGTAAGGAGCAGCAATAAACCAAGACCTATCACGAATGCGAACCAATTGATCGCAAGCAATGAGCCGCCAAACGTGGCAAGTCCCATGCCGCCGCGGAATTGCGCAAAGAGGGGCCAGCAATGGCCGATGATCGCGCAAGCGGCAGTAAGAGGAACAACGTAGCGCAAGATGTCGTTTTGTGCTACATGCATAGCAAGATAAGTTGGCAGAAATCCTTTGGTGATATCAAGGATCAATACCAATGCACCCCAACCAAATCCGGCTTGTCGAACCGTGTTGGTGGTAGTGGCATGACCTGAACCCGCATCGCGCACATCGACGTTTTTGACGTAACGTGTGATCCAAATGGAAAATGGTAGTGAGCCGGAGAGATAACCAAAAGCAGGAAAGAGAAATAATAAAAGGATGTTCATGGTTCAATCCAAATTTCGAATCGCAGGATGCGATAAACCGATCAAAGCCAGCACCATCGTTGAAGCGCCGCCAATCAAAAACACAGTCGGCGCACCGACCAAATCCGTAGCCCAACCAGCGAGCGCAAACCCGATGGGCAGGAACACAAACGAGCCCAACGCGTCAATTGAATAAACACGCCCGAGCATGTCATGCGGTACCATTTCCTGCAAGGTATTATTCCAGATCAAGCCGAAGACCGAAAAGGTAAAACCATAAACGAACATACTGCCGATCAACACCGGGATCGGAAATTTAAATCCAAAGAACAACAAAAGAACGCCCTGTGTCAGCGGCGTAAGATATCCCATCAACCCGCGCCTGCGCAGGCGCTTGAATTGTCCCAGCAAAACTGCGCCTACAATAAAACCAATTGAGAAGACGCTGCCAAATATTCCGAGCAGAGATACATCTGCACCAAGGTTATCCTTGATCAAGAACGGCATTGCCACGGCCCGCGGGCTGGCTTCAGACATATTCACAAAACCATAGATCAGGATCGTGACCCAAATCCACGGGATAGCCATAATGACGTTAAAGCCCTGACGCAATTCACCAATGCCCTGACTGATCGCCTCTTTCATGGACTTGGGCTTGCCTTGCGTTTCAGGGGCTTTCTCCACGCTTGAAGCTGCGATCACATTACCACGCACGAGTGGAAAAACAAACAGCGCCGAAATAAAAAATGAAAGTCCATCCAATGCAAAGGTCAGGGATGTGCCGCCAAGCGCCACCAACGCTGCGCCAATGGATGGACCGACGATCCCGGTGATCCGTCCACTGAGTCCATTCAACGAATTGGCACTGGTCAACATATCAGGCGGAGTGATCTGTGGAACAACCGATTGATAAGCTGGAAAGAAAAATGCCTCTACAAACCCAAAGAGCAGGCTGGCAACATAAATGTGCCAGATCTCCAAAACATCCAGCCATGAAAATATAGCAATGAACGAGATAATCAAGCCGCTTAGTACATCTGAGATGAACATAATACGGATGCGTGGAAAACGATCCACCACCACGCCACCAATCAGCAAAAAGATCAAAAGAGGGATTTGCGTAAGAATGAGCACAGTGCCCATGGCAGTTGCGGAACCGGTCTTCTCCAAAACCCACCATGCCAGAGCAATCCGATAAAAGCTATCACCGAGCCGTGAAATGGTTTGTCCACTCCACAACAGAGCGAAGGGCCGATGCTTAAGCGAACGCAACACATTCATATTGTGCGCGAGTATAGCATAGGCATAAAGATTATCTGGGTTGATTGATGATCTTACGGTGTTGGGGTGTAAATGTATAACTTCCAGGCACTTAGCTTGCCAATCATCTGATATTCAGGTGGTGGGGCTGGGTATCCGTCCACTTTGGGAAGCAACAAATATTGAATCCCCTGAGCGCGCAGCCACCCAAGATCAGAGATCTGGTTTGGTGAAGCGAACGGCACTAGACGCCGACTCAAATGCTCGCCAAAAAGCGGATAATCCAAAATGAAAAAGGGAATGTAATACCCCAACGTTGCATCGGCTGGCACAAGGTTCTCCACCATGCCATACATATCGCGGTCATTTTTTCTTTGGATGGTTTGTATGAATATACGGCTGTTATTCCAAACATGGAACTCATCAGCGAATTTCCCGAGAGTAGGCTTGGATGGATTGTAAAGCAATGTTACTGTGACAATGACGATAGACAAACCAGCGATCAACCACTCATGAAATGCATTCCCTTTTTCCTTAAACCAGGTTGCCGTGAGAGGAGCGCAGAGGGCGACTAATGGAGCGAAGTAGCGTCCCTGGAAAGGGTCCCAGCCTGGGCGCAGGATGATTTCCAAAGGCACAAACATCAATACAGCAACCCCAGGTCCCAACAGAAGCCAGTTGCGTTGACGAAGACCGCGCCAGGATTGAACAAACAGCGCAGGGAAAATTAACAGGACGCTTAACGGTCCATACCAGGCATTGCTCTCCTCATTGATATTTTTTTGTGAAAAACTAAATGCATGTCCAGGTGCTGTATAGGCCGTCCCCTCAATCTCTTCAAACCTAATTGCCTTGAAAAAAGCCTGCGCCAGACGCATCTTAATCTTGTGACTATACCCATCCAAAGGCCTGGGCAAACCGCTGGTATCCAACGCCTGATAAAACAAACGTGGTACGTTATAAATTACTTCAAGGAAGATATCAGACGAACTTGATATCAAGGAATTGGGCCGGGATACTCGTGCTAGACTTAGTTTATTAGGCGCTTCATACTGGCTTTGGGGTACGCCAATCATAGAGTCGATATAGTCTGGCGAACCGAACGGGTTACCAAAATTTTTCAAATTGACCACATAAATATAAGAACCTAACAATGCGATCGCCACAAACAGGTTGACTGACCAAAACAAAAGCGGCTTCCAGGTCCGTTTGCCGTATTGTAGAATAAGCAGCAATGCCAACGCTGCCAGCACAGGTAACAGGATGAAATAACTTTTCTTCACCCCGATTCCAAGTCCAACACTAATGGCAGATAATGATAAGAGTGAATACTGACCATCCCTTATGCCAAGAATTAGAAAATAAACTGCTGGAATAAAGAAAGCCACGGTTACAAGATCAGTTTGGGTGGTGGTTGACTGTAAAGCCATCAAAGGGAAACTCATGAAAATCAACGCTGCAAAAGCAGAAGAACGTTGTGAGTAACCCAACAAACGCGCCATTCCAAAGACACCCATCCCCGAAATCAGCGCCGCAAGCCATTGGACACTACCAACCATGCGATCGCTGCTCAAGAACAATAAAGTCCAATACGTTTGGAGTTGAACAACAACCGGATACCAAACTTGATTAAGCATGGTCGTTTGCCAGGGGAAGAACGATCCATGTTGCAGCCAAAAGCCGATCCGCGAGAGGTGCGTGCTGAGGCTGTCCATATTATTTTGCGGGATTAGAATAATCTGCACCATCGCAAAAATATAGGACACAATGATGGTTAGGGTCAACAGGGCTAAAATAGGCTCACGCCACATCCATTGAATATCAAATTTTATTTTCCAACTTTGAAAAGGCTCCCATAAGGCTGGTTTCTCGGCGCGCTTCCAAATCACCCAACCAATTCCCCCACTCAGCATATGCAGTGTCAATATGACCCAGCGGAAATTCAATAAATACAAACTGTTTGCAATATAAAGACTCAATGTTATATCGGCGCTGCCGATTAAATACAAAGCCATTAACCAGACAGGTTTGTTAGGTGGTCGAAGAATTGCCACCCATGGCAGGCTGCTAGTCAACAAAATGAACAAAGCGAGAATAAAGATAATCATTCAGTGCACACAATCAGGGATGATGATTTCAAATCATTATAATGTAAGTATGATGGAATATATCTCTAGATTGCCCGCCCTGTAATGACTTCTATGCATCTATGCTGGCTCCTATCTATCTTTTTGGATTTGAAGCAATGACGAGGATCAAAGATGCGTAATTTTCATCCATATTATTGCTGATGAATTCAGGGCGGATACTTGGCAACAGCTTGCGAAATGCATTTTCTTCGCTAGCGAGTATCTTTATTTCGACCTGCTCGAAACATACTTCGAAGGCACTACGATAATTCCATAAACGATACCGATTATGGTTGCTGGAAGGATTTAACCATTTACGCCATGTGTTCTCTGAAAACCGCAGCATTTCAAAGGGATATTTGAAAAAATGATCGCGCAAGTCTACGAAATGAATTTGTATGCCCCCAGTTTTCGTCAAGGACGCCAAGGCATGGGTGATGCCTTCAACATCATCTACATGCTCGTAGACCGAACTGCTCACTACAAAGTCCATTTTATTGGAATCGGAGTCCACTTGAAAGTCGCGAATATCTGATTCGAGGAGGGTCATCCATTCAGGACGCGGACGCAGCATTCCGTTTTCTAAAGCAAAATATTTTTCCTCGCCTTCAAATAAACGCAGATTATGCACGTCATCTGTCAGCGCATATTTATCGCAAAGTACAACATGTGAGGTACCTGCTTTTAATAAGCTAAAACCGATGTCAAAACGTCCGCCATAGCCGAAAACCATAACCCTTTTATCTTTCAAGGAAAGTCCACGCTCTGAAAAAACTTGTATATAGCGTTGCACAGCTCCAAGTGGATCGTTCGTTTCAAGCCCTGACCGTATGACAATATTTCTCAGCAATAATGCCCGCGCCAATTTCTCAGGCATAACGTGGCGAAGAATGCGCGGTATAAGATAGGGAATGTTCAAGACAGATTCTCGATGTTAGAAATTATAATTTTTACGGAAGCACTTGAGAGCAGTTTGATGTATCCGAGCGCGGCACCAACAACTCTACGCCAACCTTCTTTATAAGACGCAAGGTTTCATAATAACATAACGTGGGTGTTGACACCCATTTAACCCAGGCGTTATTTTCCTCACCAAAGTCATCCGAGCTTGTTTGGATATTTTCGTGCAAGGGATTGCTAATAATTAACGAGAAACGCTGAGAGGCAAGATCTTTATAATAAGTCTGAAAATATAGAGCATCACCACTCAACGCTCTATCGATAAGGACCTTTTTGTCATACTCGGGGATAAGAGAGACATCGTTAATGTAACCAAACGTAAGCAATTGGCGCTGATCCATGAATAGCACATCGCCTTGTTTGGATGCCTGAGCCGCCTCGCTCCGGATACTATTCAGCGCATCGGATATATACGTCTCAGATGGAAAGGAGCTGAGTGCTGAATCGGTCGGAGGAATATCGGCCAGAGTCATCACCCAGCTAATGTCATTCTTATTAATTACACTAGGATTTAACTGCATATATGGCCGGTAGGCAGGCATAATCACCAATAGCAAAAGCATTATTTGCAGCCATGGAGAGAAGATCTTATCTTTTTCGATCCAATCCCGATCAGAACTCCGCCACGCGATTGCACCGACAAACATCAAACCGATAATGAACATGTCCATATTATGCAAATCCCCGCCACCACCAATCTTTACACTTACAATCAAACCCACAATAAAAAAAGCAAGCAAAGGTAAAATAATGCCTAGTTTCTGCCATGCATTCAAAACCCAACTTCCAGTCTTTGAAAGATAGAGCAAAACTACCACTAGTGGTGCAGTGGCAAGGAACAACCCAAACAAAATCCCATAACCATATGTAGTGTTAGGTAGAAGCCGATACCAAAGCAGAGGTTGATCTGAAACACTAGTTTGAATGGCTGTGAGGGTAATGCCGCCTGCGGTGTTCACATTACCTGGATGCCCGAACAACATTCCTATCCAGTTGAACATAACAGGAAGCACCTTTGGCCCCAAGAGACCGCCAACGATACCCGACAACCCAACAGAAATAGTGCGCCCCCAAGTCTTTATAGTTAGGTGGCCATCTTGAAGTGCAGCACCTGCAAACTCTAACATCACAGCCCACATGCCAGGAGCAAAAAGCCAAGTGGTGCGACTAACCTCCGCAAAATAGCTTGCACCGAGGATGACAGGAATCGCAAGCCACAATGACTGTTTCCAGGCAATTGTAACCAGAATTGCACTCAACAAGAGGGGAGGGTGAATCGGACCTTGTTCCACAAAAGTAAAGCCCCAAATGCCCGCTAAAATCCAATATGAGAAGTTTTTTCTAGGGAATCTGAAAGCAAACCATCCTAAAATCAGATATGGAATCACATCGATCAGTCCCAGCCATAATCGCTCTTGCCAGATCGTGATTCCCGGAATGAGAAAGGGGATGCCTCCTAAAAGTTGTCTACCAAAATCAAGAAACACAGGTATGGGTTTGTTCGCGGGGAATTTATAAATGGCATGTCCAAACAAAATGGAATAATCCCACAACCGGTTCCCTTCAGACCATCCAATGGAAAATGGGTAATCCGTGATGTTTTCCAATTGTGCAAAAAAACTATAGACGCCAGCTGTCAATATTAAGGCAACAAGTATTTTTTTCCAGGAAAATTTCTCATCCGATCCATTACTCAAAAGCCAGCTAATTAGAATGACTGAGAGCGCCCAGACCAGAGCCCGGAAATTTGAACCACCAAATATCCTTCCCCAAGGAGTATATTGAAAAAAATAAACGGGCATTCCCAGAATGATTATTATGAGAAGCCAGCGAATACCTTTCAATTTATCTCGTAGACTGGATGCGCTTGTAAAAACTGAGGCTGGCTTTTCAGGAAACCATAGTGAAAACAGTACACCACCCAAACAGGCAGTGCAAAACAAGACAAAAAACAGAAAGAGCAGGAACCACTTCGGTGAGAATTGACCCAACCAATTACCAGTACCCCAAGCTATGTTATAAAATTCCACACAAGCACCGGAGAGTGCCCACGCACTTACAAATAATAATAAAATACTTTCTATTTTTTGGGACGATAATCTATTCATTATAAAATCAGCCACTTCGCCATAAACTACCTGCTACCTATGAGAACCCGCATGTAGTCGTAATATTTTTGACACATAAGATCTGTTGAGTGGAACTGCAAAACATGCGTTTGTGCTGCTGTACCAAGGCGTATCATCATCTCAGGATGATCAAGTAATTGTAATATCGAATCCCCCAGCCTATCAGAATCTTCGGGGGGCACCAATAAGCCCTGTACCCCATCAATCACAAGATCTTTAATACCATCAATATGTGTGGCAACAACGGGAAGCCCTTCTGCCATTGCTTCCATAAGCGCCCTAGATAATCCTTCCCAACGTGAAGGAAGCACAAAAATATCTGCTGCAACCAAGGCAGGGGCAATATCAGACCACATTCCAAGCAGATGTACATAATTCGATAATCCAAGTTCCAAGATTTGCTTCTCCAGCTGCGAACGTAAGGGGCCATCTCCGCAAATCCCTGCTTGTATATTTGGAAAACGGCTTAATATTTTGGGCATGGCTTGAACAAAAAATTCGTGGCCTTTTTGATACGTAAGCCTGCCAACAGAAAGTAAAAACAGATCGTTATCAGCAAGTCCCAGGTCTCTCCGGGCCTTTGTTCGATCTACAGATAAAGTATTAAGAGGAGTAGCCCCATTTGGAATTACCATTATCTTTTTTGAATACACACCTTCATCGATGGCTGTTTGGCGTGTTTGTTCCGAGACAACTATCAAAGTATTCGCAATTCCAATATTTATAAGCAAACTATGCAACTTTTGCCGCCATAAAGGAAATCCTTCGATTTTTCCACGATGCGTAGCAATACGAACAGGGATTTTCGCCAGCCAGGCTAACGGCAACCCAAGCAGATTGCTGTCATGGGTAAAAGTCTCTACAATATCAAAACGTTCGCGCACGAGCAAAACCCATAAATACCATAAGCTCAGGATAAAATTCCCAATCTGATGCAAAAAATTTGCACCAGATTTGTACGCCTGAAGATTATAAACCGGGAAATCAACAGACTTTTTCCATTTTTTATAGAGTTCCTCCTTATCATAAAAAAAGGCGACGGCTACCTTACAACCATGTAATTTAAACCAGCGAGCTTGATCAAATAGGCCTATTTGTGCTCCACCAATTGCCATTTGTGTGCCGATAAGCAGGATTGAGAACTGTTTTTTTTCGTTCACGGAAAAGTCTTTGATCATTCTGTTAGGTTATATTGAGGGTCGAAGCTATGAAGATTGAGTTTGCAATCAAATATCAAGAACGGCTTTATATTGCGGGATGACTGAATCGATTTTATATTGTTCCAGCCAGCTTTTGGGCGGCTTCTGAACATTACCTGCAAGAACGGTCTCTATTGCTTTTGCCATGGCATTAGCATCACCAACGGGGACAAGATACCCATATTGTCCAGCTGCTAGAATTTCAGAAGGTCCACTTGGACAATCTGTACTAACCACTGGGCAATCACAAGCCAGAGCCTGAATTAATACATTTGGCAAACCTTCCCATTTTGATGATAAGACAAATACAGAAGCTTTTTTCAGAAATGCGAAGGGATTTATTTCGAACCCAGGGAGATCAACCAAATCATGTAAATTGGAAGAGTGAATTAATTCCTCCAAAGCCAATCTTTCATCTCCATCGCCAAGGATGATCAAGCGTGATGGGGTTTTTCTTTGCACAATCTCAAAAGCCTTGATCAGTGTAAAAAAATCCTTCTCTCCAGATAAACGTCCCACTCCAAGAATCACGGGCCATTGACCTGTTGCAAAGAAAGGATGGTCAATAGACGCATCCGCCTTTTGGAGGAGTTCATCTGTTACAGCGGGGTTATAAATAACCTTTATACGCTCAGACGGAATTCCTGCGTAAATGACAAGGTCTTTCGCGACTCCACGTGATACAGCAATAATTCCATCCGCCAAGGGATAAACCATTGACACCACTATTTGTTCAATGATTTTCTTTAACCTGGTCCGTTTGTTCAGGGATAATTGAGTAGATATCCTCACAGCAATCCTTGTAGGCACTCGGGATATTATTTTTGCCAAAATTGCGATCACACTAGTCACTTCAAATGGCGAAAGCAGCGCATGGGGTCTTTCCGTTCGAAGATATTTTATAAGCCTTATAAACATTACAAACGGATTTTCGGTATTGAAATCAATAATCCGCACGCCCGCGGGTACCTCAGAAATAAG
>Ga0209131_1000822_pt1 | contig 21798 bp, 16 predicted proteins | sample GraSoi_2013_40cm_FD_185826 | JGI IMG/M metagenome (GOLD analysis project Ga0209131, IMG submission 185826) | Grasslands soil microbial communities from the Angelo Coastal Reserve, California, USA - Sample 9_17_2013_40cm (SPAdes) (version 2) | ecosystem: Environmental > Terrestrial > Soil >... | reverse complement strand
CGGTGACCCCGGCGTCGCGAACTGCGCCCTGTGCGGCCAGGAGCAGCCTCGGGCTCACCTGGATCTCCGCGTTGAGCCCGACCTCGTAGTAACTCAGGCTCCCATCGGTGCTGTCACCAAATACATTATTGCCGCTGCTGAGTACGAAGCCCTGCGCGGCGTAGCCGTGCGCCTGGTATTCGAGCGCCACGGCGGGCGGGCACAGGGCACAACCAATCAACGCCGATGCCACGCACTGGATCGCCCGGCGGGAAACGACTGAATTGAAGGATGGGTTTGCCACGTCAGTACCCGCTAAGGGAAGCGAAGAGAACATTGGTCAAGGCCGGGAACAGCTCCGAGCGCTCTCCGCTGCGGATGTAGCCCACGGCTCCGGGGGTGGAGCGGACACGCTCGCGCATCTCGCGCTCCGAACTGACCACCGTCGGCGCCAGGCCAGTACCGGTAAACACAATGCGATCCCAGGTCGCGCGCATGACATAAGGGAAAGTTCCCAACTGCTCGCGACAGAACTGGTTGCTCAATTCGCTCCCGTCTGGCATGACGAAGACCTGGATCGGTTCGCCATCGGGCCACTGGCGCAGGCGCATCGTGAAGATGGCGCGCAACAGATTGCGATCAATGGGGGCGTTGGAATGGTCCGGATTGACGATGACTTCGACCGAGCCGGCCAGTGCGCTGAGTGGCGCACAGAGCAGAGCCGCCACGACCAGGAAGGCTCCGGCCAGCCGCCTGGCCGTCGGCGGCCTGCCGGTCCGGCCCCGGCACGACAGCATCGGGCCGGCATCGCTGCCAACAGTTGCCGCCAGATTCTGCACGCCGTCGCTGGTCAATTCGCGCCCCAGTTCTTCAGGCTTGCCGCCGTGAATTTCGATTGCCTCGGCGCGCCCGACCCCGTTCGCAGCGCTTCGCGGGGGTCGCCGTGCAGACGGCACTCGAACGATGAACTCTAAGCGCGGAGGCTCGAATTATGGTCTAACGGCGTCACAGTTGGCGTGCCCATGCCGCAGGTGTCCCGTCACAGATTCGGCACTGCAATCGACCCTCCAAAAGACAGCGCCGGCCTATGCCAGCTAAGTGATTGTTTTGCCAAGACAATTCATTACTTGGGGCAATGCCGGGGAAACCGTGCGGCCGATCCGTCACCGCACGGTGAAAGATGACGGCCGTCACAGCATATGACCGGACATCGGAACGGTGAAGGTGATGGCCGGGATCGTCACCGGCCTCGCGGCTCTGCGTTACCCGACCTTTCACGCCTGCGCTCGTATTGTCGCCCGAGCGTCCATGCACTCGCCGCCCAAAACCCCGAGGCGATCAAACCCACGCCCAGCCCGCCCGCCATTCCAAAGTCGAGCATCCGCATGCCCGCCTGAGCCCAGGCGGATGCGACATCGCCAAGCCGGTACACAACCACATCGATGACATTCTTGGCCTTGTAGCGATTTTCCTGGTCCACCACCGTAAAGCAGATTTCGCGGCTGGGCCGCGCGATGGCGTACTGCGTAACACGCCGCGTGACCTGCATCGCCTGCATCATCAACAACGTCGGTGACAGCGCCATGAGCACAAAGGAAGCCGCCATCAGAAACGGCGTCAGCACCAGACCGCCCGTTACCCCGAATCGCCTGATGAAGTGACTCAAGCCGAACAGGGACACTGCGGCGGAGCAAATATTCACCACCAGGTCAATGTTGGCCAGCGCCTGCGTGCGTGCGGCGAGACCTGCGAATGCGGTGCTGATCAGATCCGTCTGGATGAAATAACCCACGGTGGCGACCCACGTCATCAACAGCATGAAGATCGCCTGATTCATCTGGTAAGAGGAGGAAAACAGGGCGCGGAACCCGTCCAGCATCGTGCCGCGCAGCTGGTGATTCAGCGTCGAGGTTTGCGTCTCCGCATGGATCTCCTGAAGGCGAAGCTTCTCTCTGATCAGCCAGTGCACCGTCGCGATGACGAGTCCAAAGCCCGCGACCGCCAGCAGCAGCACCCCGCTCACACCCACGCCTTTCACGAATAAGGAAGCGACCAGCGGACCGGCAATAGCCCCGATGCTGCCGCCGGCGGCTATTGCCGGCAGCAGCCGGGTGGCCTGGGTCGCCGTGAAAAGATCGACCATCAGGCTCCAGAATACCGACACCATGAACAAGTTGACGACGCTGAACCACCAGTAATAGGCGGCAGCCAGCCAGCGGCTGTCAGGCTCGGTCCTAAACCAGACGTAGAAACACAGCAGGTTGATGATCAGGAACCAGAAGATTCCGGTCAGCACGCGCGCGAGCTTGAACGTTTCGGTGAGCCACGCGAATACCGGTGAACAGCACAGCGTGAGGACCAGCGTACCCGTAAAGAGATTCTGCAACTGGCCGACGCCAAAGACGGTCGCCATGGCGTCCCTGACAGGTCTGAGCAGGTAGTAGGTCGCCATGAGCACAAAATTGCATACAAACGCGAGGAGTACCGACCTCAGCTCGCTGGGACGGACGTCGGCGATCTTCGTCAGAACTCGATGGATCAGAAAATTCCCCGCCCTCAAACCCTAGCCGGCTCCCCGGGTGCTCTCATAGCGCCTGCCGAGCAGGAATGCGACGGGGAACCAGATCACCGAGACGATGGCCCCGAAGATCGCCAGCCCCGCCACCCCGAAGGGCAGCACGGCGTGGCTGATCCAGGAGGAACTGAGATCCCCGAAGCGGTACACCACCGTGTCGATGACGTTCTTGGCTTTGTACTTGCTTTCCTGGTCCACGACGGTGAAGAGCATTTCACGCGTGGGCTTGGCCACCGCGTATTCGGCCACGCGCCGCACGATCTGGATGCCGCCCAGCACCAGCAGCACCGGGGAGAACAGCACGGCCAGGAAGGCAACGACCATGATCACGGGGTTTACCAGCAGGCCGGTGCCGACGCCAAAGCGGCGGATCAGCCGTCCGGTGCCGAACAGCTGCAGCACCACCGCCAGGCTGTTGACGGCCAGCTCGATGCTCGCATAGGCACGCGTGCGATCATCGGCGCTTACGAAGGCTTTGGTGATCAGGTCACCGAGCTGGAAATAAACAATGGTCGACACCCAGGTCATCAGCAGGAGGAACAGCGCCAGCAGCAGCAGGTAGGGGGAGCGGAACAGCAGCATGAAGCCGTCGAACAGCCCGCCCGAGAGCTTCCGCTCCAGCGTGGTGTGCTGCGCTTCAGAACCCGTGGCGGCGAGCCTGGTCTTCTCCGCCGCCAGCATACGCACCAGCGCCGCGGTCACGATGAAGCCGGCCGCGGCGATGAGCATCAGGCCATTGTTGCCCACGCTCTTGCTGAGGAACGTGGCGATCAGCGGCCCGACAATGCCGCCAATCGTGCCGCCAGCGGCCACAAACCCGAACAACCGTTTCGCCTGGGTGCGCGAAAAGACATCGGCCATGAAGCTCCAGAACACCGAGATGATCAGGATGTTGAAGGTACTGACCCAGACGTAGAACGCGGCGGAGACCCAGTGCACCCGCCCCGGCTCGCTCACGCCCCGGAACAGTACGAAGAACAGCAGAACCGAGGCGGCGATAAAGCCGTACACCCAGGGCAGAAACGTTGAGAGCCTGATCCGTGAGGCGAGCCCTGAATACAGTGGCGCAAATACCAGGCTTGCAAGAAAAGTCGCCGTGAACAGCTCTTGCAGGTGCTTGACGCCGTAGACCGTGCCCATGGCGTCGCGCACCGGCTTGACCACAGAGTAGCTGCCGAACAGAAAGAAGAAATACAGCATGCTCAAGGTCACAGCCCGCAGCTCGAAGTCCTCGATGACCGCCATGGACTTGAACACGCGGGCGAGCGTCGAGGATTTCATGACAGTTCAAGCAACGTTGATTTCAGGGCGCTGGCCATCGCCTTGGGATATTTGTCCATGTCCCTGATGTGGAAAATGCAGCGATCGGTGGGCCCCTTGGCTTTCTGCCATGCGGTAATTCCGTGTTCATTGCAACGGACGTCAATCGGCATGAATTCGTACACCGCGCTTTCCCCTGCCGCTTCCAGGGAAACGATCTGTCCCTCCACGGTCACCGTTTTCCCCGCAGCGTGAATGAAGGATGCCGTGCTGTACATCCCACGCACCTCGTCATAGTACTGCCGCGCCGTAGTTTCATTTCGCGAGTCCAGAAGATAGGACAACCAGTTGATCCCCGACCCCTTGCTCAGTACGTAGGCAAAGTAGGTCTGCGCACGAGTCGATAGATGTGCGAGCACCTCCTCTTGCCTGAACGTCCAGCAGGTCCCGTATTCCCCGGCGAGCGCCGTGTTCGCAAACGTATTGAAGCAGGGCAGCCAGTAAATCGGGCACGGCAGCTCGAACAGACTGGCGTACGCGCCGCGATTCAGGTGGACATTCCACTCGACCTCGCCGTCCTTCTTCTGTAACTCTGGATCCTGATTGCCACAGCCTGCATTCAGGTAGATCCCGGCGCACTTGGCCGAAAACAGCTGCGGCTCCTGCTTCCCCGCTATCGCGACATCCTGGCAGGACCCGACGACCGTTATCGCGACGGGCTTGGACGATTGCCTGAGGATATCCAGGAGCATATTGACCCCCTGCAGGTCCTTCGGCAGGTTGTCCTCACGTACCTTGTCGCCCGGCCTGGACGGCCAGATCGTCCCTGTGGCGACCGGCACTGCTCTGTCGGTGAGATAATTGAGCTGGGCGACGGCGGCAACATCCGGACTGCAGGCGCCCTTGTACACGTCGGGCAGGTTCTCCGGGTTGTCCGTCAGTATCCCCAACAGATCGAGATCGCCCCGGCGAGTCAGTGCATACACCGTCGCCAAATCCCAGTGGTCATCCGGGTCATCGTGGGGCCGGAACAGATCCGTGACATGCACGAGCGGCCGGGAGACCTGGGCTCGAGCGGCGGAGACCGGTGGATCGGCCTGCAAGGCGCGAGTTCCAGCGGCGGCGGCTTTGGGATCGAAAAGCAAGGGTGAGATAGACAGTGCGGCCGCACCGTGAAGGGCGCGGCGACGGGTCCAAGTGCTCATGGTCTTTCCCTGGATTATTGTGGGTGCTCAGATCGCCTAAATAGGCCCCCTAAACCGGAAGGAATCGCCGGACTCCAACAGACATCCTGGGGCGCTGCCGGAAAGTGAGGAATTGGTGGAGCGGAAGGGGATCGAACCCTCGACCTTCGCATTGCGAACGCGACGCTCTCCCAACTGAGCTACCGCCCCATGTAAGGCGCGCGATTCTAGAGCAGGGGCCCGTGTAATGTCACCAGATTACGCAGCGCTTGGGGTCTGCCGCCGCCACGGGCGCCCCAAAGGCCTGCGCAAACTGGGGCACATTCGCCAGCGTGCCGTTCACGCGAAAATTCGACGGCGGATGCGGGTCGGACGTCGCCCATAGGCGCGCCTGCTCGGGCCGCACGTTTTCTCCCCAGAAGCGTGAATAACCCAGAAAAAACTGCTGCTCGGGGGTGTAGCCGTCCACGGTCGGTGCACCGGCGCGCGCGGCCGAGGCCTCATAGGCCCGATAGGCCAGCAACAACCCGCCCAGGTCGGCAATGGCTTCGCCCGTCACGAGCTTGCCCTTCAGGTGCAGATCGCCGTCGACGGCATAGCCTGAATACTGATCGATGACACATTGGACCCCGGCGCGAAATTTCTCGCCGTCTTCCTTGGTCCACCAGTTGACCAGGTTGCCGTGTCCGTCGAACTGGCTGCCCCGGTCGTCAAACCCATGCGTGATCTCGTGACCGATGACGGCGCCAATCGCACCGTAGTTGAAGGCGGCAGGCGCATTCGGGTCAAAGAATGGCGGCTGCAGTATGCCGGCCGGAAAATTGATGTTGTTCATCGATGAACCGTAATAGGCATTGATCATCTGCGGCACCATGCCCCACTCGGTGCGATCCACGGGCTTGCCGATCTTGGCCAGTTGACGGCCGTTCTCGAAAGCATTCGCTCGCAGCACGTTCAGCACATAGGGCCCGCGATCGATCTTGAGCCTGCTGTAATCGCGCCAGACATCCGGATATCCGATGCGCTCCTCAATCAACGAGAGCTTCTCCAGCGCCTTGACACGCGTGTCCTCGCTCATCCACGGCAGCGTCTTGATATCCTCCTGCAGCGCGGCCCGGACGTCGTGCAGGATCTCGAGCACCTGCGCGCGTGCTTCGGGTGGGAAGCGCCGCTTGACGTATTCGTGCCCTACGGCAAATCCGATGGCGCCGTTTTCCACTCTCAGCACCCGCCGCCAGCGCGGCAGCAGTTCCTTGCTGCCCGACACCAGCTGCACATACTTGAAATTCTCGTCGACAAAGGCGCTGGGCAGATACGGGGCCATGCCGTGCGCCAGCTGCCAGCGCAGGTAATTGCGCCATTGTGGGATGGGAGTGGACTCGATTTCGTGCGACAGCCCGGCAAAGTATCCGGGCATGGCCAGGTTCAGCTTCGTCACGCGCGGCGCGCCAGAGACGGCCAGGTAACGCGGCCAGTCGATGGCAGGCGCTTCCTTCGCGAGCGCCGGCAGCTCGCGAATGTTATAGATCGCGTGCGGATTGCGCTGGTCCTCGGTAGGCATCGAGACCGCAGCAAGGCGTGTTTCCAGGGCCATCACGTCGTGCGCCTCGCCCACCGCCACGGCGCCCGAGTCGCCCAGCAACACGAACATGCGCGCGATATGTTCTTCGTAGGACTTGCGAATCGCGGCGAACTTCGGATCGTCCTTCAGGTAGTAGTCGCGATCGGGAAGCCCAAGGCCTCCCTGCGCCACGATCGCGATCACCTGCGTGCTGTCCGAGTAATCCTGCATCTGGCCGATGCCGAACGCGGCATCGACTCCGATGGACTGCAGGTGTGCCAGGGCCGCGGTCAGGTCGGCCGGACTGCCGATCGCCGCAATCCGCGCAAATTCGCCGTTGAGCGGGACAATGCCCGCCTTCTCGACGGCCGCCTCGTCCATGCCGCTGGCATAGAAGTCGCCGATCTTCCGCTCCTCAGTGCCGGCCAAGGCGGCCTTGTCTGCCGCGGCGGCCTGCAGCAGCTCATGGATGAAGTCCTGGTTCTTCTGGTCGAGAATCTGAAACTGGCCCCAGGACGAGTACGCCGGCGGTACCGGGTTATCGCGCAGGAACTGCCCGTTGGCATACAGGTAAAAATCCTGCAGCGGATCCACGCCCTTGTCCATCCACTCGGCGTGGAGCGCGCCCGCTGCGCCAGGCGCATCGCCCGCCGCACCGGCGACGGCTATTACTGCGGCCGCTGCGGCCGCCATTCCCAGGGTTGCAATTCGGCGCATACGAAGCTCCACGACCGGGTTGTCGTTAGGACAGCAGGCATTGTAGCGCGTTCAATCGCGCCCAAGCGGCACCGGATGGCCGCGGGAGCTAGCCCGGACGGTGGGTTTTCAGCAGGCGAAAGCCGATCAGGCGTTGTCGCTGCTCATCCCAAAGACGCAGCGTTGCCGAGCGGAAGCTCGTCAGCAGCGTGAGGGTGGGAACCTTGCGGAATCGCGGCTCGGCGTCGTGGCAGCGCCGTAGATGGTAGTTGGGGATCTGCGGGCTGAGGTGATGAATATGATGGAAGCCGATATTCCCTGAGAACCAGCGCAGTATGCCGGGCAGGTTGTAGTAGGAACTGCCGGTCAGGGCCGCATCGGTGTAATCCCAGGCCTCATTGCGGACCCAGTAGACATCGGCGAACTGATGCTGCACGTAGAACAGCCAGACGCCGGCGGCGCCGGCCAGCAGCATCAACGTCACCTCGATCAGCAGCCACGATCGGAATCCAATCAGTTTGCACAGCGCGATTGCCATCAACAGCAGCCCGAGATTGGTGAGCAGCACCGACAGTCGCTCGCGCCTGCCCGCCTTCGAAGAGGGGAATCGCTCCAGCAGCACGAACTGCACGCTGGGCGCAATCACCAGCAGCACCAGTGGATTACGCAGGAACCGATAGGCGGCCCGGCGCCAGGCCGGCGAGGCGAGATACTCTTCTACCGTCAGGGTCCAGATGTCGCCATGGCCGCGGCGGTTCAGATTGCCCGAGGTGCGGTGGTGTATCGCGTGTTCCCAGCTCCAGTGGTGAAAGGGCGTGAAGGTCAACAAGCCGGTGATCCAGCCGATGACACTGTTGGCCCGCTGCGAGCGCAGGAAGGAACCGTGGCCGCAGTCATGCATGAAGATGAATATGCGCACCCGCAGGCCCGCCGCGAGGAACGCGAGGGGCAGCATCAGCCAGTACGACACAGTGACGGCGCGCGCCATCAGGTACCAGACGAGCAGGTAAGGCAGGAGCGTATTGGAGAGTTGCCAGATGGCCCGCGCACGAGAGGGTCGTCGGTAGCGCTCGACCACGGATCGCAATTCCGCGGCGTTGCGGCGCGCGTCTTCGCCTGGGCTTGCTGTCGTGGTGTCCACTTTAGGCTGCCGGACAATAGCACGACACCTACCCGCGCACCTGACGATCCAGTCGAAGTGGACTTAGCTCACAGTTCGGTCGCGGCGGCCACCCTCCGCTGTGTCGCGCGCCAGCCTCACTCCTGCAGCGGCCGGAGGCCTTTATTCATGGCATTTGGGCGTAGGGAGGCTGCGTTGACGCTTCGTCGATACAGGAAAAGGGTAATGCAGAGATAGGCGGTCACGGCGCCGGCAAACAGCAGATGGCCGAGGTCCATCTGTGCAGCACACCATTCCACGAGCAGCAGCCCGCAAACGATTCCGCACCGGGCCGCCCTCGTCGCGAAGCCGACGCTGCGCAGGACTCCGGTTCGCAGCGCCGTCCGCAGGAACGTTGGCACCTCGAGCAGTGCCGCCGAGACCAGCAGTGAGAGCCAACCGACATACCAGCCCGTGCGCAACAACAGCACTGGCCACGGCGCGCCGAGTGCCCAGACCAGATCCGGCAGGGGCTGCCAGACAAAGAAGAATGCCAATAAGAGAGCGCTGACGAGCAGTCGATCGTGGCTGCGCCTCGCCGGCGATCGCCTGATCTGGCGTACGTCGGGAACGGCGTAGGGCCGCTGCACGAAATGAAAGTGCAGCAATGCCAGCGACAGTAGCGCGAGATCCATGACGACGGCGCCGCTCGTGGATGGGCTTTCCGAAAAGGAGCCCAGGCTGGGCACGCCCAGACCCAGTGTGATTGCGACCGAGTACAGGACTGCAGCCGCGAGCACGATGAGGACCAGCTGGTGGTACGCCAAATTGTCGTGCCCCACCGGCATGGGGTAATTCCTGTCCACGCGGCGACGCTCATGCAATCGTGTCCGCGGCACAGGAAGAGAGATGGACTTGTTCAGCATCTGGCGCAAACCCCGCGTATCGGCATTGAGGTGCCGGCATCACGACTATCCCCCCAGGCAAGGAGCAGGTCTGTCCGCCAACCCACCGACTTGGCTGTCGGGCATACTGCCTAGGGCTCGTCAGGAGCGAGCGGCCGGCGGCTGCGCCGTGAGTCCACTGGAACTGAATCGGGAGCCCGGCTGTCCAAGCGGCAGCGCGGAAGGCTGTATCAGCGCCTCGCACTTTGATTCAATAGGGGGGATCCTTCAGCTGTGAGAACTGTCGCTCTTCGGCGACGCCGCCATCACACCGAATACCCGCGCGGCCGGTACTCACTCCAAGGCTGGCCTGGATTTTGTGCGCCGCTCGATGGTACTGGTACGAGCCCTGCACTAAGTTCATCGGCCTAAACGTCCAACTGCTTGGTTTATTCGGAGAATCATCCATGTCCAACCCAACCGGATTCATCAGGCAGCCCGCCACCTGGGCTGCGTTGGCCGCGGTCCTGCTGCTCACAAGCTGCGGCGGCTACGGCGACAATTTCAACGGCTACGCGCCGGTCGAGATGTCAGCCGGGGTCGCGGCGGCCGATTTCAATAACGACGGCTTCAACGACATCGTGCAGTTGAGCAGTGTGCAAAACGGGCTCGAGCCCGATCCGGCCTATCTGAAGACCTACCTGTCCACTTCGGCCACCGCGTTTGCAACCCCGACATCGACGTTCAATGGCGATAATGCGCTGTATATCGCCAGCGCAGACGTCAATGGCGATGGCCTGCCCGATGTGGTGACGGCAAGCGTCGAGGATGGGGTGCTGGCCGTCTATTTCAACAACACCCTGAGTCCGGGCAGCTTCAATACGCCGCTGGTGCTGCCCTCGGCCGGAGCCTCGCAGGTCGCCATCCTCGACATGAATGGCGACAACCTGCCCGACCTGGTGGCGGCGGACTACAACGTCTCGCTGTTCCTGCAGACTTCTCCCGGCACCTTCGCAGATCCTATTACCCTTTATCCGGGCGGCGCCAACTGGGTCGCGGTAGGCGATCTGAACGGCGATGGCATCCCCGACGTGGCCCTGACCGACGCCAGTGGCGTCAAGGCGCTCATGCACACCGGTGCCGCCGGCGCGACCACCTATGCCGCGCCCGTGACCGTCTTCACACAGACGATGAACAGCAATCTGGCCGGCGCCAACGTCATCGCGATTGCCGACGTCGACGGCGACGGCCTCAACGATCTGGTGATCACCGATCCGGGTCCGACCGGAGGCGCTGCCCCCAGCGTCAACGTGCTGTTGCAGGATCCGGCCAATCACGGACAGTTCCTGGCGGCGGTCAGCTATCCGGTCGCCGCCCAGAATCTGGCGCAGTCGCTGGTGCTGAAAGACCTCGACGGTGACGGCAATCTGGATATCGTGATCGGCGGTACGGATGACGTGAGCATTCTGTTGCAGGACCCCGCCAACCCCGGCGCCTTCCTGCCCGCCACCAATTTCACGGCCGAGGATGCCAATGAGATCGCGGTGGCCGACGTCAATGGCGACAACCTCCCCGACATCATCACGGCCACGGGCCCCACCCAACCGGTGGTCAATGGCGTGACGACGGCCCATCCCGGCGTGCTGCTGCAAAGCGCGACGACCCCCGGGACGTTCGCGGCGCCCGCCGACCTGCCCTGAGGCCGGTTAGGGACGGGGATCTGGCGACGCAGGCGGGCAATCGCGCTACGATTGCCCGCCTGCAATGAAGCACTCCCCGCTCATCGCGTTGCTGTCCGTGATCGCCGCCGTCGCGACGGCGGCTGAGTATCCCCAGCCTGCGCAGGGGGATTTCACCCTCAGGAATTTTCAGTTCACCACCGGCGACGTATTGCCCCAGCTGCGGATTCATTACCGCACCATCGGGGAGCCGCGGCGCGACGAGCACGGGATGGTGCGCAATGCGATACTCATCCTGCATGGCACCGGAGGGAGCGGCGCGCAGTTCATCCGCCCGGAATTCGCCGGCGAGCTTTTCGGCCCCGGGCAGCCGCTCGATGCAACGAAGTACTTTCTGATCCTCCCGGATGGCATTGGACATGGCCAGTCATCCAAGCCCAGCGATGGCCTGCACGCGCGCTTCCCGCGCTATGGCTACCTCGACATGATCGGCGCCCAGCACCTCCTGCTGACCGAGGGGCTGCATGTCAATCATCTGCGCCTGGTGATGGGCACTTCCATGGGTGGCATGCACAGCTGGCTGTGGGGTGCGCGGTTCCCCGACTTCATGGACGCCCTGCTGCCGCTCGCATCGCTCCCGGTGCAGATCTCGGGCCGCAACCGAGTCTGGCGTCGCACGATCAGCGATGCCATCCGCAACGACCCGGAATGGCACGATGGCGAGTACACGCGCCAGCCTCCGAGCCTCCGTACGGCCGAGGAGATTTCTTTCTTCATGGGGAGCAATCCGCTGCTGCGCTGGCAGCAGATGCCCGATCGCTCGACCAGTGATGCGGTGCTGGACGCGGCGGTCGCGGCGGAGCTCAAGACCGACGATGCCAATGATACGCTGTATCAGATCGAAGCCTCCCACGACTACGATCCCGGGCCGGGGCTTGCTAGCATCCGCGCACCGCTCCTGGCCATCAACTCCGCCGATGATCTGATCAACCCCCCGGAACTGGGCATTCTCGAGCGTGAAATCAAGCGCGTGACGCAAGGCCGCGCGGTGCTGATTCCGATGGGGCCGGAAACGCGCGGGCACGGCACCCATACGATGGCCGCGGTATGGAAGCAGGAGCTGATTCAGCTGTTGCGTGACTCGCCGGAGCGCTGAACGCCGGCCGCGTCGGAGTGGCTGATCGACAGCTTGTTCATCATCGGCAGTATGCCGATCGCAATAGCGGTGCACAGAATGCCGACGAAGCCGAGCCGGTTAAACAGGCTCGTGTAAATGGCCAGCGAAACGTCCGGACTGGCGATGTGCTCCGGAATATGCGCGAAGTTCGCCACGACGCTCCCCAGGTACTGGGACAGTCCGGATGCGAGAAAATAGGCTCCCATCATGAACCCGCTCATCCGGGCGGGCACGTAGCGGGCAATCATGGCCAGCCCCAGGCCACTGACCAGCAGCTCGCCCAGCGAGTACAGGCCGTAACCCCACACCATGATCCAGGAGGACACCTTGCCGTTGACCGCCCACTTGGCGCCGACGCCATAGATAAAAAATCCAATCGCCACGGCGGCAAAACCCCAGGCAAACTTCGCGGCGATCGATGGATCACGGCGCAAACGGCCGAGCGAGTTGTAGATCAGGACCAGGACCGGACTGAGGAGCACGATCCAGATTGAATTCAGGTTCTGATACTGCTCGGGAATCCAGGTGAACAGGTGCCAGCCGAAGAGGCTGAAGTTCAAATCGACGTTCTTCTGCGCGAACAGGTTCAGGGAGGTGGACATCTGCTGGTAGAAAATGAAGAAGAAAATGGTCTGCACCACGAGCACCAGCGCCGCGATCAGGCCGGCGCGCTCATCGCGGTGGCTGGTACGGATCAGGTGCAGGAAAATCCCCAGAATCACCGCACCGGCGGTATAGACGCAGACCCGCGCGACCTGCTCGCTTTGCAGGATGATCACCGAGACGAGCACCATGCCGATGCTGCCGGCCAGCACCGCGGCGAGGCGCCGCGGCTTCGGCGGCTGCTCGTCTGCGGGCGAGCCCAGATGCGCCAGGGCGCGGCTCATCAGGGCATAGTTCATCAGACCCAGCAGCAGACCGATGGAGCACACTCCAAACGCGGTGTGCCAGCCGGCGGAATCACTGTAGTGGGCGCCGACATAGTCGCGGATCCACGGGGTGAGCGTCATCGAAATCATCGAGCCGATGTTCACGGCCATGTAGTACATGGTGAAGGCGCTGTCGATCTTGGTATCGTCGCCCTCGTAGATCTTGCGCACCAGGTTGCCGGAGTTGGCCTTGAACAGGCCGTTGCCGACGACGATCACGCCCAGCGCAACGTACAGGAAGTATTCGCTGTCGGTGGGCAGCCACAGCAGCGTGTAGCCGAAGGCCAGCACCACCGCACCAATCACCATCGTGCGGCGCGTTCCAATCAGCTTGTCGCCAATCCAGCCGCCGACCGCGGGAGTGGCGTAGATCAGCGCCGATGCCGCACCCCAGACCAGATTGGCCCGGGTGTCGATGAAGCCGAGCTTCTTCATCATGTAGGTGACCATCAGCACCTGCATGCCGTAGAAGCCAAAGCGCTCCCACATTTCGATCAGGAAGAGAGTACTGAAGGAGCGGGACTGAGAGACCGGCGTGGTCACATGTGCCATAGGTATCGCGCGCAAGAGTTCGGCATGCCTGATCGCCTGCGCAGGTTACCACCCACGCCTCATGCCCGTACACGCGAAGCGGCTATGCTGCTCCGGCGAAGCTGCCTCCGGCCGTCCTGAGGGCCGCGTAACGGCCCGAGGCCGACAGGTCCTCGCTCGCCGCCTGCTCCGTCCAGAGTGCATTGCGCCTGGCGACGAACACGCTCCTGGACAGCTGCTCGAGAGATCCGGGCCTGGCGAACAGGTATCCCTGCCCGGCAACGCAGCCGAGCGCGAGCAGTGCCGGTACCTGCGGCTCGAGCTCGATGCCTTCGGCCACCGTATCGAGTCCCAGCGTCTCGCCCAGCGTGATCACTGCGCGCGCCAGTTCCGGGCCGTTGTCGGTGTTGGTAAGGCGGCTGACGAAGGAACGATCGATCTTCAGAATGTCGATCGGGAAGCGGTGCAGGTAGGACAGCGAGGAGTAGCCGGTACCAAAATCGTCAATGGCAAGCCGGACGCCGAGCGCCTTCAACTCACTCAACCGCTCCAGATTCGCGTCCGTGTTGTGCATGATGGTGCTCTCGGTCAGCTCGATGACCAGATTGCCCGGCTCGAGCCCGGAAGCCTCCAGCGCCCGCGCCACATCCTGCACCAGATCGCCATGCTCCAGATGACGGCTGGAGATGTTGACGGCGACACGCAGGCCAGCGCCCCCTGCGACCGAGCCGCGCCAGGCACGCAGCGACTGGCAGGCCTGCATCAGCACCCAGCGGCCGAGCTTGACGATCTGTCCGCATTCTTCGGCGATCTGGATGAACTGGCCGGGCATCAGGACCCCAAGGTCGGGGTGCCGCCAGCGCACGAGCGCCTCGACGCCCAGGAGGCTGCGCGTGCCCAGATCCACGATCGGCTGGTATTCGAGGAACAGCTCATGCTCCGCGAGGGCGCGGCTGATGTCCGACTCCAGGCGCAGGCGCTCGTGCCGCGACTCCTGCATCTGCGGCTGGAAGGTCAGGTAGCGATTCTTGCCCGCGGCCTTGGCGTGATACATGGCGATATCGGCTTCGCTGAGCAGCGTCTCGGCATCGCCACTCGTCGAGGAGAAGGCCACGCCGATGCTGGCCGATACGCGCACCTCGGTCGCGCTGAGCGGGAACGGCTGGTCCAGCTCCTCGATCAGGGACGCGGCCATGCGCTCGGCCTCCTCGATGGTGACAATCCCCTCGAGCAGGATGGCGAATTCATCGCCACCCAGCCGCGCCACCGTATCGGTGGAGCGCGTCCTCTTGGCGAGACGCTGCGCCACTGCCTGCAGCAGCCGATCGCCGGTGTCGTGGCCCAGCGAGTCGTTGACGTTCTTGAAGTTGTCGAGGTCCAGAAACATCACCGTCAGGTGATGCCCGCCGCGCTGCGCCAGCGCAACGGCGTGGTGGACGCGGTCGCGAAACAGGTTGCGGTTTGCCAGTAGTGTCAGCGGATCGTGAAACGCCAGCTGTCGCAACTGCTCTTCCAGCATCTTGCGTTCGCTGATGTCGCGGAAATTCAGTGCCAGACCCTGCACGGCCGGATCGTCCGTCAGGTTGCTGCCGACGATCTCGAGTACGTAATGATCGGTCCCGCGGGCGATGCGCAACTCGACCGGCCCGACGGTCACGCCCTGGCTCGCGGCAATCTCGGCGAGAAAGGCCCGCAGGCGGTCCCCGTCGTCGCCGGCCCACAGATCGAGCAGATTCTTCCCCGAAACATTTTCGGGTTTCAGGCCAAGGGTGCGTTCGGACGCCGGCGAGGCAAATCGCAGAGCCCCATCCGCCGCGACCACCATGATGACGTCCGAGGCATTGGCAATGAGCGAGGCGTAGCGCTCTTCGACCAGGCGGGCCGCGCGTCGCTCGCGGGTGATCGCTTCATCGCGCAGCACCAGCGCCTGGCGCACCATGACCAGGAGGGTCAGAGAGAACACCACCACGGTGATCGTCGTCGTCGGACTGCCGATGTCGCGCCGCGAGAAATACACGAGCACGAGAAACGCCGCCAGAATCGCCGCATACGGCAGGGCCTGCGCCAGGGAATCGGAGGCACGCGGCGCCGTCTTGACCGTCGTGGCGCCGGTTCGCATTTGCTCACGTGCGGCGGCCACGAACGGCACGTAGCAGGCGACGTACAACACGTCCTGAAAGTTGCCGGGCAGGTAGTTGCCCACGACTTTGGCGACGGACCAGAGGATGTCGCCTAGTGACATCATCATGAAGCCGCCCAGCAACAGCAGCGGGACACGGCGGCCGCTGTGGCTGCCGCCCGCCACCAACAGCACTCCGAGCGTAAGCAACAGGATGCAATTGAGCGCCAGATAGATCTGACTCAGCACATCCTTGAGGACGTTGACCTGCACCCCTGAAGCCGCAGGACGGATGATCAGGAACCAGAAGAAAGCGCCGAAGCCGATCACCAGTATAGTGGCGTCGAGCGTGAGCTGCGCCCACGGCACCTTGACCGCGGCCGCCCGAATCAGGAACAGCACCGCGGAAAAAAGCGCCGGATAAAACCCGAGGTAAAAAATATCGGCGACACCCGGAAAGGGATCGTGGCCATTGAGCCAGGAGTCAACGCAGATAAGCGTGGCGATCAGATACAAGCCGAGCGCGAGCGACAGAAAACGCCAGGCCGTGCGCGTGGGGCCAGGCACCATCCGCCGTGCGGCGGTCACGACGATAATCAGTGCGGCAATGCAGGCGGGCGAATCGGCGAGCAGTCCGACATAGTGTCTGACCCGTTCGCTGCCCAGGCCGGCGAGCAGCCAACCAGCGCAGGCGACGGCGTAGATCACGAGCGCGATGCAGAGTTTGTCGACCCAGCCCGGCACCGCTATGGAGCGATTCCCTTGCTCAGCAATTACTGTCATGTCCGCCTGAGGCTTCTGGACCTGATTCCGTTGCATGGGCGGTCAATCATTGCGCGCGATGACTCACCCACCTCACTGAAATATGGAGCATTTAGGGCGCGACTTGCGAGCGCGTTTAGTTAACGTTGCGATACAGGTCTCGTTCGACCACGAGCCCGTGAGGCGCGTGCGAGACGCAGTCATCGGCTCCGGAGATTTGACTTAACGTCGTCCGGGCGGCGGCGGTGGCCGCTCGCCTGGCGGCATCTGCGCGACGAGGCGGCCATGCCGTCAGCCCGGTGCCTACTCAGGGAAACTCCAAGCACACTCGGCATGGAGTCCGGCACTGTCGATGGTGCGGGAAGCGGAGCCCGCATCGGCGGTGAGCAAGGCGAAACGCTGGCCTGAAGGAAGCCGGGCGGCACAGCGCCTCAGTACCCGTCGGACGGGTACGGAGGTGCGGTTCGCGGCGTTCGGTTAGCGGACGGTCATCCGCGTCCCGGTGACGGTGCCCGTGATGGTCACGAGCGCCGTATCCTGATCAAACTCGTGCCCGGGTGTGACCGAGGCCAGGTATTGCGTGAGCTTGAACGTTCCGCTGTAGTGGCGACCCGTTCCGTCCACCGTGACCCGTTCCCTGATGACAGCGGGTCCCGTGTAGGCACCACTCGTCCACCCCAGAGCCATGTGATTGAGAGCGTAGGTGGAAGCGCCCACCTTGGCCCAGACGCCCTGGCAAAAATCGCCGTCGGCAGGATTGCGAGAGCCAGAATTCAACAGCTCGGTCCCATCGGAGTGCCACGCCACCAGGCCAAAGTCGATCAGAACGCCGTCCGGCATGGGATTGGTATTGGTCGCCGTGCTCTTGGACAGCATTTCGATTTTCCACAGACCCACAATCGAGGCGGATTCGTCGGACACGGTCATCGCCCAGGCCGAATCCGATGCAGGGTGATACACGGCGCTCAACATATTGGGCGTATGGCTCGGCGGGCGCGCCAAACTGGGATCCGTGCAGGCTGCATTCACGGTATTCGCCAATCCGGCAGCGGCCAGAGCGAACCCGGCAACGGCCAGCGCCACGCCGCGGCGTTGAAAGATTTGAACCATGATTTTCTCCATTATTTTTGGTGAGAATTTCCCCTGTGGCGCGGAGCCACGTAAGGAAACCTAAGGACATTCATGGGCGGCACGCAAATGAATTCGGCGATGCACAACTGCAGGGATCTGCGCTTACCGGAAAAGGCAGTTCTGTTTTTCCGACAATCCAAAGGTTTAGGGCGTTCTCCATCGGCCATTTCTCAAGGCAGATCTCTTTTACATAATAACGCGCCGGTCGTGGAAAATTCGCCGACGCTTCAAGGGTCAACGATCAAAGCCCGCGCACGTGGGCACGCACCGACCGACGCCTCGCATGCCATGCCGGGACGGTCAACGAATCAGCTCGCCCTGCGTTGTTCCTGAGAGAAATCTCGTGAAGGAGCTTCGGTGATCGCAGTGCCGTTCACGCAGGCGTCCATTGCCGCAAACCGCTTCGGCTTTGGGGCCCGTCCTGGCGAGCTTGCTGCCGCCGGAAGCGATCCGCGTGGCCGGTTGAATTGTGTGCTCGGAGCGCTCGCCGATCGCAGCGTCGAAGGACTGGCGCTTGGACAGAACGTGCCACTGATCCTGCGCGGACCCATGCCGGTGGGATCCTGGGCGCCCTCAAGGCTGCCCGAGGCGGATTCGGAACTGATCGCGCACTTGCGCGATCTCTACTTGGACGATGCGACACTGTCCGCCCGCCTAGACGAAGGCACCCGCACGTAAACGCCTGGATCCCGAATTCGGACTTGCCAGCCCTTTCGCTGGCATTGGCAGGGTTTCAGCACTGAGTGCAACTTGACTGCAACTTGACCGGTGGAATTCCGCGCCGGGATTCGTCAACTGGAAATCTCCCATTGACCGGCCACGGGAGTGGCCATTTTCGGCTGATCGGTCCTGAGTTCCCTCCGTTGTCGGCCATCGACGCAAAACAAACGGATCGCGGCCCGTTTAAGTCACTCTCAGACCAGCTGCGCACGCCCTGCAGCCGACGTTCGCGACACAGACCGCAACTGCGCGGTTTATGGTCGGCCAAAATCACACGGCACCCCAGACACTCCCGTTCATGTAGTTCAATTGCGGACTGGACCACCTTTGCTTTTCCGTGCTATCCAGCGAATGAGGAGTGCCGAATGAGAAAGCCATATGCGTTCGTCCTTGCGCCTTTCGCTCTGACGATTACGCTGGCAATGGCTCAGGGACAGACGGCTGGCGGGCCTGAAACTGTGGTTGTCCACAGTGGTTCGGCTACCCTGCACGCGATGCTTTGGCGCCCGCAGGGCCGTGGACCATTCCCAGCGATCTTGCTGAATCATGGCAGCGGCCGTACCCCCGCAGAGCTCAAACGCCTCGGACCATACGAGCGGAATGCCGGGAAGCTCGGCCCGGTTTTCGCTCACCATGGCTATGTGTTCCTGTACTTATTCAGACGCGGTGTCGGGCTTTCCACTGATCAGGGGGTAAGCGCTGTCGATCTGATGAACAGCGAATCTGCATTACACGGCCAACAAGCGCGCAACGCGCTGCAATTGCGATTGCTGGAGGGCAGGGAGATGACCGACGCCCGGTCCGCACTCGACTTTCTCCGAGCACTACCCTACGTTGATGCGCGTGATGTCGCCGTGATCGGCCACTCGTTCGGAGGCTCGCTCACGGTGCTCTTGGCTGCGCGTGAGCCGAATCTGCGAGCGGTCGTAATATTCTCCGGATCTGGCTATAGCTTTGACCGTTCTCCGGAGTTGCGATCGCGGCTCCTGGCCGCCATCGACCACGTCGCGGCACCGGCATTCTTCATTCACGCCGAAAACGACTACTCCCTCTCGTCAGGCAAGATACTCGACGCCCGCCGCGAGCTGAATGGCAAACCGCACCGCTTGAAGATCTATCCGCCGATCGGTGACACCACGGATGACGGGCACGACTTTCTCAATCTTGGCGTGAATATTTGGGAGCCCGACGTGTTTGCCTTTCTGGACGAGAACATGCACCGATGAACATTGCAGAAGGTTCTGCCGTCAATTCATTCCCGCCGTGAAGGGATACCCGGCCCTGAAGTCCTCGCGACGCCGACTTGTAGGTCCCAGTAAGATTGGTCAATGGCTCCCTCGAGCAACAACGGACATACGCGTTGTCCAATACCAGCGCTGGCATAGTGACAGTCCCGGCAAGATTCCGTCGAGCTGGCGGAGAGGGTGAGATTAGAACTCACGAGTCCCGTGAAGGACTGCCGGTTTTCAAGTCTGAGGGCGCGCACGTCCGTGGCACGCACTCGCGCGTAAACACCATTATTCCTCGTGGTTTCAGCAGCACCCTGAGCCCATGTTTTCCTGCATTTCGCATGTCAGTGCAATTTTAGTGCAACTTGGCGGGCGCATTGGGGTGCCGGAGGCGTCAAGCCGTGTGTTCGGCACGGGGGTGGCCGCTTTTGGCAGACTGGTCCTAGTTCCTCAACATTGCCGGCGATCCACCCTAGACACGCAGCTCACGGCCCTTACCCGCCACTTGCGCTCTAGAGTTGACCCCCCAAACCGGAATTCCATACCTACTCAGCGGACGAAAGTTGTCAACGCGTCGAGCATCAGGAAACACGCGGCCAAATACTCAAGGCCCATGCTCCGGCCGATTCGTACGGAATCAGAACAATCTCGTTCGAGCCCAGGCCACGGCATCGCCGGAAGCGAAGCAGGGCGTCAAGCGCAAAGCCTACAATGCCCGACCGGAATGCCCGGCAACCAAACTTAGTTCGTCAGGAAGACAACATGACAAAGTTCTACGCAGCTGTTCCTTTGACAGCGATGTTCGCTAGCATTGCGCTGGCCGCAAACAGTACCCAGGATGTGAGTCTGGTCGTGCCGGAGTTGGCGACGATTCAGCCTGGGCTCGAAGCGCTTTACAGGGACTTGCACCAGCACCCTGAGCTGGCCTTTCACGAAGTAAGAACCGCAGACACCCTTGCGACGCGACTCAAAGCACTGGGATATGAAGTAACAACCGGGGTTGGTAAGACGGGAATTGTGGCTGTCTTACGCAATGGCCCCGGTCCAGTCATCATGCTGCGGACGGAGCTCGACGCTTTGCCTGTGGAGGAAAAGACGGGGCTCCCGTTCGCAAGTAAAGCGGTGATGCGAAACGACGCCGGAGTGACGGTGCCTATGGCGCACGCCTGCGGACACGACCTCCATATGGCGGGCTGGTACGGCACTGCCACCGTTATGGCGGGTCGCCGAGGCCGATGGCACGGTACCCTAATGCTGGTCGGGCAACCGGCCGAGGAGATCCTCGGCGGGGCGAGCGCAATGCTGGCTGACGGTCTATTTTCAAGGTTTCCGATGCCGGAGATTGTAATCGGGATACACGACGAGCCGACCCTACCATCCGGGCAAGTGGGAGTTCACGCAGGGTTTTTCCGCGCTTCCGCGGACTCGGTTGATGTGACAATCTTCGGGCGAGGTGGCCATGGGGCCTTCCCCCAGAGAACCGTTGATCCAATTGTAATAGCAGCGCGCTCCGTGCTCGGGATCCAAACAATTGTCTCGCGCGAGACGAACCCGCTGTCTCCGGCGGTAATCACAGTTGGTGCCATCCATGGCGGCACGGTGGGCAACATCATTCCTGATCAAGTGCAAATGCTGATGACAGTTCGCGCGTTCGATCCAGAGGTTCGCGAGCATCTCCTCGCTGCAATTAAGCGGCAGCTAGATGCGGAGGCGATGGCGGCGAATGCTCCTACCATGCCCTCGATCAAGATCACTGGGGGTACGGACGCGGTGTACAACGATCCGGCGCTGACTGCTCACGTGACAGAAGTGTTGAGTCGCGATCTGGGTGCCGACAGCGTGCGCGAAATGCCAGCGCTGATGGGTTCCGAGGACTTCTCGCAATATGGGCGCGCTGGAGCAAAGACCGTCCTCATGCACATCGGAGCCGTCGACCCGGCCGACCTCGCCAGCGGTAAGATCCTCCCGGGTCTGCATTCGCCGCTGTGGGCGCCTCAGGTAGAACCGACACTCCGATCAATGGTCGCCGCAGAGGTTGTTGTCCTAACGGACCTATTAAATGCACCGCACTAAACGACAGCCCAATATCTGATTGGGCTGCCCGATACCAGCTGTTCACCACCGGCGCGTCTGGGTCCAACACGGTCTCGTCGAAGTTGGCGGAGAGGGTGAGATTCGAACTCACGAGTCCCGTGAAGGACTGCCGGTTTTCAAGACCGGTGCATTCAACCGCTCTGCCACCTCTCCGGCGTGATCGCGGCGCGGGTCAGGACTTTACTGGAA
>Ga0209131_1000820_pt1 | contig 21816 bp, 15 predicted proteins | sample GraSoi_2013_40cm_FD_185826 | JGI IMG/M metagenome (GOLD analysis project Ga0209131, IMG submission 185826) | Grasslands soil microbial communities from the Angelo Coastal Reserve, California, USA - Sample 9_17_2013_40cm (SPAdes) (version 2) | ecosystem: Environmental > Terrestrial > Soil >... | reverse complement strand
GGCTATGTCGGCTCCGGGTCACCGGTGGACGACACAGCACGTCCGCGGCGACGGCAGCTTTCCTCAGAAGCGGCTAATCCGGATGTTTCCGCGCCGTTGGCGGCCCATATCGTCTGAGTGGGGAATTTACCAGCGGGACGGGCTCAAGGGCCGTAGGGAGGGGGTCGCCCGGCCAATCCCCGGATCAAGTCCGGGGCCAATGACACGGGTAGAGCGGGAAAGGCCTTACGGCTTCTGCTGCGGACCGAACTCTTGCATGGTGGCAGCGACCTCGTCGAGAGTTTGCGCGATCACGTCCCTGAGTTGCCCAGGCGTCGACGATGCGGCAATCGATCCTGCGTTTTCGATCATGCTTTTGTAATCCGCCGCCGCGACCACCGAAGCGATCTCGCGATTGAGCCGATCGATGATCGGTTGGGGCGTTCCTTCGGCGGCACAGACGCCGAGCCAGCCGAATCGCACATAGTCGATCCCGACTTCCTTCAAGGTCGGGATCTGTGGCGCGTTCTGCAGCCGCGCCGGAGCGGTGACGGCGAGCACCTTGAGCTGTCCGCTTTCATATTGCGGCATGATGGCCAGCGTCGGCGCCACGTAGAAATGGACGCGTCCGGCCACAAGTTCCTGCACGACCTGCGGTCCGCCCCGGAACGGAATCCTGTTCATGGTGATGCCGGCAAGCTTCTCCAGTTGCCGCGCCAGGATTTCCTGGGCCGATCCTGCGCCGATGACCGCATAGCTGACTTCGCCCGGCCGGGCTTGGGCGTAATGCACGAAAGACGCAAAGTCCTGTGCCGGGATCGCAGGGGACAACGCGAGGGCGTAGTAATATTTTGCAATCAGGGATATGGGCGCGATGTCGCCCAGCCGGTATCCGACGTCTTTGTAGACGGCGGTATTGATCGCGTCGAAATGTGTGCAGAGCAGGAGGCTGTATCCGTCTTTCGGCTGGGACAGGACGTCCCTGGTGGCGAGCATTCCGGCCGCCGCCGGTTTGTTCTCGACCACCACGCGCTGGCCAAGCCTGTCACCCAGCTTTTCCGCGACGAAACGCGCCGGAATGTCGGTGGGACCGCCCGCCGCAAAGCCGACCACCAGCCGGATCGGTCGAACCGGGTAGTCGGCCGCGCTCGCACCGCAAGCGGCGGCCGCCAATCCGATCGAGATCGCCGCGACGATGCGGCCCATGTGGGGCACCTTACCCGAGCTTCGGCAGCAGCTCGGCGAACCCATCCGGGCGATAGCCCACCGCCGAGAACAGGTGACCACGCGATTCCTCGACCATCGCCTTGAGGCGCACAACGTCGAGGCCCACCACCTGCCCGCGATACTTGCGCACACGGCCGCCGATGATGACGGTGTCGATATTGCTGCGTTCGGCCGCCTGCACCACGGTGCCGACCGCGTTGTTCGACGGATACAGGTTGATGTCGTCCGCGCGAATCAGGAGGAGATCCGCCTCCTTGCCGGGCGCGAGCGAGCCGATCTTGTCGTCGAGGCCGGCGCAATGTGCTCCGCCCATGGTGGCGCAATAGAGCATGTCTCGCACCATGAGGGGCTTGGGCGGATTCTGGTCGCCCGCGAACCTTCGGTTCTGCGCTATGGCGCGCTGCAGATAGAGCGCGACGCGCATCTCCATGAACATATCGGTGCTGTAGGAGGTCTCGTTATCGACGCTGAAGCCCGGCTTGATGCCGTAGTTCCACGCCGTCTGCAGGGCGCATAGGCCCTCGCCCAATGCATATTGGGCGTCCGAGCGCGGGCATACGTTGATGTTGGCGCCGCCATCGACGAAGATTTTCCACGTCTTCTCCGGCAGCGCGCCGCAGTGGTTGAAGGTGTTGTCGGGACCGACAAGCTTGTCCTGGGCCAAGGGGTCGAGCAGCGCCGCCGCCTGCGGGCCCTGGAACTCGGTCGTGATGCGCAGTCCGAGCTTGCGCGCCAAGGCCCAGTTGTCGCGATTGACGCCCGAGAACATGCGCAATGTCACAAGCTGGTCGGTGGAGGAGAAATATTTCTTCTGCAGGCGCTCGAGATCCTGCGGCCACTGATGGGCCCAGTCGCCGGCAGTGGGCGGGCCGGAGGCATGGACAGCGCGAACGCCGCTGTCGATGAGCGCCTCGACCGCCGCATCGGAGTGGTCGGCGCTGCGCGAATTATGCGAATTGTCGATCACGCAGGTAATGCCCGCGTCGATGCAGCCGACGGCCGTCAGGTAGTTGGCGGCATAGTGGTCCTGCGGCCGGTAAGCCTTGGCAAAGGAAAGATGCGTCGCATTGCTGTAGTCGGCAAGCGTCGGCGAATTGGGATTGATGCGGCGCAGCGGCGCTTCCCAGGAATGGCGGTGGCAATCGACAAAGCCTGGCACAATGATGGTGTCGCGCGCATCAATCACCTGAGCATCCGCGGCACTGAGCGTAGGCCCAATGGCGGCGATCTTCTTGCCCTCGATCAGCACATCGCCCTGCACGAGGTCGCCGACCTTGGCATCCATGCTGATGATGGTGCCGCCTTTGAGCAGAATACGGTCTCTCGAATCGGCCGCAGGTGGGCGCTCGAAACGGCGCAGATTTTCTGCCGCATCCGCAGCGGAGAGACCGCCGCTGGCGGCCACTCCGGCCGCCAATGTGGCGCCAGCCTTCAACGCACCACGTCGGGTGAGGGGCATGTCGTCCTTCATGGGCAATCCTCCCTATGTGATTTTATGTTAGTGGTCTTCTGTGATCTTGGAGCCTGAGAAGAACCTAGCGCGGATTTCGATCGATTGCGATGACTTGTAGGGTGGGCAAAGGCGCATTGACAGAGCGGATTTGTTTGGCACTGCCGTTGCGCGCCTTTGCCCACGCCGTCCTACCTTGCCGTCCGACCGCGTGGGCAAAGTCGCGCGAAGCCAGTGCGAGATGCCGTTAGCCGGGACAGGCGACCTTGCCCACCCTACGATCTTCGCGGCTGCGTTCACGGTCGTCACGCGAAAAGGAGCACCCCATGGACCTTCAGCTCAAGGACAAGACCGCGCTGGTGACCGGCGGCAGCGCAGGGATCGGCAAGGGGATCGCCCGCATGCTGGGGCGCGAAGGCGTCGACGTGGCGATCTGCTCGCGGCATCCGGATGCGATCGCGGCGGCGGCGGCCGAAATCGCGAAGGAGACCGGTCGCAGGATTGTCGGCATCCCGGCCGACCTCACCAAGGACGACGACGCCAGGAACTTCGTCGCCAAAGGCCATGAGGCGCTGGGCCGCGTCGATATCATGGTCAACAATGCGGGCTCGTCGCCGGGCGGCGTGCTGGAGCATCTCTCGGAAGCCGATTGGGCGCAGTCGCTGCAATTGAAATTCATGGGCTATGTGCGCTGCCTGCGCTACGTGTTGCCCATCATGGTCCGCCAGGGCGGCGGCCGGGTGGTCAACCTCATCGGCAATGACGGCGTCAAGCCGTCCTACTGGGAGATCGCGCCGGGCGCCGCCAATGCGGCCGGACAGAACCTCACCCTGTCGCTCGCCGGCCAATATGGCCGGCATGGCATCAGCTTCTGCGCCGTCAATCCGGGGCCGGTGCGCACCGAGCGCTGGGACGGCCTCGTCAGGGCCATGGCCCGCGACATGAAGCTTTCCTACGACGAGGCCGACGGGCTCGCTCCGGCGTCGATTCCACTGGGCCGCATCGCCGAGGTGGACGAAGTCGCGACGCTGGTGGTGATGCTGGCGTCGCCGCTGATGCACATGGTCAACGGCACCATGATCGAGATCGACGGCGGCCAGGAGAAGTCGCTGATGGACCGCCTGCGCGACCGGTAGTGCCCATCCTACGTGCTTGACAAGGTTGCGGCCAAGCGGACACTTTCAAATCACGAATTGCGCCGGAACCCACTGGCCGTCCCGGCAACTCCATCGCGGAGACCAGTCATGAAAACCTGGAAAAGCCTGATTCCGCTTGCCACGGTGGCGGCCGCGGCCGTCGCCACACCTTCGTTGGCGCAGAACACCATCAAGATCGGCGAGCTCAACAGCTACAAGGCGGCGCCGGCTTTCCTCGATCCTTACAAACGAGGCATCGAACTTGCGCTCGAGGAGATCAATGCGGCCGGCGGCGTCCTCGGCAGGAAATTGGAATTCATCATCCGCGACGACGGCGGCAATCCGGGCGATGCGGTGCGGGTCGCCGAAGAGCTGGTGACACGCGAGGGCACCAACCTGATCGCCGGCACGTTCCTGTCCAATGTCGGACTTGCGGTGACGGAATTCGCCGGCAAGAAGCAGGTTTTCTTCCTCGCCGCCGAACCGCTGACCGACAAGATCACCTGGCAGAACGGCAACAAATACACTTATCGCCTGCGCTCCTCGACCTACATGCAGGTCGCCATGCTGATGCCCGACATCGTGGCGGCGAAGAAGAAGCGCTGGGCGCTGGTCTATCCGAACTTCGAATACGGTCAGTCGGCGGTGGAAAATTTCAAGGCCATGCTGAAGAAGCAGCAGCCTGACGCCGAGATCGTCGCCGAGCAGGCGCCGCCGCTCGGCAAGGTCGATGCCGGCGCCATCGCGCAGGCGATCGACGACGCCAGGCCGGACGCCATCTTCAACGTACTGTTCGGGCCGGATCTCGCCAAGTTCGTGCGCGAGGGCAATACACGGGACACTTTCAAAAACCGGTTCGTGGCGAGCCTCTTGTCCGGCGAGCCGGAATACATCGATCCGCTCAAGGATGAAGCACCGGTTGGTTGGCTCGTTACCGGTTATCCGTGGTATGCGATCGACACGCCGGAGCACAAGAAATTCCTCGACGCGTATCGGAAGAAATTCAACGACTATCCGCGGCTGGGCTCGGTGGTCGGTTACGTCACGGTCAAATCGATGGCGGCCGGAATCGCCAAGGCGGGCTCGACCGACACCGCGAAAGTCGCAGCAGCGTTCAACGGCCTCAAGGTCGATGGTCCGTTCGGGCCGTTTGTCTTCCGCGGCAGCGACCACCAGGCCACCATGGGAGCCTATGTGGGCAAGCTCGCGCAGAAGGACGGCAAGCCCATCATGGTGGATTTCGAATTTGTTGACGGCGCTGCCGTGCTGCCTTCGGACGAGGATGTGAAGAAGCTGCGCCCGGCGGAGTGAGGGCCACGTGATCCAATCATGAGGCGTGCTGATTGCACACGAACCACGCGAGCGATCACCTCCCCCTGGAGGGGGGAGGTCGGCCCGCGCAAGCGGGCCGGGTGGGGGTGACAGCGCTTCAGCAAATGCTGCGTCGTTGTCATCTGCGGCACCGCCGTCACCCCACCCCGGACTGCCTTCGGCAGTCCGACCCTCCCCCTTCAGGGGAGGGTGGCCGGATGCAATTGCCCACACCTGCAGGAGAGAGGGAGCAGGCTAGGGCGCCGCGCCCATGACCCTCGACGCGGTCGCGTTCCAGGCACTCAACGGGCTGGCGGCAGCGTCCAGCCTGTTCTTTGTCGGCGCCGGGCTGTCGCTGATCTTCGGCGTGACCCGCATCGTCAACATGGCCCACGGTTCGCTCTACATGGTGGGCCTCTATCTCGCCTATTCAATCACCACGGCGATCGGGGGCGGATCGGGCTATTGGGCGGGCGTGGTGGCGGCGGCGCTGCTCGTCGCGGCGCTGGGCGCGCTCATCGAAATCGCGCTGCTGCGGCGCATCTATCATGTCCCCGAGTTGTTTCAGCTGCTGGCGACCTTCGCGGTCGTGCTGATCCTCAACGATGCGACGTTGTGGCTGTGGGGGCCGGAGGATCTCCTCGGCCCGCGCGCGCCTGGCCTGCGCGGTGCGGTGGACGTGCTCGGCCGGCGTTTACCGGCCTATGACCTGTTCATGATCGCCATCGGGCCAGTCGCACTCCTGATCCTGCACCTTGCGCTGACGCGCACCCGGTTCGGCCGACTGGTGCGTGCCGCCACCCAGGATCGAGAGACGGTTGGGGCACTCGGCGTCAACCAGGCGCTGCTGTTCACCGCGGTATTCACCGCCGGATCATTGCTGTCGGGCCTCGGCGGGGCGCTGCAGCTCGCCCGCGAGCCGGCGAATCTCGCGATCGACCTCACCGTCATCGGCGACGCCTTCGTCGTGGTGGTGGTTGGAGGCATGGGGTCGATCCCGGGCGCATATCTCGCGGCCGTCATCATTGCTGAGGTCAAGGCGCTGTGCATCGGGGTCGGGGTGGTTCACTTTGGAGGCCTGGACGTCAATTTCTCCAAGCTGACGCTGGTGGCGGAATTCATCGTCATGGCGGCCGTGCTCATCCTGCGCCCGCACGGGCTGTTCGGCACTGTCGTCGCGCTGCGCGCCGTCGGCGGAACGGAATCGCCGCTGCGCCCGGCATCGAAATGGTTCAAGACCGGCGCGGCGGTGTTGCTGGTCTCCCTCGTCTCCCTTGCGGCGGTGCACGCAAATTCGCCCTACGCTCTGGTGCTCGGCACCGATGTACTCATCGCCATTATTTTTGCTGCCAGCCTGCATTTCATCATGGGGCCTGGCGGCATGCATTCGTTCGGCCATGCCGCCTATTTTGGCCTTGGCACCTACGGGGCCGCCCTGTTGGTTAAGTTCCTGCAAGCCCCGATGTTGGCGGCGCTCCTTGCCGCCCCGGTAGTGGCGGGCCTCGGGGCCATGCTGTTCGGCTGGTTCGCGGTGCGCCTGTCGGGAATCTATCTCGCCATGCTGACGCTGGCATTCGCTCAGATCGTATGGTCGATCGTGTTCCAGTGGCAGGATTTCACCGGCGGCTCCAATGGCGTGCTCGGCATCTGGCCGTCGCCGCCGTTCGATGTACCGTGGCGCTTCTATCTGCTGACGCTCGCGGTGGCCGTGGTTGTCGTCGTGGCATTGCGAACGATCGTGTTTTCGCCGTTCGGCTACGCCATGCGGGCGGGACGCGATTCGCCGCTGCGAGCTGAGGCTATCGGCATCGACGTCAAGCGCGTCCACTGGATCGCCTTCGCGATGGCGGGCGCTGCTGCCGGACTTGCGGGCGGCCTGTTCGCCTTTGCCAAGGGGTCGATCTCGCCCGAGACGATCAATGCGGGCCGCTCCATCGACGCCATCGTGATGGTGCTCCTGGGCGGCCTCGAATCCCTGAGTGGCCCGATCGTCGGGGCGGCGATTTTCGCAACATTACAGGACACCGTCATGCGCCAGGCCGAATACTGGCGCGCGCTGCTGGGCGCCATCATCCTGGTGCTCGTCCTGGTATTTCCGGGCGGCATTGTCGGCGCTCTGGCGAAAGCGATTACGGATCGGGGCGCTGCGCCGGGAAAGACGCCATGACGGTGCTTGCGATCCGGGACCTGTACAAATCGTTCGGCGGCGTGCAGGCCGTAGCCGGTATCAGCTTCGAGATCGGTCGCGGCGAGCTCATGGCGCTGATCGGACCGAACGGGGCCGGCAAGTCGACCTGCTTCAACATGATCGACGGTCAGCTGCGGCCCGATGCGGGCGATATCCTGTTCGAAGGCCGCAGTATCGCCGGATTGCGGCCGCGCCAAATCTGGCGACTCGGAAGCGGACGCACCTTCCAGGTCGCCGCCACCTTCGCGTCGATGACGGTCATCGAGAACGTCCAGCTCGCCCTCGCCGGCGATCACGGCCGGCTTCACGACATGGTCGGCTCGCTCGGCGCCTGCCGTCACCGGGAGGCCCAGGAGTTGCTCGACCAGGTCGGCATGGCGGATGCGGCGCACCGCGCCTGTCGGGAGCTTGCCTATGGGGACGTCAAGCGGGTGGAGCTTGCGATCGCGCTCGCCAACGATCCGCGGCTGCTGCTGATGGACGAGCCCACCGCCGGCATGGCGCCGAAGGAGCGCAACGACCTGATGGCGCTCACCAAGAAGCTGGTGGTCGAGCGCGGGCTCGCCGTGCTGTTCACCGAGCACAGCATGGAGGGCTGATTGCCGAGGGCGATCCCGCCGCGATCCGCCACAATGCCCAGGTGCAGGAGGTCTATCTTGGCGCCGGAGAGACATACGCGAAGGCCGGCGCCCCCTCCCCGCACTCCCAAACACCGGTGTCATCATCGGCGAAAGCGGGCGATCCAGTAACCCCCGGCGATGCTGCGGGATACCGGATTCCCGCTTTCGCCGGAATGACACCGAAGAGTTGGGAGGGCAGCGTGGGGGCGGGCGCCGCCACGAGAAATGCGGACACCGTCTTGGCGGTCGAAAACCTCAATGCCTGGTATGGGGCGGCGCGGGTGCTGTTCGACCTCTCGCTGCGGGTGGGCCGCGGCGAAGCGGTCGCCCTGATGGGCCGCAACGGCGCCGGGAAGTCGACGACCATCAAGTCCCTAATGGCCCTGATGGCGCGGCGCAGCGGCACGGTGCGCTTCTGCGGCCGCGATATCTCGCGTTTACGCCCGCACGAGATCGCCCGCCTTGGGATTGGCTTCGTCCCGGAGGACCGCCGGGTGTTCTCCGATCTCACCGTGGCGGAGAACCTCGACGTCGGCCGCCAGCCGCCGCGCCGGTTTCCGGACGGAAAACCGGCGCCGGTGTGGACCGAGGAGAAGCTATACGATCTGTTTCCCAACCTGGCCGCTATGGCCAATCGCCTCGGCCGTCAGATGAGCGGCGGCGAGCAGCAGATGCTGGCGGTGGCGCGGACCCTCATGGGCAATCCGGTGCTGGTGCTACTCGATGAGCCGTCGGAGGGCGTCGCGCCGGTGATCGTACAGCGCATGGCGAACACCATTTCGGAACTGAAGGAGGCAGGACTGTCGGTGCTGCTGTCCGAGCAGAATATTCATTTCGCCGCGTTGGTTTGCGACCGTGCCTACGTACTGGAAAAGGGCGAGGTTCAGTGGCAAGGACCGATGGTCGAGCTCGTCGGGGATACGGCGACGCAGCGCGCCCTGCTATCGATGTGACGAGGGCGGTTTGTGCAACAAAGGTTCCCGCGCCTTGCAGCGGAAGACCGATCAGCCGCGCCTCAAAATCTCCCGCAACCGCTGCGGCGTCACAGGAAGCCGGGTCACGGCGCCCGGAATCCCGATCGCGGCGTCGATCGCGCTTGCGATTGCCGCGCCGACTGCGTTGACTCCGGCCTCGCCGGCGCCCTTGAGCCCCGGTGAATTGAGCGGGCTCGGGGCGTCCTCCGTGATGACGACTTGGAGCGCAGGAATTTCGCGCGCGGTCGGCATCGTGTAGTCCGCGAAGGTGACGCTCAGCGGTTCGCCGCGATCGTCGTAGCAGAACTCCTCCAGCAGGGCGCCGCCGAGTCCTTGCGCGAACCCGCCCGCGATCTGGCCCTCGACAAGCATCGGATTGACGGCCTTGCCGATGTCGTAAGCCACCAGATAGCGCTCGACCACCACGCCGCCGGTGTCGCGGTCGACCCGCACCACCGCAATGTGCACCCCGTAGGGGTAGTTCATGTGGTCACAGTAGAACCAGCCGTCCGCCGCGAGGCCGGGCTCGCGCTCGCCGCGCAGCTTCGAGGTCGGCGCCAGGGCCCGGGCGATCTCGGCGAGCGTGATGGAGGGACCGGCATCGCTGTCCCGCGTCACGACCTTGCCGTTCACAATGTCCAGCTCATCCATGTTCCGCTGGAGCAACAGGGCGGCAAGTTCGATCGCCTTCCTCCTCACTTCCGCCGCTGCCCGGCGGGTCGCCTCGCCGGTCATCACGGTGACGCGCGACGCGAATGTACCAACCCCGAACGCAATGCGATCCGTCTGGCCATGGACGACGCGCACCCGCTGGTAATCGACGCCAAGCGCATCGGCGCAGATCTGCGCCAGCGCGGTCTCCACACCCTGCCCCACGGACGCCGCCCCGCTGATCACTTCGACGGCGCCTGCCTCATCAACGCTGAGGTGAACGCACTCGAACGGCCCAAGACCGCTCTTTTCCACGAACATCGCGAGCCCGGCGCCGACCGCTTCGCCGGCGGCGCGGCGGCGCTGCAAGTCCGTCTGGAGGCGCTCCCAGCCGACCGCGGCGAGCGCCTTATCGAGCAGGCCCGCATAGTCGCCTGAGTCGAACACCACATCGGTGCCGAGCGTGGCGAACGGGCGCGGATAGGGAAATTCGGATCTGTCAATGAGGTTGCGGCGCCGCACCTCGACGGCATCGAGGCCGAGCCGCGCCGCAATGGCGTCCATGATGCGCTCGCGCGCAAAGGTGCTCTCAAAGCGACCGGGCGCCCGATAGGTTCCGCCGGGTGTCTTGTGGGTGAGGCGGATGCGTCCGGACGCCCGATAGGCGGGGACCCGATAAGGCCCCGGCAGCATGGTGGCGGCAAGGTCCGGCACCGTTGCCGCGTGGGTGCGCACGTAGGCGCCCTGATCGTGAAAAAATGCATCATCGAACGCCAGGATGCGGCCGGCGCGATCGACGGCGGCGCGGATGCCGTGGCGCTGCTGGCGCGAATGATTGGCGGCGATCAGATGCTCGCGGCGATCCTCGATCCATTTGACAGGTATGTCGAGCCGCAGCGCCGCCAGGCATACCAGCACGTCCTCGGGGTAAAGCTCACCCCGGATGCCGAAGCCGCCCCCCACATGCCCCTCATGAAGGTGCACCGAGGACGGGGCGCGCCCCAGCATGCGCGCGATGCTGTCGCGGTTCCAGTGCGGCACCTTGGCGGCGCCGTACATTTCCAGGATATCGCGGGCAGCGTCGTAACGCGCGATGGCGCCTCGGGCCTCGATCGGCACCCCGGAATGGCGGCCAATGTCGAGCGTAAGCGCGATGATGGCGTCCGCTTCGCGAAACGCGCGCTCGACCTCGCCATAGTGTTTCTCAACAATTGCGGCCTCCGTGGAGTGGCCAGGCGCAAACTCGCCAGGCGGCCCGTCGGCCGCAAGCACAGGGGGCAACTCTTCGGTCTCGATCGCGACCAGATCAGCGGCATCCTCCGCCACGTAGGCATCGATTGCGAACACGGCCGCTACCGGCTCACCCACGTAGCGGACCCGGTCGCGCGCCAAAATCGGCTGCCGATAAGCGGCCAACCCCTCGACGCATGACAGGCGGAAATCGATCGGAGGAATGCCGGCGACATCGGCCGACGTCCAGACCGCGACGACGCCCGGCAATGCCCGTGCGTCGCCGGCCTCGATCGACACGATGCGGCCATGCGCGACGGCGGAGCGCACGACCCGCATGTGAAGCTGATGCGGGAAGGAAACGTCCGCCGCATAGGAGCCGCGCCCGGTGACCAGCGGGCGATCTCCAAGGCGCGGAACCGATTTTCCGACGAAGCCCATGGCGGCGGCAATCACGCACAGGCCTCCCGCAAGGCCGCACGAATCCGCTGCGGGGTGGCGGGAAGTTCGTCGATCGAAACGCCGAAAGGGGCCAGCGCATCGTTGATGGCATTGAGAATCGCGGCCGGCGCCCCGATCGCCCCGCCTTCGCCGAGACCTTTCGCCCTGGTGATCGAAAACGCCTCCGACTGGGTCTCCAGATGATGGATTTCGATCGCCGGTACGTCCCGTGCTGTGGGCAGAAGGTAGTCCGCAAAGGTCGCGGTCAGAGCGTTACCGCTGTTGTCGTAAACGATTTCTTCGAGCAGGGCATTGGCGATACCCTGGGCGACGCCGCCGTGAATCTGGCCCTCCGCGATCATCGGGTTGATGAGGCGGCCGGCATCCTCAGCGACGAGCAGCTTTTCCAGCGTGACCTTCCCGGTCTCGATGTCGATTGCCACCACTGCAATATGGCACGCGTTCGAGAAAGTCCCGGGCGGGTCGTAAGTGGCGCTTTCGCGCAGGCCGGGAGTCAGCTCGCGGCCGAACCGATGGGCCTGATGGTAGGCCGCCCGTGCCAGCACCGCAATCGGGAGTTCCCGATCCGTCCCTGCAACGCGCGCGACTCCGTCCGTCAGCACGATGTCGTTGGCCGCAGCTTCGAGCAGATGCCCGGCCATGACGCGGAGCCTGGCGCCGACCTTGCGCGCCGCCATGAGGCTTGCGCCGCCAGCAATCACCAGCGAGCGGCTTGCAAAGGTGCCGAAGCCGTAGGGCGTGCGGTCGGTATCGCCGTGGGTGATCGTGATGCGGTCGGGCGCGACGCCGAGTTCATCGGCGATGATCTGGGCGAGCGTCGTGCGCAGGCCCTGCCCGTGCGGCGAGGCGCCGATGCGGGCTTCAACGAAGCCCGACGGGTCCATGGCGAGTTCGACCGTTTCCCAGCCCGGCGCAACCTCCATGCCGCGCGCCGCGAAGGCCGGCGTGCCGTAGCCGGTGCGCTCCGAGAAGGTGGCGACGCCGAGACCGAGATAGTGGCCTCGCGCGCGCGCCTCCGCCTGGTCTTTGCGGAAAGCCGGTAGGCCGGCTGCGGAAGCCGCCACCTCCATGGCCTCCACATAGCTCGCCTCGTCGAACGTGAGGCCGGTCGCCGATACGTAGGGAAAGCGTCTGACCAGGTTGCGGCGGCGAATCTCTAAAGGCTCGATTGCGAATGCCGCAGCGGCCTTGTCCATGAGCCGTTCCATCGCCATGGTGATGACCGGCCGCGCCACGCCGCGATAGGGCGCCATGGGACAGGTATTGGTGGCGACGCCGCGGGCGCGGCACGCATATTCCTGTACGTCGTACGGCCCGGGCAGTTCCGCCATCGCCATCAGGGGTTCGACGCCGCAGGTGGTCGGATAGCACGAATAGGCGCCGATGTTGGAAACGATGTCCGCATCAAGCGCCAGCAGCCGGGCGTCGGCATCGAACATTCCCTCCAACGCGATAGAGAGGTCGCGGCCGTGATAGCAGGCGGTGAGATTTTCGCGGCGGTCCTCGGTCCACGCCACCGACGTGCGCAGCCTGCGGGCGAGCCAGGTGACAAGAACGAATTCCGGCCCGAGCGACATCTTCTGTCCGAAGCCGCCGCCGACGTCCGGCGCAATCACGCGCAGATCGGATTCCGGCATGCCGATCACGTCGGCGATTGCGGTGCGGATAATGTGCGGCATCTGGGTTGCGCAGTTAAGGGTGACGCGTCCGCTCGCAGCATCATAGGCGGCCTGGGCGGCGCGCGGCTCGATCGGAGACGCGTTCTGGCGCCGCGAGCGGATTTCGATTTTCACGCGGCGGTGCGCGATGGCGGCAGCGCCGTCGAAATTCGCGGTCTTGATGCGGCCCTCGACAATGACGTTCCCCGGTGCGTCGGCGTGAACCGCGGGCGCACCCGGCGCCAGGGCCGCGGTCGTAGTCACCAGCGGCGTCGTCTCCTCGATATCGACGGTGGTGCGCTCGGCCAAGTCCTCGGCGGCCTCGCGGCTATCGGCCACCACAGCGGCGACCGGTTCGCCGACAAAGCGCACCACGTCACGCGCCAGGATCGGTTGGGCGATCGGCGCATATTTGAACTTGTGCAGCATTGGGACGATCGGGCGCAGCGCGGTGATTTCCGCGGCTGTCACCAACATCACGCCCTCCGGCGCCAGCACGCGCACGTTGCGGCCCGCCGCGACCGGACTGCGCACGAACCGTACCCACTTGGCGGCCGGCAGATCGCCGGTGAAACGACCCTGTCCGGTCACCAGCGCCGGGTCTTCGACCCGGCGCAGCGAGCGGCCGACCCAGCCGCCTCGATTGGCGTCGGAGGTCACCGCCTACTTCGCCGGCGGCTTGGCCGCAAACGGCGATCCACGCACGCACATGCGGCCGCGCGGGTCTTGCCAGAGCTTTTCGGTCGCGTGCAGGTACCCGATCGCTTGCGCGATGGTGCGGAAATCAAAGTGCGCGAACCGCTCAGCGATATCGGTGTAATAGAGCGGCGCTTGGTCGATGGCGGCGAGAATTTTTTCGGCGAGCTGCCGCACCATGGCTTCGTCGCCGGCCGCCCCCGCCGCGTCCGCCTTGCCGTTCGCATAGTCGGCGATCTTGGCAGTTTCCGCATACGCATAGGTAATGCGCTCGTAGTGCTCCTTCGGAATGCCCTCCGGGATGGTGGCATCGATGCCGACCTTGGCGCCGGTGGGCACAACGCCCGATCCCTGGGGCAGGCTCGGATCGAGCGGCTTTGCCCGCGCATTGTTGACGATCATGATGTCCCGGTCGCCCTGAACGCGCGTCGCGATCGCCCATTCGACCTCGGTCGGATCGAACACGTCGATATCGTCGTCGACCACGACCACGTGCTTGAGGTCCATCACCGAGAGCGCCGCGAGCAGCGCGTTCTTGGCCTCGCCGGGCTGCTTCTTGATGGAGATCACGGCGTGCCAGAATGCGCAGCCGCCGAGCGTGACGTTGATATCCTTGACCAGCACGCCGGCGGTCTTGAGCGCCTGCCGGATCGCCGTATAGCGGGTCGGCGCTGCGAGCCAGGTGTTTTCCCACGGCATATGCAGGTTGTAGTAGATGGCATCCCGGCGCATCGAAATCGCCTTGATGCGCACCAGCGGATTCCAGTGCAGGCCGCCCATCAGGCGGGTGAACTCGCCGAAGCGGCCCTCCGGCCACGTCCAGCCGGTCGGCAGGATCTCGGCCTCGAGCACGATTTCGGCATCCGCGATGTAGGGCATGTCGATGGTCTGGCACGGCGCAAGCTCGACCGGCACGCCGCGCAGACCACCCGCGATTCCCATCTCGTCGACACCGAGCGGCGCCCGATAGCCCGAGCCGGTGATCTCGATCGGATGGGTGCCGATGCTGATCGAGATCGGCAGCGCTTCCTTGCGCTCCAGCGCCCGCTGCGCGAACAAGCGCATGTTGTTGGGCGTCACGATGTCGATGCCGGTGAGGCTCTTCTCCTTGACGATGAAGCGGTAGATGCCGCTGTTGACCCCGAGTTCGGGGTCGCGCGCGATCACCACGCCGGCCGTGATCATCGGTCCGCCGTCATAGATCGACGACATCGGGATCGGCAGCCGGTAGAGATCGACCTCGTCACCCACCAAGGTGATCTCGCGGGTCGGCGATGATTTCACGTATTCGGGCGGAATCGGCTTGTCGATCGCGGCCTTCAGCTTGTGCTCGATCTCCGCATAGGTGTCGCAGCCGAGCGCCCTGGTGGCACGTTCTCGCGAACGGATGATGCCGGATACCACCGGCATGTCGTAGCCGATCACGTTATGGAAGAACAATCCAGTCTTGGCCTGATCGACCAATGTGGAGATATGCCGGATATCCACGGGCTGATGCAGGTCAACGAGTTCGCCTGCCTGCCGCAAGCGGTCGAGGAACTGACGGAAATTCTCCTGCATCTAGGGTCTCCGAGGAACAACGCCTGCGCTGAACCACGCTCATTTTTGTCATCGCCCGCTTCAAGCGGCGATCCAGTAACCCGCAGCGCCCGAGGTGAAAGTTCGAGCTTTCGCCTTAGGTGCAGGGGGTACTGGATCGCCCGGTCAAGCCGGGCGATGACACCACACGGCGTGCAGCAATCAATGCCACGTTACCTAGCGCCCGGGATCGGGGCAATGCGGCCTGCAGCGACGAGGTCTCCGGTTTGTGCATGGGCGCAATCCGGCTAACCACGCAGATTGCGGTGGCATGCGCCCCCCGCGATGATATGAACACCGGAGCCGAGAAGGAGAACGTGCGTGAACGGGACCACGATGAGAGCGCTGGTGTTGCGCCGGCACGGCGGACTTTCCGACCTGGAAGCGGTCGACGACTACCCGGTTCCCAGGGCCAGTGAGGGCCACGTGGTGATCCGGGTACGGGCGTCTTCGTTCAACTACCACGACGTCTTCACCATGCGCGGCATGCCGGGCATCAAGGTGCCGCTGCCGGTGGTGATCGGGCTCGACATGGCGGGCGAAATTGCCGAGGTCGGCAGCGGCGTATCGGCGTGGAAGCCCGGGGACCGCGTGCTCGTCAATCCGCTCAACAAGAAGAAGGGTTTGATGGGCGAAATGCTCGACGGCGGCATGGCAGAGTATTGTCTCGTGGCGGCCGATCAGCTGGTTGCGATGCCGGCGCATGTCACCTTCGAGGAGGCGGCGTCCCTTCCAGTGGCCTATGGCACAGCCCACCGCATGCTGATCACCCACGACACCATCCGCAAGGGCGAGCGCGTGCTTGTGCTGGGCGCCTCCGGCGGCGTCGGCACCGGCTGCGTCATTCTTGCCAAGCACCTCGGCGCCGAGGTGATCGCCTGCGCTGGCAGCGCCGACAAGATGAGGCGTCTCAAGGAGCTCGGCGCCGACGAAGTGATCAACTACCAGGAAGTGGATTTCTCCAAATGGGCGATCGAACGTTACGGCAAGCCGCAGCGGCGCAGCTATGAGGGCGGCGTCGACGTGGTCATCAACTTCACGGGCGGCGATACCTGGCAGCCGTCGCTGCGGTGCCTCAAGCGCGGTGGCAAGCTGCTCGTGTGCGGCGCGACCGCCGGCCACGATCCCAAGGAAGACCTTCGTTACGTGTGGACTTTCGAGCTGAAGATCATCGGATCCAACAGCTTCTATGACGACGATCTTGAGGGTTTGATGGCCCTCATCGCGGAGGGCGAGATGAAGCCGGTGATCGACAAGGTGCTGCCGCTCGAAGCGGCCGCCGAGGGCCTGCGCCTGATCCAGGATCGCGAGGTGTTCGGCAAGGTCGTCGTGACGCCGTGATACGGAATGGTTGGCAACCCGCGGGCCTGTCATCGCCCGGCTTGACCGGGCGATCAAGTAACCACCGACCGGGGATACTGGATTGCCCGGTCAAGCCGGGCAATGACACCGCAGGGGGGAACCCATGAGCGAAGAAATCCCGCTGGAAAAAGTCCAGGAACTGCTCACGCGCGCGCCTTACCACAAGTGGCTGGGCCTGAAGGTCATCGCCGTGCATGACGACGGCATCGAGCTGACGGCCGCCTGGCGCGAAGAATGGGTCGTCAACCTGGACCGTCGCAATACTCACGGCGGCGTCCTTGCCGCGCTGGTCGATCTCGGCGCCGACTGGGCGATGGTGAGGAAAACCGGCCGCGGGGTTCCCACCATCGATCTGCGGGTGGACTATCATAGCGCGGCTATGCCTGGCGACCTCACGGTGCGCGGCAAGGTGGTCCGCATGGGCAGTCAGTTTTCGACGGCCGAGGCCCATGTCTACGATGCCCAGGGCAAACTGCTGGCGAGCGGCCGCGGGACCTATTTCACCGCGCCGCCGAAGGCGTGAACTTGTTTGCCAATCTGGGCGACCTCGTCCGCCGCGATCGCGACCAAAGCCGGCTCGCGATCATTGATCTCGGCGGCGATGGCGAGCGGTGCTTCACCTATGCGGATCTCGACGGCATGGCCCGCGGCGTCGCCCGCGCGCTCTCGGCGCGCGGATTGGCACGCGGCGACCGCATCGCGATTCTGTCCGCCAACCGGACCGAGTTCATCGCCGCCTATTACGGCATCATGCGCGCCGGATTCGTCGCAGTGCCGGTCAATTACCGCTTTCCCGGCGATACCATCGATTTCATCGCTCGCGACGCCGGCGCGCGGCTGATATTTTGCGACCCCGCACGGCGGGCGCAATGTCCACCGGGTCTGCCCGTGGTGTGTTTCGGCGCCGATGGCGCCGAAAGCTTTGCCGGCTTCCTCGATCCTGGTCCATTCGATGCGTTGCCGGCGCGGCCTGATGAGCCCGCCATGTTCCTGTACACCTCGGGTTCGACCGGGATCCCGAAGGGCGTCGTGCTGTCCCACCAGAGTCACATCTGGGTGGTCGAGACCCGGCTGGAGGGGCAAGATCTGTCGCCGCACCGCTTCCTGATCGCGGCGCCGCTTTACCATATGAACGCGCTTGCGCTCGCAAAGCTCGCCTGCGCGGCGCACGCCACGATCGTGTTGCAGCCGCAATTCTCGGCGCCCGCCTACATCGCGGCCATCGCGCGGCACCGCTGCACCTGGCTCACCGCCGTTCCACCGATGATCGCCATGATGCTGCGCGAGCAAGACCTTCTTGCTCGCACCGATCTTTCGAGTGTCGCGTTCGTGCGCATGGGGTCGGCGCCGGTGAGCCAGAGCCTGATGGCGGCGCTGCACCGCGCGCTGCCGGCCGCCAAGGTGACGAACGCGTATGGCACGACCGAAGCCGGGCCGGTGGTGTTCGGCCCTCATCCGGACGGGCTACCCCAGCCCGACATGTCGGTCGGCTATCCGCACCCGAAAGTCGCGCTGCGCCTCATCGACCACAACGGCCGCGTGGCCGATCAAGGCGCGCTGGAAATGAGATGCCCGGCCATGATGCTCGGCTATCACAACCGGGGAGACCTGCCGCCGCCGATTACGGCGGACGGCTTCTACCGCACCGGCGACGTGTTCCGGCGCGATGCCGACGGCTTCCACTATTTCCTCGGCCGCACCGACGACATGTTCGTGTCCAGCGGCGAGAACATCTATCCAGCCGATGTCGAGCGCATGTTGGAGCGCCACCCGGCGGTGGCGCAGGCCTGCGTGGTGCCGATCGACGACGACATCAAGGGCCAGAAGCCGGTCGCTTTCATCATCGCGAAGTCGGGCCAGGAGCCCGGCGCCGAAGACATCAAACGCTTTGCGCTCGCGAATGCGCCCGCCTATCAGCACCCGCGTTTCGTCTGGCTCGTTGACCGGCTGCCGCTGTCGACCACCAACAAGATCGATCGTGCCGCGCTGAAGCTGGAAGCCGCGAAGCGGATAGGCGCTGCCGCGCCGGCGATTCAATGAGCGAGAAGGGGCCCACGGCAGAAATCGATCGCCGGCTTCCGGTTGATGGCGAAATTTTCGTCGATCACGTTGCGCATTTTGTCGCCGACCCCGAAAGCGCAAGCCGCGCGCTTGCCCGCGCGGGTTTTGCGCCCACGCCGATTTCAGTCCAGGTCAATCCCGACCCCACTGGTGGACTGCCGCAACCGACCGGCACCGGAAACGTCACCTGCATGCTGGATCGCGGTTATCTGGAAGTGCTGTTCCGGACCGCCGACACGCCGCTTGGACGGGAGTTCGATGCCGCCATGACGCGCTATCGCGGCGTGCATCTCGCAGCCTTCGCGGTCGCGGACGCGCGCGCAATCCATGGGCGGCTGGCGCAATCGGGATTTCGCATGCAGCCGCTCGTTGCGATGCAGCGCCCCGTCGAAACCGAGGCCAGCGAGGACATTGCGGCATTTTCGGTCGTGCGTGTCATGCCCGGCGAAATGCCCGAAGGCCGCATCCAGGCGTTGACGCACCTGACCGAGCGGACGGTTTGGCAGCCGCGATGGCTCACCCACCCTAACGGCGCGATCGGTCTCATCGACGTTGTGATCGCGGAGACCGACTTGGAGGAGGCGGCCGGCCGTTTCCAGCGCTTCCTCGACCGCGACGCGTACGCCAATCCGTTCGGCCCGGCCTTTCATCTTGACCGCGGCCGCGTGCAACTGGTGACAGCCGCGTCGCTCGCACGGCTTTTCCCGAGGCTGACGATTCCCGATCTGCCGTTCATGGCAGCCTACGCAATTGCCGTCAGGTCGCTCGAACAGGCTGCCGCCTGCCTGCAGGCCGGTCAGGTCGCGTTCGAGCGCCAAGCCGGTTACGTCATTGCACCATTCCCGGACGATCTCGGCGTCGGATGTTGGGTGTTCGTCGAGAACGCGTCCGCGTTGCCGTGGCGCAGGTGACGCCGCTTTCTCAGGCGGCGGGCTTGGCCGCCGCCTCGACCACTACGCGCACATCCGGACAAGCTTCGATGTCACACAACTGGGCTCCGAGTGTCGCCGCACGCGCGGGCGACAACGCCGGGCTCACGAGCTCATCGAACTTCAGACGCAGGCCGGCGTCGTCCAGCGGAACCAACCGTGAGCCGAGCGCTTCGTCGGCATGGCGGGCGAAGACGCCTCGCGCCGTTGTCACCCTGACCCGCGCGGGGCGCAATCGTGGATACAGGCTGTCGACCTCGGGAGTCGCCACCACATGCAGCTTGCGCGCGATCGCAATGAATGCCGGATCGCGCCGGACCTCCTCGCCGAAATGTTCGAGCCGGATGGCGCGGAAACGCAACGCGAGGCCGATCAGATACGAGAAGCTCAATTGCGCGCTGGCAAAGTCGTCCCAACCCGTATGGGCGTGCTCGGCGGCAATGCGGTAGGTGTCGACGTCGATGCGCGTGACCTCGTCCGGCGAAATGTTCTCCTCGCGGCCCAGCCCAATGAGCGCCTCGACGGCGGGCTGGAGATGGCGGCAGCACGGATACGGCTTGATGTAGCAGTCGGTGATGCCAAACGGGACGGCCGGTGGCAGCACGATCGGCCACGCCTTGTCGATGCGACCGGACGCGAACGCCTGCAGGAAACCGTCGCGTGACTCGATAACGTCTGGGGGTCCCTGTACGCCCTGCTCTGCCAGCAGCGCCGCCTGAATGCCTTCGCGCGCGGCGTGCCCGGCATGCAGTCGCTTGATGTCGGCGCCGCCGTTCACGAAGGCAAACAGGCCGGCGGCGCTGCTTGCCGCGATGCCGAATGCGTCGGCGATCCGCGGGGCCGGCAGGCCGCGCAACTTGGCCGCCGCCGCCGCGGCTCCGAACACCCCGCACGCGCCGGTCGGATGAAATCCGCGCTGGCGCAGGTCGGGATGGCATGCGCGGGCGATAGCGATTGCCGTCTCATAACCCGCAACAATCGCCTCGATCACGGCTTTGCCGCTCGCTCCCATATCGTAGCCCACCGCCAGTGCGGCGGGCACCACGGCGCAGCCCGGATGCACCGAGCCCTGCCGGTAGCCGTCATCAAGCTCAATCCCATGCGCTGCGGTTCCGCCCAAGAATGCGGCATCGAGCAGATCGGCGCGGCGCGCACGGCCCGGCACCGGAATACGCCCGCCCCCGCGCACCGCGACAAGCATGGCTTCGGCGCGGGTCGCCACATCGCCGGCAGCGCCGGAAATCATCACTCCCAGGGTGTCGAGGAGATGCCGGCATGCATAGTGGCGCACCTCGGCATCGAGGGACTCGAAGCGAAGCGCGCTGACGAACTCGACCAGCGCCGCGGTGGCGCCGGCCGCCGGCTGCAGCGTGTGGACCGCCTCGGCGCGGGTCATGGGGGTTCTCCAAAGTTGCGCAGCGAACGTGAAACCGGGATGGGGGTTGGTCAAGCGCAAATATAGGGTGGGCAAAATCGCGTGGCGGCTGAATAGTAGGATGGGTTGAGCTTGCGAAACGCATCATCAGCGTTTCGGCTTGCTCCAGATGGGTTTCGCTACGCTCAACCTACGTGTACAGGCATAAGATCACCGCATCCGCACCACTGCATCGACCGCGACAACGCCCTCGCCCTCCCGGCGCACGATCAGAGGATTGACCTCGGCTTCGGTCACGGCCGGATCGGCGGCGAGCCGCGATAGCGCGGCGATGGCCTGCGCCAAAGCAGCAATGTCGCCTGCCGGCTTGCCGCGATAGCCGGTCAGCAGCTTGAGCCCCCGCACCTCGCCAATCATCTCCAAGGCCGTGTCGGCATCGACCGGGGCGAGGCGCAGGCTGCGGTCGCGATAGATTTCCGTGTAGATGCCCCCGGCCGCCACCAGCACCAGCGGCCCGACATCGGGATCGACCCGGTACCCGATGAGAGCCTCGCCGATTCCAGCGATCATCGGCTGCACCAGGAGGCGCCGCAACTCCGGCAGCCGCGTGCGCATGGTCGCGATGGCGGCAAACAGCGCCCTCGCGTCGGCAATGCCGAGCGTCACGCCACCCACATCGGATTTGTGGGTGATGGCGGAGGACAATGCTTTCAGGACCACCGGATATCCGAAGGGCAGCGTCGGAGCGTGAACGGTATCGACGTCGAGCGCCACCGATGGAGCGCGCGGAATGCCGAGCCGATCGAGCAGCGCATACCCTTCAAGTTCGTCGAGGGTGCGCCCGCGGCCTTCACCTCTCCCCGCCTGCGGGGAGAGGTCGGCGTACTCATGTCCTCCCCCACTTGTGGGGGAGGACATGAGTACGGCGG
>Ga0209131_1000819_pt1 | contig 21844 bp, 25 predicted proteins | sample GraSoi_2013_40cm_FD_185826 | JGI IMG/M metagenome (GOLD analysis project Ga0209131, IMG submission 185826) | Grasslands soil microbial communities from the Angelo Coastal Reserve, California, USA - Sample 9_17_2013_40cm (SPAdes) (version 2) | ecosystem: Environmental > Terrestrial > Soil >... | reverse complement strand
CGCGCGCCTGGTCGAGTTGATTCGCGGCTTGCAAGCCGCACTGCCGCTGCGCGACATCGCCGCGCACAGCGACGTCGCAGCCGGCCGCAAGACCGATCCGGGTGCCGGCTTCGACTGGCCGCGGCTGTTCGCGGCGCTGTCACACCACAACATCTAGTCACCGCAACGTCTTGCGCACCAACGCCTGGTGTTGCGGCGCGGCAACGCGTCTATATGTAGTGCTGATTGCGACATCTCGCACAATATTTAGTGGGCGAGCTTGCAAAAAAAAATTCGCGTGTGTACATTGACCCACAACAGCTAGTCACAAAGACGTAATACAGCCCTAGATATTGGGTATAGACGGGAACGGGGAGGCCGCCATGCAGATCGCTCAGGACAACACCGCAGTCGCCCCCGGTTTTGGCAGCAACCTGTCGCAGACGGCGGGCAGCGCGCGCGGCGTGTTTACCGATTACAAGGTGATCCGGCGCAACGGCGCCGTGGTCGGCTTCGAGCCCTCCAAGGTCTCGGTGGCGGTGACCAAGGCCTTCCTCGCCGTCAACGGCGCTCAAGGAGCGGCCTCGGCGCGCATCCGCGAGCTGGTCGCCGGCCTGACCGACACGGTGGTCGGCACGCTGCTGCGCCGCCAGCCGCAGGGCGGCACCTTCCATATCGAGGACATCCAGGACCAGGTCGAGCTCGCGCTGATGCGCTCGGGCGAGCACGACGTGGCGCGCGCCTACGTGCTCTACCGCGAGGAGCGCTCGAAGCTGCGCCTCGCGGAGAAGGCGGCGAAGAAGGAGCCGGGACTGCATGTGGTCGAAAACGGCCAACGCAAGCTGCTCGACCGGGCAGCGCTGCGCGCGCTGGTGGTGGCGGCCTGCGAAGGCCTGCCCGAAACCGCGCCCGAGGCGATCCTCGAGGCGACGCTGCGCGACCTGTACGACGGCGTGCCGATGGAAGAGGTGCGCAAGTCCGCGGTGCTCGCCGCGCGCGCCCTGATCGAGAAGGATCCGGGCTACAGCTACGTCACGGCGCGCCTCCTGCTTCACGGCATCCGCTTCGAGGTGCTGGTCGAGGAGGTGAGCCAGGCCGACATGGCGACGCGCTATGCGACCTACTTCCAGCAATTCATCGAGCTTGGCATCACGGCGGAGCTGCTGGACCCGGAGCTCGCGCGCTTCGACCTCGCCAAGCTCGGCAGAGCGCTCAAGTCCGAGCGCGACCTCAAGTTCGGCTATCTCGGCCTGCAGACGCTCTACGACCGCTACTTCCTGCACATCCGCGACCGCCGCATCGAGCTGCCGCAGGCTTTTTTCATGCGCGTGGCGATGGGGCTCGCGCTGAAGGAAAAGAACCGCGACGCGCGCGCTATCGAGTTCTACGATGTGCTGTCGAGCTTCGACTTCATGAGCTCGACGCCGACCCTCTTCAACTCGGGCACGCTGCGCTCGCAGCTCTCGAGCTGCTACCTGACCACGGTGTCGGACGATCTCACCGGCATCTACGACGCGATCAAGGAAAACGCGCTGCTCGCCAAGTACGCCGGCGGCCTCGGCAACGACTGGACGCCGGTGCGCGCGCTCGGCTCGCACATCAAGGGCACCAACGGCAAGTCGCAGGGCGTGGTGCCGTTCCTCAAGGTGGTGAACGACACCGCGGTGGCGGTCAACCAGGGCGGCAAGCGCAAGGGCGCGGTCTGCTCGTACCTGGAGACCTGGCACCTCGACATCGAGGAGTTCCTCGAGCTGCGCAAGAACACCGGCGACGACCGGCGGCGCACGCACGACATGAACACCGCCAACTGGATCCCCGATCTGTTCATGAAGCGGGTGATGGACAACGCCGAGTGGACGCTGTTCTCCCCCTCGGACGTGCGCGACCTGCACGACAAGTTCGGCAAGAGCTTCGAGGAGTCGTACCTGCGCTACGAGGACAAGGCGGCGCGCGGCGAGCTGAAGCTCTTCAAGAAGCTGCCGGCGGTGCAGCTGTGGCGCAAGATGCTCTCGATGCTGTTCGAGACCGGGCATCCGTGGATCACGTTCAAGGATCCCTGCAACCTGCGCAGCCCGCAGCAGCACACGGGCGTCGTGCACAGCTCGAACCTCTGCACCGAGATCACGCTCAACACCTCGGCCGACGAGATCGCGGTCTGCAACCTGGGCTCGGTGAACCTGGTCGCCCACATGTCCGATCAGGGACTGGATTTCGACAAGCTGAAGCGCACCATCCGCATCGCCATGCGGATGCTCGACAACGTCATCGACATCAACTACTACGCGGTCGACAAGGCGCGCAATTCCAACCTGCGCCACCGCCCGGTCGGCCTCGGCATCATGGGATTCCAGGACTGCCTGCACAAGCTGCGCGTCGGGTATGCGTCGCCCGAGGCAGTCGAGTTCGCCGACCGCTCGATGGAAATGGTCGCCTACGCCTCGTACTGGGCCTCGACCGAGCTGGCCGAGGAGCGCGGCCGCTACGCCTCGTTCCAGGGCTCGCTCTGGGACCGCGGCGTGCTGCCGCAGGACACGCTCGACCTGCTCGCCGCCGAGCGCGGCGGCTACGTCGAGCTCGACCGCTCGGCGAGCCTCGACTGGGACGCGCTGCGTGCGCGCATCAAGCGCTTCGGCATGCGCAACTCGAACTGCATCGCCATCGCGCCGACCGCCACCATCGCCAACATCATCGGCGTTTCGGCCTCGATCGAGCCGACCTACCAGAACCTGTTCGTGAAATCGAACCTGTCGGGCGAGTTCACGGTGGTGAACGAGTATCTGGTCGCGGACCTCAAGGCGGCCGGGCTATGGGACGAGGTGATGATCGCCGACCTCAAGTACTTCGACGGCAATCTCGCGCGCATCGACCGCGCGCCGGCGGGGCTGAGGAAGCTCTACGCCACGGCCTTCGAAGTCGAGCCGAAGTGGCTGGTCGAGGCGGGCGCGCGGCGCCAGAAGTGGATCGACCAGTCGCAGTCACTCAACATCTACATGGCGGGCGTCTCGGGCAAGAAGCTCGATGAGACCTACAAGCTCGCCTGGCTGCGCGGCCTGAAGACCACCTACTACCTGCGGGGCATGGGCGCGACCCACGCCGAGAAGTCGACCAGCAAGGCCGGGGCGCTGAACGCGGTGCCGATGGAAGTCGAGACGGCTGAGGCCGGGGTCAAGGTGTGCGCGATCGACAACCCGGATTGCGAGGCGTGTCAGTGAAGGGGGATCGCACGTGATCACGCTGGGCAGCCTGAGCTTCTCCGGACCGTTCCTCGCGCCGCTGTGGACGCCGCCGAAGACGGCCGGGCTCTACGCGGTGCTGGTGCCGGGCTGGCGGCTGCTCACCTTCCGGGCGCTGTACTTCGGCCAGGCCGAGAGCTTCAGTCCCGATCTCCTGAAGTCCCATGAGCGTCATGCCGAGTGGGTGACGATCGCCGGCACCGACTGGAACCTCTACATCGCGACCCACGAGATGTCGTTCGCCACGCCGGCGCAACTCGAGTCGGCGGCGCGCGAGCTGGCCCGAAGCTACAAGCCCGAATTCCAGCCGGTCGACGGCAAGAACACTCCAAGCCTGCGCACGCTGCTCCTCGCGCAGGCGATGCGCAACGGACAGGATAAGTAGATGGACTACGGACGCCCCCATGCTTAAGTTCGAAGATCTGGCGATCCAGCCGGCCAGCGGTTTTGTGCCGGCCAGCGTCGCGCAGGAGCCGGGGGAGACGGCGGTGCCGTTCCGCCGGGTCACGGCCGAGGACAAGAGGGTCATCAACTCCAAGGCCGACGTCAACCAGCTGGTGCCGTTCAAGTACAAGTGGGCCTGGGAGAAGTACATCTCGGCCTGCGCCAACCACTGGATGCCCCAGGAAATCAACATGAGCCGGGACATCCAGCTGTGGAAGGATCCGAACGGGCTCACCGACGACGAGCGCCGCATCGTGAAGCGCAACCTCGGCTTCTTCGTCACCGCCGATTCGCTCGCCGCCAACAACATCGTGCTCGGCACTTACCGGCACATCACCGCCCCCGAATGCCGCCAGTACCTGCTGCGCCAGGCCTTCGAGGAAGCGATCCACACCCACGCCTACCAGTACATCGTCGAGAGCCTCGACCTGCCGGAATCCGAGATCTTCAACGCCTACCACGAGATCCCGTCGATCCGCGAGAAGGACGAGTTCCTGGTGCCGTTCATCGACACCCTGACCGACCCGCACTTCAAGACCGGAACCCCGCAGACCGACCAGGAGCTGCTGAAGAGCCTGATCGTCTTCTCCTGCCTGATGGAGGGCCTGTTCTTCTACGTCGGCTTCGCCCAGATCCTCGCGCTCGGGCGGCAGAACAAGATGACCGGGGCCGCCGAGCAGTACATGTACATCCTGCGCGACGAGTCGATGCACTGCAATTTCGGCATCGACCTGGTCAACACCATCAAGCTCGAGAACCCGCACCTGTGGACCCCGGCCTTCCGCGAGGAGATGCAGGAGCTGTTCCGGCAGGCGGTGGAGCTCGAATACCGCTATGCCGAGGACACCATGCCGCGCGGCGTGCTCGGCCTGAACGCGCCGATGTTCAAGGAGTACCTGCGCTTCATCGCCAACCGGCGCTGCCAGCAGATCGGGCTCGAGACGCTTTACGCGGGTGCGCAGAACCCCTTTCCCTGGATGAGCGAGATGATCGACCTCAAGAAGGAACGCAACTTCTTCGAGACCCGGGTCATCGAGTACCAGACCGGCGGAGCTTTAAATTGGGAATGAGGGGGAGCAACATGGACGAGGAGTGGGATCAAATGCATAGAATCACGGCATGCAAGCCCGAGGAGGACTACAAGCTGTGGCTGCGCTTCGAGGACGGACTCGAGGGCAGCGTGTTCCTCGGCAACCTGCTCGAGATCGGCGCCTTCCAGCTGTGGCGCGATGTGCGCGAATTCGAGAAGGTCAGCGTCGATCCGGATACGGCGACGGTCACCTGGGAAGGCGGCATCCGCCTCGACAGCGACGTGCTCTACCAGGACCTCGCCTCGCGCTCCCACCCCATTCAGCATGCCGGCGGCGGCAATCCCCCGCCGGTGGTTGGATAGTCCGGCTCATCGAGCCGGGCTTCTTTTGTTCAACAACCTTGAAGGAGATTGAGCATGGCGAAGAAAAAAGCGAAAAAAGGCGGAAAGAAAAAGAAGAAGAAGAAAGCATCACGAAAAAAGAAATCAGTAAAAAAAGCAGGTAAGAAGGCGGCAGGCAAAAAGAAATCCGCCAAGAAGAAGAAAAAGGCGGGAAAAAAGAAAAAGGCGATTAAAGCCGCCAGACCTAAGGCCAGCCCTGCGGAAACGATGGCGAATCCTGTAACAGCGCCATCGCCCGCTGCGACCACCGGCGCGAGACCCGCGCTGAATCCAGCGGCCGCTTGGCCTTTCCCGACGGGCTCCCGGCCGTAACCGGGGACCCCGAGAGAGTGGCGGGGGGCGAAAGCCCCCTGCCAGGCCTCGAAGCTCAGCGGACCGGCTTGGTCCAATCGGCCCAAGAAACGAGACCTAGGCCGGTCCGCGAGGCTTCACTTCCAGCCCCTATCTTAACGGGGCGCACCACCGACTAGGCTGGGCAAAGAGCAGTCGAAACAAGCGTTTCGCAGGCTCCGGCACGCCTGCGCGAGGATGGGGGAAGTGATTGACAGGATTGAAGAATGCCTAATATCATTGCGCCCGCCGCGTCGCAGCAATCCGCCACCCCCGGCGCTGCTGCGTTAAATCATCTAGCCCCGGTCATCGACCTGCTTTCCAGGTCGCTCGCCAACGCCAAGTCCGAACAGGGCACCGGGGCACGGAGGTGGTCTATGGTCTGGTCTCTCGTAGGACGCGCCTATCACGGTGCGAAGAGCCTGCTGGCCCTGATCGGGGTGGTCGCGGTCGCGGGGTTACTCGTCCTGCCGCTGCATCTCGACGGCATGCTGAAGCTGCCGATGCTGGCCGCCGAGGCCCTGTTCGAGCCCGCGACGACGGTCGCCGGGCCGATCCAGGCCCGCGCCGAGACGCCGGTTGAGCGCGAGCAGCGCGCGCTGACCGAATACATCGCCAAGCGCTACCGCGTCTCGGAGTTCGCGATCTCGGGCTACGTCGCCACGGCCTACCGGGCGGGCGAGCAGCATTCGGTCGATCCGCTCCTGATCCTGGCGGTGATGGCGGTCGAGTCGCGCTACAACCCGGTCGCCGAAAGCATCGTCGGCGCGCGGGGCCTGATGCAGGTGATGCCGAAATATCACCTCGAGAAGCTGATGGACCACGGCGGCGAGGACGCGCTGCTCGAGCCCGAGGTCAACATCCAGGTCGGCGCGCAGATCCTGCGCGAGTACCAGCGGCGCTTCCGCGACACCGAGACCGCGCTGCAGATGTACGCCGGTGCCTTCGACGAGCCGAGCTCCCAGTACGCCAACAAGGTATTTGCCGAGCGCGCACGGCTGGAAGTGCTCAGGCAGAAGGCGAAGAAGCCGCAAAGCGCCTGATGCGTTTGGCGGCTTCTTCCAGATCCCCCATCGAGCGGGTGTAGGCAAAGCGCACGTAGCGCCCGGTGCCGTTGGCGCCGAAGTCCACGCCGGGCGTCGCCGCGACGGCCTCTTTCTCCAGCAGCTGCAGGCAATACTCGCGGGCATCGCGCCGGCAATCGGCGTAGATGTAGAACGCGCCGTGCGGCTCCGCCGGCACGCCTAAGCCAGCGCTCTTCAGTTGCGGCAGCAGGAAATCGCGGCGCCGGGCGAACTCTGCGCGGCGCTCCTCCAGCACCGCGAGACTCTGCGGCGTGAATGCCGCGCACGCCGCATGCTGCGCCGCCGACGGCGCGGAGATGAAGAGGTGCTGCGCGAGCTTCTCGAAGCCGCGCACCGCGCTCTCGGGCAGCACCACCCAGCCCAGGCGCCAGCCGGTCATGCAGAAGTACTTCGAGAAACTGTTCACTATGACCACTTCGCCCGGCAGCCCGAGCGCCGTCCAGGGCTGCACGCCGTAGGTGAGCCCCTGGTAGATCTCGTCGACCATCAGCACGCCACCGCGTTCGGCGATGAAGCCTGCGATGGCGCGCAATTCATCCTTCGGGATGAGCGTACCGGTGGGATTGGACGGTGAGCCCAGCAGCAAGCCCTTGGTGCGCGGTCCCCAGGCGGCGCGCACCATCTCGAGCGTCGGCTGGAAATGCTCCGCAGGCGACACGGCGAGCGCCCGCGCCCGGCCTTCGAACGCGCGCACGAAGTGCCGGTATCCCGGATAGCCGGGATCGGGCACCAGGACCTCGTCGCCCGGATCGACGTAGAGCGCGACCACCGTGAGCAAGCCGCCCGATGCACCCGATGTGACCACCACGCGGCTCGCGTCCAGCGTGGTGGCGAACCTGTCGGCGTAATGCGCGGCAATCGCTGCGCGCAGCGCCGGAAGGCCGAGCGTCGCGGTGTACGCGGTGCGCCCCTCGCGCAGTGCGCGCACGCCCGCTTCGACCACCGGCGCCGGCGCGGTGAAGTCGGGCTCGCCGATCTCCATGTGCACCACGTGCCGCCCGGCGCGCTCGAGCGCATGCGCGCGCGAGAGCACGTCCATCACCTCGAAGGGTTCGATTTCCGCGGCGCGGCGCGCCGTGAGGGACTTTTGGCCTGCCGTGGTCCTTCTCCTGCCGTGGTCCTTCTCCGATGGTGCGGCGGATTCTATAGAATCGTCGAGTGGACGAGCAGCTGAAGAAGAACGCCCTCGACTATCACCGGCGGCCGCCGCCGGGCAAGATCTCCGTTAGTCCGACCAAGCAGCTCACCAACCAGCGCGACCTCGGGCTCGCCTATTCCCCCGGCGTTGCCGCGGCCTGCGAAGAGATCGTGCGCGATCCGGCGTGCGCGGCGCTCTACACCGCGCGCTCGAATCTGATCGCGGTGATCACCAATGGCACCGCGGTGCTCGGTCTCGGCCCGATCGGCCCGCTCGCCGCCAAGCCGGTGATGGAAGGCAAGAGCGTGCTGTTCAAGAAGTTCGCCGGCATCGACTGCTTCGACATCGAGATCGACGAGCGCGACCCGCAGAAGCTGATCGACATCGTCGCCTCGCTCGAGCCGACCTTCGGCGCGATCAACCTCGAGGACATCAAGGCGCCCGAATGCTTCGTCGTCGAGCGCGCGCTGCGCAAGCGCATGAAGATCCCGGTGTTCCACGACGACCAGCACGGCACCGCGATCACCGTCGGCGCGGCGGTCTACAACGGCTTGAAGGTGGTCGGCAAGCGCATCGCGGAAGTCAAATTAGTCGCGTCGGGCGCCGGCGCGGCGGCGCTCGCCTGCCTGGACCTGTTGCAAAAAATGGGACTGCCGCTCGCCAACATCACCGTCACCGACCTCAATGGCGTGGTGTACAAGGGCCGCCGCGAGCTGATGGATCCGGACAAGGAGCGCTACGCCAAGGACACGCGCGCGCGCACGCTCGATGAAGTCATCGCAGGCGCCGACGTGTTCCTCGGCCTTTCCGCGGGCGGCGTGCTGAAGCCCGCGATGGTGAAGAAGATGGCCGAGCGGCCGCTGATCCTGGCGCTCGCCAATCCCGAGCCCGAGATCCTGCCCGAGCTCGCGCGCGAGGCGCGCCCGGACAGCGTCATCGCCACCGGGCGCTCGGATTATCCGAACCAGGTGAACAACGTGCTTTGCTTCCCGTTCATCTTCCGCGGCGCGCTCGACGTCGGCGCCACCACCATCACCACCGAAATGGAACTTGCCGCCGTCAGGGCGATCGCCGAGCTCGCGCAAGCGGAGACCAGCGAGCAGGTGGCGCTCGCCTACGGCATCGAGACCATCAGCTTCGGGCCGGAGTACATCATCCCGCGGCCGTTCGACCCGCGCCTCATCGCGCGCGTGGCGCCGGCGGTGGCGAAAGCGGCCATGGATTCGGGCGTGGCGACGCGCCCGATCAGCGACTTCGTCGCCTACGAGCAGTCGCTCACCCAGTTCGTCTACCAGTCCGGCATCATCATGAAGCCGCTCTTCACCGCGGCGAAAGCGGCGCCGCGGCGCGTGGTTTACGCCGAAGGCGAGGACGAGCGGGTGCTGCGCGCGGTGCAGATCGCGGTCGACGAGGGCCTGGTGCGGCCGATCCTGGTGGGCCGGCCGCAGGTGATCGAGCAGCGCCTGGAGCGCCTGGGCCTGCGCGTACGGCCGGGCAAGGAGTTCGAGCTGGTGAACCCGGAGTTCGATGCGCGCTACCGGGACTACTGGAGCACCTATCACCAGCTGGCCGAGCGCAAAGGGGTCTCGCCGGAGTACGCGCGCATCGAGATGCGCCGCAACCAGACCCTGATCGGCACCATGATGATCCACAAGGGCGAGGCCGACGCGATGCTGTGCGGCACGCTCGGCATGTACGCCGAGCACATGCGCTACATCGACCAGGTGATCGGCCTGCGCGCCGGAGTGCGCCACTACTCGGCGATGAATGCGATCATCCTGCCTGCGCGCACCGTGTTCATCTGCGATACCTATGTGACGCACGATCCCGACGCCGAGCACATCGCCGAGATGACGCTGCTCGCCGCCGAGGAGATGCGCCGCTTCGGCGTGGTGCCCAAGGTGGCGCTGCTTTCGGCGTCCAACTTCGGTTCGGTCGACATGCCCTCGGCGCGCAAGATGCGAGCCGCGCTCGCGCTGATCAGCGAGCGCGCCCCGGACCTCGAGATCGAGGGCGAGATGCACGGCGATGCGGCGCTCTCGGAGGAGATCCGGCTGCGGGTGTTTCCACGCTCGCGCCTGCGCGGCGAGGCCAACCTGCTGGTGATGCCGACGCTCGATGCGGCGAACATCTCGTTCAATCTGCTGAAGACCGCCGCCGGCGGCGGCGTCACCGTCGGCCCGATGCTGCTCGGCACGGCGAAGCCGGTGCACATCCTCACGCCCTCCGCCACCGTGCGGCGCATCGTCAACATGACTGCGCTTGCAGTCGCCGATGCCAACGCCCCGCGCGCGCAGGAGAGCCTGTTCTAGTGGAATCGGCCACCGCGACGATCTCCCCATTCCCTGCGAATCGCGTACGGCCGCGTGCCGGGCTGGTGCTGACGGGCGGCGGCGCCCGCGCGGCCTACCAGGTCGGCGTGGTGAAGGCGGTGCGCGACGTGCTCGGCAATCCGACCAAGAATCCGTTCCCCATTCTCTGCGGCACCTCGGCCGGCGCCATCAACTCGGCGACCCTTGCGGTGTTCGCCGACGATTTCTCGCGCGCCGTGAGCAACCTGCTCGAGGTGTGGGAGAACATGCATTGCCGCCACATCTACCGCACCGACGCCTGGCACATCCTGAAGAGCGGCGCGAAATGGCTCGCCTCGATGATGCTGATCTCGCGCGAGAACCCGATCTCGCTGCTCGACAACACGCCGCTCGCCGAGATGCTGGGCCGCACGCTGCCCTTCGAGCGCATCCAGGCGAACATCGACTCGGGCGCGCTGTATGCGGCCTGCGTCACCGCCTCGGGCTACACCACCGGCCAGAGCGTCTCGTTCTTCCAGGGCGGCAGCGGCCTCGAAGGCTGGGAGCGCAACCAGCGCATCGGCGCCGCGGTCACCCTGAAGCTCGAATACCTTCTGGCGTCGGCGGCGTTGCCCTTCATCTTTCCGGCGGTCAAAGTGCACCGCGAATATTTCGGCGACGGCTCGATGCGCCAGATCGCGCCGGTGAGCCCGGCGCTGCACCTGGGCGCCGACCGCGTGCTGATCGTCGGCACCGGCCGCCAGACGCAGGACCAGAACCGCGCGCGCTCGAGCGTCTACCCGTCGCTCGCGCAGATCGCGGGTCACGCGCTGAACAGCATCTTCCTCGACAGCCTGGCGGTCGATATCGAGCGCCTCGAGCGCATCAACCGCACCGTGAAGCTGATTCCCGCCGACCGGCTGGGCGATTCCAGCCTGCAACTGCGCCCGGTGAAGGTGCTGTTCATCGCGCCCTCGCAGCCGATCGAGCGCATCGCCGCGCGCTTCCTGCACGAGCTGCCGGCGACGGTGCGCTTCCTCCTCAAGCCGACCGGCGCGCTCAACCGCTCGGGCTCGAACCTGGCGAGCTATCTGCTGTTCGAGGAATCCTTCTGCCGCGCGCTGATCGACCTCGGATACCAGGACACCATCAGCCGAGAGGCGGAGGTGCGCGAGTTCTTCAACCCGCCGGACGAGCGAGCCTATGGCTGACCCGCTGCCGCCGCAGGATCCGTTCGAGATGTTCCGCCGGCTGTGGGGCCCGCTCGGCGTGCCGCTGCCGGGCATGGCGATGCCGACCTTCGATCCGCAGGAAGTGGAAAAAAGGATCGCCGATCTGCGCTCGGTCGAGGCCTGGCTCAACATGAACCTCAACATGATCAAGTTCTCGATCCAGGGGCTCGAGCTGCAGCGCGCCGCGCTGCAGGCGATGCGCACGGCAACCGAGCCGGCGAAAAAAGACTAGGCAGTTCCTCAAATCCACGGGAGAAAATCGCATGGCCAAGGCAATCCGTTTTCACAAGCAGGGCGGGCCCGAAGTGCTGCAGCTCGACGAGGTGCCGGTGGGCGATCCGGGGCCGGGGCAGGTGCGCATCCGGCATACCGCGATCGGCGTCAATTTCGTCGACACCTACCAGCGCTCGGGCCTTTACCCGATGCAGCTGCCCGCGATCGCGGGCAACGAAGGCGCCGGCGTGGTCGAGGCGGTGGGCAAGGGCGTGAAGGAGCTGAAACTCGGCGACCGCGTGGCCTACACCGGCCTACCCGGCGCGTACTGCGAGGCGCGCGTGGTGCCGGCCGATCGCATGGTGAAGATACCCAAGGGCATCAGCGACGAGCAGGCGGCCTCGATGATGCTGAAGGGCCTGACGGTGCACTACCTCATCCACTCCACCTACAAAGTGAAGAAGGGCGACACGGTGCTGTGGCACGCCGCCGCCGGCGGCGTCGGCACGATCGCGTCCCAGTGGCTGAAGAAGCTCGGCGCCATCACCATCGGCACCGTCGGCTCGGACGAGAAAGCGCAGCTCGCCAGGGCGCACGGCTGCAAGTACGTCATCAACTACAGCACCGAGAACTTCGTCGAGAAGCTGAAGGAGATCACCAAGGGCAAGAAGGTCCCGGTGGTCTACGACTCGGTCGGCAAGAGCACCTGGGAAGGCTCATTGGACTGCCTGCAGCCGCGCGGGCTGATGGTGTCCTTCGGCAATGCCTCCGGCCCGGTAGCGCCGGTGAATCTCGGCATCCTCGCGACCAAGGGCTCGCTCTACGTGACGCGGCCGTCGCTGGGCGCCTACATCGCGAGCCGCGCCGACCTGGTCAAGCGCTCGAACGACCTCTTCAACGTGGTCAAGTCCGGCAAAGTAAAGATCGAGACCACGGCGCGCCACACGCTCGAGGACGCGGCGCAGGCGCACCGCGACCTCGAGGGACGCAAGACGACCGGGTCGATCGTCCTGATCCCTTGAACGCTATTTGATGCCGAGAATGCCCTTGGCCTTGCCGAGGGCGGCCATCGATTCGGTGTGCTTGCCCTCTTTGTGAAGCTTCTCGCCGTCGGCGCGCAGCTTCTTCACCTCGGCGCTCTGCGCGCTGTCCAGCTTGGCGTTCGGCAGCGCGGCGTCGATGGCTTTCATTTCGTTCGGGCAGTTGTGGGCCGCAACGCTGCCGGCAGCCAGCGCTAGGACGATAGTCAGTGCAAGACGCTTCATGGTTTCTCCCCTGGTTCTCGATGTAGCCGGCTTGCGCGAGCGGCTGCGCCGCCCGGCGCCGGCACGCGCAGTATACGGCGACGACGGCGCCGGCAGGGAGGAGGCCGGTCGCATCGTCGAACATCGGCGCGCCGGGGTGCTGGTGCCGATCATCGCGCACGCCGACGGCCTGACGGTGCTGTTCACCCAGCGCACCGCGAGCCTGCGCAGCCATTCCGGCCAGGTCAGCTTTCCCGGCGGGCGCGCGGAGCCGACCGATCCGAGCATCGAGTTCACCGCGCTGCGCGAAACCGAGGAGGAGATCGGCCTGCCGGCGCGGCGCGTAGAAGTGCTGGCGCGGCTGTCCGAGTACTTCACGCGCACCGGGTACCGCGTCACGCCGGTCGTCGGGCTGATCCAGCCGCCGCTCGAGCTGGTGCCCGACGCCCGCGAGGTGGACGAGGTGTTCGAGGTGCCGCTCGACTTCATCCTGGATGAGGCCAACCACCGGCGCGCCACGCGCGAGCTGAACGGCCGCACCGTGGGCTACTACGTGATCGAGCACAACGGCCGCACCATTTGGGGCGCGACCGCCGGCATGCTCGTCAACCTCTACCGCCAGCTTTCCTCGGATTCCAGCGCGCCACCAGCCGGCTGAAGTTCTCGAGCGAGTGCAGGTGCGCGTAGATCAGGCCCATGAAGCCCTTGTCGACCAGCGCCTTGACGCGCGCCGGGGCGAGCGCGCGCAGCTTCGGTTCCGCGACGCGCACCATGCCCGCGAGCTGGATTTGCGGCGCGTCCTTCACCTGCACCGAAAAGCTCTCGAGCAGCTCCAGCTTGGCGAGCGCCGCGCAGAGCTGCGCGGTACGTTCGAGATCGTCCTCGAAGCCCGCCAGTAGCGCCTGCGCCGCTTGCCAGCGCGGCGTGGGGTTGCCGCGCCCGTCGTAGAGCGGCATGCCGGAGGCGTCGACGTACGACCTTACGATGCAGACGATGCGCTCTTTCGACAGGCAGAACGGGAAGCGGCGCACATAGGCCGGGAAATAGGCATTGCGGTCCCATTCGCCGCTCTCGTCCAGGAAGAGATTTGTACCGGCCTCGAGGCCGAGCACGATAACGGGCGCGAAGCTCTTGCCGGCGTCGCCGGTGGCGAACACGATCGGATAGTCGCGCGCCGCGGCGACGAACTCCCCCACCGAGAGCGCGAGCGCGTTGATGCTGCGGCAGAACGACGGCGTCGTGCCGCTCGGCATCAACACGCGGTGCGCCTTGTCGAGCGGCACGATTTCGTCGTAGCCAAACGGCGCGCTGATGCTCATTGCCACCGATTGTAGAATGGCTGATGAGCGTCCTTGCCATCATCGCCGCGCTGGTCATCGAGCAATGGCGCCCGCTCGGCGATCGCAAGGCCGTGCAGGGCACGCTCGCGGCGTGGGCCGGCTGGCTCGAGCAGGCGTTCAACGGCGGCGAGCGCCGCCACGGCATGATCGCCTGGTTCGTCGCGGTGCTGCCGCCGGTGCTGCTGGCGTTCGCGCTGCACGCGGTGCTCTACTCGGTGCATGGCTTGCTCGCGCTGGCGTTCAACATCGCGGTGCTCTACCTCACGCTCGGCTTCCGCCAGTTCAGCCATTACTTCACCGCCATCCAGCTTGCGGTCAAGGCCGAGGACATCGAGCGCGCGCGCAGCCTCCTCGACCAGTGGCGCGGCGCCTCCGGCGTGGTGCGCAGCCGCGAGGAGGTGATCCGCTTGACCATCGAGGAGGCGCTGCTCGCCTCGCACCGCCATGTTTTCGGCGTGCTGCTCTGGTACCTGCTGCTGCCGGGCCCGAGCGGCGCGGTGCTTTATCGGCTGGCCGCCTACTTCGCCTCGCGCTGGAAGGAGCTCGGCAACTTCGGCCAGTTCGCGCAGCGCGTCTTCAACCTGCTGGAATGGCCGGCGGTGCGCCTCACCGCGGCGGCGTTCGCCGTGGTCGGCGACTTCGAGGACGCGGTCTACTGCTGGCGCACCCAGGCGCGCAGCTGGTTCGATCCCAATGCCGGCATCGTGCTCGCCGCAGGCGCCGGCGCCATGGGCGTGCGCCTGGGGATGCCGGTGCAGGAGGTCGAGGGCATGCAACCGCGCCCCGAGCTCGGCGTCGGCGAGCCCGCCGAGGGCCCGTTCCTCGACAGCACGGTGGGACTCCTCTGGCGCGCGGTGGTGGTCTGGGTGTTTGCGCTTGCGCTGCTGACGGTGGCGCGCCTGCTATAGCGGTCGGTACGCAGCGCAGCTCCAGCACTGGCTGAACTGCGCGCCCAGGCGCTCGCCGCAGGCACAGCTCCATTCCGGTCCGAGGTCCCGCGGGCGGGAAAGCAGCTCCTGCGCGCGTGCCGCGTCCGCATCGTCCAGCACCCACAACTGGGCTTCGCATTCGGCCGGCGGCAGCTCGCCCATCGCCGAGGAGAGGGCGGCGTTCCTCACCAGCACCTCGATGCCTTCGGCCTCGAGCAGATTCTTCGCGTGGTAGACGGCGGTCTGGTTGAAGGAGCCGAAGACGCGCTTCATTAGAGCTGGAGCAGCGCGTCGCACTTCGCGGCGCAGATGAAGTCGTTCTCCGACAGGCCGCCGATGGAATGCGTCGAGTACTCGACGCGGCATTTGTTGTAGCCGACCAGGAGGTCCGGGTGGTGGTCCTCGCGGTGCGAGATCCACGCCAGCGCGTTGACGAAGGCCATCGTCTGGTAGTAGTTGGTGAACGGGTAGACCTTGACGAGCTTGCCGTCCTCGACGATCCAGCCCTTCACCTGCTTCAGCATCTGCTTGGTCTGCTCCGCCGTGTAGGGCGCGACGTCGCCTTCGCACGGTTTGCATTTCTTCGCGGTGAGCTCGCTCATCGGGTCTCCACTCATGTTCCTAATTTGGCAATCCGGGTCGCCGCCGGCGGATGCGAATCATAGAACGCCGAGTGCAGCGGATCGGGTGTCAGGGTGGCGGCGTTGTCCTTGTAAAGCTTGACCAGCGCGCGCGCCAGCTGGCTCGGTTCGGCGTACCCCTTGGCGTAGGCGTCGGCCTCGAATTCGCGCTTGCGCGAATAGCGCGCCATCAGCGGCTGCAGGAAGAAGGTGAATTCCGAGGTCACCAGCATGAACAGCGCGAGCGCCGCCGCCGTGCTGGGCGTGTCGACGCCCAGGCCGGAGTAAAACCACGGCCGCTCGATGAGCTGCCCGAGGATCCAGAGCCCGGCGAAGCTGAGCGCGGCGCTGAGCACGATCATCTTGACGACGTGGTGCAGCTTGTAATGGCCGAGCTCGTGCGCCAGCACCGCTTCCACCTCCGACGGATCGAGGCGCTCGATCAGCGTATCGAACAGCACGATCCGCTTGGCGGCGCCGATGCCGGCGAAGAACGCGTTGCCGTGGCTCGAGCGCTTGGAGCCGTCCATCTTGTAGAGGCCGCGCGACTTGAAGCCGCAGCGCTCGAGCAGCGCCGCCACCCGGGCGGCGAGCTCGCCCTCGGTGATCGGCGTGAACTTGTTGAAGAGTGGCAGGATCAGCGCCGGAAAGGCGAGCTGCATCGCCAGGCCAAAGGCCGTCAGGACCAGCCACACATAGAGCCACCAGTGCTCGCCCATGCGCCCCATCAGCCAGAGCACCGCGAGCAGCAGCGGCACACCGAGCGCGAGCGCGAGCAGCGCCTGCTTGGCGAGATCGACGAAGAACAGACGCAGCGTCATGCGGTTGAAGCCGAAGCGGCTCTCGATGACGAAGGTGCGGTAGAGCGCGAGCGGCAGCGAGACGATCGCCTGCACCAGGAACACGCTGAGCAGCAGCGCCGTGCCATGCGCGAGCGACCCGGGCTCGAAGGCATGCGCCCACGCGCGCGACAGCAGCTCGAGACCGCCGCCGAGGGTGAACGCCAGCGTCAATGCGGCGTCGATCAGCGTGTCGACCACACCGAAGCGCGTCTTCGCCGCGGTGTAGTCCGCGGCTTTCTGATGCGCCGCGAGCGGGATGGTGTCGGCGAAGCCGGCCGGCACCGCGTCGCGATGCGCGCGCACGTGACGGATCTGACGCTGCGCGAGCCACAGCCGTGTGGCGGTGGCGGCGAGCAGCACCACGAGGAACAGCCAGGTCAGGAGGTTCGGCACGCCCAAGTAGAATAAAGCATGGCTGGCGACCCCAACAACCTGATCTGGATCGACATGGAGATGACCGGGCTGCAGCCGGACTCCGATCGCATCATCGAGATCGCGATGCTGGTGACCGATCCGCAGCTCGCCATCCTCGCTCAGGGCCCGGACCTCGTCATCCACCAGGCCGACGAGGTGCTCGAGGCGATGGATTCATGGAACAAGAGCACGCACAAGAAGACCGGCCTGATCGAGCGCGTGCGCGCCTCGCGGCTCACCGAGGCCGACGCCGAGGGCGCGGCGCTCGCCTTCCTCGCCCAGCACGTGCCCGCCAGCAGCTCGCCGATGTGCGGCAACTCGATCTGCCAGGACCGGCGCTTCCTCGCGCGCTGGATGCCGCGGCTCGAGGCGCACTTCCATTACCGCAACCTCGACGTCTCGACGCTCAAAGAGCTGGTGCGCCGCTGGAAACCCGAGTTGATGAAAGGCTTCTCGAAGGAAGGCAAGCACGAGGCGCTCGCCGACATCCTCGAGTCGATCGAGGAGCTGAAGTTCTACCGCAAGACCTGCATGACCATCTAATTATTTCTGGGACCGGATGGCCTCGGCGATCTCGCGGCTGAGGGCGGCGAGCGCGGCGCTGTGGGCGGCGGCGAGCGCGCCGTATTCCATGGGCTTCACCTTCTCCCGCACGATAGAGCGCCCGCTGCGGCGGCCATCCTTCGAAGCCACCGTCCATGCGGCATCGATCAGCACCGAGTCGTCCGGCCCGGAGTCGAAGCGCTGCACGTCGAGCGCGACGCGGTAGTCGGCCTCGCCGTTACGCGGCGACACGGCGCGGGCTGACAAGGCGCTCGCGAGGTTCGCCGCCACCACGCGCGCGATCGCGCTCTTCAGCGGCTCGGCCCAGCGCGCCTGCTCGGTGATCTCGACCTGGTTGGCGCCGAGGCGCACCACGAACTGCGGGCGGTCGACGAGGTCTGGGATGCTGACCGGTCCGACCGCGACGGAGAGCGCCGCATCGCCGCCCGCCGGTGGCGCGGCGGCCTCGAGCGTATAGAAGCGCTCGCGCGGCGGGCTGGCACACGCGGTCATTAACAGCAAGGTGAGAAAAGCAAGCCTCATGGCGCGTCGACGTTCTTGCCGCGCAGGAGGGACTGCGGATTACGCTCGAGGTAATCGGCGAGCGTGCGCAGGCTCTGCGCGGTGCGCGCGAACTCGCGCGCCGCGTCCTGCAGCTCGCCGAACAGCGCCGAGTCGGGCGCGAGGCTCTTCTCGGCGTTGGCGAAGGTGCGGCTCGCGTCGCTCATGGTCTTGGTCGCCTCGGCGAGCGTCTTCCTCATCTCGACCAGGGCCTGGCGGCCCTCGACGAGCGCGGCGCGCGCCTCGGGGGCGATCTCGCTGTCCAGGCGCTTGACGAGCGTGTTCACGGTCTGCAGCGTCTGGCTGAGATCGGTCGCCATCGCCTCCAGCGGCACGCGCTCGAGCTTGTTGGCGAGGCTGACGAGCGTCGCATGCAGGTCTTCCAGCGTGCTCGGCGTGGTCGGCAGCTCGGGCGGCGACTGCGCGAGGTCGAGCCTGGCGCGCGGCGAGTCCGGAAAGAAGTCGAGCGCGACGTAGAGCTGCCCGGTGAGCAGGCTGCCGGTGCGCAGCTGCGCGCGCAGGCCGCGCTCGACCAGCGTGGCGACCAGCTTCTTGTCCCTGGCGAGGCGCTCGCCTTTCGCCGTGCCCCCCCGCAGGCGCGAGGTGAAGCGCTCCGGGTAGATGCGGATCTCCACGGGGATCGAGATCTTCTGGGTCTCGGGATCGAACTGCGTGTGGATCGCCGCCACCTCGCCCACTACGATGCCGCGGAAGTCGACCGGCGCGCCCGGCTGCAGGCCGCGCACCGACTGGTTGAAGACCAGCACGAAGCTGTCGGCCAGCCGGTCGGGGTTCTTTAAGGCGCGCGACTGGCTCTGGTGCAGGTCGAACAGCGTGTCGGCGGCGATCGGCGCCGGCTCGCTCTCCTCGAGCGGCGTGCCGAAGGCGACGCCGCCGATGGCGAGCGACACCAGCGACTCGGTCTTGACGCGCACGCCCTCGGCGTCGAGCGCCATGTCGATGCCGCTCGCATGCCAGAAGCGGCTGTGCGCCGAGACGAAGCGGTCGTAGGGCGCGTTGATGAACACGATGATCTTGACCGACCGGCCATCCTTCTCGAGCTCGTAGGCCGCGACCTGCCCGACCTGCAGGCGCCGGAAATACACCGGCGAGCCGACGTCGAGCGAGCCGATGTCCTCGGCGCGCAGCGTGACCTGGCGGCCGGGCGAATCGGTGGTGAAGGCCGGCGGCTGCTCGAGGCCGGAGAATACCCGCGAGCGCTCCGTCGACTTGCCGACGTCCATCGCCACGTAGGAGCCCGAAAGCAGCGTCTGCAGGCCCGACACGGTGCTTCCCGAGATGCGCGGCCGCACCACCCAGAAGCGCGTGTCGGCCACCACGCGGCTTTCGGCGCCTTTGACGAGCTCGGCAGTGGCGATCACCCCGGAGAGATCGGGCGCGAGGTTGATCTCGGTGATGTGCCCGATGTCGATGTCCTTGTACTTGATCTTGGTCTTGCCCGCCTGCAGCCCCTCGGCGGTGCGGAAGCTGATGATGATCACCGTGCCGCGCTCGAGCCAGTGGCTCACCGCGAGCCAGGCGCCGATGGCGAGCGCCACCGCCGGGACGATCCACACCAGCGGCAGCGAACGCCCGTGCCGGGGCGCGGCCAGCGCCTGCGGAATGGGCTCAGGCGTGGGAGTGTCGCTCACGCGGTTCCTTGACCGGGTCCCAGATCAGGCGCGGATCGAAGCTCATCGCCGCCATCATCGTCAGCACCACCACCGCGCCGAAGGCGAGCGCCGCCGGGCCGGCGCGCACGCTGGCGAGCGCGGTGAGCTGCACCACGGTGACCAGCAGCGTGACGACGAAGATGTCGAGCATCGACCAGCGGCCGATCGACTCGACCAGGCGATAAAGCCGCGCGCGCTCGGCGCGGTGCGCGGTCCAGCCGAGCTGCACCGAGAGCAGCAGCACCGCGAGGCCGATCATCTTGGCGAGCGGCACCAGGATGCTCGCCACGAACACGATCAGCGCCAGGTACCAGGAGCCATCCTGCCAGAGGAACACGATGCCGCTCAGGATGGTGTCGTCCGACGACCCGAAGAGCGAGCTGGTCGCCATGATCGGCAGCGTGTTGGCCGGCACGTAGAGCGCCATGGCGGCGATGAGGAACGCCCAGGTGCGGCCGATGCTGCCCGGCTTGCGGTAGGCGAGCGCCGAGCCGCAGCGTGCGCATGTGGCAAACGCGAGTGCGCTATCGCCGGCCGGCGCACGCGATACCAGGCTGCAGGTCGGGCACGAGAGCAGTCCGAGGCTGGCGGCGCTCGCGTTCATACCGGTGCTACCCGCTCCCAGAGATCGCGCGGATCGAAGTTCGCCTCGATCGCCGCCATCACCAGCATCAGCGCCGCGAACGACCAGAGCGCGATGCCGGCCTCGACGTTCGCGAGGTGCCCGAGCTTGACGAACGAGACCAGCGAGCCGAGCACGAACACCTCGACCATGCCCCAGCGCTGCGCGAACTGGAACAGGCGGAACACGGCGCCGAAATGGGGTGCGGTGCGACGCAGGAAGAGCGGCGCCAGCAGCCACGCCAGCGCGGCGATCTCGGCGAGCGGCATGACGATCACGGTAAAGAGCACCAGGGCGGCGACCAGCTGCATGTTCTGCGACCAGAGCGCGGCCACAGCGCCCGCGAGGGTGGCGTCGGTGCGCTCGCCCTGCAGCTCGAGCGACAGCATCGGAAAGGCGTTGGCGATGGCGAACAGCACCAGCGCCGCCGCGGTCAGTGCCGCGGTGCGCTCCAGGCCGTGCGGATGGCGCTGGTAGAGGATCGCGCCGCAGCGCACGCAGAGCGCCTTGCGCGGGCGCGGTGAAGCGGTGTCGATTTGCAGCAGGTCACACTCGGGACAGGCCAGGAGATCCGCGCGGTTCATTCCGCTTTTTTTACCTCCGCGCGGGAATGCTACCGCACGGGGCTAAGGCTTGCTCGACGGTCCGGTGAAGGAGCCCGACGGCGTGCCGGGCGTGCCGCCTTTGGAGGATGGCGCGCTGGTCGGCCCGCCGCCCGAGGCGTCGTCACCGACGTTCGAGCCGGTGCCGCCCTTCGGCTTCAGCGTGACGCGCGGGCGCGGCTTCGGCGGCAGTTTCGCGCTGTCCTGCTTGTCGGCACCATCGTCCTTCTTCTCGGCGGGCAGCGGCTGTGCCTGTACGGCGAAGGCGGCGGTGAAGAAGAGCCAGGCGAGCTTCATTCGACCTCCACGATGCATTCGATCTCGACCGGGATGCCCATCGGCAGCGAGCCCATGCCGACCGCCGAGCGCGCGTGCTTGCCGCGCTCGCCGAACACCTCGACAAACAGATCGGAGCAGCCGTTGATCACCTTGGGCTGATCCTCGAACTCGGGCACCGCGTTGACCATGCCGAGCACCTTCACCACCCGGCGCACCTTGTCCAGGCTGCCGAGCTCGGCGCGCATCACGGCGAGCAGGTCGGTGCCGACGCTGCGCGCGTGCTGGTAGGCCTGCTCGATGGTGAACTCGCGGCCGACCTTGCCTTTGGCGCCGCGCGGGCCCTTGCCCGAGAGGAACAGCAGATTGCCGGTGCGCACGGCATTCACGTAGTTCGCCACCGGCGACGACGGCTGGCGCAGCTCGAGCTTCAGTTCCTTGATGCGCTGCTCGGCGCTCATGCTAGCGGCCCGGGTTCTCGTCCTTCGGCACCACCTCGGACGGTCGGCGTATCAGTGCCTCGGACGTCTTGCCGCCGAGCTCGGGCAGCAGGTCCGCGGGGCGCTGCTCACCCTTGCCCTCTGGCGGAGCGAACGTAATCCTCGGCGCGGACCGGACGGGCTCGTCCAGCTGCAGCTTGAGCGCGGGGCGCCCGGGCGATTTCGCCGCCGACGGCTCCGGCGTCTGCGGCGGCGCCGGAGCGGGCGCCTGTGCCGCTGCCGGGCCCACGGCCGCGAGGAATGCCCAGAAAATTTTCATGGCGGAGGGACGACCTTGCCTGGGTTCATGAGGTTGTGCGGG
>Ga0209131_1000818_pt1 | contig 21861 bp, 25 predicted proteins | sample GraSoi_2013_40cm_FD_185826 | JGI IMG/M metagenome (GOLD analysis project Ga0209131, IMG submission 185826) | Grasslands soil microbial communities from the Angelo Coastal Reserve, California, USA - Sample 9_17_2013_40cm (SPAdes) (version 2) | ecosystem: Environmental > Terrestrial > Soil >... | reverse complement strand
GCTCTCGGCCCTCTCTCGCAGGACTCTCCAATATTCCATCTGCACCGGCTAAAGCCTGTGCCACCAAGACTTTCGCGCCGCCTGGCGAGATCACCATATTGGTGTGTTCGCAGCAGGCTTCTTGCCGAAACCGCGGTCGAAAAGGAGCCAAGATGCCGAGTTATCAAAATGTGACGCCGCCGATTTCCCTCATGCCGGGCGACGTGGGATTCAGCTTCAACAACGAAGCGTTTCCGGGAGGCGCGCAGGCGGGCAGCCAGTTCGCGATCCCTAGTTACGCCGGGCAGCCGGACACCGGCACGGCGGTACGCTGGCAGACGATTTTCGGCACTGCGCCCACTGCCGTGAGTCCAGCGCCACAGCCGGCGAAGCCCGCGCCGTCGCCAGCGTGCAGGCCAAATTCCTGGCCGCCCAGGACCACCTCACCGATGAACGCAAGAAAACCACCTCGCTCACCCACGAACGCGACGACGCTTTGCGCATCGCCCGCGGCGGCACCGCCTGGCGCCGCATCGCCCGTGCCGCCAAAGCCGCTCATTGATACGCTTTTCACAATTTCGGCACAATTCCTAGGGTATAATCCGCGCAATCTATCGTTTCAAAGTTGCGCCCCTGGTAATGCCGGAAAACGGATTCCCGCCTAGTCCCGAAGGGTCGCCCCTTCCTGAGAAGAAACTGGTTTCTTGGAAGGAAATTGCCGCCCATCTCGGCCGGGAAGTCCGCACTGTGCAGCGTTGGGAGAAGACCGAAGCACTTCCTGTCAAACGCCACGAGCACCAGAAAAAATCCACCGTCTATGCTTACGCAAGTGAGCTGGATGATTGGATCAGAAAGCGCCAGCCGGTGGACGACCCGGAAGCCGATGCCGCCTTCGTCCCCGATCCGGATCCCAATGATTCCGGCACGCACCCTGTCTCCGACAGTTCCGGAGGCACAAATGGAGACAGCCAGGTTTCGCCGGAGCCCGATCACGATGTCGAAGCTGAACGCAAGACCCGTCAAAAACGCTTTGGAAAATGGCTGGGAGCGGCAGCATTGGGCGGTTCACTGCTTGCCCTAGCGGTCCTTGGTACCTTTTCGAGGCTGCATTCCCCCGTTCGCGCTCCTGAGCGAGTACGCCTAGCCGTCCTCCCCTTTACTTATCTGAGCGGCGATTCCAAGCCAGACTACATCACCGCAGGCCTCACCGACGTCATCCGCACAAAGCTTGGCCAGCTGGATCCTCCGCATCTTGGCGTGATCGCAGCGACCTCCTCGAACATTGTCTCGAGCCAGACGATTCCAAACGTTGGACGCACACTGGACGTCCAGTACGTCCTCGAAGGCAGTGTGCAGCGCGTCGGCAACCAGGTGCGCATTGACGTCCAATTGATCCAGGTCAGCGATGCGACGCATCTGTGGGCCGATTCATTCACTCGTGAACTCTCCGATGTCCTGCAAGTCGAATCGGATGTTTCCGCCGCGATCGCCCGGCAAATTCTCGTAACCCTCCCAGTGCCGCCCAGTCCACAACCACCGCCCTCGCTGCGGTCCGGAACCGTTCGCGCCAGCACCCCGGAGATCGCCAAATCCCGCCACGAGTACCATCAGGCCAAATTTGCCTATGGCAGCCGCGGCGACTTGCGCGGCAGCATCGCATTTTTTGAGCAGGCCATTCACGACGATCCGTCATACGCGGAGGCTTACGCCGGCCTCGCCGAGGCCACCGCCATTCTCGGCCAGGTGCCCAACGACGGCATCCCCCCGCGCGATGCCAAGCCCAAGGCACGGGAAGACGCCCAGCGCGCCTTGCAACTCAATCCCCGGCTAGCCGAAGCTCACGCCGTCCTCGGCAACATGGCCATGAGCTACGACTGGGATCTAGCGACCGCCGAAAAAGAATTGCGCCGGGCGATTGAACTTAACGCAAACGATCCCACCGCCCATGAATGGTATTGTCATTTGCTGATCGTGGAGGGGCGCAACGCCGAAGCCCTCACCGAGGTTCGGCAAGCCCTCGACCTTGACCCCGTCGCCCCGCTCTATCACACCGTGCTGGCTGAAACCTACTATTACGGCCGGGAGTATGACGCCGCCATCGACGAAGCGCAGCAGGTCGTCAGACTCCATCCCGATTTTTTGCTGGCGCAGTTCTGGCTCGGCTCCGCCTATCGCGAGAAGAAAATGTATCCCCGGGCCGTCGAAACCTTTCAGCGCGCCCGCCAGCTCTCGGGGGACAATCCCGCGATGCTCATGGCTTATGGCCACACCCAGGCCCTGGCAGGCAATGTTCAAGAAGCTCGAGCAGCCCTCCAGAAGCTCCAGCAACTCGCGGGCACACGGTTCGTTCCGAGTTTGTACCCGGCGGCTATCCACGTCGGCCTGGGCGAAGCGGACGAAGCTTTCCGCCTGCTCGAACTCGCCTACCAGGAACGCATCGACCGCCTCGTCTACTTGAACGTCGATCCCATGGCCGACCCCATCCGCTCCGACCCTCGCTTCGCCCAGCTCATGGCCAAGATCGGATTCCATTAGCAAGAGGCCAGTGAATCAGCAGGGAAGTGGTTCCCCTCTCCAAAACCTCGCATCCAGGCTTTGAAAGTTGGCGAGCAACGCTGCGCCCCCCCCCAGCAAATATCGGAGAAAAGTCGCATTGCATTCATTAGTCTCTGGATTAACTGATTTAGTCGTCTCCGATTCGCGTAGCGAGGAATCCGTGTCTGGCCGGACGGCCCCGAAGGCGATAGAGCCCAACGATTTGGCCGTCGTTGTTGATGCCCCGTGCAGCAGTTCCTTGCGAATCGGGATAGTCGAACGAGAAGTAATTCGAGGCTGACATTCGCCCGTCGTCGTCCCCGGCGTTGGTTAGGACAAACCCGTGCCCGGGAAAATTTGTCGTGTACTGCCCAGCAAGCTGCCCCAAGTCGTTGACCTTCCACGCGAACGTTATGTCGGCGCCGGGAAAGTCAAAGTTTTGGAAATGTCCGTCCGGATGACGGGTGAAGCCATGTACATTGCCAGCCGCGTCGCCGTAGAAGCCAATGATAAGACTCTGCAAGTTGATGTCATTGGGCAGGGTTTGCATGGGAACCGCGGCAGGATCCAATGGCTGTAGTCTGATCACCAAGATCGTACGCGCCAACGATATCGCCCGCGTCGTTAATGCCAATCAACGCGGGAACCAACTGGAAGGGAATCGACCCAAGCGGACCAAAGCAACTGACTTGCGAACTATCCCCAGCTCTGAAAAATGCACAACAAGAAGATCGGCATTCGCAGGAAAGCATCGCGTACGTGGCCTGGAGACCAACCAAGCAAACCTCCGGCGTCTCGACAAAATGCCGCCCAATTCCACTTCCGGCTGGCCCCCCGCGCCAGCCGGAAGTACACCCCCAGAAGGCCTTAACCCTTGTAAGGTACAGCCAGAATTCCACAGAAAAGCCGCAAGAGTCCGCAGATTCCTCTTGACAATGCGTCCTATAAGTAACATTATGTTAACTACAAAATCGGCCTGAGTCCGCGCCCCTTCCAGACTCCAGCCCAGAGCCCAGCTCCCTCCCTCCTACTTCTTGTCGGCGGTTTTCCCGGATTTTTGTTGGGCGAGTTCGTAGTTGATGTACTGCTCAAGCAGATGCGGATCGGCGCCCACGATGCGCCGCCCATTTACGAAGACCGTCGGGGTGCTGTTCACGTCGAGTTGTTGGCCGTTTGCGCGGCTGGCATCTACGGCCGCTGCGGCTGCCGGACTGGCCATGCAGGTCTTAAACCCATCGGCCTCCAGTCCGGACAGGCCTGCGTAGTCCGTCATTTTCGTCCAGGCATTCGCCGCCGAAATGATTTCCTGATTGTCGTAGATGAAGTCATACATCTTCCAAAAAGCCTTGGGGTCCTGCTGGTACGCGCAGCGGCCGGCGATGGCTGCGGTCCGTGCCCACGGATGAAGCTGCTCAAGCGGAAAGTCCTTGAAGACCAGGCGCACGTTGCTGGCATAGTTCGGAAGCATGCCGCGGATTACGTCGTGAAGGTTGCGGCAAACCGGGCACTCGAAGTCCGAGTATTCGACGATCGTGACCGCGGCCCTGCTGTCGCCCAGCGAGGGCGCGTCGTTGATTTGGATCCGTGCCCGGTTCTCAACGAGGGGGTCTTTCGTCATGTCCAACAAATCACCGTGGAAAAGAAACTTGCCGTCCTTGCTTACGTAAAACTTGACCGCTTGCTTATTGTCGCCGATGGTGAGGTCGATGTTGGTTTCGAGCAGCCCTTGCACCGGTGTTTCTTTCGGAGGCCCGACCACCAGCAAGACATCCGGACCGAACGCATAAAGATGTCGAAGGTATGCCTCGATATTCTTCTGTGTTGGCGATGGCGCAGCCGTCGCGGGTGCAACTGTCGCCGATTGTGCCTGTTGCGCTCGCGCTCCAGGCGCAATCGTGCTGAAGGCAAGGATTAAGGAAAGGCTCAGTGCTGTTTTCACGAGGACCTCATGGATCTAAGGAATGAACTTCTGCGCGATCGGAAAAGGTCTGCCAAAGCCGAACGCGCGCGAGGTAATCTTCAGGCCCGGCGCGGCCTGCTTGCGTTTGTACTCGTTGCGATCCACCAGGAGCGCGATGTCGCGGACCAGTTTTAAATCGAAGCCGTAATGATCGGCAATCTCCTGGGGGCTCCGCAAGTCTTCGATATAGGCCTTCAGAATTCGGTCAAGGACGTCGTAAGGCGGCAGGCTGTCCTCGTCCTTCTGGTCGGGACGCAGCTCGGCCGAAGGAGCCTTCTCGATGGTCGACCGGGGAATCAGTTCCCTCTCGCGGTTAATCCAGCTCGCCAGTTCGTACACCATCAATTTCGGCACATCGGAAATTACTGCAAGACCTCCAGCCATGTCTCCGTAGAGTGTGCAGTATCCGACCGCGAGTTCCGATTTATTACCGGTGCTGAGAACCATCGACCCAAACTTGTTGGAGAGCGCCATCAGGTAGTTTCCGCGGATGCGCGCCTGAATATTTTCTTCCGTCACATCAATCGGCCGGTCGCCGAACGCGGGTGCCAGCGCCCGCTTGTATTCTTCAAAAACATCCGTAATCGGCAAGGTGATGAACCGGATGCCAAGATTCTTCGCCAAAGTTGCCGCGTCGCTCTTGCTGCCTGCCGAAGAAAAAGGTCCCGGCATGGAAACCCCGAGGACGTTTTCCGCCCCAAGCGCGTCCACGGCGATCGAGGCAACCACGGCAGAGTCAACGCCGCCGCTCAGGCCGACGAGAACCTTCTTGAACCCGCATTTGCGCACATAGTCCGCCGTGCCGGTCAACAGCGCCTGGTAGGCATAGGCGATTTCCGTCGGCGGCTGTTCGTGAATCTCGCCCAGACCTGTGGCCGTATCAAAGAGGACGAGATCCTCCTGGAACGCCAGCGCTTGTGCGGCCACGCGCCCATCGGCGGTAATCGCCATGCTCGCACCGTCAAAAATCAGATTGTCGTCGCCGCCAACTTGATTCACGTAGACCACCGGCAGCCGCTGCTTCATCGCGATAGCGCGCAGCATCTCAATGCGCAGATTTCTTTTGTCAATCGTATAGGGTGAAGCCGAAATGTTCAGCAGGACGCTGGTTCCCTGCTTGCTAAGTTCCACCACCGGGTCGCGCTCGTACAAGCGCGTCGGCCAGAAGTTCGGGTCGTTCCACACATCCTCGCAAATGGTGATGCCAAGATTTTCGTCCTTGAAGCTGTAGACCACTTGCTTATCGGCAGGCTGAAAGTACCGCGACTCGTCGAATACATCGTAGGTCGGCAGCAACATCTTGCTCTGCTCAAAGACGACTCGCCCTCCGCACAGCAGCGCCGCTTTATTGGCCACGGATTTGCCCGCACCCTGCTTCACACGCCCGGCGTAGCCGACCAGCGTCGGCAGAGGGATTTTGGCGGCAAGCGCTTTCAGTTCATCCATGTTCCGGTCAAGAAAAGCCGGACGCTCCAGAAGATCCTGAGGTGGATAACCGCACAGGCAAAGCTCGGTAAAAACAGCAAGGTCTGCCCCTCGCCGCTGGGCTTGCCCCGCCAAGCCCAGGATGCGAGCGGCATTCCCTGCGAAGTCGCCAACGGTGGGATTGAACTGCGCGAGCGCTATTTTCATGCCCGGACTTTAGGATACGGATGGAACCCGAAGATTGCAATCATAGGCGCTCCGCAATATGATTTATTAACTGACAATTTGTCTTTAACCCCGCTTTTCCCGCTTCTTTGCGACCAGGCTAGCGATTCCCTGCCCGGCGCGCAATTCCCGGTAAAACATCACAGACAACTCCGGGAAAGCTTCTCTGAGCTCGCCGGTTTCGAGGAGGTAGGCCGGATTCCGCGGGCCGCCCGGAAAGTCAAGTTGCGCGCGCGTGTAAGTCTCAAACAGCAGAACGCCATCCGGACGAAGAGCGCCGGTCATCTGTGGAAAGAGCGACCTCTGCAGAAATTGAATGCACACAATCAGATCGTAGCAGCGCTCCGGGAACTCCGTCCGCTCCAGGTCCGTCTGTATCAACTCGAGTCCGCCGCGAAAAGACCGCCCAGCTTCATGGAGGCTTTTCCTGCGGCGCACTGGAACACGCATGCCGCGTGCGCGAACTTCCAAAATGTCCAGAGCAACGCCGGAAAAATCTAGCGCCGTGACGTGCTGGCCGCGCGCGGCAAGAAACAGTGCATGCCTTCCCGTGCCGCAAGCAATGTCCAGCGCCGGGCCAACCGGCAGCAGCGGCAAAAGTTCGCGAACGATACTCGCCGGGTCGGAGGGAGGCGCCTCAGCAACGAGCCTGTGCTTTGCGTCCCAGTCGGATTGGCTAGAGGGCATAAAAAAGGCTCCTGAACATACCGCTCAGGAGCCCAAAAAAGGTTCTGAAAGCGCGCGGGGCGCTTCCTTACACGGAATTAGACGCTGAAGGAGCTGCCGCAACCGCAGGTGCTCTTCACGTTGGGATTGTTGAATTTGAATCCCGCACCTTCAATCGTCTCAATGTAATCGATCTCAATCCCGTCCAGATACATGGAACTCATCTGGTCGACGGCGACCTTCAGACCATCGAACTCAAACACCTGGTCCGCATCGCTGGTCTGGTTTTCAAACGCCATGTGGTACTGGAACCCGGAGCAGCCGCCACCGACCACAGCCACTCGTAGAGCGGCCGGTACCGGGCTCTGCATGCTCATGATTTCCTTGACCTTGGTACTTGCAACGGGCGTTAAATTGATCATAAATTCTCTTGGCCTCCGCTCGCGGGTGTACCCGCGAACCCATCAATAGTTACATTATACCAGAACTTTGATACCCCTGCGCAAGCCCATGTTCCCGTCATGAAACGCCTGCTATCACGGCATTTCGACAAGCATGGATGCTTCGCTTACAATAAGATGCAATGATCAAACACAGGGTTACCCTGATCCCCGGCGAAGGAATCGGCCCGGAAGTAGCTTCGGCAACGCGTCGTGTTTTGGAAGCCGCGGGCGTGCAGATCGATTGGGAAGAGATCGCCGGACGCTCGGATAGCTCTTCCGACCAGGGAATAAGCGTTAACCAGGCGGCTGTGGAATCCGTGCGCAGGAACCGCGTTGCGCTGAAGGGCCCCATGGCCACGGCCATCGCCGGCGGCGCACCCAGCGTGAACGTGGCGCTGCGCAAAACGCTCGACCTCTACGCCAATTTGCGTCCCGTGAAAAACGTGCCGGGTGTCAAATCTCATTTCGAAAACGTGAACCTGATTCTCGTGCGGGAAAACACCGAGGATTTGTATTCAGGCCTCGAGCACGAGGTCGTTCCCGGTGTTGTGGAGAGCCTCAAGATCATCACCGAGCGGGCTTCTACGCGGATCGCCAGATTTGCGTTTGAATACGCAAGGCTGCACGGCCGAAAAAAGATTCATGCCATTCACAAAGCCAACATTATGAAGCTTTCGGACGGCTTGTTTCTGAGATCGGTCCGCGCTGTCGCGGCGCAATTCCCCCTTATCGAGTACAAAGAACTCATCGTTGATAACGCCTGCATGCAGATCGTGATGGATCCCCTGCAATTTGACATGCTCTTGCTGCCGAATCTTTATGGTGACGTCATGAGCGATTTGGCAGCGGGGCTTGTGGGCGGCCTGGGCGTGGTGCCCAGCGCCAACATCGGGGACGAATGCGCCATGTTCGAGGCCGTGCACGGGACCGCGCCAGATATCGCTGGCAAGGGACTGGCTAATCCAACAGCCCTGCTGATGAGCAGCATTCTGATGCTCGACCATCTTGGCGAACGGACCGCGGCGGAGCGCATCCAGAATGCCCTCGAAAAGGTCTACCGCGAGGCAAAGCACACTACTCGGGACGTTGGCGGCAATGCCGGCACGGCGGAATTCGCGGATGCTGTGATCGCCGCCCTCAAGTAAAAAAGCGATTGCACCAATCCATCGGCTCAAAAAGTACTAGGAGTTCCAAATCTTCAAAATCCTTGCCTTTTAACCGGGATCATGACAACATCCCCGGCAGAGTTTCGAGTGTCCACCCAAGGCGACTTTATGCAGAGAACTCGATATCCCGAGCGTCGGCGAACCACGCGTCTTTCCCTTCAGGTACCTCTGACGGTGCGCTGCCGCCTGCCCGAAGGCGAAACCATCGACCTTAAGGCCTCCACCTACTCCGTGAGCGCTAACGGAGCGCTTGTGCTGATGGATACCCCTTTGATCCCCGGTCAAAACGTCCGCGTCATCAATGAGATGACTTCGGAGTCGACCGAATGTTTCGTGACTTCATTACGGGAAAAGCGGGAAAGGCGATTCGTGGGAATTGGATTCGCCAATCCCAACATCGACTTCTGGCACATCGTATTTCCCAAGTCCGGCACGCGCCAGGCCGTCCGTTCTTCGCTGACGGGTGCGCTTGTGCCGCCGGGGTTCCGGCAGGATAATTCTCAGCAATTCTAGCGGAATTTCAACCGCGGATATCGCCCAGGCTCTCAGCCCTCTTCCCTACCTAGATTGAGTGTGAACTCGTTCTTCCCGAAGCAAGCCTGATCAGTGCGGCAGCTTGTCGTAAACCATCAAGCCCAGCAAAATCGGAATGTGCAGCACCGTCGCGTGCATAAGCCACTTGGCACGAGTGTTCGTCTTGCTGCTGGCAGCCCACACGCATACCTGCACCAGGGCTGTGCTGGTGACCAGCGCGCCAAAGAAATACACCACGCCGGCCAGCCCCAGAATAGCGGGAAGCAGGCTCACGCCCACGAGTGCGGCGGCATACAGAATGATCTGCCGGAACGTGCGCGTGCCCTCGCGGTCGACCACCGGCAGCATCATGATGCCCGCGCGAGCGTAATCTTCGCGATACATCCAAGCGATGGCATGGAAATGCGGAAACTGCCAAAGAAACAATATCCCGAAGAGCAGCCACGCGCCGCGGTCCAGCGATCCCGTTGCCGCCACCCAGCCGATCATCGGAGGAATGGCCCCGGGAAAAGCGCCGACAAACGTCGCCCACACGGTGCGTTTTTTCAGCGGAGTGTAAGCCAGCAAGTAGCTAAGGGAGGTCGCGACGCCGAGCCCCGAAGCAAGCGCCCCGGCTGCCACATACAGGTCCACGGCCCCGGCAATCGCTAGCGCGACGCCGAAGACCAGCGCTTCCCGCGGCTGCAGTACGCCGCTTGGCAGCGGTCGCAAAGCCGTGCGCCGCATGTCGCGGTCGGACTCGCGCTCGATGTAATGATTCAATGCCGCTGTGCCCGCGGCAATGAGCATCGTCCCGAAAACGGCGTGGATCAGATGCAGCCATCCGACAGGGCCGCGCGCACCCATGTAATAACCAGCCGCCGTCGTCATCAGCACCAGGAAGGAAACGTCCGGCTTCGTCAGCGCGACGTAGCCATTCGCGCGCGCAGATAGCGTCAGTTCCGTGGTGCGTGCCGTGGTCATCCGGTGGTTACCTGCCGGGGCGCCGCCGCGGCAACTTCCCTTCCGCGCGGAATCAACCGGTAACACATCAGCACGACCAGCACCGAAAACGCGAAGAGAATCGCGCCAACAACCGTATGAATCACGGTTAACGTTACCATTACCGGCATCGGCTGCGGAGCATCCGCGGTAGTGAGCCGCGACCAGTAAGCCCCAAGACCCAGCAGGAACTGCGTGCCGAAAATCGCGTGCAGCAGGATTCGCGCCTTGGAGAATTCCCGCGATTGTGCAAACCGTTTACGCAGCGCGACCGCCGTCCAGATAACCATTCCAAAGACCAGCAACGCTCCCGCCATGTGCGGCCAAATCTGAATTTCCTTGTGGCGGAAGCCGGCACCGAGGATCACTTGCAGGTAGATGACCGCGGCATTGAGGATCGCCAGGGAATGAATCGAAGGAGTTCCGCTGTCCTCCAGTTGCGGCCGATCGGAAACCCACCACTCGCTGGTGAACACCGCGATACTCAGGACCGTTGCGAAGACGATTTGCGCGAAACTCGCGTGGATGACCGGCAGCCAGTAATGCAGAAACTGCCGCACGACCTGGCCTCCGAGAACCGCTTGCGCGACCACTCCGCCAACGGCAGTCACCCCAAACCAGCGCATCCAAGGCCGAGGGTCCTTTTTCCACAACCAAATCGCCAGAAACAGCACGAGAAAACCCATTACGGCCGCAATCACGCGGTGCGAGTGCTCGAAGAACGCACCCCCTGCCAACATTCTTAGGGATGGGAACCAAGTTCCAAAGGATTTCGGCCAGTCCGGTACAGAGAGAGCGGCATCTTTGGAGGTAACAAGCGCCCCGGCGACGAAGAGGAGGATGGTCCAGCAGACCGTGAATACAGCAAACCTGTGCACACCCGGGTGGTACGTGGTTGTCATTGACCCTGTCCCAGCGCCGGATTATACATTTAACTCGTTACCGTGGAAAGGCCGCCCGCCCGGGTCGCTCACCGGCATCAACCCCCACGGCGTGCAATACGAGCTCCTTCAGCGCGGCGATAAATAGTGGCGAATCGCCCACCGCGGGCATCATGCGGAACTTCTCGACGCCTAGCTTCTTAGCTTCCTCGCGGGCCTCGATGTTGATTTCGTGCAGCGTTTCAATGTGCTCGGTGACGAACGAGATGGGAACGACGAGCATCTCTTTCACGCCTTCGTGGGCCAGCCGCTCGATCGTCCCGGTAAGCGGCGGTTGCAGCCACTTCGCGGGGCCCACACGGCTCTGGTAGCACAGCAAATGCGTCCTGGGCCAGCCGGGATACTGCTTTGCACCAAGCTCACAGGCCAGACGCACCGTCTCCTCGATCTGCTTCGGATAGGGATCGCCCTTCTCGACCAGGCTCATCGGCAGGCCATGCGCGCTGAACACCAAATGAATGCGCGAACTGTCCGGGAATTGCCGCAATACGGATCCAATCCGTTGAACCAGCGCCTGGATATACAGCGGATGGTCGTGAAAATTGTTGATCGTGCGTTCCGGCGGGCCCCCCGCAGATTGTCCCCACTTTGCTCGATCGGCCGTCCGGCGCCATTCCTTCAAGCTGCTCAACGTAGTAGCGTAGGAATAGTGCGGGTAGAGTGGCAACAAAACGATTTCATCCAGTGGCCCAGATTTGCGCAACGTATCCACGGCCTCAGCCGTGAACGGATGCCAGTAACGCATCGCAACCACGGCAACCGGATTAAGGTAAGGTGAAACCGCTTCGACCAGACGCAAGCGCTGCCGTTCCGTGAGCGTTTCGATCGGCGAGCGCCGGCCGATTTGTGCGTAGCGCCCGGCGACCGGGATCGACCGGCGTGAAGAAATGAGCTTCGCAATTGGGCGGCGGAGCAGCCCGAAAGGCCCGAGCGGAATAATGTCCGGGTCCAAAAATAGATTCAGCAGAAACGGCTCGACGGCCTTCAGCGAATCCGGCCCGCCGAGCTGAAACAGCACGATTCCGACTCTTTTCTTCCCTGCCAAGCTACTTGCCCCGGTTCAATGAATTTTTCAGGCGCTCGATTTCCTCGCGCAGCGCAGAAGTACGCCGCGCCACCGTGATGAAGTAAACGAAGAAGATTCCCCATCCGATCATATAAGCTGCAAACACGCTCCCTATATTCTTCATGCTGCCTCCGCTTCGCGTTCGAGGGTATGCACTTCCTCGCGCATGGCTTCGAGTGCATACCGCTCACGAATGAGAAAAATCATGAGTATCACCAGGTTCAAAAACCAGAACCAGAAAACCTTGCGCATCGTCGGTTCCAGACCCGAGCCGGCGCCGCCCATAATCACCGGCTGCGGGTGCTGCGTGCGCCACCAGCGAATGGAGCCGTACACCAGCGGCACGTCCAGAAAAGCAAAAATGCCGTAAATCGCGCTGATCAATGCCCTGCGGTCGGGGTCTTCGACCAGAGTTCGTAGCAGCAGATAAGACGTGTACAGCAGCCACAGCACAAAAGTAAGCGTCAGTCGCGCGTCCCACGTCCACCAGATGCCCCAGACAGGATGGGCCCAGATGGGACCCGTGAGAATCAGGACGGTGCAGAAGGCCATTCCTACTTCCGCGGCGGAAACCCCGAGCCAATCCCATTTGGGCTGGCGCTTGAAGACATACCCCAGATTCCCGACAAAGCAGACGAAGAAGGAGAGGAGCGCCACCATGCCCGAAGGCGCATGCAGGTAAAAGATTCGTTGGATGGTTCCCATCTTGCTCTCGGTGGGCGCTATGAAGAGAGCGGCATACGCCGCAACGCTCATCAGCAGAACCACCACGGCGGCAATGAAGATTTTTTTCATCAATCCAATACCCCCATCAACCCGGAAGCATGCACTTGCTCATTCTTCCAAAAGATATTCGCCGAAAAGCCATAGAGCCGTCAAAAAAACGACGTCGAACGCCAGCAAAAACCCCAGCCAGTCCCAACGCATGGCAGGATTCGGGACGAGCAGCGCGGCGGTTGCTTCCGTGCTGGCGATCAAGACCGGGGTTAGCAGCGGCAAGAGAAGCAGCGGAAGCAGCAGCTCGCGCATTCTGGCCTGGGCGGAAATCGCCGACAAGGCCGTTCCCGTTACGGAAAGTCCCAGGCTTCCCATGAACATGACCAGCACCAGCTGCGGAAATGCCGCCAGTACCGGAACGTTGTACAGAACCGAGAACACCGGCAGAAGCAGAATCTGCGTGAATAGCAGGAAAAGTGTGTTCGCCGCCAGCTTGGCGAGAAAAATGGCAAACGGATCGTTAACCGAGAGGCGCAGCGCGCTCAGCGTGTCGTTATTCTGCTCGCGCAAAAAGCAGGGCTGCAACATCAGCGAAGCCGCGAAAAGAAAAGCCAGCCACAGCAGTCCGGGGCCAAAGCGGCGCGATTCGCTGACAGATGGATCGAAGGTGAAGCTGAAGAGCACCACAATCGTGAGGATGAAGACCACCGTCGTGGTGAGAAGCTCGCGTGAGCGGAACTCGGTGCGAAGTTCCTTGCCAAGCAGGACCGCCGTATTGGAGAGCAGCGCCATTCACGCATTCGCAAAGGCGAGGATCGAGCGAAAGTTCGCACCGGTTAGCGTATCGGCCACCACCGCTCCCGCATCCAGCCGTATCGCCCGCGTCGCCAGCGTGGAGACTTCCGACTCGCCGTGCAGGCTCATCAAGATCGTGCGGCCCGAGTCTCTCAAATGACGCAGCGTCTGCGCAAACCAGCTCGCCCCCTCTGTATCAAGCCCGGTAGTTGGCTCGTCAAGGAGAACCACGGCGGGTTCGTTCAGAAGCGCCCGCGCAATGGCAACGCGTTGGCGCATCCCGCGCGAAAACGTGCGCACCAGGGAGTGACGGCGCTCCGCAAGTCCTACCTCTTGGAGGAGTGCCTCGGCGCGCGCGGCGGGCTCCGCGATTCTCTGTAATTGTGCGAAGAGCAGAAGGTTCTCTTCCGCCGTCAGCTCGTCATAGACCATCGTGGCGTGCGCCACAAAACCGGCAGGCGGCAGCGTCCCGCATCTCTCTTCCCCGCCGTTCAGGAAGCTCACTGTGCCTGACGAAGGACGCGCAAGCTGCGCCGCAATTCGCAGAAGCGTAGTCTTGCCGGAGCCGTTCCGCCCGGCGAATACTACGCACTCACCCGCGGCGATTTCCAGAGACACCCGGCGCAGCGCGTAAAGCCCGCCATACCGTTTGTCGATGTTTTCGAAGCGAATTCCTGTGGGAGCAAAAACCGTTGGCGTCACCGGACGTCCTCGGAGATTGGCAGATCATTCCTGATCTTCAACGCTCAACCTCGCACGAGATCGCGCAACACTTTTTCCGCGCGCGCGCGTTCCTGCGTGTATTCTTCGTCGGAGATGGTGCCCGCTTGGCGGCGCAGTTCGAGCCGGAATAGACGCTCTTTCAGCCCTTCAAGGCTTGAGCCGATGGCGGCATCGACTTCCGCAAGACTCGCGGCCCCGTTCGTGGGAGCCACAGCCGACCTTGGCGCAGACGGGGCGCTCGGTTTAGATTTCTTCGGCTTCGCGTCGGGGACTTTTTCCTCCACCGGCGCCGGCCCAGCTACCACCACAACAGGCTTGCGCGCCAGCAGAAACGCAACCAATCCAAAAACACAAATAAACCCGACGACCAATGGCCATTTCAAAACGTCCAGCCGTCCGGGAACTTGCTGGATACTTACTCCGGACGAATCGCCGCCGCCCTGCTCGGCGTCCCGGCCCTGCCCCTGCTGACCTTGCTGCTCCGCCCCGGCATTCGCGTCCGGCGGGGGCGCCGTGCCGGATACACTCACGGCAACAAGTGTGCCCGCGGGCACATCCTGACGGCCGTAGAGATTCATGCCCTGCTCTTGCCCGCCAGGAGTTAAACCATCGCCGCTGATCTGCACACTAGGCGGCGCAACCACCAGCAACCGGCCGCCCGGATAAATCGTCGGAATCTTTACGGTCGCCGCGTTTCCCGTATACGGCAGCTCGTAGGAATACCGCACTGAGTTGTCGCCCGGACGAAACGCGAACGCAATCGAGTAATGATTATTCTTCTTGTCGATCGGAACTTGCATGACCGGCATTCCCGCGGGCCCGGCAGCGGCTACTTGTTGAAGCTTGCCCTTTTCCGGCAATGCGAAATCAAAACCGCCGTCGCTTCGGAAGTAAGCTACCGGCGGCTTAGATTTGTTCTCGATTTGGTATTCTTCGCCGACGATCAGCGCCGCACCGTTTGGCTGAAAAATCACCACGTGTGAAGGAACGTTGATCGTCTTTACGTCCTTGGAAGGCTCATAAATATCCACCTGCGCGGTGGTCGTGCCCGGCGGCACGGCGTGGTTGAAATTGATGCCGTGATACACCGCGCGGACGAGCATCGGCTGCGCACCGAGTCCGGGATGGTCAAATGTGAATTCCCCCTGCGCGCCGCTTTTGGAATGGGCGACATCCTGCATTCCTCCCTGAAGCTGGATGAGGATGAGCTCAATTCCTGCAGCTGCTTTGCCGGTTGTGCCGTTCATCACCGTGCCGTGAACCGTCCCCGCCTCGGCTATCGCTAGAGGAGCCAGAACGAGTGCGCCGAGCAAAGCCAAACGCGTGGAGTAAGTGAGCCTCATTGCGCGCTCCCGTCTGCCGCACGCGTTCCGCGCGGTCTGCGCACTTGCGCATCCGTCACTTGATCGATCTCCGCGAGCACCAGCGCCGCTTCATTCTCAAGAGCCGTCTTCATCGCTTCAAAATCGCCTTCCGAGTATTTTCCGGAACGATACTCAAATCGCAAGTCGCGCAGATTGTCATAGATGGTGTCGCGGCGCTCCAACAGCTGATCGAGCTTTGTCCGGTGCGGCGCAAGATCCGAGGCATCCGGTTGAATGTAAAAAATGAAAAGCATGGTGGCGACTGCCAGGGCCAGGCACGCGCCCAGCACCGCCCAATCCCCTGAGGCAATCAGGAATATCGCAACTGTGTAAAGAGCTGGCACCGTTCAGTCCTGAGTCTCGCGCGACGCTTGCGCTCTGGCGCGCTCCAACATCTCGGCTGAAATTCCCGGGGCGCCTCCCGCGGGCGCCGCTTGATGCGCGGGGCGCTTTCGCCAACGGGATATCACGAAAACGACCAGTCCGGTGCCCACGAAAAGATAAATGCTCGGCAATGCCCAGGCAACCAGGCTGAAGCCCGATTTCGGCGGTTCCGCGTACACTTTCGTGCCGAATTCCTGCACGAACATTTGCGTGATGGCGTCTTCGGAATCCCCGCGCGCCAGGCTCCGATCCAATTCTTTCAGCATTGCGGCAGACGTGGTGCATCCCACGTGATTGCACTCCGTAAGAACCTGGCTGCAGTTGCACATACACATGAACTTGCCGCCGACCTGCTTGGCGCGATCGGAGAGTTGCTGCGCGCCAAGGGGTGTGATCAGCAGCAGCGTAACCGCGAACATCGCCAGCATCGTGATTGCGGCAACTGGGCGCGCCTTCTTAGTCATGGCCTTCTCGCAATGTGACCGACGGAGACGGAGTAAGTCCATGTGCTAAGGGCTGCGCCGCCGGCTGCTGGGCGCCCGAGAACACCAGCACGGCACGGCGATTCGGCAACAGCGCCACCAATGTTCCCATTACCACCACCGCTCCGCCCAGCCAGAGCCACTTCACAAGCGGATTCAGATAGGCGTGCAGCACTGGCAGCTGCGTATCAGGACTCGTTCCGGCGTAGACCACGTACAAATCTTCCTTCAGCGTCGAATAGATCGCCACCATCGTGCCGTTCTCGGTGGTGGTCGCGAACCGCCGTTTCTCGGGATAAAGCATCATCAGCGGCTTCTTGTCTCGCAGCACTTCGACCAGCATCCGTTGCGCGGTGTAATTCTTTTCCGGCCTGGTGTCAAAGCCCTGCAGAAGCAAAGTGTACGGCCCGATCTGCATGGTATCGCCCTGCTGCATATCTTTCTGCAGATCGCGGTTGAATGACGCGCCGGCGAGCCCGATAAAGACGAACACCATCCCCATATGAACGATATAGCCGCCGTAACGCCGCGTATTGCGCATCGTGAGGTCCACCGCCGATGCCATAAACGAAGCGCCCGATCGCGCGCGAATCACTTTCGCGCCACGATAGAATTCCAGCCCCACCGTCGACGCAACAAATACGCACAGAATCAGGCAAACCCACGAATAGATTTCCCGGAAGCCGAAAACCAAGGCGATCAAGCCTGCGACCACACCAATTACCAGAGGCCCGCCAAAATTCCGCTTCATGCTTTCGGTCGAGGTCTTCCGCCAAGCCAGCAGCGGCCCGACTCCCGTCAAAAACAGCAGCAGCAGCCCTATGGGAATGTTCACCTTATTAAAGAACGGCGCGCCCACGCTGATGCGGTTGCCGGTGATCCACTCGGAAAAAACCGGAAAGAGCGTGCCCGAAAGAATGGCGATGCAGGACACCAGAAGAATCAGATTGTTGAACAGGAAGCTTGATTCGCGCGAAACGATCGAATCGAGTTGATTCTCGCTCTTCAGGTAGTCGCGATTCTTCAGATACGCCCCCAAGCACACTATTATGATAAGCGCGAGAAAGCCCACGAACCAGCTGCCGATGCTGGATTGCGCGAAAGCATGAACCGAGCTGACTATGCCGGAGCGTGTCAGAAATGTCCCGAGGATGCAAAGCAGAAACGTGCAGAACACCAGCCACACGTTCCAGACCTTCATCATGCCGCGCTTTTCCTGCATCATCACGGAGTGCAGGAACGCCGTGCCCGTCAGCCACGGCAAGAACGACGCATTCTCGACCGGATCCCATCCCCAATAACCGCCCCAGCCGAGCACCGCGTAGGCCCAGTGAGCGCCCAGCAGAATTCCCGCGGACTGAAACATCCACGCAATCATCGTCCACTTGCGCGTCAGATGAATCCACTTCTCGCCCGGGTAGCGGGCCAGCAGCGCGCCCAGCGCAAAAGCAAACGGAATCGTGAAGCCGGTGTATCCCGAATACAGGTTCGGCGGATGGATCACCATTTCCGGATATTGCAGCAGCGGAGTCAATCCGTTGCCATCGGCGCGCGCGACGTAATTCATCACCCCATCCGCTCCCGGCGACGCGAGCGCTTTGAACGGGCTGGCCACGAAGTTATTCAGCGTCAGGAAGAAAATCTGCACGCCGGCCATCACCACGCCAACGTACGGCATCAACTCGCCATTCTTGTTCCGGTAAGTGATCAACACCGAGAAAACATAGATGGACAGCAGGAAGCTCCAGAACAGCAGCGAACCTTCTTGCCCAGACCACAGCGCGGCTAACTTATAGAATGTCGAGAGGTCGCGATTGCTGTGCGATACGACGTAGGCGATCGAAAAGTTGTCGCTGAAGAAGAGGTATTCGAGGCTGAAGGTTGCGAGGAAAATCAGGCAGCACGTGGCCATCCCAGCCTGCCGTGTGCTTTTGATGAGCAGCGGATGGCGCGTGATAATCGCCGCAATGCCCCCGCCGAACGCGTACACCGCGCATACAAACGCTAAGATGAGTGCAAAGGTACCGAATACATCCATTGCGACCCCGCCTCTCCCCCGGAGCCCCCGGGTGCTCTACATGCTGCTTCGCTCGGTGGCCTTGGCCTTGGGCGCGGCGACACCTTTACCACCCGGCGCTGCTTCATACTTGGAAGCGCATTTCGCCTGAACAACCTCGGCGACAAATCGTCCATCCGCAGCGGGGTGGCCCTCCACGAGGGCTTGGGACTTGTCTACAAATGTGTCTGGCAGCGGGTCGGTGCCGATGTAACTGACCGGCATCGTCTTCCCTTCCCCCTCCAGCACAAAATCAATGCGGCCGGTGAGGTGGCGAATACTTCCGGCGGCAACGGTCCCGCCGACGCGCATGCGTTGGCTCTTCGCGGCCCCCGTCAGCGTCGGAAGTTCGGCGATGGTGTGGTAGTAAGTCTTGCTCTCTCCATAGCCAAGCCAAGCTAGAAAACCCATCGCAACTATGATTACACCGATTCCCACGCCAAACTTTGCTTGTTTCTTCACGGCGGTACTCCTGCGGCCTATTCGACCCGTCAAACCGTCTCATTCTACCACAGTTAAAAGTGTCGTCTACCTGCTCTGAGGGCCACTTGTGGTACTCCTAAACGGCCACCCGGCACCTGTCCACTCGTTCAATCCCTCGCGGGGCCTGCAAGCGCTTCGCGCAACCGCGCAACCGTATTCTCCGGCACGGCACCATCGAGCTCGAAGAGCTTCCCGTTGTCCAACACCACGGGACAACCCAGTTCCAACGCCAGAAGTTTTTCCAGTATCGGTCCCAGCGCCCCCGAAATCAGTACCACTCGCTTCGGTTTCAGCGATCGGCGAATCCTTGTAGCCACCGGCTCGAGCCGCTTTGTCAGCAGCCCCGCAGGCTCGGCCCCCTGTCCGGCATCCTTGCCCAGCGGGCATTCCAGTACGTGTGTGAGAAAAAGTCCCGCCCGTTGAAACTCCGCATGCACCGCCTCCGCCGCTCTTCCTGCGGTGGAAATCCCCAGCGCGTCCAAAAGGAGCGCCGCTTCCCCGTGGAACTCTCCGCCCGGCACATAGAGAAAATCCCTCTCCTCCTGAGGCGAGAAAGCGCCCAGCAGCAGCGTGTTGATATGCACCGGCCGGTACCGCGTTGTCCATTCCAAGCGCCGCAGCCGCCGCGCAATATGTTCCCCCGACGCGGCCTGCCCGCACCCGTCACACACCAATGCTTTCGAGTTGGTCATGTCGTATTCAAAATGTAGTGCATTGCCAACCGGACTGCAAATTCAGGCACTTGTAGAGGCGGCTTTACGCCGCCATCCCCGGCGAGCGGCTTGCGGAGATAGCATGCAGAGCCCGGGAGGAACTTGCCCCGAACCTCTCATCTCTTCTCTTACTGACCACTGAAAACTGACAACTGAAAACTCAAGAAGAAACAGCCGTGTCCGCCGGCAGCTTCGCGCGCAGGCACCACTTCAACTCCTGGCTCAGCTCCGTGATCTCCATCCCCGGCATCACGATGAACTTGCAGCTCAGCATCTCGTGCGGTTCGTCCTCATCCGGCAGTTGACAGGTCACCCGGCAATACTGGCAATCCTGATTCCAGCAGAAGCGCCCATACGGAATCGTTTCCGGGCTGATGAACTGGAAACATCTCAATAGCGAATTCCGCTCCGGGACCTGAAACTTTTTCCCGAAGACCGAAATCTCCACGAGCTTCTCATAAGGACGGAAGGGTTCCGACATGACCAATCCTGTTCTCCGTGAACCGGCCTGCGCCGCCATACCATTTCCCCTGCACGGAACACCTGGCCAATTGCCACAGATGATTGCCTTCCCAGAGTAGACCGCAGTTTTCACGCGCACAACGCCGCCTCTTACCCGCGTTCCCAATATGCTACGGGGTGCAAATCGCGCTTCTGCCACCGATTCCTCGTCAGCTTCGATAATCTGGCACGATGGTACGAGGCAACAATCGGCATGGTTTGCTCGGCCATTTGGCTACGGAGGCCCGACCTCGACCACTCGGCCAGCCTGTATGGCGAGAAGGGCTTCAGTACAGGCGGGCATCAGCGGCAACAAGTCCTTCATGCGATTCGTTTTCGCGCAAAGGATCGGGATCGAGACACTCCGTCCCGTCATGTTTTGCTGGTGCTTGATATTCCGATCGCTCGTGAGCAGTACATCCCATCGGCCCTCAGCAAGAGTTAGGAGCTCGCCGTTCTTCTTGGACCCCAACCCCGCTTGCCGCACCGTTTGGGACTCGTGGCCGATCGCAATTAGGTTTCCCTTCAGCGCAGCAGGAAGGCACTCATCGATCAGGATTTTCATTTCCCGAAGCGTGCCAGAACAAGCGCCTTCGCTTCTTCCAGCGCGGCGATGGCGTTCTCCCGGCTGACTCCGGGGTATTGCTCCAGGAATTCATCCAGTGTTTCTCCGCCTTCGAGGTAGTCCAGCAGCGTCTGGAAAGGGACGCGCGTGCCGCGGAACACTGGTTCCCCGCTGTGGATTTCCGGATCTTGGACAATGACGCTATTAGAGACAGTAGCCATAGCGAACCTCCTGCGCGCATCCCGATTATCTCATCCATCCACAAGAACCGTGCTGAAAAGTGCAAATCGACCGGCACGAAGTTGAGTTTAATCCCGGACACGCAAGACCTCCGTATGCGCCATCCAGAATCATCTTAGAATTTATCGTCTGTGCCACCTGCCTATTTTTTCACCGGTTACGCAGCTTGCTCTGGACTCGGCATTGGCTCGGATGTCTGATTTTTGAGGGGCTCGAAGTAGAGCCAGCGCAGCAGCACGCACCAGACCAGCAGGAGTAAAACGAATCGGACCAGCTCAGGCAATGCGTCCTGGAGCGAGAAGCCCAGCAAAGAAGTCGTGCGCGGCACCAATCCCCCGTATTGTTTTCGCGAAAGCCAGCCTGCAACAGGTGAAACAAAGATATTCACGAAGCGCAGAATGCCTTGGGCGAAGAGGTACCCCAGAGCGATAGCACCATACCATACACCCAGCGAGACAAGAGCCCGGCTGCGGCCAGAGACACGAAAGAATTGAAAAGATATGAAAATGTAATGAATAACGAGAAGCGGTCGGCGATAGGAAGTGTGCAGAGGAAAGTTGGGAGGCGTAAGGATCGCCACGTAAAGCGGATGCCATAAAGCCCAGAATGCGTAGTCAAGCGATCGAAAGAGAAGCACCGCGATAGCAGCGGCAGAGACGTGCGAGTCCCGCCGGTGGAGCTTGCTCAGTTACCACCGTAGGTATGCCTGACAACGGAAAGGGTGACCGACCCGTTGAAAGCTCGGGTGTAAAAGTCTCCGTTGGCTGGGGTAAAGCCCGGTCAGATCCGCCAGGGAGGCCAGCAAATCGACAGGCCGTAGCGAATAGCGAACCAGGGAAGCCCCGAAATGATTCTCCCATCGGAAGCGGATGATGGGGTAATTGGGAGCGCCGAGTCGGGTTAAGTGACGACGAAGG
>Ga0209131_1000809_pt1 | contig 21942 bp, 28 predicted proteins | sample GraSoi_2013_40cm_FD_185826 | JGI IMG/M metagenome (GOLD analysis project Ga0209131, IMG submission 185826) | Grasslands soil microbial communities from the Angelo Coastal Reserve, California, USA - Sample 9_17_2013_40cm (SPAdes) (version 2) | ecosystem: Environmental > Terrestrial > Soil >... | reverse complement strand
CCAGCCGGAGCCCTTGTGGTCCGGGCCGACTTCTCGCAAGCGCAAGTCGAAGATTGTTGGCGGCGTGTAGATCGCGACGACGTACTTGCCAAAATTCGAGGTGTGGCAGGGGAATATGAATAGATGAATGCTTGCAAGCCAAGGCATTCGAAATCCTTATCCCGGCGACAATGGAATTCGATTTCGAGCCGATTGAAGAGGGCGAGCCTCGAGGCCTAAGGAGTCGGTTCTTTACTTTATAGCGCTGCCGGACCAGCCTTAAGTTAACTCTCGTCCACTGCGCCTGGAATTTCCGGGAGCGCTATACCACCTCACTTACCGCACGGGGACAGATGGAGTCGCCAGGTAACAGGGATGGCGGATGGCATTTCCCCAGTCCGGGTATCGCAGATCCAAACCGAGGTCGAAAATTGAGGCGACGTCCAATTGGCAAAGCGACAGTGATCGATCATAAACTAAAGAACTGCCCTCTTCTTACGGTGTAGGCGTCTTGGGCGTGCTGGAACAGGAGCGTCCGAGACACTGATACCGAATCCCGGGTTCGGCGCATGCACTAGCCCAAAGACGGCTGTAGGACAGACGCTGATAGCGGGTTCATGACTGGCGTGATTCAATATGTGCGCCGAATCCACGATATAAAAGCGCACACGATGTCGAGCAGAGAGCAGTTGCTGTACCCGCTGGTAATGCGCGATGCCGTGGAGAACGTACTCATTGCCGCCGTCCGGCGAGCAATAGACACCCAGCATTTGAATGTCGCATTCGACGTAGACCTCGGTCCCGGTCCTCACCAGCAACATACCCTCACGATCTCTGTTCGCGACGACCCGTCCCTGGTCGTAACCGCCACCGGGATCGCTCACGAATGGCTGCCCATTGCTACCGGCTTTATCGATTTACGATTCTCCAGGCTCGTGACAGGACTATTGGCGGATCTTGTCAAGAAAGCACAAGAGGCGGGCCGGTTCATTTGAACGCAAGACAAGGTGACCCGAGCGGCCTGGTTAGACCTGCAGCGGTGCGGCGCGTGGCTCGATGGCGCGAGATGGCGGCGGACGTCATGAAGAAGCATCCGCATTGGGACTATGTTCGGATCGCTCACCATATTCAAAAATCCACCGATGGTAAGCGGAAAGGTGGGCTGCTGCCCTACACCATCGCCGCGATCGTAAAGCATATCCGCAAGCGATAGCGCTAGAAACCCAACATCTCGGCAAACAGGAGGCCCAGGGTGGTTGAATGAGGCCAGCCTGACCCTCCTTACACGGAAGCCTATTCAGTAGAGTCAGTTCCCGGATCGGAGCACGGCGGCGTCTTTCGCTTGTGCGCAACTTGCCACGCCCATGACTTCTCCGGTGCTCTAACGCAGCGCGAAGTTGTTCCAATGTTAAGAAGGTGTCGCGCGAGGCGGGTGGGAAATGTAAAACCGCGATGCGGTCGGGCGATGTCGTTGTTCGGTTTCTGCGGTCAGGGTGAGAAACATCCGTGATTGTGAACAGAGCTGTATACCTAAAAGTAAAAATCACTAATTTTCATGGATATATTGTAAAAGACAGAGCTGTATAGAAACTAATTGATTCTCGACTTGTCCAGACTCTACTTATGTTCGCCTCACCTGCCGAATATTGATCTTCTGGTAAAAAGTTCTCTTGTGAAGATACCTCGAGCCAAACACCGAAAGCCAATGTCATCCCGGCCGGCCAGCGCGCGAGAACGCATCGATCAGTCTGCCTACGAGCTTTTTTCCAGCGATGGAATTCGTGCAGTAGGCGTTGATTCGATTGTCGCGCGCTCTGGTGTGGCCAAAATGACGCTGTATCGGCACTATGCCTCCAAAGACAAGCTGGCTATTGCTTTTCTCCGCCGTCGTGAGGAATTGTGGACGCGGGCCTGGCTGCAAGAGGAGGTGGAGCGTCGGGCTCGAGTACCGGGCGAACGTTTGCTGGCCGTGTTCGATGCTTTTGACACGTGGTTCCACAGGTCCGATTTCGAGGGCTGTTCCTTTGCGAAAGCGCTGCTCGAACAGAGTGATCCAAGGCACCCCGTACGAACTGCGGCGGTGCGCCACATCGAAACGATCAGCGCTCTGGTGAAGCAATGGGTTGAAGACGCGGGCGTGCGTGCCCCGGATCGCCTGGCAAGGCAGTGGCAAATCCTGATGACGGGATCGGTCGTTGCCGCCTACGCCGGCGATCGGGACGCGGCGAGGCGGGCCAAGGAGGTGGGAATGCTGCTCCTTGCGCACGAAGGTGTCGCGATCGGAAGGAAGGTCCGGGCGTGAAATCAATCCTGACTGAGCAATTGAATTGGAATGCGCTCCTCGATAGCGAGCGTCGGGTGCTCGAGCGGATCGCCAGCGGCGCACCGCTGCGGGAGATTCTCGAAACACTGGTGCAACTGATCGAGGGGCAGGCTGAAGGGATGCGCTGCGCCGTACTGCTGGTGGACACTGCGCAGGAGCGGCTCAGGTTTGCCGCGGCGCCGAACATCCCCGAGGATTACAAGGCAGGCATCGAACCGTTCCTTCGCATCGCACCCAACATGGGCTCTTGCGGGACAGCGGCCTTCCTGCGTAAACCGGTGTATACCGAAGATACCGGGGTGGACGCGCTTTGGGAGGATTGCCGCGAAATTGCGGTCCGCAACGGCCTGCGCGCGATCTGGTCGACCCCGATCGTTTCAGACGACAACGCCGTGCTCGGGACGTTTGCGATGTATTACGGCGAACCGCGCCTGCCGTCAGCAGAACACATCCAACTGATCGACATGGCGACGCAGATGGCGCGCATCGCAATCGAGGCAAGAAGCAGCCAGGACCTGTTGCGGACGGTGTTCGAGTACGCACCCGCCGGCATGGGAATCTTTGATCTTGCGGGGAACATAGTCCGAGTCAATCCGGCGTTTTCCCGGTTGGTTGGTTACACGCAGGAGCAACTGCGGGGCATGCCCATCACGCAAATCACTCACGAAGCGGACTACCCTCCCTATAAGACGGTTATCGACGAGCTGCTGGCAGGCAAGCGCGAGCGATTCCTTATCGACAGACGCTATCGGCGGAATGACGGCGAGATTATCTGGATGCACAGCACGATCGCACTTCTCCGGGGCGCAGCGGACGAACCGCGCTATGTGGTCGCAATGATTCAGGCGGCGCATACGCGCGAGCTCCAACTCATTATCGATGCGATTCCGCAACAAATCTGGAGCGGTCCACCGAACGGCAAGCTGGATTTTTGCAATGCAAGGTGGCGTTCCGAGTTGGGCCTCTCCCTTGAGGACTTGCAAGGAGAAGGCTGGCAGCACATCTTGCATCCGGACGATCGCGAGCGTGTACTGCTTGCATGGCACGAGTCAGTAGTGCACGGGACGCCCTACGAACAGGAGGAGCGACATCTGATGGCCGATGGTCACTACCGCCAGTTTCTTTGCCGCGGCGTGCCGCTTCGCGATGAGGAAGGACGAATCCTAAGATGGTACGGAACAAATACGGATATCGAGGAGGCTAAACGGGCTGACGAGGCATTGCGGCGCAGCCAGGCATACCTGGCTGAAGCACAACGATTGAGTGGGACGGGCAGTTTTGGCTGGAATATCCCAAGTGGCGTCATATTCTGGTCGATCGAAACATTCCGGATATTCGAATATGAGCCGTCAACTCGGCCTACTCTTGAACTGGTCATCCAAAGAACTCATCCAGATGACGTTGGCCTGGTTCAAGAGGCGATAAATCGCGCGTTGACGGACCGGAAGGACTGGGCCACCGAACACCGGCTCTTGATGCCTGATGGTTCCACCAAGTATGTCAGCGTTGTAGCTCACGCCATGAGCAACAGTCGAGGCGAGCTGGAATATGCCGGTGCGGTGATGGATATCACCGGCACCAAGTTGGCACTGCTGCAAAATCAGGCATTAAAAGATCAACTTTACAAAGAGAATCTGGCGCTCAAGGAAGAAGTAGACCAGGCGTCGATGTTCGAGGAGATCGTTGGTTCGTCGGCGGCGCTCAACCGTGTATTGAACCATGTAGCAATAGTGGCACCGACAGATTCCACCGTTCTCATCAAGGGCGAAACAGGAACCGGGAAAGAATTGATCGCGCGCGCGATACATAAGCGGTCACATCGCTCCTCGCGCGCGTTCATTCGAGTAAATTGCGCAGCCATCCCGGCGGCGTTACTTGCCTCCGAGCTCTTCGGTCATGAGAAAGGGGCTTTCACGGGCGCCACTCAACGTCGCCTGGGACGCTTTGAAATGGCCGATGGGGGGACTATCCTCCTCGACGAGGTGGGCGAACTCCCCGCGGACGCCCAGGTCGCGCTGTTGCGCGTCATCCAGGAGCGCGAATTTGAACGAGTCGGAGGCAACCAACTCGTCTCAGTGGACGTTCGGATACTGGCCGCCACAAATCGGGACTTGCAAGCCGCCGTGGACGCCGGCACGTTCCGGATGGATTTGTTCTATCGGCTGAATGTCTTTCCACTCCAGATCCCATCGCTGCGTGAACGGGTGGGAGACATCTCCATGCTTCTCGAATATTTCATCGGCCGGTATGCGGCCAAGATCGGAAAGAGGATCAGGAATATCGAAAAGAGGACGTTGAAGTTGTTTCAAGAATATCACTGGCCGGGCAATATTCGAGAACTGCAGAATGTGGTGGAGCGTGCGGTCATCCTTTGCGACGGTGAAACCTTCTCGATCGACGAGACATGGCTGCAGCGTGGATCGCCCTTGCAGACTGAACAGTTCTTTCCTCTCGCGGCTTCGCTCGTTGACCGGGAACGGGAGATGATCGAATCCGCATTGGCGCAAAGCCGGGGCCGAGTCTCGGGCGCATCCGGTGCGGCGGCCAAGCTTGGACTTCCGCGGTCCACTCTCGAGTCCAAGATCAGGAGCCTGAGAGTCGACAAACATCGGTTCAAGTCCGGATAAGGCACTGCAAAAGCGCCATGATCGATGCGTATGTCGCGCGGCCTTGCCGTCAATAGTCGATAGACTCCCTATTCCTGGCGGCTCACAGGCATCACGGCACAATCCATTCTGCTGTTCAGGTTTCTCCATTTCTCTCAGTAGTTCTTCAAAGCTTGCTCACCGCTTGTGCGGGCCGGGGTTTGCGCATTGTGACTAACACCTCTGGCACTCGAGAGATCGTGAAAGGATAGCGCAACCTTTTCGCTACGACAGAGCAAGCGTTCCACTTTTGGACGACCTGATTGAGTTCGGCAACCGGATAGGCAGGTGCAAAGTTGTCGGCGTATTAACGAAAACTCACCAATTGGCGAAAACTCACCACAACCGGCTGGCTGGAAGACCCGTGCATTCAAGCAACTTGGGAATGGCATGAGTATTGCGAAGTAATACGTCGAGATCGCATACGTCGAGATCGCATACGTCGAGATCGCAAGATGTTAAAAATCGAAAAAGAGTCAGAAGGGGATCTCTCATCGGGCGAGTCGAGTCGGAACACATTCAGGTGTTGAGGACGCAAATCGGAAGCAGCTCGAAAAAACTCGCGCTCGACCTCGCAGAAGTAACGCTTGTCAATCGCGACGTTGTGAGTTTCTTTGGACTTTGTGTGGCCATGGGTATCGAGCTGCGCAATTGCCCGTCTTACATCCGAGCCTGGGCCCGCGAGGAGCAGGAGAAGGACGGAGATTACACATGAGCGGAAGATCCGGGGATCACCAAAATATTCGCGGCGATACGCCAGTCGAGAATACGGGCGGGAGCGGTCCGGGAAGGTGAGAAGCAGGGTTCAGGGAGTTGTCGGGTTAGAGATGGACAGAATTGACTAGTGAGCGAACGCCTCAGAATACTTATCGTCGAAGATGTTGCGGCCGATGCCGAACTCGAGTTGAGGGAGTTCGGGCGTGCCGGTATTGCGTACGAATACCGCCGGGTTGAAACCGCTGCCGGGTATCGACAAGAGCTTGACGAGTTCAAGCCGCAGGTAATTTTGTCAGATTTTTCCATGCCGCAGTTTGACGGCATGGAGGCGCTTGCGATCGCGAGGCAGTCGCATCCCCATATCCCGTTCATCTTTGTGTCGGGCACGCTTGGTGAGGTCCATGCCGTTCGCGCACTCAAGAACGGCGCGACCGACTACGTCGTCAAAAATAACTTGATCCGTTTGCCCGCTGCGGTGGAGCGTGCCATCAGTGAGGCGCAAGAGCGCCGTGCTCGCCAGGAGGCCGAACGTGAGTTGCGTGAGAACGAGTCGAAGTATCGCGATCTCATAGAGCAGGCTTCTGATGGAATTTTTGCAACCGATGAAGACGGACGCTTCCTGCTTCTGAATTCCCATTGTTCCAATGTTCTGGGGTATGCAAAAAGCGAACTGATCGGCCAGAACGTAATCGAAACCTATCTTGAGAATGACAGGTGGGCATACCCCATTCGCGCAGAATTGGTCCGCTCCGGGGCGTTGACGCGGTTCGAACGCATGGTAAGGCGCAAGGATGGAAGCGTTTTCCCGGCGGAGTTCAACGCAAACTGGCTTCAGAACGGTACCTTTCAGATTATTTTTCGCGACATCACGGAGCGCCGTGCTCAAGAGAAAAAGATCGCGCGGCTAAACCGCATCCATGCCGTGTTAAGCGGTATTACGTCCGCGAGCATGCGCATTCGGGATCGCCAGGAACTATTCAATGAGGCCTGCCGAATCGCGGTCGAGCACGGTGAATTGCCGATGGCCTGGATCGGCGTTGTCGACCGAGATGTCATGAAAATCAAACCGGTTGCCAGGGCTGGTGTCGATGAAGAGTTCCTCTCGATCATCGAATCACGACTTTCGCTCAGCAAAGAAACATGCTTCCGCGGAATCGCAGTGACGGCGATAACCGGAAACAAATCGGTGATAGTGAACGATATCGCGAATGATCCGAGAGTATCGTCATTGGAAGCGTGCCACGCGGAGCGCGGGATCCGATCCCTGGTCGTCCTTCCCTTGAAGGTCGCAGGGGAGGCGGTCGGTGCATTGGCCCTGTATGCCGAGGTACCCGGGTTCTTCGACGAAGAGGAGATGAAGCTCTTATCGGAGCTGGCGGGTAATCTTTCGTTCGCGATGGACTACATCGAGAAGGGCGAAAAGCTGGACTACCTCGCCTACTATGACGCGCTCACGGGACTTCCCAATCGATCGCTATTCATCGAACGATTGAATCAATATCTTGATGCCGACGCCAATACCATCGATCTGACAGCGGTGGTCCTGATGGACGTGGAGCGCTTTCGCATGGTGAACGACACGCTTGGCCGGCAGAACGGCAACGAGTTGCTCCGCCAGATTGCGCACCGCCTCGAGTCCACAGCGGCGGTCACCCGACTCGCCAATCCATCGCGCCTGCTGGCTGACGTATTCGCTGTACTAATACGCGGCACCGGCGACATCAATGAACTCACTCATCTGCTCCAGGAGGGAATGAAAGACTGCTTTGGCCAGCCATTCGTTATTAACGGGGAGGAGTTTCGAATCGTCGCTCGCGCCGGGATTTCGATTTTTCCGACCGACGGATCCAACGCTGAGTCTCTGCTAAGCAATGCCGAGTCGGCACTGAGAAAAGCCAAACAGCTGAAAGAGCAATTTATATTCTACGCACCAGAAATGAGCGCGCGCGTGGCCGAAATGCTGATGCTGGAAACCAAACTACGCAAGGCGATCGAGCTCGAGCAATTCGTGTTGCATTACCAGCCCAAGTTCAATGCCACCAACGCCAAAATTACGGGTGTCGAGGCGCTGATCCGCTGGAACGATCCGCATACCGGCATGGTGCCCCCAGCGCGGTTCATCCATATTCTGGAAGAAACGGGGATGATCTTCGAGGTGGGCCGCTGGGCGCTGCGCCAGGCGCTCGCGGATCAGCAACGATGGCGCAGCAGGGGGCTAACGGTACCGAGGGTCGCGGTGAACGTATCGGCCCGGCAATTGCGCGATCAGAATTTCGTACAGGACGTGCAGCTTGCGCTGGCGTCTCAGCAGGGGCTGGAGCCCGCGCTCGAGCTGGAAATCACGGAAAGCCTGGTGATGGAAGATATTCAGTGCAATATCGCACGGCTCAAGGCGTTGCGCGAATTGGGGGTGACCATCGCTATTGACGATTTCGGCACGGGATATTCATCATTGAACTACTTGGCCCAGTTGCCGATGGACACGCTCAAGATTGACCGGTCGTTCGTAGCGGGAATGAACATACGACCAGAAAGCCGGACCATTGTGTCCGCGATAATCTCACTGGCTCATTCCCTTGGCCTGAAAGTAGTGGCGGAAGGAGTGGAGACCAAGGAGCAGTTGAACATCCTCCGGCTACTGCAATGCGACGAAATGCAGGGGTTTCTGCTAGGTCTCCCGGTCGCGCCGGAAATGATGGACCGTTTTTTGTCTTGAATAGCGCGCCGTCGATTGTTACGTGCGACCATTCGAAATATGCGATCGAGGTCTACTCCAAGAGTACCGTCATGCGACTTGCGCTTCTCCAGGCCGATTACAGCGCTATTGGCCGATCTGATTAAAAAAGCATAGGAAGCGGGCCGGTTCATTTGAACGCAGGACAAGGTGAACCGAGCGGCCTGGTTAGACCTGCAGCGGTGCGGCGCGTGGCGCGATGGCGCGAGATGGCGGCTGATCTTACGAAGAAGCATCCGCATTGGGACTACGTTCGGATCGCTCACCACATTCAGAAATCCGGCGATGGCAAGCGAAAGGGCGGCTTGCTGCCTTACACCATCGCCGCGATCGTAAAACATATCCGCAAGCGATAGCGCTGGAAATTCAATGTCTCGGCTAACAGGAGATCTATGGGTCAGTTCTATACTTAATAGCGCTGTCAGCTAGCTTTAATTCATGCCTCATGCACTGTATCTGGAATTGCCGGAAGCGCTTTATCACCTGAACATTGACGGAGTCAGGCTGAGCTAGCCCCGATTCCGTGGACAGCGATTCAGGATACACCCGCACGACGTTCGAACTGGACGGGGGATACATAGTCGAGCGTCTGATAAAGGCACCGCTGGAAGAGGGATCGGCGATCTGGCCTCACAATTCATGTCCTGGAAATGGCACATCACCACTTCCGGAAGGTTTTGCCTTTCCGAAAGTGGTGACATGAGGGCTTGATGACAACCGCTAGTTGACGGTCAATGGGCCGACTATAGCGCGAAGCCATCCCACGACTACACCTATCGCGTGATCGCACTGTACGGCGAACCGGAAAGCCTCACGGAAGGGGCGACCGTGAGCATGCCAATCTCCACGGAATCGGAACTGGGTGAAACCCATGCGGTCTTCTTCAATCGGGGCGCGGTCGCCTCGCAGGAATATGCCCGCCGGTTCCAGAATCAGGCGCCCGACAAGGTGGGCGAGGCGGCCTATCGCTGGCTTTCGCGCGGACTGCTTGAAGCCTTCGTTGCTTTCGTAGGGCGCGCGAAGGGGAAGTCATTCAGCCTTCATGGCGCCATCTATGAGTTTCAATGGACCGCGGCGCTGGAAGCACTCAAGGCGGCAGCGAAGACAGGCGCCAAAGTGAAAGTCATCTACGATGCCATTCCGGGGAAAACCGGGCCCAAGGCGAAGAACAAGGCGGCGATCGACGGCCTTTCGATGAACACCCTGTGCAAGCCCAGAACCACCGGCAAGATCATGCACAATAAATTTGTCGTGCTGAGAAAAAATGACAAGCCCATTTCCGTCTGGCTGGGTTCGACCAACCTGACGGAGAACGGCATCTTCGGGCATCTCAACTGCGGACACATCATCGAAGACCCGAAAGTTGCGGTGGCCTACGACGAGTACTGGTCGGAGATTGCCGGCAATCCTGCTGCCAAGGATCAAAAGGCCTGGATGGCGGATGAAAACCCCGCACCGCCCGATCCCTGGTCCGACGATCTGGTCCATGTGTTCTCGCCGCGGACGGGGCTCGACGTCCAGGAGTGGTACGCAAAGATCGCGGATGGCGCGCGGGCCGGCCTCTTCATGACCTTTGCCTTTGGGATGCACAAGGATTTCCAGCGGGTTTATGAACAGAACGACGGCGTACTGCGAATGGCGCTCATGGAGAAGGAGGGGAACGGCGCGGCGCTCGCGCAGGGAAAGCTGGATATCGCCCGCATACGCAGGCTTCCGAACGTCGTGGTCGCGGTCGCGAACAGCATCCCGTTGAATTCGTACGATCGCTGGCTGCAAGAGAGGAACAAGCTGGCCAAGGAAGCGAATGTGAAGTTCGTGCACACGAAACTTATGTTGGTCGATCCGCTCGGCGATGCGCCTGTCGTGGTCACGGGATCGGCAAACTTCAGTGCGGCCAGTACCAATGCGAACGAAGAGAACATGATGATCATCCGGAATTCAACGCGGATTGCGGACATCTATCTGGGCGAGTTCATGCGATCGTTCTCGCACTATTCATTTCGTGAAGCCGTCGCGATTGCACGGAAAAAAGGGGAGACGGACTGGCGTCCGCGATACTTGATTCCGGCTGCGTCCTGGCAACAGGACTATTTCAAGAAGGGAAGCACGCGATGGCTGCGGCGGCGATATTTTGCCGGCACTTAGGGACGCTCTGAACAAGTCTTACGTGTGCGACCGGGGTGATTTGGGCAGGAGCACGCGCAGCCATCGGCCCAAATCACCCCGGTCCCTCTCATACAGACGAGCGATGATCGGGTTGTGTCAGGTGCGGCGTCTGCATTGTTGCGCTCCTGGCCAAGGTACCTGCCTTGGCTTCGTCGCGGCGCCTCCCATCCATCCGCACCTGACGCAACGCGCGTCGCAAGACTTGATCAGAGCTTCCTCAGGTAGCGGTGAATTTGGCCGGAGTGACTGCGGCCTCGGGCGGTCAGTTCTTTATTTTTGAGCCCTGCCGGGCTGGCTGACCCTTCAGGCTTCCTGCGAACGTGGCGGCAGTTCGTCAAGTCTTGCCGAGGCGGCAAGTTCGATTCAGATCGTGTCTTTCGCGGTCACAAATCTCGTGGCGAGCGCAGGCCATTGCGCTTGATCCTCTCCGAATTTCGCGTGCATGCATGTGGTTACAAAAGCAGCGGCGGTCGCGTGCCTGGATGCATTGCTGCCCGATCCGAAAATGTGAAACGGCACCAGTTCGTCTCTGGCGTACTGGGTGCCGTCATAGGAGACGTGCATCGAGCCGTCGTCCAACTCAATGAGTAGTGCCTCGGAGTTGATTCTCATGGCCAAACGCATTGCAGGGCTCCGGTCGTTGAGGTGGACAGGGCGCGAGGGTATTACGATGCGATGTCCTGATTTTACCCGTTCAAACACGCGCCGATCATGCGTTACAACTTCCGCAATGGCCACTTGACCAGACCCCCAACCAAGCGGTATCCGACTACGCCTTTCTGCCGATAACGAGCCAAATCTCGTTGAATGCGGGGCCGCCCGGATCCCAGACGGGCTGCGGTCGAACCGGGACGTGCGCATGAGCCAACGCTGCGTGCAATGCGCCAGTGGCCGGAGGAATGGCGTCCGCGCTCCGTAGCGCAAGCCACATGCCGCTGAGATCCGTGCCCGTGAACGGCGAGTTGTCGACACGCACGGTCCATCCGGCTTGGTGCTTGAAAAATCGGGCGAGTTCGACCCCGTAGTTACCGGCGTCCGGCACCGATGGAATGATCCTGATGAGGAGTCTTCCCTTCGGCTGGTCCTTGAGGAAGGCATGAAGTCTTGCTTTCTGATCTGCGCTCAGATGGCGCCGTGCCTGGGGCCCGCCAAGGTCACTGGATTTCCGTATCTCGATTCCCGCGGCGTTCTTGACTCCCGTTGCCGGATCCTTCGGTGACGCCAGCTGCGGGGCGCTGCGCTTCTCGCGATCATCCTGCGTTCGCTGACTATCTTTTTCAACAAGCGGCTGCCGCTCGGTAACCGGAGCCTGCGGCTTGGCGGCTGGAGTTTGACCGCCAGCGCCAGGCAGGTTTTTTTCTTCGATGACCGGCTGGTTTGCCGCGGCCGGATTCTGGATTTCCGGACTCGGGGCTATCCCGGCTTTTCTTTCGACAGGGGCTGCCTGTCTTGCCGCTACTGCGGCGCGCGTGGCCTCATCGCTCAGATAATCCCTGCGATGGCCATAGAGGTAGGCCACGCCTATCGTGATCGCCAGAATGGCGATCAGGAAGAGGCTCGCTTTTTCGAGCAAATCGTGAACCCACGCAGCGGCCTCGATTGAATTCCATCCAGGCAAAAGAGTCATGTCGCTTTATTTCCCCGTCAAGTGGGATGCATAGCCGCTTCATCTCTGGTCCTGCAGTTCGAGAATCGGGCCCGGGAAAAAGTTCCGTCTCGGACCTGCATGACTGCCGGGATATGGGTCAGATCTTTGGGGCTAGCTCAACCCGACCCCGTCGACCGCCATTACTTGACTAGCTTATGGTCGCTGCGCCACTGCCACGGCGGCATCGGTGCGGTGTCCGCCCACAGCCCGACACGCTTGCTCCGCGCAACCTTCTCGGCAAAAGAATAGGCAGCCCGATCCTGGGGCGTTTGTTCACCTTCGGCGTGCCTGTATTGCCATGCGTACCCACCGACAATTTGCGCCAGACCTACGTCCAGCGTCTTTGGGCAATCTGGCTGTACCGCCGGACAAGCATTCGGCGCGGCAACCATAACCTTGCCGAAGATGCGTCCATAGGGATCATATTTATGCCATTCGACGCTGACGGTTTTATCGAAAACCAGGTCGATCAGGTGCTGGTTCGACCGCTTCCCGTAGGGCTGCGCCTTCTCCGGCGCCTCGATGCCGGCAATTCGGACGTTGCGTTTTTTGTTGTGGCCGCTCAGGACTGTGACGGTGTCGCCGTCGGCTACGCTGACGACCCGGCCGGTCAGCGTGTCGGCGCAAGCAGCGACATGGACGGCGAATAAAAAGAAGGCGGGGAAATAGCGCACGAAACGCGACGGGGTCAACTATTTCCCCAATTGCTTCAAAGCCCGCAAGCGGTGCTGTTCGGAACGCTTGAGGGGTTCCGTCAAGTAGCCAAAAACGTAGCCGCAGGCGAAAGCCTGATTGGTCCCTTTGCTGCGAAACATCGCAAGGGTCTCGTCGACAGCTTGCTTCCTGAATGCGTTCAGTTGGGATTGGAAATCTTCCCTGTTCAACTGCTCGGTTATCTTCTGTTTGCTCGAGAGGGGAAGCATTTCTTTCAGATCGGCAATTTTCAGCCGCATGGTCTCCCGCGTGATCCGAAAATTCTCCGGGGCATGCTTTCCACATTCACCGTCGAGCGCCGCGGAAAACATCGCCTCCGCGGTCACCATCTCACCGATGGCTTGTCCCACTATCTGCAAGTCCGCCTCATCGTCTGCGTACGCAGCAAGCGGCATTGCGCAAACGCCCGCCAGGGCGAGCACCGTGACAATCGCGATTTTCATCGATCTGGTTCCCAAGTTCTGAATTGTGCCGGAGGCAGATAATTGATTAGTGATGTGGATAGGATAGTCCAACCATGGGTGCGAGGCCAATGTCAGAAGGCATCGAATCGTTTGCGGCGCTTCTTCAACCGTTGGACGGCATTCCGGTGCGGGGCGCGCGCAGTCTTGGAGGTTTCCGTCAGGATTCCGTCAGGATCCCGGGCGTTTGTTGTGCCCGCTATCGATCGAAGGTCGCAGGGCTTCCGGTCGCAGACAGACTCGACGCGCTCATTGGCGAGACCACGGACGATTCGCAGTCGAAGCGCATCGGCGACGGATCGTCTTGATGAATTCTAAGAAAAATGATTCCGTCCTCGTGCATTCCACTCGCGGATGGCGCGGCATCCGTCTGAAAAGGCAAATCGACAGGAGCCAGGGGAGAGCGGCAAATTGCACTGGCGCCCAACGGGACTTCGCTCGAGGAACCGCAGCAACTTATGTGGGGTAACGTACAGAGCTCAGCGGTTCGTTGAAGGATACTGCGGATGCTCCCGTGGCCGGCCAGGCGAGTACATGCGGGGAGCGGGGTGCTTATCGACTTCCTTGGCATTGGCCCCTTCGCAGGACATCCGCCAGATCACCAGGAATAAAGGCCGCATTGTGTTCAAAGAAACGGCTCTTTTTTTGTGCGGGGGGAGATGCCCTACTTGCTGGCAATAGACGCCGGCCATAATATTATTCAGCGTCGCGGCGAGTCGGACACGGATGCATCTTTTGTGATCGTTGGCCTGCGCGCCTCCTTGTGCAGGCGCAATTCCGACGGAGTATCCAGGTGAAACGCGCCACCTCACCAACGCGTAATCTCGCCAAGCGTCTCATTGCCCTTGAGAAGAAGGGACATCCGTCTTCCGAGGCAAGACCTTTGGCGGGCTTTTATGTTTGTGAGAAGTTACGTCCCACTTTGGCGATCCTCTTGGGGAACGCCGGCTACCATGCGCTCCTGTCGCGCGCGCTCGCGCTGGCCGCCGCGGAGGTTGCGTGGCTTGGCGCGGTGCACGTTCACACGGACGGCTCTTTGCAGGGGCTGGCCGAACTCGATACGCAACTTGATCCGGCGGAGATTGCGGAGGGCCGGATTGTCCTGCTCGCTCAGCTGCTCGGACTACTGGTCGCTTTCATCGGCGATGATTTGACGATGCGATTGACGCGTGAGGTATGGCCGAAACTGTCCTTTGACGGTTTGGATCTCGGTAGGAGCCAGCGATGAAAAAACCCGCTAACAAGGCCAAGCGCAACGCGCAACCCAAGGCGTTGAGCAAACCAGCCAAAGTCACGATCCATAAACTACCGACCGGCGTTCCCGGCCTCGACGATATCCTGGGCGGCGGCATTTCGGAATTTTCCTTCAATATCATCGCAGGCACGCCGGGTTGCGGCAAAACCACGATGGCCCATCAATTGGCTTTCGGACGCTGGAGCGGTCCCAGGGTGGTCTCGGCATCGGCCTAACCCTGGTGTCGCGTTTGGTTAAAATGCACGGCGGTTCGGTGCAGGCATTCAGTGCAGGACCGGGTCAGGGAAGCCAGGTCGTAGTGCGACTGCCGCTGATCGAAAAGCCCACGGCGCCGCCGCTGGCTCGGGCGCACAGCGATCCAACCGCTCTGCCCGCCCAGCGCATCCTCGTCGTCGACGACAATCACGACGTCGCAATTTCCCTGTCGATTTTGTTGAAGCTGTCCGGCAATGAGACGTATCTGGCTTTCGACGGCGTGGAGGCAGTGGAAGCGGCGGCGAGATACGGGCCGGATGTGATCCTGATGGACATTGGCATGCCGATGTTGAATGGCTACGGCGCGGCTCGCCGGATACGGGAACAGCCATGGGGAAAAGGAATAACTCTGGTGGCGCTGACCGGCCTGGGTCAGGATGAGGACCGACAAAAATCCGCCGATGCCGGCTTCGATGCCCATTTGGTCAAGCCCGTGGGATACGCCGACCTGACGGCGATGCTGGCCCGCTTTCCGAGAAAAGAATCGACTCTGACCGCCGGGCATTCGTGACTCCCGTGCATTATCTGCCGGTCTATCGTCGCGAAATACCCAGGGCTGGCTAGACGTTCACGTTAGCGGACAATTGTCGCGATCCATGGCGCATTCTTCGCGCCCGGGCAGTTCTGCAATCCGGTTACCTTATTGCCAGACAGCGTGCCAGCGTAGCTGCACACGATGCCATCCGAATGCCTGACGACAGCGGTAATCGCAGAATCCGGGTGCTTGACGACAGCGGAGCTCTCCGCATTCTGGATTTCCGCCTCTACGGTTCCTGTGAGTTGCTTGTCTGAACCGGCCGCGCACTTTTCGCCTTGATGAACTTGCTCGACTGTTCCCACGTAGCGTACCTGATCCCGCGTGGTCATATGCCAGGTGAAATACCATTCGGAACACGCCCCCTCCCGGCCCGTCCAGATTGTTTCGGCGGCAAAAGCAGACCCAGCTACGCACGTGGCGATCAACAACAAGCCGAGATGAATTTTCATCTGCTCCCCCGCATGATTGAAGTTTAAATCGACAAATCCTACACCGTTCATTCCACCGCTCGTTGCTTCACCTGTGCTGGTCACCAGCCGCAGCTTCGCCCCTGGAGTTGTTCGCGCGCGGACTGCCGGGATGGCAGTCAAGCCTACGTGTGGCGACGCGCAGACCAGTATCGTGCCGGGGCGTAATCTGCTCGTCGGAATCCCCGGAGGCCTGCATGGCAAGATACAAAGTTAACGTAAATAAACTGGGGCCAAAAGAATTCCTTGAGTTGGCGCTCGCCAGAAAGTATGCCAATTCCCTGCCGCCTGGCTCTATAGTAGAGATTACCGACTCGGAGGCCGGACCCGGCCAACCTGTGACTTACGTTATGACTGCGGGAGAATCGGGAGTTGCCAAGTTTGACACGATACCCGGGCATCCGCTTCCTTGACCTTGACGCACCACGCGGGATTCTCAAACGGCACGATCAGTTCATCGCCTTAACTCCTGGAACGCTTTCATGCAGTTGTAATATCGTCGAGAGAATATTCCCGATCTCGCGGTTTTTATCCGGCCATGGTTATTGAACGCAGAAAGCAGCCGTATCGACGCAAGCGCGGAACCCAGCTATGGCACTTTGGCCCAGACTGTTCCGCATGGCCGACGCGGTATTTCGAAGAAACGTCTCGAGCCGTCATCGGGCCATTGTGCGAAGAATGTTTGACCGGGCAACCACTGAGAACTCCGCGGCGTCGCAAAAACGATCCAAAAAATTCCACTGCTGAGGATGTGACGATCCCGGGTAGCAAAGGGGGAGCGGAGCCAGACTGAGCTGGCCCCGTTTTCCTGCCCTCGAGACTTTGCAGTACGCGCTTACGCAGGCATTGCGGGAACATTCGGTCCATTCCCCTTGAGTGAAATGATCCGGAATCCCGGATCAAGCGCCACGATCGCATTGTCCGGCACATCCTTGTAGATAACCGCGTTGGCGCCGATCTTCACATTGTTGCCGATGGTTATCTTGCCGAAAAGCCGGGCGCCAACAGCGATGTACGCGTTGTCGCCAATGACGGGAACGCCATACGCTTCGCCGAATCCTGCTTCGCCAATGGTAACGTTCTGCGATAGATTGCAGTTGTTGCCGATTACCGCTCCCCCTGACACCGTTATGCCGCCGAAATGCCCGATATACAGGCCGGGCCCGATCCGCGCCGAACGTGGCAGTTCGATCCCCCACAGGATCTTCATCAAGCCGTTGAGCAGGAAATAGACCGGCTCCAGGAATACGCGAAGCAGGATGGATCGGGTCGCCAGCCATTGTCCGCACCGCAGGACGACCACGGCCTGCACCCCGGGGGCGCGCATGCAGTTGAACAGCCGGCGCAGCTTGCTGCCGGACAGATAACGGTACGTGCGCCACACGTCGGCCCGCCATGCTCCTCGAATATGAGGCGTATTCAATATCGGTTACCGATGCGGGCAATGAAAATTTCCATGACGTGGCTTGTGTTTGTTTTGCGGCGGCGATCCACTCCAACTCAAAAGTACTTCAGATTGTCCTTAGTCGGTCCGGCTGCGGAATGATAGCGCTCGCCGCGGTGCCGCACCACGCGCCGTATGGACTGGAACACCCTGGTTCGATCGGCACATGCCGATGTGATATCGCTACGGGTCTTTGCACCCGCATGCCGGCCGCATCCTGAGAAATTGCGCTGAACACGACCGGGCGTGTGTCCCTCAGACGCACCACGGTCATTCGGCGTGGAAGTTCCATCGGTACATGGAGTTCGCCGGTCACGGTCAGGATGTTTTCGTCGACTTCCGAAAGCTTGCCGTGTGGCAGCACTTTCCACCGCTTGAGAGGCTCATTCTTCATCGGCTCGTTTTTGGAAATGGGTGCCGCCGGTTCTCGCATCTACAAACGGGTAAACGGGGCCGACTTCGCCTGTTGCAAATGTCCGGCGTTCGCCCGGCTCTTACGGAGTGCGAATGTCGTTCTGGACTGCCACCACGCCTTTGACCCCGTGCGCGATTTCGGCTGCGTTATTCGACTCGCGCCAGCTCCCCGCCGTGCCGCTCAATGTTACGACGCCCTTGGTGGTGTTGACGCTGATGTTGCGGGCTTTTACTTCGTTGTCGGCAATCATGTCCGATTTTACTTTGGTGGTGATCCATGAATCATCGACGTATGCGCCCGTCTTTTCGCCGGTGTTGGCGCAACCCGCCAAGGCCGCCACAAAGATACCCGCGAGCAGCAGACTCCCCCCGAATGCATTCTTCATCGTTTTCTCCTGTTTGGTTGGTGGATCGCGAAGGCCCAGGTAGCGGCCGTGGCGCTGTTTCGTTGAAGCGCCAATGAGGCGCGGATAAAGCTACACCCTGGCCCTGGAGTTTTCTGTGGGTTGGCACACATACGGCCGGCATTGCGCGGATTCAAAGAGGAAGACGAAGAGCGGATTGAAACCTGCTGTACGCGCTATTTGGAGTTGGATCGGCAAGATTTCGTTACCAGCCATCGATGTCCGGACGGGAACTCCGTCCATGGTACCGATGCCCATGATCGCCCTTCGTGCCGGGGCGCTCTGTACGCTGGTACACATAGGAGGATGAAGATCAGGCCAGGCTGGACTCTCCCGGATGGTTGCAGTCCGACCTCATTTTCCCGCTGCGCCCAATGGCAATTACGCCGATTGCGAGGTGTCGCGATCGTGGTGGAGGTTTCTCAGCGGCCCCGGGAAGGCCTGTTCCGCCTGCGCTTGCAGCCGCTTCTCGTGACGACGCAGAAATGCAAACATTGCGACCATCGCGACGAGCACCACAACGAACAGGGTGATTCCCGCCGGCCCCACCAGGTCGGGGATTTTGTCTCCGATCAGATAGCCGCCGAGGCCGTAAACCGTTGCCCAGACCATGCCGCCTGCGGCGTTCGCTGCCAGGAAACGGCGCCAGTCCATGCGGTTGATGCCGGCAAGCAAAGCACCGAAAGTGCGTATTTCCGCGACAAACCGACCGAGGAATACGATGCGGCCTCCGTATCGCAGGAAGAGATATTGACCGAGCTTGATTCTCGGGTCGGTAAGACGAATGAAGCGGCCGTAACGAACCACCAGCGGATAGCCGAACCTGCGTCCGATCCAGTATCCAATGTTATCGCCGAGGATGGCGCCGGCGGCAGCCGACCCAATCAGCATCGCGATGTTCGGTTGTCCGGACTTTGCGGCATAGATCGCCGCGGCGATGAGCAAGGTTTCACCGGGAAGCGGTACGCCCATGCTTTCCAGGGTGACGATCAACGCGACGGCCCAGTAGCCGTAGGTCGCGATCAATTCCGGCAGATTGCTTAGGGAGAACAAGGTCGGCTCACGGCATCATGGGGATCGGTCGGGTTATCTTGTCATGTTCTTTGCCTGCATTCGACTATCATTGCGAGACATTGGCGCCAATGACAAATTTCGGAGCGCTGCGGTGACCACCTTTTACGATCTTGTCTCCGCCTCTCTGAGGTCGTTCTACGACCGGCGCATCGCTACCCCGCCTATCCTGGATTGCGATCGCTATTTCCCGGACCACGTGGTCTTCTCCGGCAACTGGAAGAAGATCCAGGATGAGTGCCTGCAGTTGATGCGGGACATGGGCGCCGTACCGCATTTCCACGAAGTGATGCCCGAACAAAGGCCGCTCTCGGAATACGGCGAGAAGTACTGGCGGCTGCTCGTCCTCAAGGCCTACGGCATCGACCATCCGGGAAATCAGGCGAAGTGTCCGTTTACGGCTTCCTTGTTCAGGCACAACAAGGCCATCCAGTCCGTGGCAATTTCGTTTCTCGAAGGAAAAAAGCGCATACCGATGCACCGGGGACCGTTCCGCGGCGTCCTGCGCTATCACCTTGGCCTGGTCATCCCGCGCAACGCTGACGGAAGCTCGACAAATCTACTGCGAATCGACGGGCTGCTCCATGAGTTGAGCGAGGGGCACGGCTTGCTCTGGGACGACACCTACCTTCACGAGGCCTGGAACGAGAGTGAATCCGTCAGAGCCGTATTGCTGATCGATATCGTCAGGCCGGACATGCCGCGACTGCTGACCGCGATGAACAATGTGATTCTCTTGCTGTTGCGGCTTTGGATTGCACTCAAGTATCCTGAAAGCTGGAAGCTGCCGGCAAACTTCTTTCGCCGGTTTTGATGCAACCCGCGTCTGAAATCAAACGGTGAACCGGGTCGGGCTCGGCGCATTGCATGAGGATGTTTGCCGCGCATTGACGATACTCTGCGAGTTTCGCCGGGCCGGCAGGAAAAGGCGATGCGATATTGCCGGCCCGCCGGTCACAAAAAAAGGGCGGACATTTTGCCCGCCCTTTTTCAACAGGGACACTGCCGATCCAGCTTGCGCCGCGGCAGCATCACTGTGACTTCACTGGGGCATTTACGACTTCACTTCGATCTTGTTCACCACCGATTTGACGCCTTCGATCTTGCTGGTATCCGCGGTGGCACGGTCGACTTCTGCCTGGCTCTTCGCCTTGCCAGTCAGCGTCACCACACCTTCGACGGTCTTGACGTGAATGTGAATGCCGCTCACTTGCTTGTCCTTGGCCAGTTCGCCCTTCACTTTCGTCGTAATCCAGGAATCGCTGACGGCTTTGCCGGGCGATTCGGCAGCGACTGTGCCACCCATCAGCAGGATTGAAACCAACAGGCCGGCGGCCAAATTAGACAATATCTTCATGCTTGTTCTCCTATGAATGAAAATGCGCGATGCACTCGCTCGATGCGACCGCCCGTGGATCCAGGACACGAAGTCCCCATGGCCATGGCGCGGTCGGTAGGCATGTATACGCAAAGGCCGTGCCCCTGCAGCGGGGCAGTGGCAGGATATTGATTTATCTATACATTGTTGGTTGAGGCAGTCGACGCGTCAGCAGACGCAGCAGTTCTTACAGGACGAGCAGGTAAGAACGGCTCTTTCATCGCGTTGCTTTGCCTAACCCGCTTTGGCGATCCGGCACCTCACTGCCGGATCAACTCGAGTGCCCATCTCTTGACGCTCGGGCGTTGATTTCCTGCTAGGCAGAAAGCCAGTCATCCAGCTCGCCGCCGCCGGAAAATCCGCGACGTTCTGCTTTGTAGTACACAGCGGTCGCTACGCGATTCCGATGTGCTTCGTGCGTAAAGTCGAAACCCGATCTACTTTCAATTCCCCGGACGTCGATGGACTCGCGATCCGGTTTCTGATTCTTTGCCGCCATGCTTTGTTCCTCCTGGTATTGCGCTCGCCCGCATGCCGCCCGGAGCCTTAATCGTGCTCAATGATTGTTCTCGCCGGCCGATTCTGCTCGCGCCAGGGATGCCGGTCACAGTTTGCCGGTGTGCGTACTGGAGGCGCTGCTACTCCTCGATGGCAACTTTCGGGATGGCGAGGTAAAGCAATACGCTTTCACGTCTTCCTCGAACGCAGAAATCCAGTTGTTTCCCGCACCCGCCCGATAAGTACGATGCCGTCCCGAGATCCGATACAGCGCGTGGGCCAGCTTTCGCCCCTTGCGGCCGAGGCCGCCGACTGGTTCGTGCTCAACGTGCAGTTCGAAATCCGACCAGTGCAAGTCATAAAGCTTGCATACAAGACGGAAGTCTCCGCATTCCTGTTTCGAGAGCCCATCTACAGCCACATTCGTATCCATATCCATCCTCTGGCGTATCGTCGACATCCGGGGTCCGTAACTTACGGCTACAGTATTGGTAGATAGGACGGCCGTGAACTAGTTCCCGTTGAGGGGTCGCCCCGGCAAACAATCATCGATCCGCAACGTGTTTGTAATGACCACCGGAGTATTTACCGTCAACCGGCGCAGGAAAAGCCGGACGGCCGAACCGCCCGAGGCGCCAGTCCTGGTCAGGGACGCAGAAGCAATATCAGGCCAGAGATGATCGAGAACGACATCACGAAGATCCGCAATGCGCGTGCGTTGATGCGGTCGTGCACGAACCGGCTGAGCAATGCTCCCACGCCGAGCGCGGGTAACAACTGCGCCGCACCGACGAGTTGCGGTATGGCGACGTGTCCCGCGTGCCAGAGGAA
>Ga0209131_1000808_pt1 | contig 21959 bp, 22 predicted proteins | sample GraSoi_2013_40cm_FD_185826 | JGI IMG/M metagenome (GOLD analysis project Ga0209131, IMG submission 185826) | Grasslands soil microbial communities from the Angelo Coastal Reserve, California, USA - Sample 9_17_2013_40cm (SPAdes) (version 2) | ecosystem: Environmental > Terrestrial > Soil >... | reverse complement strand
CGCGACCTCCGTTCCGCTATCGAGACCCATCCCAGCCTCCCGCTGATAGGAACCTCGACAACCATCTGATTCTAAACCAACATCACATGCGACCAACCGACTCACCTAAATGACTCAGTAATACTAGCTAGTTTCTGTCGCGAAATGCGTGGATTTGCGCGAGGACGGGTGAGTTATGGCGATGAACTGGGCTTAAAGTTAGCGCTGTGGGGCTGAATTTGCCAGGTCTTCTCGCGTTGTTTTCGGCATGGATCGGCATCGGCCAGGTGGAGTTGTGGCCGGCGACGCGGTGAAGCGCAGCGGCTTTTGTTCCACCGGCGACGATGATCGGCGCTGGTTTATCGGACCGCTTTTCGCCGGCGCGACGATTGCTTGATCAGCAGCGCGGCGACGATCATGAGGTTGTTGGCGAGCACCGCGGCGCCGACGAACAACGCGAAGCGCTCGGCGCCTTCGGCGCGGCAGCGCTTCATGCCGCGACCGCGCATCAGCACCGAGATGCGTCCCTCGATCATCTCGCGGTCATTCTGCCCATATCGGGCGGGATGTCGTTATCCACTATCGCTGGCATCCTTTGTACGGACGAACCGCGCGTCGCGTTCAGATTGAGCGGCGCGCGACCGGCGATTTGGTGCACGTCGAGCACACGTCGGGCGTCGTGACGATCCTGCCGGCGTGGAAGCTCGATGCGGTCTATTGCGCCAGCCTCAAGGTCGGTGCACCGCGGGTGTCATTGGCGGCGCTATGCGCATTGCATGAGGTGCTGATCGCCTGCGAATCGCGGCAGGTCTCCGCGGACGGCAACATCGTCACGCAGGAGACGCAGGATGGGATCGCAGCTACCGCTCGCGCGAAGGACGAAGCTTGCTCTGAGGCCGGAACCCGCCCCCCCGACATTACCCCGCCAGCTCGATCTCGTTCTCGACGACGTGCGGCTTTGGGGCATGGCTCCGCCGGAACGCCAAGCGGTTCTCAGGTCACTGGCTCGCCTGCTGCTCGAGGCAAGCGGCGTCGCGACACGGGAGGCCGGCGATGACCACCCATGAGGCGCTTCTCCCGACAACCGTGCTGCGGCGCAAGGCGATCGTCTATGTCCGCCAATCGACGCCCCAGCAGGTGCAATCGAACCTCGAGAGCCAGCGGCGCCAGTACGACCTTGTCGACGTCGCAAGGCGGCGTGGCTTCACTGACGTCGAGATCATCGACGACGATCTTGGGCGGTCTGCGAGTGGCGCTGTCGACCGACCAGGCTTCGACCGCTTGGTCGCGGCTCTGTGCGCCGGGCAGGTCGGAGCTGTGCTCTGCCTCGATGCCTCGCGGCTCGCTCGCAATGGCCGCGACTGGCATCATCTCCTGGAATTGTGTGGATTGGTGGATGCGCGTGTCATCGACCTCGATGGCGTGTACGATCCGTGCCGGCCGAACGACCGCCTGCTGCTTGGGATGAAGGGCAGCATCAGCGAGTTCGAGCTGGGGATCATCCGCTCCCGGATGTACGACGCGGCACGATCGAAAGCGAAGCGCGGCGAGCTGAGGATCTCGGTGCCGATCGGCTATACCTGGGATCGGCGCGTCGGCCTCGGCCTCGATCCAGATCGACGGCTGCAGGAGGTGATCCGGCTGGTGTTCCAGAAGTTCCGGGAGCTTGGCAGCGCTCGCCAAGTGCTGTTGTGGATGACGTCGCAAAACATCCACTTTCCCTATCCGTCGAACGGCCGGACATTGACGTCTTTCGAGTGGCGGGCGATCAGGTATCGCAATGTCATCTCGATTCTCAAAAACTCCTTCTACGCTGGCGTCTACGCGTACGGGAAGAGTGAGACGCACGCATCGATTGTCGACGGCCGCGCGCGCAAGAGCTATGGCCACCACAAGCCGATGGACGCGTGGGAGGTGTTCATCAAGGATCATCACGAGGGTTACATCAGCTGGGTGGAGTATGAGCGCAATCAGGCGCTGCTTGCCGGCAATAACTACGGCAGGGTTGGTGACACGAAGTCTGGACGGGGCGGGCGCGCCCTGCTGGGCGGTCTCATCTGTTGCGCACGCTGTGGCCGTCGGCTCAGCGTTGCCTACACCGGCCGCAATACCCTGCCAGTTTACAGGTGCGACAAGCTGAACGTGCCGCCGGGGCAGCGGCGACATTGCTTCAGCTTCGGCGGCAAGCGCATCGACGGGATAGTCGCGGCCGAGATATTGCGCGCCGTTGCGCCGATGGCGATTGAGGCGGCTGAGGAGGCCGAGCGCATGTTGAGAGACGAGGACCAGGACCGACGGCGCATCGCCGAGCTGGAGCTGCAACAGGCCCAGTACGAAGCATCGTTGGCAGAGCGTCGCTATGCCGCTTGCGACCCCGACAATCGCCTGATTACAGCGCAACTGGAGAAGGCGTGGGAGGCTGCGCTGCAGCGTGTAGAGGCGTCCCGACAGCGGCTCGACGCACTGCGCGAGCCCGATGCCGGCGATGCTTGTCCCGATCTCTCGGGACTGGCTGATGACCTCTCGGCGGCATGGAAGGCGCCAAGGACAACAATGCGAACGCGCCAACGATTGGTGCGGGCGTTGATCACCGAGATCATTGCCGACGTCGACGAGGCGGCGGGAGAGATCGTGCTTGTCATCCACTGGAAAGGCGGCCAGCATTCCGAGCTGCGCGTCCGCAAGCTGCGAACCGGCGAGCATGGCTGTAACACACCCGAGCAGGCGCTCGCCGTCATGCGCAGCATGGCCGGCCGATGGTCGGATGAGCATATTGCAGCATCTCTGAACCGAATGGGAATGCCGACCGGCCAAGGCAAGACCTGGACAGCGGACCGTGTCGGGTCGCTGCGCCGCGTGCATGGCATTCACTGCTGCCTCTCCGCCGACAAGAACGGCGAGTGGCTGACACTCAGTGACGCGGCTGCAAAGCTTGGTGTCAGCCATCATCAAGTTCGCAAGCTCATCAAGGCCGGAATTCTGACCAGCCAGCAGATCATGCCTGACGCACCTCACCAGATCCGTGCCGCCGACCTGTCAAGCGAACAGGTCGCTGCCGCCCTCAAACGAAAAGGTCGCCCGTGTCGACTAAATTCCGAAAAACAGATCTCACTGCTTTCAGATACTTGAAGAGGAGGTGCAGAATGAATCAGTCATCATGCCGGCGCGAAAGCGCTGGCCTTGCTTGAACGCCGCCGATCTTTCGTAGGCCTGGCGTTGCGGCGTTTTGCTGCCGCCGCGCTGGGGAATACATACCGTCTTGACGGCGCCTTGCACGCACGCCGCTACGTTTTGCTCGCTGAAGAAGCCGCGATCTGCGCCATAGAGTTCCGGGGCACGGCGGAACGCGCGGCGGTGGCGCTTGAGCGACGGCACCACATGAACTTCGTCCGTTGGGTTTCCCTTGAGGACCTCATACTGGGTGATCAAACCTTTTGCGCTTTCGGCAAGAAACACCTTGTGGCCGAATTCCACGGGCGTGCGCACCTTGCCGCGTTTGATCAGGTCGGTATGGGGCTCGAAGATCGAATAGATCTTCTCGGCATTGGGGACCTGCTCGCCATCGAGCACGCGGCGGCGCGCCTGATCGATCACCCGCTCGCCGAGACCGCAATAATGCGCGATCTCGTCGCGGATGGCGTCGATCCTCATCGCGGCAAACAGGTCCTTGCCGCGCATGTTGGCGGTCTTCTCAAGTGCGGTTCTGGCGTTCGCCACCACCTCCGCGGCAATGTCGATCAGCGCCCGGTAGGTCGCGGTCTGCCGGTCCTGGCGCTGCCGCGTCGTCATCCGTTGAATCTCGTACATGCGACGGTGCGCTGAACGCCGGCGATCGCGGAAACCCTTGATGCATCGCATCTCCAGCGCCTCGGCAAGGCGGCCGACCAGGCGCGTGACGACGCGCACCACATCCCACAGCAAGGTGTTGTCGGTCGGATGATGAATGTCGGTCTCGACCACCGTGGTGTCGACCCGCAGCTTGGCGCCGTCTTCCAAACCAAGCGCGACCGCGGCTTGAACCACCAGATCATTGACGGCTTTGAGCGTCTGAGGCGTCAGCCGATTGAAGCCGCGGTTGAAGGCGTCATGCTTGGGCACCCGGTCGCAGTAGAAATCGGTGAACTGGCGCAGCGTCAAGCCATCGGCGATCCGTTCCCGCAGCTCGCGGTAATCCCAGTTCTTGACGCGCATCAGAACCAGCGAGCGCAGCACCTGCGGCGCCGTCAAGCCGCGGCGGCCCTGGAGAGGCTTCTTCAGGCCGCGCACGAGATCGCGCCGCACCCGCTCGATCATCGCATGCTGGCGGTCAAGGAACTTCGAAATGGCCTCCAGCAGTGGCTCCAGGCGCACGCCCTGCCGCATCAGTTCGACATCCGCAAAGCTGATCTGCCGCGCCGCCGCTCGCGCCACGGCTCAACTCTTGTTGCGCTTCACTGCGCTCGCCCGCTCGCGCTTCAACGCCTTGACGTAGCGCGGCCCGGCTTGCACCAGCAGGTCCTGCAAGGCACGCCCATTGTCGACAGCGCGGCGCACCTCGCCGACAAGGTCTTCGGGAACATACACCGCGAACCGCCGTCCGTTGTGCCGGCCGTACAGAACGTGGCTCGGATGCTGCTCGCCGGACAGACAGGCCGCGCAGTTCGCGTGTCCACACCGACTGCGGCGAAAGCTCAGCGAGCCGAGCATCGCCGGCCACAGGCCGGCCGCCTCGTTCTCGATCCAGCGAATGACATCGGCGGACGATTCAGTCTTTGAGCGAATCATCTCCGATCTGTGTCACACCACATATCAGAGGCGCAAGCAAAACTGGCAGCCAAAAAACGCTAGAAGTACCGATTCCACCGCACTATCTTGCCTTTCGCGACAAAAACTAGCTAATGGAACTAGAAGGATTCTGTGATGTCTTCTCTTTCTTGGGGATAGCGAGAGTCATCGCAATATATCGTCGCCCTTTTTTCGTTAGTTCCCATAAAACCCGTGATCCAATCAACTCTGACTTGACTTCTATTAGCTCTAATGCTTCTAGGTGGAAGCGAAGTTGACGAACGTCCCTGTGTGACACCTTAACAGTCGCTTCGCCCGGGGACCATGGCGCGCTCGTCAATCCACATACAATGCGGCCAATTTGCTCTTGCAGCGCGTCCTCGCTAGCGAGATGCTGCTTGTGTTGCAGGAAATCTCCTAAACGTACGAAGACAGCTTTAATTGATACCGACTTCTTTATGATCGTTTCCGCGATTTTAGGCGAGCCGGCAATCTGGTCGCGTCCGAATGCAGCTATCGTGAACTCAAATGGCGTCGCAGGATCAGCCAAATGCGATGGGAAGCGCATTTCGTCCTCAGCCATTTCAACAAGACGTTTCTTAAATTCGGTATTTTCTATTCTTAAACGCTCCATCTCTTGAAGCACTTTAGGGTCTATCGCTTGATCGCCCCGCACCCATCCAATGCCAGGAACGCGAGTACTCTCATTTACGATGGAGATTACGACTTCCGTACAAAGATCATCGACTTTGTACCATGTGCGAACTAACCTGCCTCTAGCAAGTCGGTCCCGGAATGCCTTTAGCTTAGCGGCCTTGGTAGGCTCTAAGTCTGTCTTTCCGACCGCAATTCTTTCGGGCTCCGCGTGAAGAAATGCCAGGACAGGAATGCCTTTTGAAACCGCGTACTCGTATTCCTTTTCGGTGAAACTCACATTGTGATCTGCTAAAGAGCCGTATCGACCACCAATGATCACGACGTAGTAGTCACAGCGGTCAATGATCCGCTCAATGAATTGAAGCGCTTCTTGATCGGCCGCCGGAAACAATTCCATACCGGCCGAAATGAACCCAGCTTTTGCAAGCGTCTCCGCAACGCGCTTCCGTTCCTCCTTGAGATCGGAATAGGTCGAGCTGACGAATACCTGATAGACTTTGTCCATTTAGAGCCCCCGAGGTATGCCCTGGTGCTTATCCTATCTATGAAAGTCCGACGAGCTGTTTTCAATTATCATTTCACGGGTGCTCAAGCTAAGCCTACTTTGCGGGGAGGAATGTGGGAAGCTGGCGTTAGCTAGAGGGTCCCCACAATTTGCGCAGCGTCTTCTTTGCGTTTGTTAGAAGAACCTCTCTTACTCCATCCTTCGCTGTCGCATGCTCATTTAGATATTTCTCTAGTTCCTTCCCCTGATTAAATCTATCGCTCGCTTCTCATCTAAGGGATGACTAGCAAACCAACCATCTTTGTCCCCAAAGCACCCTGAAATGCGATCTCTCCAAGTCCTTTGTGGACGATCCCACAACCACCCCGAGACCGACGCATAAATCGACCTAAGCTCAGACGCATGAATCGACCTAAGCTCATCTGAAGGGCCCAGCGTTGACCGCAATTCGTTATTAGCTATCAAAGCTTGATCAATCGCGGACGCGGTCCCATTAGCCAAGTCTCTGATGTTAAGTGCCTGCGGGTCTATTGAAATAAACTGAGCAAGTTTTTCTTTTAGCTCCTGGTTGTCTTTTTTGGCAGTCTCTAAATCTGTCTTGACATTTGTCACTTGGTCCCTTGCAAGTTGCAAGCGCTCATCACGGGCTTCCAAACGCTCTTTGTCGATATGTCCCCGAAACCACCATACGAACCCAGATACGCTAGCCACGACGACGCCAAAGATCGTAATAAAAGTGACGGGATCACTCATGAAGAGTGCCCACATTTTGTCTAAGAGTGACAATTTGTCTTGGTCTAGCATATCTTGCCCCCTGACCGAGCCCATGCATCCATCGGTAAAGCGAAGTATTATATTGGTTAGTTAGTTGCCATGGCTAGTGCTCTTGCCACTAGTTTTAGAACAGAGCCAATTAGGTTTAACCCATTCCTAGTGGGCTTTATTCTTTTGTCTAAAGCACGGCTTTTCTAAACAACAACACGGATATCAAGAGCTGCACCCCCAGGATCACCAACTGTTGTTATGATAGCGTGCCGATAACTTTGATCTTTAACTTCAGTTCTAGGCAAACTAACCCCAATCCAGCGCGCTAGTACTTGGCGAACCGCTACAGGCTTGTCGAATACGATGAAAATAGCCCAATTTTTGGACACGATTATTCGACCTTCCTTGTGTTGCTTGCTAGGCGGTTCGTGAATTTCGTACACATTGCAGAGGGTATACCAGCGCCAAATGTTTTCTAAGTGTAAAGCATCCGGTGTGATACTGTCTGGATGGAATTGAAGTTGTAATCTGGTTGGAATTGCTTGAGGGGTTAAAGGTGTTGTTGTGGACGGATGTTTCTTGAAGAAGAACTCTCGCAACACCAGGATCGTCGTCGCCAAGAGCACGAATGCTAATGGTGCAGTCCCCCAAATCACCCCGTGAATAAAAGGTGGGAGGTGTACGGCTAACTCGGGCGAAATTCTAACGCCCGTGTCCGCTGCCACGACCATGGCAGCAATGAACAGGGCCCCGTAAGCAACCCACTCCCAGAACGTCCAATGACGCATGTCCCACTCCCACCGGGGAAATTGTGCTGGAATGATCTACCCTAGTTAGTAGATTTTTGCCGATATTTTTGAGACGGAATACATCTCCGGTTAAGGCCCCGACCACCCCCGGAGGGTGCCGCCGAGCGCGTAGGAGGCTCACACAGCGGCGTTTTGTGCACTCCAGGTAGGGAGAACGATCGGACGCATGGACGGCCATCCTAGGGGCGTCTCGTACGCCGGTATCGCGATACGGAATTTTGATAGCCTTTTGGTAGCCCGGCAACCCCCTGAAATCGCTGGACGCGCTGTGAGCGCATAGCGAAAACCTCGATGAAATGGGCATTTCTCGTTGTGCATTCGCAGAAACGATGGGATGATGTCTCACATCTGGGAAGGAGCGCGACATGAAATTCGGCATCCTGTTCACATCCCATCCGAACACCGATACCGAGCCCTATCCGCACCGCGACGTACACGCGCGCGTCACCCGCGAAATCCTGCGCGCAGATGAGCTCGGCTACGACTACGCCTGGCTTGCGGAGCATCACTTCAGCAACGAATACGGCATCATGCCGGACGTGTTCGTCTATGCGGGCTATCTTGCGGGCCTGACCAAGCACATCAAGATCGGCACCGCGGTGGTGACGCTCCCGCTGGCAAACCCGCTGCGCGTCGCCGAGAACGCCGCCTTCGTGGACATCCTCAGCGGCGGCCGCTTCGCGCTCGGGCTCGGCTCAGGCTATCGCCAATACGAGTTCGACGGCTTCGGCATCGATTTCGAGGCGCGGCGCGACGTTCAGGAAGAAGCGCTGCCGCTGCTCATGGAGTTGCTGGCGACGAAGCGGACCGCCCATCAGGGCAAGCATTTCCAATTCAAGGTCGACGGCGCCTATGAGCTGTTTCCTCATGCGCTCCAGAAGCCGCATCCGCCGGTTTTCCTCGCCGGCGCGACCGAGCGCTCGATTGCGGTCGCCGGCCGCATGGGCTTCGGCCTGATGCTCTCAAGCTGGACGCCGTTTGCAGAGCTCGCGCGCCAGACCGCCAAATACCGCGCCCATCTCGAAGAGACTCCCGCGTCGCTGCGGGCCAATCCGGCACGCGGCCACGTCGACATCGCCCGCCTCGTCTATGTGGCCGAGACCGACGCCACCGCCCGGCGCGACAGCGAGCCCGGCATCCTGCGCCACCTCAGCCACTTTGCGAGCGGCCACACCTCCGGCTATCTCGGCACCGTGCAGGAAAAGACAGTGGGCAGCCGCGCCGGCTACGAGGCGCTTGCGCACGACATCATCCTGCACGGCTCGCCCGCAACCGTCGCGGAGAAGATCGCGCATCTGCGCGATACCACCGACGCGACCTCCATCATGCTGCATTATCCGCCCTGGTACGGGCTCGAAAAGGCGCTCGCCTCGTTGGAGCTATTTGCTTCGGAGGTGGCGCCGAAACTGCGCGCACCCGTAGGGCGGATTAGCCACCGGGTCCGGCCTTCGGCCGGCCCGATGATAAACTCCGCGTAGTCCGCCGGTCCGCGGCGGCGCATGCCAGCCATCGTTGCCTCCTGCGAATCATGACGATGGCAAGCATTGATATCCGCATCAAGTGATGCTATTTTTCGTGCAAAGCGGATAGCATTTATGCGCACCACCCTTGTCCTCGATGATGACTTAGTCGCCAGAGCTCAAGCGTTCACGGGCGTGAAGGAAAAGACTCTCTTGGTTCGGGAAGCGCTCAAGGCGCTGATCGAGCGCGAGAGTGCGAAGCGGCTTGCTCGTTTAGGTGGCAGTGAGCCCGCACTGAAAGCTCCGCCCCGCCGCAGGCCGAAAGCCACGTGATTCTGGTCGACAGTTCGGTTTGGGTGGATCATCTACGCAGCGGCGACGCGACACTGGCCCGCCTGTTGAATGACGGACGGGTGATTGCTCATCCGTTCGTCGTCGGTGAGCTGGCTCTAGGCAGCCTGCGGCAACGGGAATTGATTTTGACTGCCCTGCAGGACCTGCCGCAGGCGGTCGTTGCCAGCGACATCGAAGTGCTGCGCTTCATCAATCAGCAGGCGCTTTATGGCCTTGGAATAGGCTATGTCGATGCACACCTGCTTGCCTCCGTGCGGCTTACCGCGGGCGGATCGTTGTGGACGCGTGATAGGCGCCTGCAGTCTGTCGCAGACCGGCTTGGCGTGGCGGCGGTGCTGTCCGGTTGACCGAATACCGGCTGGGATTCCGCCACCCGAAAACGGAGGTGCCCTCTCCAACCGCGATCGGCGCCTTGGGGAAAAGCGATGCGGTGCGAACCGCAGATGGCGCTTTGCTCCCGGTTGGACGATAATTTGAAGGCGCCGTGCGACGCCACGGCGGCGTGACAGGCACGGGAAATGCTTCCAATCTTGAGAACAGGACATCCAGAGAGAGGAACGCACAATGGCTAATGATTGGAATGACCCCGATGGATCAAACGCGTTCTGGTACAGCGGCAAGGTGACCCGTCGCCGCCTGGTCGGATGGGGTGGCGGCGTGCTGGGCGCAACCATATTGGTGCCGGCGCCGTGGCGAGCCGCTTTTGGCCAGGCCAAGCCGTATAAGATCGGCACGATACAGCCGCTTTCCGGTGCTGGAGCCGTGGGCGGCAAGACCGCGCTCGTCGGCGTGCAAATGGCCGCGGACCGAATCAATAAATCCGGCGGCATCAACGGCCGGCCGATTGAGCTCTTGGTCGCTGACGATGAGTCGAAGCCCGATGTTGGCCGCCGTAAGGCGGAAAAGCTCGTCGTCGAGGACAAGATTGACGTGCAAGTCGGCGGCTTCCTCTCCAACATATGCCTCGCGTGCATGCCGGTTTGGGAAGAAGCCAAGATCGTCAACATGATCAGCGTGTGCCTCGACACCACGTTGACCACCAGCAAATGCAATCGCTACAGCTTCCGGCCGTCCGACTACGCCCCGGCGCAGGCCGTCGCGTTCGCTCCCCATCTCGTCAGCAACATGGGTAAGAAATGGCACATCGTTTTTGCTGACTACGCGTGGGGCCAGTCGACGCGGGATGCCTATGTGGACCAGATCAGGAAAGCGGGCGGCGAGGTCGTCGGCACGACCGGCATTCCGCTTGGCACCGCCGACATGACGCCGTTCCTCTCCAAGATCACTGGGAACTTTGATGGCCTCCTGGGCATCTTCGCGACGGATGGGGTCACTATCGGCAACCAAGTCTACGATCTCGGTCTGACCAGGAAGTACAAGTGGGCCGGAGACGGCGCCATCGCGGAATCCACCAATCTGCCCGCGCTCGGCAACAAAATCGAGGGCTTCGTCGGCATCAATCGCTACCTTCCGGTTCTCGAAGGTCCGCTCGACACGGCCGCGCACAAGAAGTTCCTGGAAGAGGCACGTGTCCGCCTCAAGATGATCGATCCCACTGGTCCATCGCCCGACCGCTACGTGCAGTCGAATTATGAATCGATGAATGCCGTAAAGCTCGGCATGCAGAAATCGGGCTTCCGCGGCCGCGACGACACGATGAAGCTCGTCGAGGCGCTCGAAGGCCTGGAGATGAAGGAAGGCGACGACTTCCCGCAGGGCGACAAGGTGCTCCGCAAGGAGGACCATCAGGCGTTCGTGCGCGAGTTCATCTTCGAGATCAAGGGCGGCAAGCATCGGATCGTGGAGACGGTCGAGAAGGAGAAGACGTTATTCCCGCCGGCCTGCAAGTTCGCTGCGGCATAGAGCGCCTTTCGAGTCGTGTTAAACCACTCTCCCGGAGTCATGGCCGGGCTTGTCCCGGCCATCCACGTCTTGCTTGCCAAAGCACGGAAGAAAGACGGGCATGACGGTGGAGAGGCGATTCGATCTCACCGGAACCGCCCCAAGTGACCGCGGATGCATCGATCAGCGCGCGCTCTCCAGCCACCCGGCCGGGAGCGTCAGCTCCTCTTCTCCGGACAGAGCTGTTGACGGTCCGCTTCGGCGGCCTGGCCGCGCTCAATTGCGTCAACTTCGAGGTCGGGCGTGATGAAATCCGCGCAATCATCGGGCCGAACGGGGCGGGCAAAAGCACCTTCTTCAATTGCCTGACCGGTGTTCTGCGGCCCTCTTCGGGCCGCATCCTGTTCAAGGGCGAGGATATCACGGGGCTGTCGAGCGATCGCATCTCGCGCAAGGGCATCGCGCGTTCCTACCAGATCACCAACATCTTGCCGAACGCCACCACACTGGAAAATGTCCGCATCGCCGCCCAATCGCGCCGGCACAGCTGGAGCATGCTCACCCATCATGCCGCATATGGCGACATCATTGCAAAAGCCGAGGCGGTGCTGGAATCGGTCGGGCTGCGCAGCAAGGCCGAGGAGCTGGCCGCAAATCTGTCTCATGGCGAGCAACGCAATCTTGAGATCGGTATTGCGCTCGCCACCGAGCCCGAACTGCTGTGCCTCGACGAGCCAACGGCCGGAATGAGCGCGGCCGAGACGCACGACACCATGGAACTGGTACGCCGGATTGCGAAGAACCTGACGATCCTTATCGTCGAGCACGACATGCAAGTGGTGATGAAGCTGGCAAACCGCATTACCGTGTTTCACTACGGCGAAGTGCTGGCCGAGGGAACGCCGGCGGAAATCCAGCGGAATCCTAAGGTGCTGGAGGTCTATCTCAAGACATGAGCGCGGTGCCCACGCCGGCCGAGGCGCTCGTCTCGGTCGACAACATCCACACCTACTATGGCAAGAGCCACATCTTGCACGGCGTGACGTTGCACATCGGCGCCGGCGAGGTCGTAGGTCTCTTGGGGCGTAACGGCGTCGGCAAAAGCACGACGCTCAAGACCATCATGGGCCTTGCCCGCCCGAGCCAGGGCGAGGTGCGGCTCGCCGGCCGCGCCATCACCGGCCTGCCCGCGCACAAGCTGGCGCGGCTCGGCGTAGGTTATGTGCCCGAGGACCGCCGCATCTTTCGCTTCCTCACCGTGATGGAGAATCTGCGTACCGGTCTCGACCGGCACGGTGTCACGTCGGTGAGGAAACAAGAGCTGCTCGATAAGGTCTTTACCTACTTTCCAGTGCTCGCGGAGCGGCGCCAACAGCCCGGCGGCACGCTTTCAGGAGGCGAGCAGCAGATGCTCGCCATTGCGCGGGCGATGATGCTCGAGCCGCGAATCATCCTGCTGGACGAGCCGACGGAAGGCCTGATGCCGCGCATGGTCTCGCAGATCGGAGAGATCATCGGCGCGCTGCACCGGGACGGCGTGGCCATTCTGTTGGTGGAGCAGAACGTGCCGCTCACGCTTGAAGCGAGCGAGCGCATCTACATCATGGAAAAAGGCCTGGTCCGGCATCACTGCGCGGCGTCCGACATCAATGTGAACGACGCGGCCATTCGTGCGTACCTTGGGGTGTGAGTCATTTGGAGTTATGAGTTATGGCCGCCGCCCTCGAAATTCTCGCCGCCATTCCGTACGATCAGATTTTGATCCAGACCGTGAACGGCATCGTCACCGGCATGATCCTGGCGCTGGTTGCCTCCGGTTTGACGCTGATCTTTGGCATCATGGACGTGGTGAATTTTGCCCATGGCGAGCTGTTCATGCTGGGCGCATATGTCGGTGTCGTCGTGCTGGCGGCGACGGGCAGCTTTTGGCTGGCGCTTGCCGTTGCGACACTTGTCGTCGCGCTCCTCGGGGCGGCGCTCCAGATCGTAACGCTCAGACCGTTGCTAGGCCGCGATCCGTTGACGACCATCCTCGCCACCTTCGGTATCTCTCTGGTGCTGCAGAATTATGCGCTCTGGCAGTTCGGCCCGGTCGCGCGCAAAATCCAGGAGCCTTTCACCGGCAGCTTCCAGCTCTTTTACCTCGAGTATCCGTGGTACCGGCTCGTGATTGCCGGGCTGTCCGCTGTCATCATCGGCGCTTTCTGGCTGTTTCTCAAATACGGCACCTGGGGAATCTGGATCCGCGCCACCACGCAGGACCGCGTCATGGCGGAGGCGATGGGGATCCCGGTTCCGTGGGTCCATACCGGGGTTTTTGCCATCGGCGCCGGCATGGCAGCGGCCAGCGGTGTGCTGTTCGGCCCGCTGGTCGGCGTCAACCACGCCATGGGACTCGATTGGGTATTGAAGGCCTTCATCGTGGTGGTGGTCGGCGGGATGGGAAATCTCGGCGGCTCGATTGCCGCCGCGATCTTCATCAGCCTTCTTGAATCATACGCCTCGATCTGGGTCAGCCCGGCCCAGGCCGTGATTGTCTCATTCGTCGTCCTGATCTCGACTTTGTTGATCCGGCCGACCGGCCTCTTTGTTCCGACACCAAAATGAAAAAACGATCACGCAAGGCCTACTGGATCGGCTTCGGCATCGTTGTGGTGCTGTTAGGCGTGGCGCCGCTCGTGCTGCCGGAGTTCTGGCGCCGCTTCCTGACGGAGATCCTGATCTGGGGCCTGCTCGCCATGTCGTCCGATCTCCTGATCGGCTACACCGGCATGATTTCATTCGGCCACTCGGCTTTCTTCGGTCTCGGCATGTACGGCGCGGCGGCGGCGCTGTTGACGGTCAACCCGCCAAACCTTTGGCTGGCGGTAGGCTACGGGCTCATCGGCGCGGCGGGCGTCGCCCTGTTTGTGGCCTATTTCTCGACGCGCTTGCGCGACATCTATTTTGCCATCACGACCCTGATCTTCTCGCAAATCTTCTACGTCATCATCTTCACCTGGACCGACGTCACGGGAGGCGAGAACGGGCTCACATTCAGGCGCCCGGCGCTGTCGATTCCGTGGATTTACTCGACCCCTTTCACCAACGAAACGCTGCACTGGTTCGTGCTCGCGATGGTGACGGCGTCCTATCTCATTTTGCGACGCATCACGCAGTCTCCCTTCGGGATGGTGCTGCAGTCCATACGTGAGAACGAAGGCCGTACCCGCGCGATCGGCTATCCGGTCGAGCGCTACAAAGTCGCCGCGGTCATGCTTTCGGGAGTATTCGCGGGGCTCGCCGGCGTGCTGTACGCCATTCAGAATCGTTTCGCCGCGCCCGACTTCGTCTATTTCCTGGTTTCCGGGGAGACCGTGATCTTCAACGTCATGGGCGGCATTGGCACATTGGTGGGCCCCATTGTCGGCGCCGGTTTTTTCCTGCTGCTGCGCGAGACCTTCTCGCGCTTTTTCACCGAGTATTACCTCATTCCGGTCGGGATCATCTTTATTGCGATGGTCATCTTCATGCCGCGGGGACTGCTCGGCTTCGCGCGGGGTTGGCTCAACCGTTGAATCATCAAATGTTGTGAGTTCCGACCGTGACCTGCTGCTCCGCACGGCAAAAGCACGACCCCTGGCCATCCTGGCTTTCCATCGTGACGTCGCCGCCGTGCAGGCCGATGGGCCATGCCGTCAACCCGCCTTGCCATCGGTCTTGCGCAATTCCCTCAGTTCTGCCTCCAACATCTCAATGCGCTGGTCGCGCCCGGCGAGCGCGGCCACCATGTCAGCGGCGTCGAAACGCTGGGGAATATGCTGCGAGCAGTTCTCGTTCCAGGCGGAAACGGTGAACAGGATGATCTGTTCGGCTCTCGCACTGTAACCGTCGGGCATCAGCTTTGCGATCAAGTCCGCGTCGTTTTCGACAATGCGGGCTTCGCCCCAAATCTTAACGCGTCGCCGATGCATATAGTCGATAAGAAAAAGATGGGCCTTGGGATTATCCGCAAGATTGCCCTGCGTGATGTACTGTCGGTTACCGGAAAAATCGACAAATCCGACCGTCTTCTCGTCGAGTACCCGCAAGAATCCCGGGGGTCCGCCGCGGTGCTGGATATAGGGCTGCCCTGCCGCGTTAACGGTCGCAATGAAGATGCTTGTCTGCGCTTCGATGAAGAGAACGAGATCAGCGGTGATACAGGTTTGCCACGAGCGCTTTCTCTCCATGCATTCGTAGGCGCGGCGCGAGCCCTTGCGGGTCTGCGCTGCTTTGACGGATGGCGTGAAAGCGACGTCGCTTGGATAATTGCCGTTGCCGTCCATCATTTTCTACTTGTTCTTGGGGTCGTCCGCAGGATTGACGTAAGTTACCGACCACGGTCCGATGCTGTGGACCTGCCCGATGGTCTCCTCGCTGGTCCACACGAAGTGGTGCGTCCTTGGAGGCATGATCGCGACGCTGCCGGGAGACAACGCCCGGGTCTTGGCCGTGTCGAATTCATCTCCGATTCCCATGTTCAATGTGCCGGAGATGACCGTAACGTGCTCGATCCCCGGGTGCCAATGTGGCGGCACTTTGTAGTTCGGGGGGAACTTGAGCCGGAACATGATGGGGACAGCCTCCGTCAGCGGCCCCTCGATGACGGCGATTTTCACGCCGGGTAGTGCCGGCAGGTCGGCCCAGTTCAGCTCCGTCGGGGCGATCATTGTATGGGTCCCGGCATGCTGTCCAAAGCCTTCGGAGATTGCCAACGCACCGAAGCCTGCTATTAGGATTACCGAAGCCATGCGTTTCATTGTGTACTCCTTGTCTGGTTGCGCGGACCTTATGTCCGGATCACACGATCGGGAATTGATTCACAAAGGCACGCCTGAGATAACCTGTCAGTGCACATCGGCGATGCTTACGGGCTGCATGACGTTCCGCACAACGAACTGACCGATCTTTCGCCCCATGTCCTGCCCGACTCGGGTCGAAAACCTGTAGTGGAATCCGGCCCAGATACGAGCTAACGACACTTCGTCGGCATAGGCCCAAAGATTGGTCCAGCGGTGAGTGACTCCTGGCGCGGTGGAACTCGTCATCACGATTTCCGGCACGTCCGCGCTCCCCAACACCGTCTCGACCACCATTGCCACAGCGGCACTGGTGATGCAGTGCGCGCACGGATATTCCGGATGCATCGGCGTATTGTCGATCGGCTGCCATGTCGCGTCGAGCTCGGTGGCCGGGTTGTCATCGATATCGCCGTTGCGAATCGCGCTAATCGGCCGCCAGAAATCGTAGTGGTACTTGGCGTCGAACACCGCAATGTAGGCGTCGGCCGTCGCGACCGACACCAGCGCCATGAATCGCGCGCTGTCGATGAGGGGCATGTTCTTTGCCGCAACGAGTTGACGAACGATCGGGTAGTAGCTCTGCGGACCGGTTATGAGCCAGAAGTGGCCGTCTTCTGTCTGTCGCGCAGACCGTGCCGCACTGGTTTTGGCGCCGAGCATCTTGATTTCGTTGTAATCGGCGGCCCATTGCTTGCCGTTGAGCGCGATTGGCGGCTCCGGGCGAAACTGGGAGGGGCTCATCATTGCAAATGGGGTCACGTTCGGCCACATCGAGGAGGCGGTAATCGGGGTTGGGACATAGACGCCGGGCCTTGTCTTCGGCCGATAGGCGTCAGCCGCGTCCGAGCCATCCGTGGCGCGTTGGGCAACAATCTTCGCCGCTATCGCCCGCCCTAGCTTGATCCCATCTTCTTTGGCAGGTCCCGGCGGCATTGCCGCCAGATAAGCCGTCAGGGCAGCGTTCATCTCCTCGGTTGCGTTGGGATGCAGTCCCGCCAATGCGGCGGCGGCGGCCGCTGCGGCGGCGGCCTCTTTCGACGTACCCTTTGCGGCGGGGAGTTGCAGCACATAGGGCCGGTAGCGATGCTCGATCGAATTGACGGCATCGAACATTGCGACGTGCACCGTCGCCATCACCCGCTCCGCCTGGGGCGGCAGCATTCTTCGCATGGTGACGAATGCGACACTATTTTCATTCCAGTCCGAGATGACATCGGCGGAAGCAGAACCCGCCAAACCGGTCAGGATCGCGACCGGGACGATCAAGCGCAGATTCAACAACATGGTGACCTCCATCGTCGACACGCGAGGCAGCTGCGGGTCAACGGCACGGCCCAGCGTCAGAGAAGCTGAAAAAGCTTGCGCGGCCTTAACCCAACGATGGCAAGCTTGCTGAAGATTGCGCAGATGATAAATGGGGCGAAAGGCAATAGACTATTTCAAAATATGAAGCAATAATTCGCGTCGTGGACAAGCTGGTCGCAATGACGACGTTCGTGCGGATCGTGGAGGCTGGCAGCCTCACAGCCGCTGCGGATACCCTTGATGCCTCACTGCCGACCGTGGTCCGGACACTGGCATCGCTGGAGCGGCACCTCGGGGTCTCGCTCCTCAAACGCACGACCCGCCGCATGAGTCTGACAGAAGAGGGCGCGCAATATTTTGAGCGCTGTCGCGTTATCCTGTCGGCCCTGCAGGAGGCGGAGGAAAACGTAGTCTCTCGCCGCATCGAGCCAATGGGCAAGCTCACGGTTACCGCTTCCGCCGCGTTCGGCCGCTATTATGTTGCCCCGATCGTCCACGATTTCGTTCGGCGCCATCCTAAGGTCACGGCAGACATGCTGTTCGTCGACCGCGTCGTCAATCTGATCGAGGAAGGCGTGGATGTCGCCGTTCGGATCGCGCATCTCAAGGATTCGTCGATGGTGGCGATTCCGGTCGGCCGGACGAGACGGGTCGTGTGTGCGAGCGAGGCTTACCTCCGCGGCCATGGCGTTCCGCAAGCACCGAACGACGTCCGCAAACACATTTGTGTAAGGCACCTGGGGTTGGCCCCCCGGAGCGAATGGCAGTTTCGGGTCGGCAATCGGCAGGTGTTCGTCCCGATCAATAGCGTAGTTACCTGCAATGAGATCGATAGCGCGGTGAACGCGTGCGTCGACGGCCTGGGCCTCGGCATGTTCCTGTCCTACATGGTTGCGCAGCACAGGAAACAAGGACAGCTAAGGTACGTCCTGGAAAAATTTGAGACCCCGCCGACGCCCGTACAAGTGATCTATCCGCAGACGAAGCTGCTGTCCAACAAAGTCCGCCTTTTTGTCGATGAATGCGTCAGCAAACTTCGAAAACTCAAGTTTGATTGACGAGAAAGTTCCGTGGCCAATGGCGCACATCAAACATCGCCTCGCCTGCCTCTTGCCCGCCTTGTCCCGGCCGCATGCGGTCTCTCGCCGATGAGGCGTGTGTTGCGGGACGATCCCTCACTCACCCCTGAACCGCATCGACCCGCTCCTCGGCGGCGCGCAATTCGGCGATCATCTCGATCGACGGCGGCGGCCGATCGGCCTGGGGCGGCGGCTTGATCGGCAGCCGCACGGTAAAGCGCGAGCCCTGGCCTTCCTGGCTTTCGACCGTGATGTTGCCGCCGTGCAGGTCGACAACCATCTTCACGAGATTGAGCCCGACGCCGGTGCCGACGATTCCAGACACGTTGCTGCCGCGGAAGTAGCGCTCGAACAGCCGACCGACGTCTGCGGGCGGAATGCCGATGCCGTGGTCCTCGACGGCCACCACGAGCCATCCGTCCTCGGCCCGCGACGTGATCCGGGCGACGCCGCCGCCGGGCGAATATTTAATTGCATTGGACAAGAGATTGTCGAACACCTGGGACAGCAATTTCGGATCGCCGACCATGCGCAGGCCGCGGTCGCCCAATTCCTCCACGATGGTCGAGCCAGGGGAGCACTCGCGGTGAAGCTGGCAAACGTCGTGCACCAGCTCGCGCAGATCGACCTCCTGGGGATGGAAATAGAGCCCGGCACCGCTCTCGACGAGGCGCGTCGAGGTCAACAGGTTGTCGATCAGATGGGTCATGCGCAGGACGGCGGCGCGGATCTTGCCGGCGCGGGTGATGATCTCGTCAACGCCGATGCGGTCGCGGAGCTTGTTCAGGCGTTGCGCATGTCCATCGATGATGGTCAACGGCGTGCGGAATTCATGGGACGCCATCGACACGAAGTTGCGCTGCAATTGCGTGAGGTGCCGCTCGGCGGCGAGCTTCTCCTCCAGCATCGAGGCTTGCTGGGCGAGCCCGCGTTGCGTCACCATGAGCTCGATGGCATTGTTGCGGAAAACCACGGCCGCGCGGGCCATTTCGCCGATCTCGTCGTGGCGCTCGGTGCCGCGAATTTCGATGTCGGTGTCGTTGGCGGCAAGGCGATGCATATAGCCGGCGAGATGGAGCAGGGGACTTGAGATCGAGCGGCTGATATAGATGAGCGCCCCCACCACCAGCACGCCGGCGAACACCATTGCGATGCCGATCAGCCATCTCGCGTCCTGGTAGGCCACCGCCACTCGTCCCGCCGCCCGTTGGGCATTTTCGACCGCGTGCTGGGTCAGCTGCCCCAGCGCGTCGCTCGCCGCGTTGTATGCCGCGTGCGATGTTGTCATGTAGGTCGAGACCGCCTCCGCTTTGCGGCCGCTCCGCGATAGCTCCAGCATCTGGTTGACTGTGGCCCGATAGTCGTTCCAGCGCTCGCGGAAATGGGTATACAGCGCCTGCTCTTCGGCGTCGTGGCGGATGCGCTCGTAGCTCCCCTGGGCCTGCGAAATGGCGCGATCGAGCTCGATCATTTCCCGTTCGATCGCATCGCTTTCGGTCGCGTTCGACGACAACAGGTTGTTGCCCTCGGCGGCGCGGAAATCCGACGTATAGTTGTTGAGATCGCCGAGTACACGCGTATTGGGCAGCCACACATCCGCGATATCGGCGGACACGTTGTTGAAGTCGCGAAGCCGCGCAATGCTCAACATGCCGAGGAAAAAGATCAGCAGGAAGAATAAGATGAACACCGACGACAGGTGAAATCTGATGGAGCGGGGTTGCCTCATTGGGGCGGACCGTGTTGGGTGCGAGATGCGTCGCCCCCCGGTGGGCGAATTCGAACTCCTTATAGAGTCGGTCGGCCCTCATTATGACATTTTTTTCCTCATTCCGAGGCTAAAAATATCCTAGGATTGTCGCAGCCGGCGCCTCTGCCGGTTGCACGGCCAAAACACGCCAATGTCGGAAACGCGAAAAAAAATCCTTTGCATCGAAGACGACCGGGAAACCGCGGCCCTGATCGCCGAGGAACTGGCGGAGCGCGGCTACGACGTCCACGTCGCCCATGATGGTCGCGAGGGGTTCGCTGCCATCCTCAAGTTTCAGCCCGACCTCGTATTGTCGGACATCAGCATGCCGGTGATGTCCGGCTTCGAGCTGCTGGAACGGCTCACCGGGCTCGCCCCGCGGTTTCGCCACATGCCGTTTGTGTTCCTGACCGCCCTGACGGATCGCGACAACGAGCTTCGGGGACGCCAACTCGGCGCCGACGACTATGTTACCAAGCCGCTCGATTTCGATCGGCTCGATGCCATCATTACGGCTCGCCTCGCAGGCGTCGCCCGCAACGAGCTTTGGTCAAGGCAGGTCGACTTGAACGATCGCGAGGTCGAAACGCTCACCTGGGCGGCGCGGGGAAAAACGTCGTCCGAGATCGCGCAAATCCTCGGATTGTCGAAGCGGACCGTCGACTTCCATATCGACAACGCACGCGAAAAGCTCGGCGCCGCCACCCGCGTCGAAGCCGCCATCAAGGCCGCCACCAGCCGCCTGATCGAGCCGTAGGATGTAGGGGCCGACCCTTACAACCAGCAATGTGGGAGGACGCCGCGAACGCCTCAAATTTCAGCGAGATCGGGCTCGTCCTCATGAAGGGTCGGCTCGCGGCGGCTTCCGCTCCAGTCCAGGAACAAGGTCTGCAGCGCCGGAACGACCACCAGCATGATGACTGGTCCGATCAGCATGCCGCCCACCACCACGGTCGCCAGCGGCCGCTGGACCTGGCTGCCGATGCCGGTTGAAATTGCGGCTGGCAAGAGGCCGATGCAGGCCGACAAGGCCGTCATCAACATCGGCCGCATCCGTTGCTCGGCGGCGTGGTACATCGCCTCGATGGTGCCCATCCCGGCGCTGCGTGTCTGATTGTAATAGGTGATGATCAGGATGCCGTTCATCACCGAGACGCCGAACAGAGATACAAAACCGATCGCGGCCGAGATGCTGAAGTCGAGCCCGGTGACAAACAGCGCGATGACGCCGCCCGCGATCGAAAACGGAATTCCCGCAAGCGCGAGAAGGCTGTCGCGCAGCGTATTGAACAGGCCATAGAGCAGCACCAGGATCATCATGAGGCTGATCGGCACTACCACGGCCAGCCGGGCCCTGGCCTGCTGCAATTCCTCGAATTCGCCGGCCCAGGTGATGCGATAGCCGTTCGGCAAGAATACGTTGCGGGCAATCCGCTCCTGGGCCTCGGCGACCGTCGAGCCGAGGTCGCGGCCGCGGACGCTGAATTTGATGGGTATGAACCGCGCGTTTCGCTCGTGAAAGATGTAGGAGGCGCCTGTGTCGATCGAGATGTCGGCGATCTCGCTCAGCGGGATGTAGGCATTGGCGCCGCTCGGCGTCGTGAACCCGACCTTGATCCGGCCAACCGAATCGAAAGTGCCGCGATATTCAGGCGCCAGCCGGACCGTCACGTTGAACTGGCGGTCGGCCTCCAACTGCGTGGTCGCTACGGTGCCGCCCAGGGCGGCTTGCACGACAGAATTGACGTCGCCGGTGTTGAGGCCGTAGCGCGCAGCCTTATCGCGATCGACCTTGATGTTGAGATTGGGCTGCCCCACGACCCGGAAGATGCCGAGGTCGGCGACGCCTTTGATTTGATCCATCTCG